>ERZ772909.268-NODE-268-length-34862-cov-6.387824_pt1 | contig 34862 bp, 51 predicted proteins | sample MGYA00511137_ERZ772909 | MGnify/ENA primary metagenome ERZ772909 (study PRJEB29015, sample SAMEA2738095) | human oral metagenome | biome: human oral; feature: human-associated habitat; material: saliva | place: China | collected 2270 ... | reverse complement strand
CAAAATATGTTCGTGTAGTATTTCCTGCATATTAATAGGTTTTATGATAATATTCAAGGGCCTTTCGGCAATGATTTCGTTCAATTAAAAATAATACCAAATTTAAAATGGCTCCTGTTCGGCTCATCGTTCCCTCTTCGTCTTGCTCTCCTAAATCCGCCGACAAAGTGCGATTATTCACGCCAATTTCCTTGCCTTTCTTTGTCTTCAAAGTAGCATTCCAAAGACTCCTATATTCTCCACAGAGATAAATATCCTTCCGAATCGCACTCTCTTTAAAGTAGTTTGAAATACCAATTAAAGCATTTTTAAAGCCTTTATTTTTCCAATCTTTGGCAAAGACTACGGCTACATTTATCGGCATTAAAACCCATTCTATCACAGGTGCGATGATGAATAATAAAAGATTGATGAATAAATTAAAAAGTGTTTTCATTTTTATTTTTTTTCATTGTCAAAATATTTTATTTTGTCGTTTTCGATGATGTGTAGCCTTAGTAGAGCGACCAAATCCACACCTTTCTCGATGAGGGCTAAAAAGTAATCAAAACTTGGCTGTTTGAGGTATTTTTCACGCTCTTCTGGTGTGCGGTCGTCCTCTCCCTCTGCGGGTGCTTCACGGAATTTAGGATTGGCCACGGGCTGACCGCTAGCGTCTCTCACGGTGGTGAAGTCGTTGTTATTAACCACCCAATTGGGAAGAGTGGAGACGAAGGTATTTTCTATTTTCTCGTTGGTTTCAGCGTTGAAATATTCCACTTCTGCCTCTAATACTATTTGCTGAAACTTGGTAGAGATGTGGGCATCATACACCACGATTTCTCTTTTTACATTCCCGAATAATGGGTGATTGCTGATAGCTTGTCTTACGATTTCCATTGTTTTAATATTTCGTTAGTTAGTTTAAAATTTTGTATTTCACTTTTGAATTGATATGAGAAGAGATAATCACCCTATAATCGCCTAATTCGGCATTTGCATTAAAACTTTTATAAGTCATTGTCCCCTTAAATAAAGCACCTATGGTAATTACACCACCTGTTTTGATAATGAGCAAGGTAGGAATCTCTAATCCTGCCATACCACGATTATCACTTGTTGAAAATATATTAGTATCGTCCCTTAATTTCCAACTAAAACCATAGCCATAGTTTTCACTTTTGGAATAAACACCATATTCCATATTGCTTTCTCTACCTATTCCTGCTATTTCGGATTTCTTTGCCATAGCAATATTTGTAATTGAGATAACAAAATCCTTACTGCTGTTAAATACTATATTGCTTCTCTTCAAGTTGCCTTCCGTTGTGAAATCCGTGAGTTCCTCCATTTGATAGGTTTTAAAATCCCTCAAAACCCTTTCTACATCTTCGGCAAAGGTGGGTCTTGGTTGTACATTATTCGGTGCTATCTGGTTAATAGTGATAGAGCTTGCCATAAACTGATACTTCACATAGGGTGCTACTCCAAAATCGCCTCTGCTATTGGTTATCAATTGTAGGTTAAAAGAATTATCATTCGCCTTATTCTCTAACCCTTGAATACCGAATCTCGCTCCCTCAACATTCAGTGTTCTGACCACCCCTGCTGGGATTTGTAAATCGGTATTAGCAATGTTCTTTCCGCTATTCTCTAAAAGTTCATCTATTTTTGTTTTGGTGTAGGTGTTGCCTTGTTTTGTACCCTCGTCTATCGTGGCAATATTACTCGGTAATTCCCCTACGCCGAGTTTTTCTTTCCAAGCCAGGACATGCTCATTGGTGAGATTGGAGGTGTCAAGATTGGCTTTGTTTTTAAGTTGCTCGGTATCGGCTTTATTGCCTAATATATCGCCAAGTCCTTGAACCATCTCAACAGGAATATTTTCACCCTTATGCCAATAGCTCTCCTGCCACGCCCAAAATTGAGCCTGTGTTGGTTTTAATCCTGTTTTAAACCAACTTTTAAGTGTGTTTTTATCTGTTGCCATCGTTTTTTGTTTTTTTACCTAAATACATAATAAAATGTACAGCATAATTCTTAGGGCGATTTTCATCGGCGGTGCGGACTTGGCGGGAACTATCAAAATTATAGTTAAAACCCCACTCATCATCCGCCCCAGATTTTACCCTTGTACTATAAAATCCTTCCACCGCAAAAGCTCCATTAGGAGAGCCACCCCACCCTTCTCGGTTAAAGGACGAAAATCGCCCTGTTATCTTTTGTTGAGCATCTTCTTGGAAACTCCCCAAAGCCCTCTCATCGGTCTTCCCTCTGAGAAAATACCCTCTTAAATCAGGAGTTCCGTTTTGTCCGTTGCAATGAAACCAACCCTCTGGGAGATTGTCCAAATCAAAAATTCCTTGTTTAATCTCACCGATAATGGGTTTTTGTTTTTCCAGCTCTGCAATTTTGTCTTCGGCGGTTTTCAGTGCCGTTTTTTCGGCTTTTTCTTGGGCTAAACTGATAAGGTTCTTGATTGATTTAAAATCCGCCCACACAAAAGTTTTCTCTGGCGTAGAACTGCCGAAAGTGAGGTAACGAGTTATCTCTATGGGTTTGAAGCTTCCATTTTCAAAAGTCCCTGAAACCGCCTCTTCCTTGATGATAACATTAGTCCCTATTGTTCCTCCTCTGAACTCTATAATTTCTCCATTCAGATAGACTACTCCGTTACTGATACTATTTCCTGTAATTTTACAACCACTAATAATGGCTTTGTCTCCTGCTAATTCTCCAAAAGAATTAAGCAACCGAAAACAATTTTGCAAAAAGTTTAGGTTCGTAGTATCCAATGGAAAACCGCCTGTTTGTTCGTAATTAACTCTATTCATAATCTTATTTTAGAAGCCCACATAATCAAGGGCAATGATGTCGTTTTTCATTTTAATACTCCTGTATTTTGTATCGTTTTGAAGCCAATTTATAGAAATCCACAAGAGCTTTCATTTCATATTCATTGTAGATTAAACCTCTCGGAATTAAGACAATGAAATCTACACCCGTGTCGCCATAATCTGCCCTGTCATAGAGGTAAATTTTCCCTAAATACTTGGGTTTTTGCTCCCCTCTGGTATAGATGTATTGGCGTTGATAACGATTGCCATCTGCAATTTTTATTCGTCTTTGGATGGGGTCAAATCTGTCATTCAATACTACCCGCAAGTAGCAGACTTGACCATTATGAGCAAGGTTATACAGATTTTCATTCCTATTAAAATTGAATTTATCTACAATTTCAATGAGTGGAAAATGGAGCACCCGCAGCCACGCCAAAAACCTTTCTTTTCTCAAAAAAGTGGGCGTAAGAAGTATCGTGAGCTTGTTAATATCTAAATTATACCACATAACTAATATTGTCAAAGTTTTCTATTTTGAAATAACCACTTACAGGAATAGTTTTTACCTCTATGGGCTGAAAACTGCCGTAATTATTTACGCTGGCATCAATCCATTTACTTTCCGCAAGGATAATATGCGGTATTCTCACGCCCTCTACTTTTTGGAGGGTATCTACGAGATGAGCCAAAACAAGTTCCCCGTTAAATGGCAGTTGCTTTAAGTATTCTTTAATCGCCTTTTCTACTGGCTTTTCTCCTGTTCGGATACTCATTCCGTTTTCATCCAAAACCAAAGGGTCTCGGTATATTTTCATCTTTAATTTTAAGATGTCGGGCAAATAATTTATCGTTGTAATCTTTACCCCAGCATCTTTTATTTCGTTCATATAGGCTTCAAAACTTGCTTTTTGTCCTTGTGAAATCGGTTGTAATTCTCCGCCCTGTTCTGTGGCTATTTTCACAATTAGGCGACTTTCGGTTTCGCTTTCCGTAACGGCGGAATATTTTACGATTTTGCTATTGTTTATTTCGTCTTCGGTATATCCTGTATTGTCAAATTTGTCGCTATCCTCCAAAAGGTCAAACCCATACTGAAAGGCTAATGCTTTGTTCCTATACCACCTTGCTGTGTGGGGTTTGAGTTCGCTCAATGCTTCGGAAACTTCCTTGCGGTGCTGGTCAAAAACTCTTTCCAATGTATGAATGGCAAATGCCATTATGTAAATCCATAGCCTCCAAATTGCTACTTTGCTGGTGCTGTTAAGGTCTGATAAATGAGGCTCTGTCTCCTTTGCCCTTAAAATTTCTTGCTGTATGTCTTGAATTGTTCGTGCCATATCTTTAACTCACTATAAAATCCATTTGAATTGCCCAGTAATCAATGCCTTGTGGTTGGTTATTCATTTCTGTTATTGCTGTAGCGGGTTGCAGTTTTTTGCTTTGGTAATAGCTTAAAATATCTTTGTTGTTTTTAGTATTTTTAAGAGATAATTGCTCTCCTCCTACTAAATTATCAGTTAAACTTTTGCCGTTTTGGAGTGCCAGTAGAAAGGCATTCTCCACGCTCCCCGTGTGCTGTATCGCAAGGTCTAAAAAGGATTGATGATGTAATACTACGGTGTTCATTATTCTATTTTTATGATGGTGATATTTCCATTGGGACAAGTGGCAGTGATGGTGATTTGTTTTATTTCCTCTATTACGGCAGAAGCTATTCTTTCGCATACTTTATCCAAAAAATCCTCTCCATCCTCATTTTCAGCTTCTGACATCCATGCTTTTTTAATTTTTTCCTTTAATCTATCTTTATTTAATGCCATTTTAATTTTCTTTTAAAAGCTCTTTAAACCTGTTTTCTATTTCCTTAAATTTCGGCTGGTTGATAAGTCGTGTTGTAGGCCCTCCCGAAACTGTTAAAAATTTCATCTTCTGGATTTCCTGTAATAGGTCTGTCATCAGCTTTGCCAATGTTTCGTTTTCTTTTTTGAGAAGGAAACCTTCCTTTATTTTAAATTCGGTATTCTCTACTTTTACATGATATTCTTCTACTTCATCCGCCCAAATTAAGAAAGGTGTAGTAGGGTTATTATCTATCATTCCGATAAGACATGCAGAATCTATTTTAGGCTTCACAGAGACATGGTCTAACCCTAATAGAATATTGTAATAAGGTTCTTCATCATCTATTCCTTTTGCTGTCATTATCTTATTTTCCCAATCCACTTCCAGAACTTCTGCCCAAACAGTCTGAACAGGAACAAAAGATTTGATTTTCTCTGAAAGGGTTTGTTTTAATTTATCTGCAACCATATTTAAAATGCTTTAAATCCTAATCCTATTTCCTGCCTGTAACCACTGTCTTTTGCAAAAGTCTTTTTTACACTATCTATGTAATAAGTTCCCTGTCTGTCTTCATATAGAGAAGATGTTAGTTTTACTTTCTGCCCATGCTGGACACTTGGAATACCAAAAGTGGTAAATGAACCATCAAAACCGTCTTTTTTCTTCTTTTTATAAAGGTCTTTTACAGCCTCTTCTAATTCTTTCTTGGTCTTTACATTAAAAGTCCAGTTAATGGTTTCGTTGGCATTATTGTCTCCATATTCAAATTTTAATTTTTTATCTTTTTCCTTTGCTTTTACTGCTTTCGCCACATTTTGTGCGGTTTGTCCAATGATTTTCACTAATCTGCTTTCTGCGGAGATGTAATTTAAATCATTGCTGACACAATTTCTCTCTAAATCAAATTCTTCAAAAACTCCTTTATCATCCTTTACATCAGAATAGGGTTTTGCAACTGAAAGTTTTCCATTTCTGATAAAAGTATAAATGTTCATGTCACTCTGCAGTTTGTTAAGCACTTCCCCAAGAGTTACCTTTGTAAATCTTACTGCTCCAAGTGAAATATGGGCATCAATATCTAAGGGATAGTCTTTTACAACTTTTTCAAAAAAACCTTTTAAACTGATGTCAGGAGAGGAGAAATTAACAGGTATCTGTTTGAGTTTCCACATCTCATCTTCTAGTTTTATATTAATGGGAATATCAGCTGAAACTTGGTCTATATAACCACTAAACTCTAACTTTAAATCTCCATCATAACCCAGATAAATTTCTACTTTATCTCCTCTCTGAAAGACATCTTTTACCTTTTGTCTATTAAAATCCTTTACATTTCTAGGAAGTATAATTTCTGCTTTTCCACAGATATTTTTCCACGATAGTTCAATTTCACAAGAAGAAATCTGAAATATAGAAAATCTCTCTCTTCGGTCATTTTTTAAAAATCTGATTTCTGCATTCATTGTAAAGGTCATCGCTCTATCTTTTTGTTATTTGCAATTCTATTGCTTCGTCACTTACCGCTTGAAATTCAATAGGGATAACATCAGGCGAACCTGTTATGCTCTTAATATCCATATCTTCCAGCACGATACTTGTAATTCCTTTTTCCAAGAATAAAGAGCCTTGAACTCCAATACTTCCTGTTATTTGAAACCATTCTGTAAGGTGTTTTTCAAAATCTCTGGCGGTCATATCTCTACCTTTTATACAAAGTGCTCTTATTCTTATATTCCAGTCATCAAATCCATATATCTCTTTGACTGTTCCATTAGAGCCTAAAACATTGGTTTTTACAATATTCTTTGCTCTGCTGAAATCCACCATGGTTGCATCTGGAAGCCAGAAATCGGACATACTAAAATCGATTATTTTCCCTTTGTCATCATATTTTTTAAAAGTTCCTCCACGAAACATGATTGGAAAAACAACAGGTGTTCCATAGATACTCTGCCTTACTACATCTTTATAAACAGGTTCTTCTTTTAATTCTGCTTGATAGCCCGGCATATCTACTTCTTGAGGTTTTCCGATAGGAAACGGCATGTAGATAGGAGTAGTTCCAAAAGCAAGTTTGAATAACTGCCCTAATACTACACGATTGTCTATTCCTAAAATTTCCTTATCCGTCATTTTTTATCTGTGTTTCTATTTTGGTTTTTAGGTTCTCAAAGTCTTTTTCATCCAATGCAAGGTGTATTCTCATTTCTCTTTCCACTGCGACCTTATCTGTTTTTCCTTTTATAAACTGATAAAGATTAGGACCGAGCAGGGGGCTTTGTTTCCATTCTCCCTGAACAGACTGCAGAATTAGGGCTACTTCCTGCATTTCACTTTCGTGGGTATCAAAATCACCATTAAGGGTTTTAATGTCATTATTCTCATCAAGTAAAATATCTTTCATAATTAGTCTAATGCTACTAGTCCATCTCTGAGCCTGTCTGTAATTTGTCCTACAATTTTATCTGCAAAGTTGTCACTCCTTGTTTTGCCGCTGAAATGATTGTTAATCGTTACAGTCACATTCATTGTCCTGTTTCCTTTGGAACCCGACATACTAATGCCGTCTTCATCTCCTGCTGCCACCTTCCCTTTTTTACCTTTTTTCTCTTTTTCTTTTTTAGCAAAAAGCTTATCATAGTCTATTGTTTTTGTAGGTGCAGAAGCAGAATCAGAAGGATTTAGCTGAATATTTGCAGTCCCCTTTATAACTTTATCTATATCATTTTTAATATTTCCAATTCCTTCCTCTTCTTGGTCTTTTCTAAAGTTTTCTCTTCCTTTTTCATCTCCTCTTTTATAGGCATCTTTTACTCTTCCAAAAACTCCTTTTGCCTTGTTCCAAACAGCTTTTATTCCATCTATCACAGGTTTTAAGAAGCCTAAAAAGCTTTTTACTTTTTGCAAGATTTTATTAAAAACATCCGAAACGAAATCCCATACTCCTCCGAAAGTATCTTTAAAAAAACCTGAAACAAGAGAAAATATACTTTTTAAAGAGTTCCAAATATTTAGCGATATATTTTGCAAAGTAGTCCATGCCCATCTGAATTTCTCAGCAACCCAGTTCCATGCAGAAGAGATTACATTTTTAATCATATCAAAGACCATTTTTGCCATCTGCCAAAGCCATTTGAAATATCCTACAATGTTATTTATGATAACCTTTATAAGGCTCCACATCCAGCCAAAATAAAGTTTGACTACTTCCCAAATTCCATAGCAGAAAGCTCTAAATCCTTCTACATTATTCCAAAGCCAATCGAATAGTGAAATGAGTGCAGCAATTGCGGCTAATATCCAGCCAATGATAGGGATTGATTTTATGGCAGAAGAAACCCCTTGTATGGATTTTTTAAGAACGCTTAAAGCAAGAGACAATCCGCCAGAACTCACTGCCGCCCATAGAAAAGAAAGTTTTAACCTATTGTTTATCAGTATTAATTGAAGTTTTTCTCTGGTCAGGTTCTTGATTATCTTAGTGTTAATCCAGTTTAAAATGGTTTCAATTCCTAAAATGGTATTAACAGCTTTCCCCACAATCTTAATCCCCTCCATTGCGTTTCTCATGTTAGTCATGACACTTACAGAAGTTGCCATTGCATCAACAAAAGGCTGAATATGTTTGGTTACATTTCCTACTGCGATATAGAAAAGATTCCACCTTTGGTTTCTTCTTTTTTCTTTCTCCGCAGAAGTATCCATAACAACCGCCGCTTGTTCATAGGCCACATTGGTTCCTGTAATTTTTTGCGCCAGTTCTTCTTGGGAATCTGCCGAACGGATAAGGGTTTGTGCTGCTGCCGCATTTTCTCGCCCAAACACTTCCGTAAGTGCGTTAATATCATGCTGTATAGGTTTTAGCTCCCTTAATCTATCCGCCCAAGAAGTATGGGTATCTGCCATCTTCTTTGTGTTTACTCCATAAGCTTGTAATATCTTAATAGCATCAGTGCTTAATTTGGTTTGAGCGGACATATTAGTGATAACATTTCGGATAGCTACACCTGCTTCAGAACCATATTTTCCACCTTCTGCCATTGCCTGTATTGCAGCATTGGTTTCTTCAAAAGAGAGATTTGCCAGTTTAGCTGAAACCCCAGCCTGTACCAATGATTCTGATATTTGAGGGATTTCCGCTGCACCTTCTTTTGCTCCAGCAGCCATGACATTTATCATTCTACGAGATTCACCTGCAGCCTTGATAGGATTAGATAAATCCACTTGAAACTGAAGCATTGAAGTTGTGATAGCATCAGTAGCTCCTTTAATATCTCCTTCCATGGTTTTAGAGAGTACATTAACAGATTCTCCCAATGCTTCCATTGCCTTATCACTGCTTCCTATATCTGGACCCAAACGGGAAAGAATAGTTTTGAAGGCCTCCAGATTGGTATTTACATCCTCTCCAAAAGTTCTGGTAAGGTTTTTAGCTTTGGTATTAAGTTTCTCTAAATCTTCTCCAACGGCTCCAGTAATAGCTGAAACTTCTGCCAATGCACTTTCATTTTTTACTGCTGAATCGGTAATTCCCTGCAGACCGTTTTTAATATTCTGCATGGAATTATCTATCGCCAACAGGTCAATAGCACTCACTCTTTTTATACAATCACCCAACCTGGAAAATAACTCTGTTGTACTCTTAACCGCAGATTTCACCTTGTCCATTCCCTTTATTATAGAATTGGAATTAAAATTTAGCGTCCAAGTTGTTGTATGATTACTCATTTTTGTTTATCTTCGTATAAAATTAGTTGTGATGGAAGGATTATTCTATTTTATCGGTTTTATTCTTTTGGTGGGTTATATACTATTAAAAGTGCTTTACCATGTTTTAAACACTGCTTCTGTTTTGACAAAAAACCTCACTGGTTACAGAGAAGAGAGTAAAGAGGAGAAAAAATCAGAAGATTATTCTGTATTTAAATCTCGTCGTCCTCTTTCTTAAACATCTCGTGGACAATTTCTCCCACAGCTTGTTTGACTGCTGAGTACATTGTCATCCTCTCTATTTTCATGAGATAGTCCGCTTGGCTGTATGCCTCTATCCATTCTTCTACATCTTTAATTTCAGAAGGATTTACTCCTAACTTTCCCCGAATAACAGCATTGATTTTTTTAAAAGAATTGTCGTCATCATCTGTATTAAGAATAGACGACTCTATACTTTTTTTAACTCACTTCTTGCTCCCTTCATCAAGTCCCCGATTCGGGAAGTAAGTTCTGTAAATATACTTGCATCCTGCTCTAGTACATCCATGTCGCCAGCAAGAACACAATTGGCTATCATGGCATCAGAAGAGGCTTGTACATCCCCTTCATACTCTTTGCTGGAAAGAAGGTAAACAAGAGCTTTGCTCGGCTTTTTTACTAAATATTTTAATGGTTCTGCAGAGTCTTCTTCTGGATAGATTTCTATAATTCTAAGTCCATGAGGATATTTTAATTTGAAATCTTCTACAACACTTTCAGAGAAAGCAGGTTTTTGATTATTCATTTTAAAGTTGTTTTAAAACTGTTATAAATTTATTTTAAACATTTCCCCAAGTAATATGACTGATGAGCATTTCATGCTTATGCACCATTTTACCTTCGTTATTTTTCACAGATTTTGTTCTTCCTGTAAACTGGGCATTGTGTATAATATCCATTGTAATAATCCCTGTTTGAGGGTTTACATATTGAACATTGATGTCAAAAGGAGCTATATCCTGCAGACGGCTTCCAGGAGGAAGGGTTCTTTGTATGGCTTGTTCCTCTTCAACATAAAGAGAAAAAGACAATTTAGCTTCATAGTTTCCTTCCGTCCATCCTACAGGCATTCCGCCAGCTCCATAGGCGTTCTCTTTTTTTGTGTTATCATTATATTCTATTTCTTCAATACCAACAACATCACGCCCCATGATATTTACAGTAGTATTGTTCCAGCCTGTCAGTTTTCCGAGATAGTTTGATATTTTTGTTTTTGCCATTTTTATTAAAGTTTATTTGTTAGACTTAAATCTACATTGAAAGAATGAACAATATCATCTACTACAATTTTTACTGAGATTTTAAGCGGTACATCTTCTGTTGGAGACTGTTTTTCACTGATATAAATTTCTCCTCCGCTGATGTCGTTTTCCGCCTCCATTCTCTCAATAGAAGCCTTAGCACAGACACGCTCCCAATGAGCAATTGTTGTTGCTTTGATGTATCCTGTTGAGGGGTCTTTCTTTACCTTACCTTTTAGGAATGGTGCCAGAGCTTCACGAATAAGCCTTGCTGCTTTATTCCAAACCCTGTTATTTTCTATATAAGCATAATCACTAGTCTTGGTGCAGCAGGTTGCCGAACCAGAAAAATACATACCAGAAGCTCCGATGTAAGGGCCGACAAAAATGTAACCTTTTGCGATTAAACTTTTTATCTGTTCATTAGTTAGTTCTGATATTTTTTGTCCTGTGGATAAAGAGGCTGTTATAAATCTTTTTAGCCCTGATTCGGTTAAAGAATAAAACGAACGCCCCTTCTTATCGTCAGGCTTGTTGAGAATATTTGTTGAACCGATATTTTCTGAAACCTGTCTTACACAAAGCATTCCTAAGGCTGACCCAATAGCACCATGTCTTGCGTTTTCAGTTTCCAATCCTGCTATATAAGCATCTTGGCCGATGATTACAGAAATGTTTTCAGCGTTCTTCTCTCTTAGATTTGGGTATTCATTGAGAGAATCCAATCCAGTAGCATTTCCGCCCTCTAATAAAACAAAGTCTATAAGAATACCATCTTTTTTTAGCTCATTTACCAATGATACCTGTAGATTGTCTACCAGCCCTGCTACTTCCTTCAAATTTTCTGTAAATCCGAAATATCCTATACCTTTGATTTCTGGATTTTCCTTAATGGTTTGTAATACTTTATCAGTTACAGGGGTTATCCCCGAATTAGGTGCTACTGGCAGGAAAATCACAGTTGCATTGGGAGATAAACGGAAAACTTCCGAAATGTGATAATGAGCAAGCACTTTATTGTTTGCATCGTAACTTTCGTTAATTTTCAAGTCCTCTGCATCTTTTGTCTGTATAAGCTTTACAGCTTTATTGTGGGCAATAGAAGCCGACCCTACAGATACTGCCCCCACTAACAGTACGACACTGTCATTAGTTTCGGTTTGTCTACCTAAACCTCCATCTATTTTATTAATTTGTGTTCCTTGTAAATTTCCCATTATTCAGAAAGTTTTTGTTTAAATTCATTAAGAGTTTCAATAAGCGTTGGAGCTTTCATGTTTTCTGTTTCCAATCCAAAATACCGCACTAAATCTTTCAATTGTGTATAATTTTTAGAGTCTAACTCTAATTCTTGAAGCTCTTTTACTTTGGCTTCATACTTTGCTTTTTCTTCTGAAGGGTCAGCTCCTCTATATTCTGGAGAATCTGATGTAGGAGTATTTTCCTGCTTAGGTTCTACAGATGCTTCATCAAAACTTCTTACATATCTTTTATAGGTAAGTCCCTTGTCATCAGCATGCATAATGGCTCTATTTTCTTCAAAAAAAGGCTGCCCGTCTTCTGTAACATATACATCTTGATGATTAGGATAATCCTCAAAAAACTGCACTGCTACTGCTTCTAACTCTGTGGTTGTTAATAGTGACTTTGACATTTTAATTAGATTTTAGATTTAATAAATAATGGAGCAATTCCGATAATGATAAATAGTAATAGACAGAGGCCTCCAAAGTACATAAGAGCCGAATGATACCACTTAAAGGGCTTTTCTATATATTGCACATTCGTTTTGGTTTCATGCTCTTTTACATACTTATCATAGAGTTTAAGAGCTAATTTTTCGGCTTCCGCCTTGCAGTCTATCGTGAGTTTATTACCGCTAAGTGTCACCTGTGGAGGTTGTAATATCCTGCCTTTCGGTGGATTTTTATAAATGGTTCTAATCTTGGGCACTCCTCCCTTCGGGCAGTCTATCATGACTTCAGTCCTTACGCTGTCCCTCTGGGTTACTACCACGGTGTCTCTTACGAGGGTTTCCTTGGTTATGGTCTTTGTATTCTCTATGATTAGCGGTTCTGCAGACTTCCTGCTTCCGCAGGAAACCGCAAAAACCAACGCTAAACAGATAGATATGATTTTTAAATATGTATTCATTTTTATAAATTTTTGTATTCTTCTTTTGCGTTAAATGATGGACACGCTTTTTTTACCTCTGGAAAATCCCTATGCCCTTGAATAATTGCCTTTGGAAACTGCTTTTTTAACTTTTTAAGTAAATCAAGCAATGCCTTTTTTTGGGCTTCCGTTCTATTGTCAATAGGTTTATTTTGAGCATCCGCGCCTCCAATGTAGGAGATGTTAATACTAACCGAATTAAACCCCTTGACTCCATTGGAGACTTTCTCTATCTCTAAGAGCTGGACTACCTCTCCATTTGGGGTTATAATAAAGTGATAGCCGGGCATCTTCCAGCCTAAATGAGCTTTCCAATAATACTTAATGCTCTCTACGGATGTCGTCTGTGGCGTTGCCGTACAATGCACGGCTAAATACTTTATTTCTCTCATTCTTGTTTATAATTTACATTTAACCACTTATAATAGCTGCAGCTCCTTCATCTTTGATTGCTACTGCTATCCAGTATATTCTAAATCCGATGGTGTTTTCTCTCCTTTCTGGATTATCAGCTGCTGCTCTTGCATATCTTGTAACTGTTCCAGGAGCTTTCACCGTATTTTTCTTATGAAGTACTACAGAAGCTTCTACACTTGTAGCATCTGCTGACCCAAAAGGCTTTCTAGAAAGAGTCGTTTTATCATATTTTGGAGCATAAGTAGACTCATAGATTTCAAATCCGTAATAAGAATTCGCAACCTTACCTCCGTTGGCATCTTGGTATCTTTGCTTGAAAGATAAATCTTCTATGAGAAGGTCAGCAACATGGTCTGGACAAAGCACAAGTACACGCCCCTGCTTAGGAACTAAAAGTTTATCCAAAGCCTTTTTCAGATTAATTAAATCTTTTGCTGTCAGCCTTTTTCTTCCTGTTCCATCATCTTCTCCGGTGGTTTTAAGCACAGGTGTTGTTGCTGTATTATCTGGAGCAATAGAGTAAAGAGCATGTTCGGCTGTTTTATCCTCTAATTCTTCCCGGTGCTGTTGCTGGACATCTCCAAGTTTATCATAAGGAAGAGCATGTAGTTCTTCATCGGTTACGGTAGTGTTCTCTGTATCATACATATTGAGAGCAATGATAACATGTCCGTCTTCTCTCTTGTTAGACTGGATAGGATATACCTGGTTATTGATAAGTACCTTTGGAGCCAAGCCTCTTTTAGGAATTTTAATAGTGTTATTGTTTACCCATTGAGGTTTTGGTGTAAGTTCCTGAAGCCAAGTATTATCGTGTCTAAAATTCTTAATTAACTCGCTTTCTGCAAGTTCATTTTTTAATGCTAAGTTTGATGTTGTTTTACCCATTTCGTACTATTTTAATCGTTTTTACCATCATTTATTTTCTCCTGTTATTGAAAATAGCCATTGCTTTTGCTTTGTCTTTTTTCATCAACTCTTCAAAGGCTTCTGGAGCTTGTTCTAACCAATCTTCATAAGTCCATTTTTCTTTGTCTTGAACAGACTCAAAAGATGCAGGATTTTCTATTTTTCCACTAAGCGCTTCTATTTTTGGCATTGCATTTAGAGCGGCTTCTGTTGCGTCATAATCAGCTGTAGCCAAATTTTCATAGGTTGCTTTTTGGTCTGCTGTTATTTTCTTATCTGCAATTGCTGCATTTACCAATGTTTGTACTTTCTGTTTTTGAACCTCTCCTAATTTATTGGTAAGGTCAGCACTTACATCTGCTTTTCTTTTTGTTTCAGCCAAAGCAGTATAAATCTGCTCATCTGTACTGTCTGCTGCTAAACCAAGTGTAGCAATAATTCTGTTTTTGTCCATTTTGTTATGATTAAATTTTGATTGTCCATGAGGAATTTTAGGAGCACCACAGGCTAATAATTGGTCTATAACATCTTCGCTCCACTCTATATCTGCAGTAATGATGTTTTGTATCAACCCCAATTCTTTAGCTTCTCTTGCGGTCATCCAGTAATCATTTTTCCAGAGTTCATCTATTTCTTCTTCAGTTTTGTTAAAAGCTTTGGCATAGGCCTCTCTGTATATTTTTTCGGTATTTTCAAGAAGCTTTAAATCTGCTTTAATTTCATCCGCTGTACCGTAAGTCTCAATGGAAGGCTTGTGTATCATCAGCTGGGATTCGGGATAAGCAGAAGAGGGGAACTGTGTTAATAAATAAGTTGCTGCACTCGCTGCCAATGCTCCCACAGTAATATTGACACTGTCAAATTTCTTAAGCTCTAAAACCATTCCCTGTGCTTCTATGGTAGAGCCTCCCCCAGAAGAAATGAATACATCGGCTTTTCTGATACCATTCTTAATGGCATGGTCTACAATTGTTCTAATGTCAGAAGCTTCATTACTATATCCTCCAATGTAGCCTATAATTTTAATATTGACTGACTGGGTATTATGATTTTCGTATGCCTCTATGATGAATTTTGATTTTCTCACTTCTGTCGTTATTGATTTCTGAGGCAAAATTGAAGTTTCAAAAATCCCTATGAAAAACGGTAAACCAAATTAGTATGAATTCCTTACCAAATTAGTGCGGATTTCATACTAATTTGGGATAATGAATTTATTTCTACACGCTTATCTGTCAATTTTGCAGGAATATTTTAAAGATATGTCAAAGGAAACAGAACAAAAAATAGCGAAAGAACTTTATACCAACCAAAATAAAACTCCCGAAGAAATAGCACACAAGACAGGGGTAACCCTGCGGACTGTCCAGCGGTGGATAAAGGATGGTAATTGGAAAAAACTACGAGATGCTAAAGCTAATGGTTCTCCCCAAAGAATAGAGAGAACACAGCTCGTGGTAGATTCTTTAACTGATAGAAGAATACAGCTTATTAAAGACGAGACTAAAGCTAGAAAGGAATTAGAAGAATTAGAGGAATTGGGCGATTACGAAGAACTTAAAGAAGAAAAAGCAATTCTAAGGGTTAAAGTAGAAACTCTAAGAGCTGAAGCCGCCTCCATAGATGATGCTATTTCTAAATGGAATAAAAGAATAGAAAATCTTAATAAAGAAGGGAAAATAACCCTTTCTATCTATATGGAGGTAATGGAACGCATCTTTGAAGCTCTTAGGCTGTCTAATGAGCCTTTGTACATGCAGACTTTGGATTTTCAAGAAAACCACTTAGAAGATGTTGCAGCTAAATTGGTATAAAAACATTCTTTGAAACATTCTTTAAAACAGCTTTAAACTCCTCAAAAATTCATTTTCTCAATTTTTATATATCATTATGAAGATTAAAGATAAATTAGCCTTAGAACGCTATAAACAGAAATTAGCTTTTGCCCGTTCGGCAGGGTCAGAATTTGCCTTTGAAACCAAAGAGCAGAGAAAAGCAGCAATAGAAGAGTGCAAAAGAGATTTTGGGAAAATGATTGAAAGGTATTTTCCGCATTATGCTGATTCCAAACCTGCTGAATTTCATTTGTATTGGGGCAAAAAAGTGGCCGGCGACCCTCTTTTCAGAGGTTTTGCCCAATGGGGGCGAGCATTGGCTAAATCTGTCATCAATAATATTTTTATTCCCTTTTGGCTTTGGTTGAGAGGGGAACCTGTCTATTTTGTACTTATTGGAAACTCTCAAGATAAAGCGGAGCAGTTGTTAGAAGATATACGAGCTGAATTTGAAGCCAATCCGAGAATACTTGCAGACTTCGGAGAACAAAAACAATTAGGAACATGGGAAAAACATTTTTTTCAGACCAAAGGAGGCTTTATTGCACAAGCTTTGGGTATGGGGCAATCTGTAAGAGGGCTAAGAGTAAGGAATAAAAGACCTACCCATATCAATTGCGATGATTTAGAAGATAAGGAAATTAACAAAAACCCCAGAAGACAAAAAGAAGTAGCGGAATGGATTTTAAGAGACCTTATTCCCACTATGGATGGCCCCACAAGAAGATTTACCTACTCTAATAACCGCTTTGCACAGGTAATGATACAGACGCTTCTGCAAGAAATGAGACCTAAGTGGTTTATTCATGAAGTAAATGCTTATAATCCTGTAACCTATCGGCCTGCATGGAAAGAAAAGTACGCTCCTGATTATTTCAAAATCATAGAAGAAGATTTGGGACCGCTTCCTGCTAATGCAGAGTACAACAACTCCCCCCATGTAGAAGGTTCTATTTTCAAAGATGAGCAGTTTCAATGGTGCGACCTGCCAAGATTAGACCATTTAGAAATAATTGTAGGGCATTGGGATATTGCCTATGCAGGAACTGCCACCAGCGATTTTAATGCGGTGGCAGTATCAGGGCTGAAAGACAGAGACTTCTTCCTCGTAGATGGTTACTGCAAACAAAGTAAAATGAAAGAAGTTGTAGAATGGATGTGTGATTTTCAAAAAGGACTTCCTGCATCTGTAAGAGTTCATTGGCAGTATGAATCCCAATTTTGGAATGATGAAGTACAAAGAGTTTTAGAAGAAGTACAAAACGAAAAAGGAATCAACCTCTATATTATTAAAAAGGATTTATCCAAAGGAAAAAAGTATGATAGAATTTTAAAGCTGCATCCTTATTTCCAAAACAGCCGAATTTATTTCAGTAAAAAACTAAAAGCTAAGAAAGATATACAAGTAGGGTTGGCCCAGCTCAAAGGAATAGAACCAAGCTATAAAGTTCATGATGACTTTCCAGATGCTTTCCAGTACAGCATTGCCGAACTAGAACTTTATGTAGGAGCAAAAGGGAAAATTTTCTCTTATCGTGCTGGAAAAATGAAAGGTGTCCACCGCTGGTAACCTTTTTCAGAATAAACAGTCGTCTTATCAAAACACTTTAAATTATTAACAATGAAATATTTAACCCTTGATTACCTCTATACTCATGCTTTTGAAAGAGCAATAAAAGAATCCACAGCCGACTTTGAACAGGCCATAGAGAATTTAGAAACAGAAACCATAAGCCTTGTAAAAACTTACCTGTACCGCTACTATGATGTGGCAAAAATATTTACAGAACCGCCTGTAAGAAACGGGGTTTTGGATAAGATTATTACTAAGATTATTATCTACGAGGCTGTCCGAAGAAATGTTTATCGTAAGGTTAATAACGGCTATCAGGAGGATTACAAGTGGGCAATGGAAACGCTGGAAAAACTCAATACTGGCAGAATGACACTAAGTGACCTCCCGTCAAAGCCCAAAGAATCCACAAATAATACTAAGGATTCACTAATGCATGGCAATTTGTCTAACAAAAACTTTTTCATCTAATGTTACAGAATTTATATAAAAAAGCGGAGAACTTTTTTCTAAAAAGAGCAGACGAAAGACTGCTGAGAATAACCGCAGCAATTAAGAATGCCCGAAGCGGAGCGTTATCATCATCTCTTACCCATAATGCAGAAACTATGCAGGTAAAGAGTTTAGAGGATTGGAAATTAGCTGTCCTTATGGCGACAAATCAATACAGCCCTAATCGGTTGTTTCTACACCGGCTTTACCAAAATTTGAAATTAGACAATCATCTTGTTTCGGTGATTGAAAGCCGTATTCTCCACTCTCAAAGAAGTAACTTTAAGATTGTTAATGATAAAAAAGAAGAAAACGAGGATTTATCGTGGTTATTCCAAAGAACTTGGTTTGAAGATTTTATCGCTACGGCTCTTTGGTCTAAATTTGAGGGAACAAAACTTATAGAAATTTTTGTTACCAATGAAGCTGGAGAGTTAGAAGAAATCAGCGAAATACCATCGTCTAATTTCAATACAGTAAAAGGAATCATTACCAAAGAAAATGGAGAAGAAACAGGCTGGGACTACCGCTCTGGGAAATATGCTAATTTTTATATTCAAGTAGGAAAAGACAGGGATTTAGGAATACTTGCACAGATGGCTCCTATTATTTTAGCTAAAAAACTGGCAATGGGTTCATGGCTGGATTTTGTAGAGAAATATGGTATACCGCCATTATTCATTACTACCGACAGAGAAGATGAAAAACGGGGGCAGGAACTTTGGGATATGGCTGTATCCTTTAAGGCAGCTAATTTTATGATAGGAAGAGGAGCAGAAAAATTTGAAATTCCTAATGTCACTACCAATAATGCAGAAGCTGTTTTTGACAGCCTGATAGAGCGTGCCAATTCGGAAATGTCCAAAAGAATTTTAGGAGGGACAGGGCTGACAGACGAAAAAGGCTTTGTGGGTTCGGTAGAAATTCAGTTCCAGTTAGCAAAAGACAGATTTGAGAGCGACAAGCTTTTTTTACAAAACCTTATCAATCAGCAGTTAATTCCAAAACTGATAAAACTTTCTCCTGTATATGCTCCCCTCCAAAATCATTATCTTGAATGGGACAATGCAGAAGTGTTTGATTCAGCAAAATTAGCTGATTTGGTAACCAAATTTGGTCAGCATTTTTATATCGACCCTGAATACATCCAGCAAAAAACAGGCATTCCTATTTTAGGCATTAAAGAAAATACCAATGACACACCGATTAAATCCGAATAAGTTTTTATACCTGCGTTCTTTCTTCCACAGGCTGGAGGCTTCTTATCATGATTTGTGCTGTGGTGCAGAGCCCTCTGCGCTTGACCTTTCTGATTATACTAAACTCATAGAGGAGTTAAGTACAAAGATACAAAATAAGGAACTCAGCCCCTCTGATTTAAGTCCTGATTTGATAGAGCAGATTTACAAGGATATATCTCAACCAGTGAAAAAAGAATTTGGCAGAAAGTGGGTAGATTATGATTATAAAGAACCTAACAATCTTATCCAGAAATTTAAAAAGAACCTTTGGCAGTTTTCTTCTGCAAAGACCTTGGCAGAACTGGAAATGATAAACAGTCTTATTTTAGATAAAAACGGAAGAATTAAGCCCGAATATCAGTTTAAGCAAGACCTGCAGAAAATGAATTTTCGGTTTAATAGAAATTATCTTAATGCCGAGTACCAAACAGCCAAGCGTGGAGCCCAAATGTCTCACTTATGGACAAAATTTCAAGAACAGAGAGAATATTACCCCAACCTTGTTTATAGAACCGTAGGGGACAGCAGGGTTCGTCCAGAGCATGAAGCACTTAACGGAATAGTAAAACCCATAGATGACCCATTTTGGAAAACTTACTATCCGCCGAATGGCTGGCGGTGTAGATGTACCGTAATGAATACCGCAGAAAAGGTTTCACAGGGAGAATTTGAAGACGAAAGTGTACTGCCTGAATTTAGAGGAAATGTTGCTGTAGATGAAGAAATTTTCACATCTAAAGGCTCTTTTTTCAAACTGCTTAATAAAGACCACAAAGCCAAAATAAATGCCGAACTGATGAAATATAACATGCCTATGGACACTGCTTATCATGGAAAATATAAGAAAAAGGTATTTGTTAGTCCTTTTGCTGATGAAAATGACTTGGTAAGCAATGTAGAAACCGCCATGGTTATTGTCGATAAATTAAAAACGGATGTGAAAATTAGGGCGCATATTGATAGTAATATTGTAAAAGGACACAAAAACCCAGAATATGAAATAAACGGAAAAATTGCTGACCGAAAAGAAGTGTCATCATATACTAGTATTAAAAGTAATTTAGAAACAGCTAAAAAACAAGGAAACCATAGTATTGTATATGATGTTACTAATTTTAAGGATTGGAAAGCGAATGAAATTACTAAAAATTTAAAAGGCAAAATAATGAATTTTAAGGATAAAGACTGGTTACACGAAATCTATTTTGTCAATGGAAACAAGGCTATTTCCTTTACAAAAGATGAATTATTAGACGATTATATTTCCATTATTAAAAAATTGGAAAGTCTAAAATCAACAAATCCCTAACCAAAGTCAGGGATTTGTTGTGGTAGCGGTAGGAGATTTCTCGCCTCCCGCAATGCAAATATACAAACTATTTTTAAAATGCAAATAAATAACCTTTAAATTTTATTTAAAGATGTCTAAAAATGATTTTAAAGTACCTGATTTCAAGAAATTAGCAAAGGAAATTACCGAAGCTATTTATATTGTTTCAGAGGTAGAAGCCATAGCCTTTTTTAAAAGCTCTTTTGATAAGGGTGGATTTACAGATAGGAATTTCCAAAAATGGGATGATAGAGTTTCTCCAGATTACAGACCAGGAGGAAAACTGCTCAATGCTACAGGATTTCTTAAAGACAGTATAGAAATAGCCGATAAAGGCAGTAATTATATTACCTTCGGTTCCTACGCTCCTTATGCTAAAATCCATAATGAGGGCGGAATAATTCATGTCCCTGTTACTCAAAGAATGAGAAAATATTTCTGGGCAATGTTTAAAAAAACAAATGATAATAAATGGAAATACATGGCTCTTACCAAGAAAGATAGTATTACCTTAAAATTTCCTCAAAGAAAGTTTATGGGGGAAAGTGCTGCACTGATGTCTAACTTAGACAAAGAACTGAAAAGAATAATATTTGAAAAATTCAAAAAAATGCCTAATCAATAATTATGGAAAACTGGACAAACCTTTATAAAGAACTGACAGAAATTTTACAAGATAAAATGCCGGAAATTCTCTGGATAGACCTTTGGCACAATCAGGTGAATTTCCTGCAAGATGAACATTCATTTAGAACCCCTGCTGTATTTCTTTCTTTTAGAACATTAGGAACACAAGATTTGGGGATGTTGCAGCAAGAAATCAATTTACAGGTAGATTTTTATCTATTTTACGAAACCTTTGCTGATACCTATAATGGAGCCTTCAATCAAGAATCAGCATTAAAGTTTTTACGCTCAATGGATGAACTACATACCACCTTTCATGGATTGAGCGGTAAGAATTTTTCAGCCATGAGAAGAATTGGTTTTGCTCCAGAAGATACAGGGGGCGCTGGAAATCTGTACCGAATTTCTTTCAGTTGTATTATGCAGGATACAGGAGCAATGAAAGAAATGGAGGAAAGAGTAGTGACAGCACAATTGGTAAATGATATGGGAGACAACGAATTTGTTTTAATCCCTTAAACCCTGTTAAACACTATATTCTCTATCGTCTTTTCAGATTTGAAAAAACGATGTGCTAATTCCGCTAAAATACGATCCGTACTGTACTTGGGCTTTCCATACTCTGTAATCTCCGAAAGACGGCGGTATTCAGCACGGATAGCCTCATAATGGCGTTGAGTAGTTGGGCGTTTTGGGTATTTTGTTTTCTGCATACAGCAAAAATAATAAAATGCCAATTCTTTTGCAAATTGGCGTTTTGTTTAATCCTTTTTATATTCTTTACAAAATCTTTCAGAAGCTCCCCATATTTCTCCGTATGTTTTTTTTGTTAAATCATATTTATCGCTTAATGCCCTTGCAATGAAATAGCCTACGCATTCTGCTTCATCTTCCGTTACATCTATTAAGCCTTCCTTTAATGCCTTTACCATATCATCTACGAATTTATCGGATGTTGTAAATTTTGTAGCATTATATTTTTCCCATGCTATTTCTTGTTTTTTTGTTAATTGTCCATAAACTAAACAACCACATAAAGAAAATATAAGTAAAAAATGTTTCATATGTATAATTTTCTCCAAAGATATAAAAAACCGCCCACATTTTGCGGACGGCGTTCAAATAATAATTTAGAAAAAGTTTCTATAATAATTGATGTAAATCATTTTTGAGCATATCTAATTTATTAGCTTCATAAATAGAAAGTATTTTATAATAATTTTCCGCCATCAAAAGTTCGTATAAATAATAAGCCAAATGGTATTTTAGCGATAAAGTTCTTGGCTTTCCATTAGGGTTTTTAGTGTAACTGATACATTTCTTGGCAAGGATTTCAAATAATTCTATACACAAGGATTTTTCACATTTATCCGAATGATTATAAGCTTTACTTCTACACTCTATAAGGGTTAATTGATGGATTAATGAAAGCGTTTCTGGAGATATTTTAATCTTGATTTGATTCATCTTTTTCAGTTCCTTTTATAGTTTTCAATCTCGCTTTCATACCATTCATATTCGGCATTCAAAATCAAAGTGTCCCCAATTTCAAAGAATAAATAATCTCTTTCATTGACCCTAATAATTGTGTCTCGGTTCTTGAAATAAAATCTATTATAAATCCCCTCCTTGATGGATTTCTTCTCTCCAATCACAAACTCTTTGGTTTTAATGGGTCTTGGTTCTCTTTGAGGCGATGGCGAACAGCCCATCAACCCTAATAATAAAATGCTTAAATATTTCATCTTAATTCAAATTTTGGTTTTTAATGGCTTTTTTCATCCATGCTTTAGTGAGCGGCTTTTCAGCACTTTTCATATTGTTATCTCTCAATTTGCATAGTTGTTGATGGAGGATTTTCAATTCTTTTACAGAATGGGCATTGAGATGCTTTTTGAACTTGGAACTTCTCATCATCCAATCATTGAATTTTCTCCAATCATTAGGCTCTTTTATTCCTTGTTCTGTGGCGATAGTCAGTACATTGCTTATCCAATGTTTTTTCAGCATTTGTTGGTAAATTGCTTCGCTTTCAATGCTTATTTGGGGAAATTCATCCTTGCAATGAATTTTATAAAGTTCATTCATTTCCTCTGGGGTTAATTCCTCCAAAAGAGTGGTTCTAAACCCTGTAAATCCGCTCACTTCTATCGCTACTTCGTGGGGCGGACGATGGGAAAAAAGCATTTTCAGTTCATTAAGTGTTGCCATTTTTCTTTATTTTTTTGTTCCCAAAGGCGGAATCTAACCACCTACACGAACCATTTGGGAAATAGAGTTTTTTTATTCACTTTTTGAGAATGTAATTACACTTTCGTTTAAGAATTTTGCAGGAAAAATAACCTGCTCATCAATGCTTGTGTTACTTACACTTGTGTATTTTTTCGGATTTTTAATACAGTTAAAAACCATTTTCTTAAATTCTTCTTGAATTTTCTTATTCTCAAAATAAAGAGTGTATTCTGTGACACTGTTGTTGATTTTTACAAAAAATTTCTTTTCCATTTTTTATTTCTTTTTTATTTTTTCTTTTCAAAGTATTTCATTGATACATAGTGCATTAAAACACTTCCGACAACTGAGCCTACAAGGTAAGTAAGCATCATATCTATGCTGTCAAAATTCTGTACTACTTTTCTAATCACAAGGAGCCAGACCCCGTTACTCAGCACACTGGCAATAGTGTGATACATCAAACTGCTGCTGTTTCTTGCCCTGCTCACAAGGGTAAAACTCGCATTCTGCAATACCACAAGGGCAAACATTTTTAGGATTTCCATTACCTATCAGTATGATTTTCTACTATGGTAGTTCCGTTTTTATTTCCAGATTTATAGGAAGTTTTACCACTACAATCCGTATAATAAATATACCTCCCATCGTAGAACCTATACACCTTACAACCATCATTTTCAAATAATAATTCTACATTATAGTTGCCTCTAACTTCTGTTTTTTCAGCTTTTTTAACACATCCCACAAGTATAAAAAGGGATAAAATTGCTACTTTTTTCATTTTTTTTAAATTATTTTTGCTCCGCCCGATGGCTCGAACATCGGTGCCTGCCTGTGCGGAAAGTGGTTTTTAATAGCCTTTAATTACACTTTAATTTCTATTTATAAGAGAAATTAAGGTTTATTCCTATCCATTCATTGTTTTCTCCTTTTTTGAAGAAAGAGATATAATCTTTGGTGTGGTTGTATTGATAACTTTCTTTCAGCAGTCGGATACCTTCTCGCCAGTTTTCATCATCAAAGCGGTTCTCCATAGAGTAAAGTTTCTGAATAAGCTCAATATCAAGATTCCCTTTTTTCCTTTCTAAAAGCGACATAATTAAATCTCTGGTGTCTTGGTCGTTTTCAAATTTTGAATTAACAAAATCAATGATGTGTTTTTCAGCTTGGTGAGAACGCTCATCAAAGGAGCCTTTGCCTTGCTTTTTGAATAGAATTTTGTAATGCTCGTTTTTAATCTCAAAATTTCCTTTTCCATCTCTGTGGCGATTGGAATAATCCTGCAAAAGCTCATAAAGGCTTCCCAATTGGGCAAAAGATTTTTCCTTAAATTCTTGTATTTCCTTTGAGATTTTTTCGGCAATAGGTCCCAGCTCGTTGATGGTTTCCTCTCTTAATTGCTCATAGGCGTGGCGTTTTTCTTCTTTTTCTTTACGCTCTTGCTCCCTTTTGTGTGCCGTGATTTTTTGAAATTCTTCATAGGTAAGCTCCGACACGGGCTTTTGTAATAAATCTTCTATTGTTACCATTATTTCTATTTTTTTAAGGTTAAAAATTATTTATTTTTATGATTCTTTGGAACTGCTCAAATTCTTTCTTATAAAGGTTGGCATAATTCTGTTCGGAGATTTCTTCTTTGCGATTGATAAATACCCAATACCGCTGTGCTTCTTCATCTTCTCTTAAAATATGAAAGGTCGGAACATCCCATTTCATTCTTTTTAGAGTTTTATCCATTTGATAAATTTGCTCTTGAATTTCTCGTGGAAGGGCATTAAAATATCTCTCTGATGCTATGCTCTGATGTAGATGGATTCTCATAGATAAAGTAAGAAACCTAAAACACCCATCTAATCGTAAAATGTTAAGAAAATCATATTTCATCATAGCTCTAATGTTTTTAATAATCTATCCGTTATCGGTTCTCCTGTCTTTTCACTTTCCTTAAAGGCTTCTTTGATGGTAATTTCTAAATCTCCAAAGTTTTTAATTCTGTTTTTAAGCCAATTTTGGGCATTCTTATTCGTTATCCCCAAATCCTCACAAATCCTTTCTATATCCTCGGTAATATCATTATCAAACCTTTCCCGAAGATTAAAACGCCGAGCCGTTTGTCTAAAATTCTGTTTATTCCTTTCATAGCCATTTTGAAGAATTTTGTTAATGTCCATTCCTACAAGCCCAAAGGCTACTTTGTTTTCTAATCCATCAGCAAGGGCTTTAATGATATTGATATATCCACTCTTTTTCTCTATGTGTTCCGCTTCATCTATAATGAGCAAAGCATTCTCGCATTTGGTAAGTTTTTTAATGACTTCTTTGATGATTTTCCCTGCCGTTCCCAGTGTTGAAACTTCTACCGTTTCTGCGATGTTTTTTGCAAATTCTTTGGAATTTTCTATCGCTGAGCAAGTAACGATATAAGTGTCTTTGGGATAATTTTTCTTGTATTCTCTACATGCGTGGGTTTTTCCAGCTCCTGTGTCTCCATCTATGGTAAATCTTAAATTTTCCGCTCGTGCCGATTTTATCCTGTTGATACTTTGCTTAAAATTATAAGTATTAAAATGTCTCCAAACTTCTTGTTTTAAGGGGAAATTAATGGCCTTACAGAGTGCGATATAGTATTTATCGTTTATCACCGACCCTCCATTCTTATTAGGAACTATCATTTTCCCCTGTGCGATGTGGTTGAGATAAGAAGTTCCAACGCCACTCACTCGGCTAATATCCGCTTGGGTATGTCCCGTTTCTTCCATATATTTTCGGAAAGCTTCAGGGATTTCTGTGGATTTTTGATATTCATTCAGTATCATATCTATCTGTTTTATTTATAATTCAAAGTCTCTATCTATCCGTAATTTTTTCAAACTTTTTGAGCAGAGTTCTCGGCTTTTGGATTTTATCTCTTGATGTTGGGTAGCAACCATTTTACCATTAAAACTCTCTTTATTCCCACCGGTTTTCATCTGATGTTCATAAGGAAGCTCATTCCATATATCCGTTATATTGCTTAAAAATTCATCTGCCGCATATTCCATTTGCTCTTTTCGCTTTTGGTGATGTCTCAATGCTTTTAGGCTTTCTCCATCTGCTTCTGCGTGGGATGATGAAGCCAATACCGCTGGGGGACAACTCATAATAAACCTATCATCCAAAGTATAGAGGTCTGCCATTTCTTCTGTCCAAACAATCTTTACATGAGCATTTCTCTTATATCCTGTAGCTTTGGCGATGATTTCTCCGCCCTCTGCCCAATAATCGGGAATCTCAAAAAGGTAGGTTTCTCGGTATTCATAGCCTCTCGTTTTTTCTACTTTTACAAATCCCCGCATATAGCTTATATCCGCTTGGGTATGATTGCCAAAAAGTCTTCTAATAATTCTTCGGTCTATATCCACACATTTAGGATTGATATTTTTATACCTTTCATTGGGAGTGGTTTCATCTCGTAGTTTCCCTACATTCCATCGTTCTATAATTTCTGAAAATTGCTCTATCGCTTCTTCATAAGTCGGCAAATCCTTAATATGAAAATAATCTGGATTAGATTGCCCCTCTATACCCACTCCCCAAGAGGTAGAACCATAATTGGAAAGCCCTTTTAAGGATTGCTTCAAGAGTCTAAATTCCGTTTCGGCAGGATTCGCTTGGGAATTGCCTACTTCTATAGTTCTTACCCTATGAAATATCATTTCTAAAAGCTCCTTACTCTCTTTGGCGGTAAAAGCACTATGATTATCACTGATAAATTCAAACATCGTCTGCTCATTGCAATTTTTTACTGCCATTTTTAGGGCGATTTTTAGCATCTCTGGGGTCTCCTTATGAGAACCTTTTTCTGCTACCGACCAACCTACAATTTTTCTACTTGCCACATCAGAAATCAGCATTACATACAACTTCATTGTTTTTAATTCTCCTTTTGCGGTATAATATTGATAATTGATAGTTCCCGAGCCATCTGCTGCAAAAAGAGAATGTGAATACTGCAACTTTTTCTGTGGCACATAGGTCAAAAACTGCTTCTTGAAGTATTCTTTGCCGTGTCTTTCTTTTGCCATCAGCATATCTTTATGAAATTGTCTCAAATGACCACAAAATGTTCGGTAGGCTATCGGCTCAAAGCCAAATTCTTTTATCGCTTCGCTGTAAATATGGACATAAAGTTGCCTTATCGCCTCCTTACTGCTCCCGAAAGGATTCATATAAGCATTATACATAATCGCCTCGTGGGCATCAAATTGGAAAATCTCACCTGTTTCCGTATCCGCCAATGGATATTTGCCTACCTTTCGGGCGTTATCATTTTCATACCTATCGTTGATGAAATAATTTCTTTGCTCCAATAGTCCTGTGGTAGGGTATTGCTCCACTTTTCGTCTCAAATAGGCTGGGCTACTTACTTTTAAGCCCTCTAACTGCATATCTTGTAATATCTCCGTGCAAAGGGTCAGAAAATCCTGTTTCCTTAGCAGTCCCAAGTTTTTATAACCGCCGTTTTCATAATTTTCTTTGATATAAGAAATCCACGCCTTAGCCTTGGCTAATTCTTTGGCTTTCTTAGGATTAAACAGCACAGGTGCGTCGTATTCATAGTATCTGGCATCATCCAGATTTACCATTGCCTTTACCTGCTGTTTTATCATATCTTTTATATTTTCGCTCAAAGCCTTTTTTGTCGTGCTTTCAAGACCCTTTAATGCTTCTTTCAAGCTCTCCTTTGCCCCAAACATAGAGCGGTAAAACTTCGGCGCTCGGTCTGGAATATTATCTAAACAATAATAAAAACCGCTGCTTGTCTTTGCCCATCGCCACGCCTTACCACTATCAGGTAAAAATTCCTTACTCTTTGCTAAATCACACGCACGAACGCTTTTTTTGTAGCGAACTTTGGATAATCTTAAATATTCATCATCAATCCCACAGACCTCCATCACGAGGCGTTGAGAGAGCCAGAGCGTCTCCGTGCCGTCGGTTTTTCGTATAATAATGTCTGTGGGTTGCAAGTTCATTTTACCTAATTTGAAAATATTTTTTCTTTGTTCCCGCTGGGGACTCGAACCCCAGTGTATGCCCTTCGGGAAAAAATCACTAAATTTGTGGTCTCAAACAAAAATTTTAGTGATATGAGTTTTTATAAAACTACTATTGTAGTAAGAGGAGAAAAAGCAGATAGTTTAGCCTCCGATCTTTGGCATTTTGTGAATTTATTTTCTTCCTTTTCATTTGAAGTCAATGGAAATTCTTTTACTTTTCTTTCCAAGAAAGCTCCTCAAATCAATATGATAAAAGAAAATGAAGACAACTTCTTTACGCTGTTCTTTGATGCCCACAATGAGGACACTCCAAAAGAAATGGAGATTTTAGACCATGTTCTTTCACTTTCATACGCTCCGCTTTCATTTGTTCTTGTTGATGAATAATCTGCAAATGTTTGCAATATTCTCGATAAGAACCTGTAAATCCTTTTTTACAGGAATCCAAATAGGAAAAACGGATACTTTCCTTTGTGGGGGTGCTTTTTAGGGAGTTGAAATAAGCCTCCCTAATTATTACTTCATTCATAATTCTTTATTTTAATATTGTTCCCAAAGGCGATTTCGCTTCGCTGAATTGGTCCTACCAACTTTGGGAAGTTCCCCTCTTTCAAAAGAGGGGTGAGCCTTGTAGGCTCGGGTGTTTTCACTAAATTTGTGGCGTTCAACTCACAAATTTTAGCGATATGTATTTCAAAGAAGACCAGTGGGGCTATAGTGAAGATGATTTGGCTCGTGCATGTGATAACTTGCCTTTAATCTTAAAAACCATCAAATGTTCAAAGCACAAAAGACGCCCCCGTATTATTTACCACTATGATGATGAAGCCCTTACTGCCGAAATATCGGTGAATTGCTGTCGTGATTTTTCTCAAATAGTAGCGGAAATAATCCTTCAAAGTAAATTGTTCCATAAGGTAACAATCATAGATTGAGACTACCCAAATTTCATCAGAGAATCTCTCTGCACAGATGTATCCCGTATTCGTAGTATAGGTATTGCCAGATTTACGAAATGCCTTACTGCCTTGTTCTATGGCATCTCTTTTGTCTTTGGCTTGGAATAGATAAATCTCTGCTCGTTTGAGATGGGTTTTAGGGTTAGGAGTTTCCATATTTATAACCAATTTAATGACTTCAAAAACTCTCTTTTGGTAGCTTTTCGCGTCTCTACATCGCAGAGCCTACGCCCAAACAAATAAAGTGACTTAACCGCAATAGAATCCTGCGGACTCGACCATATCCTTATCACTCTGGAAACTTTGATACAAATAATCTTATGAATAATTTTTCTCATATCTTTGTTATTAAATTTATTTTACCAATTGCTCTAATTCTTTTTTAATCTCTAAACCTTTACCTCTTATAGGCACCCTTTTTCCCGTAGCTATTTGGCTTACATAGGCCAAATCCGTGTTAAATTTCTTGGCAATACTCGTTAGGGAATATCTTTTCTTAAGCTCGTACGCCATCGTTCTTTCTTTTTTCATATCTTTGCTAAAAATTATATTGCAAATATATTACTATTTTCTAATATAACAAAATTTAACTTACTTTTTTCTATGAATATTATTGAAAGATTATACCAAATATTTGATTTTAAAGGTGATAGCGTTTATAAAATATCAAAAGAAATTGATGTTAGCAATGGTTATTTTGCCAAAACAAGAGCAAAACAGGGAAATATAGGTAGCGATATAATAGAGAAAATAGTAAGTTACTATACCGATATAAATGTTGAATGGTTGATTACAGGAAAAGGCGAAATGCTAAAAACCAAAAGTGAAGAAAATGTTATCAAAAAAAACGATAACATAAATGATAACAATTTTGATAACAAACCAAAAGTGCAAAAAATGTTATCAAATAAAGAATCTTCGTACAATATAATATCCCTGCCAAGCAACAGGAAAACCAAAGATGCCGTATATCCTATCCAAGAGATACCATTGTATGATTTAGAGGCTACTGCGGGGCTTAAAGAGTTGTTCTCGGGCGGTAAGTCTGCTACACAAGTGCTAGATACCATAAAAATACCCCATCTTCCCAAATGTGATGGGGCTATATCCATTACAGGGGACTCTATGTATCCGCTTTTAAAGTCTGGGGATATGGTGCTTTATAAGGAGGTTCCACTGGATTCTATCTTCTATGGAGAGATGTATCTACTTGCATACCAAATAGATGGCTGGGAAGAGTATATCACAGTCAAATATGTCCAAAAATCAGATTTAGGAGATGAATATTTAAAGTTGGTAAGCCAAAATCAACACCACCAACCCAAAGATGTCTTAAAGGCTCATATAACTGCAATAGCTATCATAAAAGCATCCATCAGAATAAATACAATGATGTAATTTAATGAATAAAAAATTTACATTTTTATGGCCTCAATTAACACATTGCAACAATCCTACCCATAAAAATTAACATTTAATGAATATCAAATGTAGATAAATTTATATAAAATCGCTGTCAAGCTATTACATTTGGTATTTCTGTTTAATTATAGGAGAAAAGAAGTATCACTGGCTTGAGTTTCTCAAAATAGTGAATGAACGTATTCGCAAAGCTACAGACTCTGAGGATAAGCAAATGGGAAATTTCTTCATTAAGACGAATGTAAGCGAAGATGAGTTTAAAAGCAAAGTGATGTTCTACCTATGGAACGAGGTTTGCCGAGATGAGTACGGCACACAAAATAACTTCTTCCGAACCTCGGGTGAGTATGAATTCAGCTTCAATGACCTCTATCAAACAGATGGGATGGAAAAGCTACAAGGGTTTATGACTTACTTGGGGGTAACCACACTATCTACAACTGAGCATACGGATCAAACCGCAGAAGAACCTTCAGAAGCATAAGATTGTGAGAATACTATTTGAAGACTACCATTATGATAAAGAGTCTATCCCCTCCAATGATGGGATAGCCCCGATTGAGTTACAAAATGGGAAAATAAAACTGCCTTATGTCGGCTATTACTATGATGCGAATGAGGGAGCTATATTCATTCTCCCGAAAGTCTTCATTGTAAATAATCAAGCTTTTGGACGCTATACTCCCGAGGAGCTTATTGACACCTCGGCTGATAACACTCTTCTTTCTCCCCAAGATAAGGCTTTCCTTTTCGGTGTTTCTGCGTGGCTTTATCAAGCCATAGCCTTATTTAACACTCGCCATACAGACAACGAAATAACTTCAAGCCGTAGCCTTGCTGGCTTGGTTGGCAATCGTGGCGAGGGCGAGGCTACTTTGATAGACCATATTTTAGCTCTTCTCCGCTTCAATAAGGAACATCAGAACCTCTTTACTTACATCGCCATTATCCAGCATAATGGCAACGATAAAATCCATTGGACGAAGACTATTCGCCAAACTCAGCCTTTGCTTCATAAGGGTAAGCCTTTCTATCTTAACTGCAAAACTAAGAGCAAGATAATTAACTATGATGAGGAGTTGATAGTGTTATTCTTTTCTACCTTGGACTATTTGGCTCGTTCTTATCACTTCCAAGTAAAGAAGAACCTAAACTACGATACGCTTAAGGCTCATCGAGTGGCGAATATCATTGAAACAGGCAAAGGCACTCGACTCTTACGCAAAATAAGGAACAAGTATTTTACAGACGAACTAGTTGCTCTATGGGACTTGCTATATGCTTTTTATGAGCAAGCGGAGCGTGTTGCACAGAAGAAAGTGTGCAACGAGCGATTACTTGTACGTAACTTCAATATCGTCTTTGAGGATATGATAGATACCCTTATAGGGGAGAATAAATTGCCAGAGGGCTTGAAGGAGCAAAAGGACGGTAAGATAATCGATCATATCTATCGGGATACATCACTCCTCGAGGCAGACGACATATATTTTATCGGGGATAGTAAGTATTACAAAGAGGGAAGCGAAGTAGGAAAAAATTCGCTTTACAAGCAATTTACCTATGCCAAGAATGTAATTCAATATAACATCGACATTTTCAATCGCAAACAGACTGGCTATATTTTACCTTATCGGGATGAACTCACAGAGGGCTACAACCCCACTCCAAACTTCTTTGTGCGTGGCTTTGTAGACTCTGATGACTTATCTTACAGCGATAGTAAACTACGCAACAAAGGTGAGATGGATTGTAACTATCACTTTACGAACCGCCTTTTTGATAGAGATACACTGCTGGTGCTTACCTATGATATTAATTTTCTCTATGTACTATCGGCTTATGTACAGAGCCACGGCACAAGTGATAGTATGAATAACTTCCTCAGAAAGCGTTTCCGTGATGATATAGTCGAGGCTTTTGAGAAGACTTACGACTTCTATCGTCTTACCCCTCTGAATGGGTTAAGTAATGAGGAATTTATAGAGAAATACTTTCGCAAACTCATCGGCAAAATATATTGCACGAATGATGGGATGCTGCTTCTTGCACTCAAGAATGGAGAGAATGATAATGAACAACTTTTAGAGAGCATTTCACACGATGCTCAAAAGGAAAAAATCACACTAACCAGCCTTCAAAACCTAAATACAGCCTAAGAAGCCCCAATAGGTCTGCTTCTAAACTCATTTATCAACTCCACGGCTTGCTTTTGCAGGTCGTGGAGTTCTTATTTCTTAGTCCGATTATCAAAATCCATTGTCAGCTGTATCGCTTGTACTTGTAACCTAATGGTAGCTATTGAGTGTTGACGGCTTCATTGTAACGCACACCGATGATTCTCAATTTAGTGATGATGCTGTCCAACTCTATTAAATACGGCTCTGAGGATTTATCCTCTGTGATGACCTTAAAGGGTTGATTTAATAGCCGAGCTCTGACGTATTCACTCTTGGTCTTTGCTCCCAACTTTCGGTATAGCTCGATGAGCTTTTGCCAGTCTTCTATATTCGGTATTCAGATGGACTTTGAGTGCTAAGCATGCAAGGCATCAAAGTTTTCTCCACACTTCTACATCCTCTTTGTACTGCTCGAGATGTTTTCTGAGTACTCGCTCTTTCAACCGATCTTTTTGGCCTTTTTTCGTGGTGCAAGCTTATGCACCAAAGCGAAATAAACTCTGTTAATCAGGCTGATAGACTTTTCTCGCTTTCTCATAAGTAAAAAAACAATATAGTATAGTATTTGAATAAATTTAATACTTTTGTCTATGACTGAGGAACTTACAGCGGAAATTCCTGCTGAACAAAGAAAAGCAATACTCAAACTCATAGACCTAAAAACTAATGAAGATATGAAAGAAGTAATTAATAGCATTAACCTGCTGAAAGAAAGCATTAAACATTTGGAAGATAAAAACGCAGAAAGGTCTAAAACTTTGTATTGGATATTAGGGGTTATCGTTGCTATAATGGTAGCATTAAAATTGTTTTTTTAGCCATAACCCTCCTAAATAAGAAATATAAGAAAAGTACCTATTTTAAGGTACTTTTCTTATATTAAAGATTGATAAAATCATAGTAAGTAGATTAGATACTCCTATTAATAAAAATGATTTTGAATTTATATCTCCTTTTAAAAATAAAATAATAAGTATTATTTCTAAAATTAATGTTAAAGATAAAAGCACATAAAAAAATTTCTTTTTAGAACTCATATTTTTTTACAAATATAATACTTTTTTATAAAAGATACTATTTTTATCTCAAAATATATAATATTTTTTTCTTAAATCGAAAAAAAACTACAGACCGGAGAGCTGTGGGTTCCAAAATTATAAGGAGAATTATCAAATGATACTATCAATGAAGCCGCCGTAGAAATTACTAATGAAATTTTAAGATTAGTTTATGAAATATCATAAAAAATAGGGGAGATAAATTTATAAATTTAAGTTTATCCATCCTTTTTTAGATGGAAATGGTAGAATGGAAAGGCTTTGGCAGACTCTTATATTAATACAGCAATATCCTGTATTTGAGTTTCATCCAATAGAAGTTTTGATAACAGAAAGACAAGAAATATATTATGCAAAACTATCAGAGTCAGATAAAAAAGGGCATTCTACGCCTTTTATAGAATTTATACTGAATATTATTTTATATTCTCTATCTACTGATAAAACGATAAATACAATATTTAAATTAAATAAGTTATTTACTTTATAATATAGCAATATAATAAATACTATACTAATTATTTAACTTATTTATTTTGTTTATTATTTCTTCTATTAGATTCTTATAATCCTCACTTGCACGGCAGTTTGGAGCTACTTGGAATATTGTTTTTCCTTCTTTTTTAGCGTTTTCTACATTTACATCTTGTCTGATGAAAGCATTAAAAAAATATCCTTTTGCTTGCTCCAATGCTAGCTCTCTATATTCTCTAAAA
>ERZ772909.267-NODE-267-length-34988-cov-5.011823_pt1 | contig 34988 bp, 26 predicted proteins | sample MGYA00511137_ERZ772909 | MGnify/ENA primary metagenome ERZ772909 (study PRJEB29015, sample SAMEA2738095) | human oral metagenome | biome: human oral; feature: human-associated habitat; material: saliva | place: China | collected 2270 ... | reverse complement strand
GGAGTTGCGGCATACCGGTGAAGGAGTGAAGGCAAAAATCAAAAAGTCATGGATGCGCGCGTGTAATGCACGCGCGCGAAGCTCCGTTTCCTTCACAGCATTTCGCCGGTGAAGCGCCGACGAATGGGCGTAGTCGAAGCTCCGCGATTGGACATGCCTCCATCGGGTCGCGCCAAGTGCACCTGATGGGTACAATAGCGCAACACCGCAGGTCGGTGAGTGATGAAAATCAATGTGCGCCCCGCGCAATATTGCACCAATCGCTGCACGACTCCTTCCTCTGTCGATTCGTCGAGTGCCGACGTACTCTCATCAAACAACATGAAGGGGCAAGGACGCAGCAGTGCTCGGGCGATACAGATGCGCTGTGCTTGCCCTTCCGACAATCCCCCACCCTGCTCGGTGCAAGGGGTGTCGAGTCCTTGCGGCAATGCCAGCACAAAATCGGCTCCCGCCACCTGCAAAACGGTACGCATCTGCGTTTCGTCTGCTTGCGGATCGGCCAACAACAGGTTCTCTCTGATCGTTCCCGACAACAAGCTGTTGCCTTGCGGCACATAAGCGAACAGATTTCGGTGCTCTGCCATGACGGCCATCGTCGATCCGTCCTCAAGGACAAAATCCATCGATCCGCCCACCGGTCGAACCAGCGACAAGAGCAAACGAACCAAGGTGGTTTTTCCCACCCCCGTTTCGCCGAGAATGGCTGTGACACTGCCGGGAGCGAAATAGAATGAAAAATCACGCAATACGATACGCGAAGTGGGCGTGTAGCGATAAGTGACGTGACTGAATCGCAGTCCCGTGGGCGCAATACGCCGCGAACGCCCCTCCCCTTGTCGACTGACCGTCGGGGTGGCCAACGCACGTTTCATCGCAGCTCGGTCGGCCGGCATCTGCTCCAATTCCATGAGCCGTTCGCAGGCCGTAGCCGCATTGATAAACGTCGGCACATAGCCGGAGAGAGCCCGCAAAGGGCCTTGTATTTGCCCTACAAGTTGAATAAAGGCCAATAACACGCCGTAGGTAATGGCGTCGCGCTGGAGTTCAAAAACACCCCATGCAAACGTCACCAGATAACCGGCGGCAAAACCCAAATTGACAAAAGTGGCGGAAAAGCTGGAATACTTTGTTTTCTCTATAACCTTGGCGTGCAACCGCTGTTGCGTGCCGGCCAGACGATCGACGACGTAATCAAGACTGTCGAGCGTTTTGATGACCAACGAATGTTGTATGGATTCTTGTATGGCGCTCTGCACCTTGCTCTCCTCGGCGCGCACCTGGTGCGTGAGCGAGCGCAAACGCTTCATGTAAAGCTTACTGATGAGCAGCGTGAGGGGGAGAATGCCCACAATGACCCACGCAAGCCGCGAATCCATGGTACAGAGAAAAAGGAAAGCACCGAAAAACTGTACAATCGTGGTAACAAAACCGGGAATGTCGTCCGTGAGGAGACTCACCAACGTGCCCACGTCTTTAAACAAACGATTGAGCACATCGCCGCTGTGATAGTGACGAATGCTCATCCAATTTCTGCTCAATAAGCGATGGAACATGGTACGCTGCATGCGATTCTGCGCGCGCACACCCAATACGGCGCGTATCCACCGATTGGAAAAATTGATCGCGATCTGGAAGACCATGACTGCGATCAACATCGCAATGACTTCCGTGAGCTGCCAATTGTTGTTTTTATGCGTCGCTACGTCGATGGCCATTTTGGTAATCGCCACGAAGGCCAGGCCCGAACCAACAGACAACAAGCCCGTGACAGTGTTGAGCACCGTCTGCACACGGAATTTCCGACCGTGATGCCACAGCCAGAAAAACAATTGAGAAAATGGGCGTTGAGCTGCCATAAAATAAAAGTTGAGACGATTACAGCGTTTCGACTCGGACGATTAGTGCCGTCGATCCTTTCCCCACATCATTTTCTCACGCAGTGTGGAAAAAAAATGATGAGGTGGAATGCTGACGACGGGGAGGGCATAGTGCGCTTTTCTGATCCTCAAAACACGATCTGCGGTGAGCGTCTCGCTGCGCCCGTCCACAGCAAGTAGGAATCGGCCGCTGCGGCTGCGTACGTGCACCTCGATGGTGACATCGTCGCGCAATACGACCGGACGCACCGTCAGACTATGCGGCGCGATGGGAGACAAACAGATCGTGGCCGACTGCGGTTCGAGAATCGGCCCCCCCACAGAAAGAGAATAGGCGGTCGATCCCGTGGGAGTGCTAATGATCAGTCCATCGGCCAAATAATTGGCCAACAATGCTCCTCCCACCCGTGTTTCGACCTCGATGAGCGAAGAGTTGTCGTGTTTGAGCAATGCGACCTCGTTCAGGGCAAATGGATAGACGGTAAGTTGATTTTGCTCGTCCTCTATCGCAATCAAACTACGTTCCTGCACTTCATATTCGCCACGAATCACTTGGGCGATGGCCTTTTCCAAGCTGGAAGTGGTGATCTCGGCCAGAAATCCGAGATGGCCGGTGTTGACTCCCAAAATGGGAATACGTCGATCGCGAATTTTTTCGGCCACCGTGAGAAAGGTGCCGTCGCCTCCCATAGAAAACGCCAAATCAGCGGTACAATCGTATCCATCGAAAGCCTCAACCCCTTGGAAGGATGCCCCCTGTTTGGTGCATTCTCTCAGAAAAGAAAGGAACTCGCGTTCCACAGCGACCGATATCCCCGCTTCGCGGAGCAACCGCACGACTGTCCCGGCGTGATCGCTCTTCTCAACCTGGTGACAATTACCGAAAATAGCCACCCGACGTGATAGATTGCCCATATAGCACTCAGTTTATTCTAACTTAACGCGACGGCGCTTGCATAATCTCATTGCATTGATTACTTTTGCGACGAGAAAGCCGAAAGTCCTCCATTTTGGGCAAAATTACAGCTTTCTCCTCATAGCACCAAAGAAAGAATGGCTAAACTGAGCGTAAACATCAACAAAGTCGCGACGCTACGTAATGCGCGCGGCGGTGACAACCCCGATGTGCTGCAAGCCGCACAGGATTGTGAACTTTATGGTGCCCAAGGGATCACCGTACATCCCCGTCCGGACGAGCGACATATTCGACGTTCGGATGTCGATGCCCTCGCGCAAACGATCCGCACCGAACTAAACATCGAAGGCTACCCTTCGGAAGCCTTCATGGAAATGGTGTGCCGCGTTCGTCCGACACAAGTTACACTCGTTCCGGATTCACCCGAACAACTCACTTCCAATGCCGGCTGGAACACTCAACGGCACGAAGGATTTCTCACGGACATCGTTTCGCAACTGAAATGTGCGGGCATTCGCTCCTCCATTTTCATTGACCCCGATTGCGTCATGGCCGATTACGCCCGCCGCGCGGGAGCCGATCGCGTAGAGTTCTACACCGAACCTTACGCCGCCGGCTACAACGTCAATCGGCTTGCAGCCATCACGCCCTACGTGGAATGCGCGCGACACTGTCGCACATTGGGACTGGGAATCAATGCCGGTCACGATTTGAGTTTAGAAAACCTCTATTATTTTGCACAACAACTCCCTGCGCTCGACGAAGTGAGTATCGGTCATGCACTGATCTGCGACGCGCTGCGCATGGGACTCCAACCAACCATACAACACTACCTGAACTGCCTGCAAACGGGAAGGTAAGTTCAGCACAGAAAGGAGGAGATCGCCTCCCTCCGTGCGGAAACCATCTCCGCCATATAGTAATCCTCCCGTACTACAGCCTATGCTTCACATTTTTATAGCTGATGGTTTTGAAGAGATAGAAGCGTTGACCACCATCGACATTTTGCGGCGCTGCGGCATCGAGGTCGTTACGGTTTCCGTGACCGGCACACGACTGATCAAAGGCTCACACGGTATTCCCGTCATGGTGGACACCGTATTTCGCAAAGGCGAAATCTCTCAAAGTCAAGGTTTAATTCTGCCCGGTGGTATGCCGGGCGCACAGAACCTCTATCTGCACGAAGGACTGCGTAAGTCCCTCATTGCGCACAACATGCGCGAAACGCTCATTGCTGCCATCTGCGCGGCTCCGATAGTGCTCGGACGACGCGACCTGCTCAACGGACGACGTGCCACATGCTATCCCGGTTTCGAAGATGAACTGCACGGAGCGCACATCGTAAACGAACGAGTCTGCGAAGACGGACACATCATCACAGCGCGCGGTCCCGGTTGCGTCAACGATTTTGCTTTTGCCATCGCTGCGCGCTTTGTCGATTCGGCCACATTGTCTCGCGTCAAATCTGATATGCTACTCTAAACTTACACTACGGTGCGGTACCTACCACATCGCGGTATTCTCCGACGCAGCGGGCGATGCGTGACTTCCGACACAATCACCGCCATTGCCCAGCATCAACTCTCATTCCCATACACACGCAGCGTTTTGCACGACGACATTCGTCGGCAAACGCTGCGTGCTTGCTTTCCATCCCAAATGCGCACAAGAGATTCCCATAATGGGACCGTATTGCTAAGTTAGAACAAGCAAATAGCTCGAAAATAACTTTTTAATGCGTTTTTCCTATCTTGCAACTCGTCTCTCAACATAAAAATTGTAACTTCGCAAACAAACCTCAATCCATGAGAAAGCTCACTTTTCTCCTTTTCCTCGCGCTGACCGCTCCCATCGGCCTCCAAGCCAATAACATCAACGACATGGACGCAGCGCAAACGTCTCCCGGTTCGGCATCGCAGCGTCCCCTCTCCTCTTCTGCCGCAGAACTCGCCCCCTATTTGGCAGGCGCTGTTCCGGAAGTGAATGGGCAAGTAGTGTTCCAACAATCTTACACCGCACCGGGAAAAACCCGCGGAGAGCTTTTTGCAGCACTCCAAAAATATTTGTCGCAAGTGATCACGCGTCCCAACGCACTGCCGGCTTCTCGCATCACGGCAGCCGAGAGTGAAGACGGCACTTTGGCTGTAACGCTGCATGAAACCTTGTGGTTCAAGCGCTCGGCGTGGGTTTCGGACTTTGCCACGGTGATTTGTCAACTGACCTTCGAAGTGCGCGACGGAGGATACACAGCCACGTTGCGCAACATTCGTTACCATTACGACGCGCTGTCTGACGCCAATCACGACAATCTGCTGAAAGCAGAAGATTGGATCACGGACAAAGAGGCCCTCACAAAAAATGGTACGAAACTCACTCGTATCGGCGGGAAAAAGCTCCGTGTGAAGACCATCGATCTCAAGAACTCACTTTTTACCGACGCAGCCACCGCATGCGGTGCAGAACAGACTCTTATAAAAAAATAAGCATATGAAGACATTAGTCAGTATCTTAATGACAATTCTGGGAATACTCTCTCCCGCATTGTCGAGTCGAGCTCAAGAACCAGATCTTTTTCCTGGTGAATTCAAAGAAATCTACTCTATCGACGATTTTACAGAAGGGTATTATTTGATCGTAATCCCCAGCAGCGACAGGACCAACCAGCTTGTCGCCTTAAGCGGTGTCAAAGAAAAGAGCAAAAAAAAATTCTATGGAGAATCAACAATCATATCACCCCCGAGTAACGCTACTCAAACAACAATCTCCGATCCCTATACTTCAGTAGTTTGGAAAGTAGAACGTACTAATGACGGGAAGTTCACTCTACAGAATTGTAGCAGTAAAAAGTATATCAAGTCTCAGAATGCACATAATACATTAAACATTGCAGATACCCCTGACGGTGGACTATCTATTGTCCCTTATAAGGTCAAAACTAAAGACTATGGGAACGGATTCACTCTTAAAGGGGACAACAACTGGTTAGTATTTCACTACCAAACGACTCCCAAAGCCTTCGTATTTAGTGCTAAAGAGAATAATCCAACACGAGGGACACACTCTCCTCGTTTCTTCAAACTTGTTGCGCCAGAGACAAATCAGCTCACAATCTCTTCAGTGAAATGTGCCACTTTCTACAGTGAGAAAACAATGAAACTTCCTGCCGGACTCACAGCACACGTTGGAGAAGTCGATGCACAACACGGAGTGGTTCATCTCAAAGCCATTGGCAGTGTTATTCCCGCCAACACAGCAGTGATCATCACCGGAGAACCCGGAACCTATACCCTGACAGCAACTACAGAAACCGCGCAACCGTTCGCAAAAAACGACCTCAAAGGAACCTCCACGAATATCACTGCGAGCGCAATAGCTGCAGCACCGGAAGCTTACTACGCCCTTTCAATCAATCAAGGCCAACCTTGCTTCGGCATTCTGGAACGTGATCTGCCTGCCGGAAAAGCCTACTTCACTCAACCCAAGTCTTCCGGGGCGGCTTCGCAATTCCTCAGTGGCTTTGTCATTTCGTCCGTGCAACACGTACAACAAAAGGCTGAGGAAGGCCCCCTCTACGACTTGAATGGCCGTGCTGTGACGCAACCTGTAAAAGGAAACATCTACGTTCGCAACGGCAAAAAGTTCATCTATCTGCGCTAATCCTACAAAGGCGATCCCACGCCTTGATTTTACTCCCTGCCTTTCTGCACAGAAGGCAGGGAGTTTTGCTTGCACCATAACTATATATGGGCAACGTAGTCTAACCAAGGTACGTGCCCCAATCAATGGGAACTCCTCCTCCACAAGCCTCCCTCTGTCCACTCGACGTGGCTCCTATCTGCCGCTGACAAAGACGATATCCCCCACCCTATCGACACACGACAGGGCGGGGGATATTTCTATTTCAAGATGATTTTCGGCACGGTGGGACGCAGCCAGTCTCACTTTGTCTTGTAGGCGGTCGTGATTTTCTCCGGTAAAACGGGCATTGCACCTTGGCACGTACATACGTAGGCACTCGTTTCGACGGCTATCCGGTGACTGTCAGCGATATTCTCTCCACTCAGCAAACCGACAACGAACGCAGCTGTAAAGGAGTCGCCTGCTCCTACCGTATCGGCCACTTCAACCTTTGGCGTCTCCTGATAGGAGACATTGCCCTTGGTGAACACGTAGCTACCATTCACACCACACGTGAGTACCAGTGCGTCCAAATCATATTTTCCGAGCATCAACCAGCAATTGTTCTGCATGTCGAGCCCGGTATATTCCAGGAGTCGACCAAGCGTAACCAGTTCCTCGTCGTTGATCTTCAATATATTGCAAGCAGTCATTGAATCGACTAGGAGATCACGGGTGTAGAAGTTCTGCCGCAAGTTGATATCAAAAATCTTCAGCGCATCATCAGGCAGCGCTTTCAGGAACGATTGAATGGTGGCGCGCGATTCAGCACTGCGCTGCGCCAGCGACCCGAAGCACACGGCGCTGGTATGGTGCGCGAGATCCTCCAACTCGGCAGTAAAAGGGATATTATCCCACGCAACCCCTTCGCGGATCACATAAGTGGGCACGCCCTCGTCGTCGAGCGTCACTTGCACTGTGCCGGTTGGGTAATCAACCCGGGGCATACAAAAATTGAGATTCTTATCATTGAGTGCCTGGAGCGTCTCGTCGCCGAGTGTATCATTTCCGACGGCGCTAACTGCCATCGCATCATAACCAAATTGGGAAACATGGTAAGCAAAATTGGCGGGTGCACCACCGAGTTTTTTACCTTCGGGTAGCACGTCCCATAGGACTTCGCCCAAACCAACGACATAAGGTTTCATAGCGAACAAGTTTTTGGAGTGAGGAATAGGAAAAGAGAACCTCTTCGGCGCTGATGGTCCTGTGAAAAACAAAAAGCGCCGCGACGTTCGGCGATTAGCCAATACAGTCGAGGCTACAAGGAGGATTGCTCTGAAGGAGCAGCTTGTTCAATAAAAAACGTCGGAGAAACAAATTTGCAGCGTAGGGCGGTTGTTCGGGTTGTGCTAAGTCGGGCACATTTTTGTGTTGGTCAACGGGGCTCTTTCAGTCAGTCCTTGGAAAAGGTTTGCTCCGTCTGGTAAAACTCGGGAAGGGTCATCAGCCGCTTCCCTCAATCGCTTTACCATTGTCTAGGTAGTAATCTGTGAGGGAAATGTTTTACCGCCCTACGCACGCAAAGTTGCATCAATTCTCCACGAAACCGATTTCATTCATCACCTGTCCGAGATAGGGAACACGATGTTCGGTTCGTTTGACGAGTGCAAAAGTAGTGCATTCACTCGTGCATGGCTACTACATACGTTACCTTTTGGCGCAAAAATCGTTCATGAAACATTATTACTATATCTCGTCCATTTATTGTTATTGAATAAAACCGTAATTTGCAGGGAATCAAGCAGATAAACATTTCAAGTAAAAGAGAAGACTTCCCCACTATCAAGAATGAAACAAATTTGCATGCGTGCAAATGTCCCATTTTTCGATCTTTCAGCTCGAAATTCAACTCCTATATGCTCCTCTAAATGCAGACAAACAATGGAAAACAAAGTCACATTCATCCTTGTCCAGCCGTTCTGTCCCTCCGCATCGAGCAATGGGCTCCGCCATCCTTATCCTTCTCCCCTTCTCTTCTTCTTATGCGGGAGAAGCGCATTTTCGAAATGGAGACGGAAGAAAAGGTTTCTCCCTCCTCTCGACAAAAATGCACGACGAACAACTTCCTCGCGTACACTCAAACGAAAAAGAACACCACGTTTACTTTTACCGCGATGGTGGAGAAAGTAAACGTGGTGTGAGAAGCGTTCATTACACAAAGGTAGAGAGCGCAATTGAATCGCTATTATCGAGAAAAGCTGCTCTATATTCGGGTTCTCGTGGTGAAAACAAACGCTACACCGGAGTAATTCCGCTCAGCTTGGGCGCATTTTCGATCCCGGCGAGCATCCGAAATAGTCTCTGAAGCACTTAGAGAAGTAAGAGGGCGACGAAAAGCCCACTTCGTAGGCTACCTCCGAAACGGTTTTTCCGCCTTGTCTAAGCAAGGTCTCCGCACGCTTGAGTCGCGTCATGCGAATCAGTTCCACAGGTGAGAGTCCCGTGAGCGCTTTCACCTTGCGATAGAGTTGAACGCGACTCATGCCCAGATCGGCCCCCAATTCTTCGACATTCAGTTCTGTTTTGGCCAGTTTAGCGCGAACTGCCGCTTTGAATTTTTCCAGGAACTGCGCTTCCGCGTTACCGGTTTGCTCCTCTTCGGCCTCCGTTCCGGCAAAATGTCCCTTCAACAAGCGCCGCGTAGTCAAAAGATTCTCGATGCGCGAGAGCAATACTTTGCCATTGAACGGCTTAGTCACATAAGCCTCAGCTCCGTATTCGTATCCCTCGATGCGCTGTTCGTCATCGAGTGCATTGGCTGTGAGCAGCAAAACCGGGATATGCATCGTGATCTCGTTGCTCTTTATTCGTTTGCAAAGCTCCAGTCCATCAAGTTTCGGCATCGCCACATCGCTCACCACCAGATCGGGCATGCGTTTGAGCGTCTCATTCCAACCGATCTCCCCGTCTGCTGCGAGCCACACATCATAATATGGCATCAACAGCTGCGCTACATATTCGCGCACCTCTTGATTGTCGTCGACCACGAGGACCTGTGGTTTCGCTCCGCCGTTGTCGGGATTGATCAGTCGCTCCACAAGCAGTTTGTCGTCCATTCCTCCACTTTCTCCCACACGGTACACTTCGGCCAGGTCGCGCACTTCGGCTTCGAGGGGGAGTGCCGATTCAGGAACGGTCGGTGCTTCCACATCGCGCACAGGTAAGAAGACGGTGAAGCAGCTTCCTTCGCCCGGATGGCTCGTGACATACACCGTGCCTCCCTGCGCCTCGGCATAAGCTTTCACGATGGCCAACCCGACGCCGGTACCTCCCGACGCGTTGTCGGCCGCTTGGAAGAAACGATCAAAGATGTGCGGCAATTTTTCTTCGGCAATACCTTCACCGGTATCCGTCACCGACAATTCAGCACCGGCATGGAACGTACGCAACGCGATTGTTATCGTCCCACCTTCCGGGGTGAACTTCAAAGCATTCGAGAGGAGATTATATAAGATGTGCTCCACTTTCGTTAGGTCGGCCGTCATTTCATAGCTTTCCGGCACTTCGAGCACAAGTTGCACGTTGATTCTCTCGGCCCAACTCTTGAACCCCGCCATCCACAGGCGGAGATAAGGCACACAATCGAAGCGCACCCACTGCGGTTTCATGGCGCCGCTCTGCACTTTGCGCAAGTCAAGTATTTCATTGACCAGATGCAGCAGAATTTTCACGTTGCGATGCGCCACCTCCATGAGCTGTTTGTCACGTCCTTCCAACCGATCGCTCTCTTTGAGTCGGTCTATGGGATCGGCAATCAAGGTCAGTGGCGTCCGGAACTCGTGACTCACATTGGTGAAGAAGCGCAGTTTTGCGTTCGTCGCCTCCTCCGCCAGGCGGTGCTTTAAGCGAGAATATCTCAACATGATGACACCTCCGCTCACCACCAGCAAGAAAATTACGATCAAAAGCACGAGCAGAATCTTCTGGTTGTTGTACTGTGCCACTTTTTCCTCGACGCTTTTACTGAGAGTCTCCAGTCGTTGATACTGTCGCTGGAGTTCAATGCCTTGTATGTAGAACAGCGTCGCGTTTTCGGGCGTAACGAGTGCTGCCGGCAGTCGATTCTCCCGCTCGAAGGCTTTTTTCTCGAGGATATTATGCGCCAGTTCCAACAACAAGTCTCCACGGGTGGGATAAATGCACGATGCACTGATGCGCTTCTCACGAACGGCCTCCAAGCCACCACCTTTCGACGGCAAACCGTCGATACCCACCACCATCACGCCTTCATTTCTATGCGCACGAGCCAGGGCATCGCTTGCGCCCTGCGCCATTTCATCGTTGTGGGCAAACACACAGTCGATCCGTCCCACCTCGCGCAACACACTGTCCATCTGCGTCGTTGCCTGCTTACGCAACCAGCCGGCATAACGACTGTCCACGATCCGCAGTCCGGGGTAATGCGCAATGGCATCCACGAATCCACGATGGCGCTCGATGGCCGGAGACGATCCTTGCAGGCCTTTGATTTCAACGATGTTGCCTTTTCCTTTCAAGCGCGAGGCAACGTAATTGCCCATCATGCGTCCGATACCATAATTGTCGGCTCCCATATAAGCGGTGTAGTTTCCGACATTGGTTTTTCGGTCAAACATCACCACAGGTATGCCTTTTTTACGTGCTCTGTCGATCGCCGCGTTGATTGTGCTGACCTGATTGGGCGAAATGATGAGCAAATCCACCCCTTCGTCGACAAATCGGTTGATTTGTCGGATTTGTGTATCATCGTTGTCGCTGGCCGAAGCGATGCGCAAGTCTATATCACCATAATAGCTCGCCCCTACACGCAACTCCGTGTTCAATTTGTCACGCCATGCGTCCTCAGAGCATTGAGAAATGCCCACGACATAGCGCCGCTCCCGTCGGCCACAAGCACTAAACAAGAGCAGCAAAAGAACAATGACCCACAAGGGTCTCAATCTAATACAATGTGTTTCCAAGACGTCACAATGTTTTCTGTATGGCAAAGGTAGGCATTACTTTTTTCCCACGTTTTGTCGCAAACATCTTATAACAGTACCACAAAATACCACACTGCTACGCATACTATGCACAAATATGCAAAAACAATCAGCATAGAGCTACAAAACGTGCGATGGGCAGGATGAAATGCCCAATTTATATTGTACAGCATAAGAATCTCATGCAATGCGGGGTGCCGCGATTGAAGAAAAAGAATTAACAGACAGAAGAATACCCTTAACACTGCGATAATTCAGAATACCCACATGTAGTGATTGACCAACGCACTCGAATGCCGTAACTTTGCACCGAAATTTTCGCGACGGCCTCGAAGCAACGGCTTGCGACACACAATAAAGTAGACTGAATGACCGAACATCGCCCGACATTACAACTCCTCACCCACCCACTTCCTCCCTCCTCTCGTCTCTCGTCACATGGTTCCCATGCCATGCGGCGACTATCCCTATTGTTTGCCACCCTCTTCTGCGCAGCCGTTGCCCAAGCCGCCGGCGACCGCGAGGTACGTGGTCGCATTCTCGACATGCAGGGACGTCCGGTGCCGGAAGCCGTGATCACGGTGCGAGGAATGGGCCGACACACAGTGAGTGACACGGCGGGGGTCTATCGTTTTCCGCATCTCGAAGGCACACGCTCCCTCACCGCTTCGGCCATCGGCTATGGGCAACTCACGCAAACCTTGAAGTCGACAACCGACAGCGTGATCACCCTCGACTTCCGCCTCCCGCCGCTCGAAAACAGCCTTCACGAAGTGGAAGTCACCACCGGTCGGCTCGGTCGCCTGCGCCATTCCGCCTACAACACCGTCGCTATCGACACGCGCTCGCTGCAAAACACCACCAAGTCCCTCGGCGAGGCGCTGGCCTCGGCACCGGGCGTGAAAGTGCGCGAGACCGGTGGCGTGGGTTCGGACATGAACGTCTCGCTCGACGGCTTCAGTGGCAAGCACGTCAAGGTCTTTGTCGACGGAGTGCCCCAAGAAGGAGTGGGCAGCGCCTTCGGACTCAATAATATCCCCATCAATTTTGCCCGGCGCATCGAGGTCTACAAAGGCGTTGTCCCCGTCACTTTCGGCGCCGATGCCATCGGTGGAGTCATCAACATCGTCACCGAGACTCCACAATCGGGCTGGCACGTCGACGGATCCTACGCCGGCGGCTCGTTCAACACGCACAAGAGCACGCTCAATTGGAACCGCACTTGGGCATCGGGATGGAAAGTGGAGATGAGTGCCTTCCAGAACTATTCCGACAATAACTATACCATCACGGCTCCCGTGAAAGACCTTTCCAACGGGAGCATCGATTTCCGCCATCCCGAACGGGTGCGCCGTTTCCACGACACCTACCACAACGAAGCCCTGACCGTACGCGGTGGCGTGGTCAATCGCCCCTGGGCCGACCGTCTTTTGTTCGGTTTCACCCTGGCCGGCATGCACAAAGACATACAAAACGGTGTGCGCCAGGAGGTGGTCTACGGCGAGAAGTATCGTTTCGGCCACTCCTTCATGCCTTCGCTCCAATATGCCAAGCGCAATCTGCTGCACAATCGCCTCGATCTGGTGCTGACGGCCAACTACTATCGCAACCTCACCACCAACGTCGACACGTCGGCCTATGCATTCAACTGGCGCGGCGAACGCGTGTTGCGCAACTCCCCCGGCGAACAAAACTACCTGCACCTGCGCTACGACGACCACAACTGGAACGCCGATTTCGACGCCCGTTTCCATCTCGACGCCCACAGTCGCCTCACCTTCCACCACAGTTTTGCCCATTTCGATCGCGACGCCACCTCCCTCCTGGCTCGTGAGAACGAAAAATCGCCCATCGCACGCGCCACCACCAAGCACATCAGCGGACTCTCCTACCTCTTTACCCCCGACGACCGCTGGAATGTGACGCTCTTCGGCAAGCTCTACAATCTGCACGTGAGTGGTCCGGTGAGCACCAGCGATCTCCAGGAGAAATTCGTCCGCAAAACGCACCACCTCAGCTACTTCGGTTTTGGCGGCGCGGGCACCTACCGCTTCAACCCCAATTGGCAAATCAAACTCTCGTACGAACGTGCCTGCCGCCTCCCGAATGTCGACGAACTCTTCGGCGACGACGATCTCGAGACCGGCAGTGTCACCCTGCGCCCTGAGCAAAGTCACAACCTCAACCTCAACCTTTCCTACTCCCTGCGCCGCGGTATGCACCACGTGCTGGCCGAGGTGGGCGGCATTTTCCGCGACACGCGCGACTACATCCAGCGCAACGTGATCGGAGTGGGCGGTGGACGCTACGGGGCCAGCTATGTCAACTTCGGTCGCGTACGCACTTATGGTCTCAACACCTCTTTGCGCTACGATCTGGGGCGCCGACTCAGTGCTGGTGCCAACTTCACGTTCATGGACGTGCGCGACAACATGCCCCTCGCCCAAGACGGCGTGACGCGCAACTATGGTTACCGCGACCGCATGCCGAATCTCCCCTATCTCTTCGGCGATGCTGACGTCACCTGGCGCCTCCCGCTCACCGCCGCGCGCAGCACCGTGCTGTCATTCACTTACGACACGCAATATCTCCACAGCTTCACGTTCTACTCCTCGCGTTTCGGTGCCAACAAGGGCGAATACGTTGTGCCGGCCCAGCTTTCGCACAACCTCAACGCCACCCTCACCCTCGCTCATGGGCGCTATGCCGTGAGTCTCGAGGCACGCAATTTCACCGACGAACGTCTCTACGACAATTTCAGCCTGCAAAAGGCCGGACGCGCCTTCTATGCCAAAGTGCGCTTCAACCTCGGGCAATAAAACCGCCCTTGCAGACTCCCCTCATCCATAAACTATTTTCATTTTTCCTATGCAATTCACCTCTCTCACCAAGGCGCTGCTTCCCGCAGCCCTGCTCGCCGCAACGCTCACCGGCTGCGGCACCGACGAACCCAACAACACTCCCAACACCCCTGTGGTGGAACAGAAAGGCACCTTTGTGATTCCCGCCGACGTCGCTGCTTCGGGCAATGCCGCCTCGCACATACTCCTCACCACGGCCAATCTCTCCGGCGGCACCCTCAGTCCGCGCGACAACGGCCTGCTCTTCGACGGAGGCTTTGAGTACATCTTCTTCCAAAACAAGTATCTCTGCACTTTGCAGTACAACCAAGCCAATGCCGGCACCACCCGCTCTTACGTTCTGCGCAACGGTCAGCTCGAAAAGCGCGACAAGGGCTTCGAAGTGCGCCGCTTCACCACCTACGGCACGTGGGACGACGAACTCATGACCGTTTCGACGGGCGACTCTCCCAAGGAATTTGCCGACAGTCACGGCTATCTGCCCAAGACCTTCCTCGTTTCCTATCTCAACATCCCCGCCGAGACCGAGCGCAACAACGATTCGAAGCTCCCGCAGTTCCGTTCTGAGAATTTCCTCGGCAACGGCGAGTTCGTCACCCTCTCCGGTTTGCTCCAACGTGAGGGCAAACTCTACTCGGCCGTCATCCCCATGGGCTTAAGTCAATACGGTTCGGCCGTCGACGGCGGAAAATACATTCGCCCGGGCTTTGCCGATCTCGTGAAGACCGAGAACGGCGGTCGCCAAAGCAGTGCTTACAAGAAAGGCGAGCTCCAGTGGACCCAATATCCCGACGAATGCTGGCTTGCCATCTTCGACAACAACAATTTCGAAGGACGTAAGCTCATCAAGACCGACAAAATCAGCTACGCCTGCGGTCGTTTCAAGTCGCAGTACTTCCAAATGATCTGGAACGACGCCGATGGCGACCTCTATGTCTTCTCTCCCAGCTTTGCCAAGACGATGTCCGACAAACGTCAGCAGACAACGCTCCCGGCCGGCGTGGTGCGCGTGAAGAAGGGTGCCGCTGATTTCGACCCGAACTACTACTTCAACCTCGAAACCCTCACCGGCGGTCGCGCCTTCCAGCGCACCTTCCCCGTAGGCGGCGACCAATTCCTGTTCTACCTCTACGATAAGAGCTACGACAAGCTTTCAAACCAAGATCTGGCCAACCAACTCGGCGTGTTCAGCGCCAAGAGCGGCAAATTTGTCTCCGTTTCCGGTCTTCCCTCCGACGTTGTTTCGCTCGGCAACCGTCCTTATGCCGAAAACGGCTTCGCCTACGTGCCGGTCAAGACCAAAACGGGCAATCCCGCCATCTACAAGATCAATCTTTCCACCGGTGTCGCCACCCGCGGCGTGGAAGTCGAAGCCACTCAGCTCAATGCGGTGGGTCGCCTCCTCCCGCTCTGATTTTCGCACCACAGATTGTCCACCCTCATTGGCGAATCTTCGCCGCCTTTCCGCTTCGGCGCGCCATCACTTCGGTGATCGGTGCGCCTTCGCGGCATTTTGATCTCAAACCCTCCCGCACATGAAAAAAACATTCAAGCGTCTCCATCTCTGGCTCGCCTTTCCCTTCGGCCTCATCCTCTTCCTGATCTGTTTCTCGGGAGCGATGATCGAGTTTGCCGGCGAATTTTCAGAATGGGCCTACCACGATCGCTACGAAGCGCACGTCACGCGCCAAGGGCGGCTGCCGCTGCCCGTACTCATGCAGCGCGTGCAACCCCACTTGGCTCCCGGCGTCACCGTCACGGGCGTAAGCATTCCCACCGACAGCACACGCAACTACGAGTTCAGCCTCTCTGCTCCTCCGCGCACCGAGTGGCTCATCGATCCCTACACGGGACGCGTGGCCGGCGAGAAGGAACACCTCCCCTTCTTCGAGACCATGTTCAAGCTCCACCGCTGGTTGCTCGACTTCCCCCACGAAGGCGAAGGCATTTGGTGGGGCAAGCTCATCGTGGGCGTGAGCACCCTCATGTTCCTCTTCGTGCTCATCAGCGGCCTCATCGCCTTTTGGCCCCGCACCACCCGCGGCCTGCGCAAACAGCTCACCATCCATCTGCGCCGCGGTCGGCATCGCCGCTGGTTCGACCTCCACACCATCGGCGGCGCCTACGCCTTTGTCCTCCTGCTGGCCATGGCTGCCACCGGTTTGACGTGGTCTTTCGACTGGTACAAAACCGGTTTCTACAAAGCCCTTGGAGCCGAACCGCCTCAGCGCAAGGGCGGTCACGGCGCCGGTGGCCACCACGGGCCGCAATCGGGTCGAGGTCAACACGGCCCCGCGCAGGGCGCCCCGCATCCTGCCGACGAGCAATCCGCACCCCGCCCCGATGCGCGCACCTACGCCGCATGGCAAACCTCTGCCCACCTTTTGCAGGCCAAATATCCCGATGCCGCCGCAATCGAAGTAGGCGATGAAGGAGGCACCGTCTCGCTGGGCGAATGGGGCAACGTGCGGGCAGCCGACCACTACACCTTCGATTCCACCGGCTCCCGCGTCACTGACGCCAAACTCTATGCCGATGCCGACCGCGGTCAGCGCATCCGCGGTTGGATCTATTCCGTGCACACGGGACGTTGGGGCGGATGGCCCATGCGTGTCATCCAGTTCCTCGCCGCGCTCTTCGGAGCTTCACTTCCGCTCTCCGGCTATTACCTCTGGTGGAAGCGCACCCGCAAGCGCAAAGCCCGCAAGTAACGACGAAAAATCCCCCACTTTCTGCCTAAACCTCCCCGATTTTGAAAAAAGTCGGGGAGTTTTTTTTACCATCTGGGCAAAAGCACAATCTGCCCCCCCTTGCTTCCATACCTAAATGCCATCTATAAAGACAGAACCGGGAAGACCAATTCGACAAACAACCCTATCTAACAATTCCAATAGACATATTCCGACAAAAAAAACTATCTTTGCATTCAAAACGCTTCACCAAAGCGCACAGAGCCTCCAAGAGTACCAACTTCCCACGCGTATCCTTTTTATGTTTTCCTCCTCTCGACAACCATGATGGCCGAACGATCCACGGCCCTATCGACCGAGTTCCTAACAATTATCCACCGTGGAGGCTATAAAAATATCGCCTTTTTCTCTTATTCTCGACAGATGAAAGCCCTCTTCCCCCTCCTTCTCTCTTCCCTACTCCTCTTTTCTTGCGGCACCGACGAACCTCAGCGTCCCAAAGATGCCTTGCATGCCGCCGCCGATGCCTATCCGCTCATCACAGAAACGCGCGAAAGCTATGTGATCCCCATCTCGTGGCGCATTCCCCTGATCCCGCAACAAGTCCTCACCGAAATGAGCGATGCCACACGGTGGCTGAAATTGCCGCCTACCGAGAAAAACACGGTGAGTTTCGATGTGTGGATCGAAGGTGAGCAGGTGAACCCACACCAACGGCAGAAAGCAGCCTTCGCCAAGGAGTTTTACGCTGCTACCGGCACAGAGCTCCACACCACTCCGCTGCTTTGTGGCGTCAAAGCCCTGAACGTTTACGGCGTAACCGACGAGGGCAGCGTGTCGCTCAACCGCAACGTACGCCTCCATCTCCCCACCTTCATGAAAGTGGAGCCCGACTTCGAATATGAGGGTGTGAGAGGTTACCACATGATGTGCGGCGACGAGAGTAGCTCGCACGAAGGCGATCTCACCGTGGAGCAGGCCAACGATCGCGCATTGGGCGAACTGCGTCCGGCTCTGCGCTTCCACTTGCCGAAAGACGTGGCCCTGCAATACAAATACCTGAAGATCGAGTTCCAACTCATCAACGACCAGCAATTGGAGGCCCAAATTGCACCATCTCAGCTGTTCTAAGCCCCCTCACTCCCGGAAAAAATGAAACTTCTTCCCCTCTTTTGTGCGCTCCTTCCGAGCATGGCCGCATGGCTCACCGTCTCGTGTGACAAAGAAGCCTCCCCGGTGCCCTCTCCCGAGGTCGAGAGTCCCGATTCTCTCGTTCGCTTGGCACGAACATGGAACGAATGGACCTTCGAGATGGAATACAGCAAAACGCCCGTGCAGTTTTCGAAAAAGAATCTGCGACGCATCGTTCCCCTCCTTCCGCGCGATGTGCAGCTCCACCGCCCCGACTATCGCGCAGGCGACACCTTGCTCAACTTTCCCATCGAAGTCTTGGGCGACACCCTCCAGCCGCAACGCGCCGCCGACCTAAAATTCAATCCAACTTTCGAGCGGCTCTACCATCGCACCATTGGTGTGGCGCCCCACGTGTGCGGCGTGCGCAAAATCATCGTGCAGGCGCTGCACGCTGCGCAACCGCCCGTAGACCTCACCAAACAAGCCCGGGTGATCATCCCGTCTTACGCCTACGGGGGGCAAATGTCGTTCATGCGTCTCAACGGACAAGCGGCAGACTACCACTATACCATCGCGGGCGAGCAAGACACACTGCACCTCTGGCGCGTGGAAACCCGAAGAAGCAAGGACGTGGGGCATCTTCCCCCGCGCTTTGCGCTCCTCGTCCCGGTGCGAGCGCTGAAACACAGCACCGGCCTTCGCCTCAGCCTGCAGCTGGTCAACGGTGTCGAGCTGAGAAAAGAAACCGCCGTCGCGATCACCCCCTGACGCCGGCAACCACACTGCGACACACGCGAACAAAAAGGTTGGACTCCGCAAGAGTCCAACCTTTTGTTTCGCCCATCGCCACCACAGCGGGGCGGTAGCTGCCGACGATTGCGCGGCGTCGGCCAAAAAGACGCCCACCTGCGGCGAACACAACGATCGCACACATCAAAAAAAACGGCGTTCCACCGCAGGTCGGGCGTGTGGGATTAGCCTCAGCGGGCGGTGAGGCGGAACACCCGGCTGGTGCCCTCGTCGGCCCGGAGCACTTGGAGCCCCACCTTCATCAGATAGTCGCCCGAAAGCGTGGTGTTCAGTCCGCGCGTCCCGCTGCGTAGGTTGATTTCTTCCACCAAGTACTGCCGATCGGGGTCGAGCCCCTGCAAACGCACGGGACGAAGGTTCTCGGCATAGCGGGGGTGGAGATTGTAGGTGAAGAGCACCGCCCGGTTACGCGCTTTGTCCACCACATTCACGGCTGCATGCTGACTTTCATAGGGTGAAAGCAAACGATAAACGTCGCCGTCGAAGATCACGGGCTTGAGTTCTCGATAGCGGGCCACGGCTTCGCGACAAAAACGCCAATCGGCTTCGCTGAGTTGCGAGAGATCCATGTCGAAACCAAGCTTTCCCATGCTGGCCACATCGATGCGAAATTTGAGATCGGTCTTCTTGTTCCAATCTGTCACGTGAGAAGCCATGGCCTTGAGGGGGAAGAATTTCGACAAGCTCCACTGAATGTAGATGCGCTCGTAGGGATCGGTGTCGTCAGAGCACCAAAATTCGGTGAAATAGCGCAGCGCTTCGTAGTCGCAGCGGGCCCCGCCGCCGGAACACAGCATCATGGGCACACGAGGATACTTTTTTGCGATGCGTTGCAGCACCTTATACAAACCACGCACGTAGTCGACATACAAATTGCCCTGGCGCTCACCGAGCGAAGGCGAATAGACGTTGGTGATCGGGCTGTTGCAGTCCCATTTGAAGTAAGCCACCTCCGGATGGTGGGTGAGAATGGAATCAACCACGCCAAAAACATGGTCTTGCACGGCGGGATTGGCCAAATCGAGCACCAATTGGTGACGATAATAATAGGTTTCGCGGTTGGGTTGCCGAATGACCCAATCGGGATGACGCTCAAACAGTTCGCTCTTCGGATTGATCATTTCGGGTTCGATCCAGATACCGAATTTCACACCCGCTTTTTTGGCGTCGCGCGTGAGTCCGGCGATGCCCTCAGGCAGCTTTTGGCGATTCACCGCCCAATCTCCCAAACCGGCCCGGTCGTCATTGCGCGGATACTTGTTGGCGAACCATCCGTCGTCGAGCAAAAAAAGATCCACCCCGAGTTGTTTGGCCTCTCGCATGAGGGTGGCGAGTTTTTTCCCGTTGAAATCAAAGCCGGTGTTCTCCCAATTGTTGAGCAACGTGAGGCGATCGCCCATGCCGTCCTTGAGTTGATAGCGGCGCGCCCAGTCTTGCAGATGACGAGAGGCCGTTCCCACTCCGCTACGGCTGAGCGAAAAGATGAATTGCGGAGTGACAAAAACACTATCCGGCGCCAACGTGTAGGCCGATGCGTAGGGATTGATGCCGGGCAGGAGACGCAGCACGCCGGTGTTGTCTATCTCGAACGTACAACGGAAGTTTCCGGTCCAAGCCATGGTGCCGAGCAAGACCCGTCCCTCGTTTTCGCGCGGTTCGGCGTCGAATCCCAATTCAAAGAAGGGCTGCGACTGCATGGCTGCTCGCGTTCCGAGATGGGTGTCGATCACTTTCTTTCCAAACTGCAATTGTTGTGTGGCCGGCTGGGCTTCTTTTGCCCAGTCGCCGTGATAGTTGGTGAGAAAGTAGCGCGCGGCGTCAAAATAGAGCATGGCGCTTCCCATACGGTTGAGGACAATGGGCTGCGACTCGGTGTGTGTGATCTCACTCCAGGCTTTGATGACATTCTCCTTGGGGTAGGCAGCATAGTGCAAGACGACTTGCAACGGATATCTGTCGTCGCGAAGCGTAATGAGGGTCTCCGTTCCGCCATCAATGGGCTGTTGCCGATGATTTTGGTAATAAAGATAGGTCGTTTTGTTGCCATCTGCGTGCGTAACGCCGAGCGCCGGTTCGAAAAAGTCCTCTGTTCCTCCCGCGGCGTAGGCTTCGAAACCGCGCACGGGGTAACTTCCGTCAGAACCGGTTCGCACTTGCCAATTCAGCCTGCGGGCATCTTCAAAATGACGCAGTTTTTCGCCGAGATACACCTGGTAAAGACGGCCGGCAGGGCTAATTTTCAGCACCAGATCCGTTTCGTCGGTCGAGATGCGGATGAGAGAATCGGCGGGGGCGGCTCGTTGCGTCATCCATCCGCAACAGAGCAACAATAGGAGGAGAAGTTTTTTCATTGAACGGGGATTAAATCGCGTCTTGGTCGGAGACACTTGAAAAACACGGGGAGAAAAGCAAAAGACACAGCGCGCCGACGAGGGACACGCTGTGTCTCGGTAAGGAAAACGCTTATTGGACCGTCGTGTCCACGGTGGGTTGAAGCGGATAGATGCGTGCGTTGCTCACCTTGGCCGCTCCTTTCTGCGAATAGAACTGCACCGAGGTGTAAGGTGCGGTGGGGAACACCAGATTGGTCATGGCAATGCGACCGCCGTCGACAAAGATCTCCACAGAACACTTATCTACGAAGACATCTAAGTGATAAGTTTTGCCTTCGCAGAGGTTGAGCGGCGCCCAGGTGCCGAGTGCGAAGTCGTTGACGTAGTTTACGGAGTTGCGCTTGCGGAAGGTTTCGCCTTTGCCGCGGTGTTCGTGCACATCGTAGTTGGTTTCGATCTCGTGGGGCTGCGATCTCTCGCCAAAGGCCACAAGTCCGCTCTTCGTACGGTCCATTACGAGACGATTGTTGCGGGCATCGATGTAAATGTCCACCTTTTCGCCCTTGGCATTGTAGAGTGTGAAACCGCTCTTGGCACTTTTTCCGGGCGTGATGTCGAATTCGAGCTCAAAAGCGTCTTTCGTCGGCGCCAACACGTCGCGCAAGTCGTGTTTCTTGGCGATGGTGAACTCGCCGAGGGGAATCGCTGTTTTGCGCAAGGCACGTACTTCGGGCACGACGTCGGCCGCTACGTAAAAGTCTCCGTCGTGGCGATAAAGACTGAGCTCGCGCGGCAAACCGTTGGCACCTCTGTACTGCTGGATGGGCGTTACGTTGGCATATTGCCAATTGCTCATCCAAGGCAAGGCGATCACGCGCTGACCGGTGTTGGAGAAAGTGACCGTGGCATAGTGATCTTTGCCGAAATCGAGCCATTTCACCTTCGAAGGCGGAGTGTCGCACTTGAATTCCTTGCCATCGAACTCACCGACGAAGTATTCTGTGGCACTTCCCCCAAACAAACAGCCGGGATTGATGTTGACGATCATGACATACTTCTGTTTTCCGTCGACAGTGAGGGGGAAAAAGTCAGGACACTCGAATTGGTTGGGCTGCGCTCCGTAGCCACGGCCGAACGCACTGACGTAATCCCATTTTTTCAGGTCGGAAGAACGGTAAAAGCGCATCTCTTTGTCGGCCGATACGATCATGTACCATGCTTTCGCGGGTTCGTACCAGAAAACTTTGGGGTCGCGGAAATCTTTCAGGCCGTCAAACGGACGAAGAATGGGATTTCCTTCATATTTCGTGAAGGTACGCCCGTTGTCCGTGCTGTAAGCCATGCATTGCAGCTGCCCGTTCTTGTCGCTCGCGGAAGTATAGAAAGCCACAATCGCATTTTGACCATAGCCCGCGCTGTTGTTGAAGTCGATGACCGAGCTGCCGGAGAAAATGTGGCCGAGCGTGTCGCGCGCAAGGGCGGGATCCAATTCTGTCCAGTGGAAAAGGTCCTTACTCACCGCGTGTCCCCAGTGCATGTTCCCCCATTTCGATCCATACGGGTTGTATTGATAATAAAGATGGTACTCTCCGTCTTTATACACCATGCCGTTGGCGTCGTTCATCCAACCGTAAGAAGGCGTATGGTGATAAAGTGGACGATAATAGTCGGTATTTTGGGCATTCCACTCGTCGGCAAGCTTCAAGTTGCGGAACGCGATGGCCTGCGGCGAGACGTCTGTGAAGCGCACCACAGCTTTTTCGCCTTCGGGCAGACGAAGCGGCACATAATAGTTGGTGGAGAGCTGCGCCAAGCGGACATCCATCCACGTGTCGGTGGGTTTTCCGGTGTCCAAGAGCATTTTGGCTTCGCCTCGCTCTTCTTCGATCGGAAGGAGTAGATATTTCTTGGGATGCTCGATGGTTACGACCACCGTGTCCGCATGTTGCGAGACATCGATGTGCTGCGCGAGCGCGGCGGCGGGCGCGATGCCGGCACAAAGCGCGAGCAATGCACTGACGAATTGCTTGTTCATGGCTATAATGATGAATTGATGTTTGAAATGATGGGGGAAACGAGTTGCGTCCCCGCGCTTTTTCGCGTCAACGCCCCTTGTTTGCAACGCAAGGGGCGTTGCTGCGCGTTTAGAGTCGGATCGATGCCGTGAATTCCACGGTGAGCGGACGGAGATAGCTGCCTGTCATGAGCGTATTCTTGTATTGTGCGGCCTCAGCCTTGGTGACTAATTCCGCACCGGCGATACTTCCTTTCGCACCGGTCTGGTTTAGGAAGTTCACCACGGTGCATCCCAGCGCAAGGCGGGGGTTGACCTGCCAATTGACGCCGCCGAAACTTTCCCAATAGCCGTTGAAGTAATAAGCTTCGTTGATGTTGGCGTAGCGTTTGCCCTGATAACGGAAGCTGGCCCAGACTTTCAAATCGGGCGTGACCATGTAAGCCGGATCCAGTTCGACAATATATTGCGGAATCTCCGCTACGATGTTGCCCGTTGCGTTGATTTGGCCCACATAGCCGTCGGAAAACTTGATCGACGTCTCATATTTCTTATAAGTGGGGCGCTGGTAAGTGAAAAGCGCGTGGAAGGTGAAGCCCTTTGCGGGAGTGGCCACAACATCGGTGGTCCAACCCACGGTTTGAATGTCGTAAGTGAGCGGCGCCGCCATGATTTCGCTACCGTGCTGGAGGTTGAGCGTCGAATTGTTGTTGGTTTTCGAAATGTAGGACACCAACGAAGTGAGACTCAACCAGTCGTTGTTGTAGTAAACTCCGGCGCGACCGAGGGGCACCACGACCTTTCCGGTGTTGGGCAGGGTGGCCGGCGCGAAATTCTCGAAGCGAGGGCGCTGCACGATGTAAGTAAAGTCGCCGGTAAGGCCGAAATGCGGATTGACTTTGTAGGTGGCAGCAGCCGTGAAATCGTAGTTGAACCAATTGTAGTCCAGGTGGGTCGGCGCAATCTTGGTGCCATCGGCCGCAATGGCGCCGAGATGATAGTCGGCAAAGCGGCCCACGTAGTCACCGGCAGCGTTGCGCACGGCCAAATTCTCGCCGTTGAGGCTCTGCCACTCGAGGCGCGCTCCGTAATAGAGGTTGAGTTGCGAGGTCACATCCCAATCGTGCGTGGCATAAAGCGCCAATTTGTTTTCGTGCCCCTTGTAGTATTCGGAGGCATTCTTGTTGTAATCGTAGAAATACGTGCTGCGCTTGTTCCGATCGAAGAGACGTAAGGCATAACTTCCGTCCTCGGGCACGCTCTGATCGTACATGGTTGTGTTGGAAGCATAGTCCACTTTGTAGAACCACTCGTTCAAACCAACGCGCACCACCGAATTAGCGAACTGCTTTGCGAGCTCTGTCGTGGTGAGCCACTCGTCAATGTCGCCGGCATTGAGGCACGACATGCGCGTTTGCACGTAGCGTCCGCCGTAAGCCTGCACGCTACCGTCCACGCCCCGCTGTGCATAGTCGTAAAGTGCGTTGCCCGCCGCGTCTTTCGCCTGGGCTTCGAGCAGCGACATGGGAGTCTGATAGACCATAGCTCCGCGCGCATGATCATAGCGCGTGGAGAATTTCCACGTCAGTCCGTTGTCCCACTTGTATTGATTGGTGAGCAGAAATTCGTTCGAGTAGTTCTTGGCCGCATCGTAGAAAGATGTCTGGCGCAATTCGCCCGTTCTCATGTCGCGATAGGTCATATCGGCGTCAACAGGGAGATAGGAGGTGGTGCCCAAGCGGAATTTACCGAATTCCTTCACGCTGCCGTCGCCAACATAGATGAAGGGAGCCGATTGCGTCGCGAAACTGTAGACGGGATGGCTTTTCGAATAGCGATACATCGCCGTGAGTTCACCGCGATTGCCGTCATAGCGTTTGGTGATCGCCGCTTTGTAGATTTGCGTGCGGTCTTGATTGCGACTCGACTTGATATCGAAGGTGCCTGGATCGAAGTCTTGGTACATGTTGGCGCTGTAATACCAGCCTTTGCCCATTCCTCCGTTGAGATTGAGCGAATATTCGTTCAGTCCAAAGTGATTGGCTTTGTAATCGAGCCTTCCGTGAAATCCTTCTTGGCCGAGCTGGGTGAAAGAGTTGACGGCGTAACCGATGTTGCCCGTGGTAATGGCCGTTTCTGAGATCTTCAGCAAACCAACATGCGAAAGGCTGGCGTCGGAACGCCAATTGGCGTTGACGCTGTGCGGGTTGGTCGCGTAGGTGACGGGGAGTCCGTTCTCAAGCACGTTGACATCGGCCGAGGGCAAGCCGATTTGGATTTCGCGCGGGCCGTTGGCGCTGGCCGCATTGAGCATCACGTTGCGATTCTTCTCTTCTTTCTGCGATGACTTGGCATCCTGCGCATGCACGATGGAGGCAAAGAGAGCCAAAGCGAGCACTGCGCTGAGGCGAGCGGCGAGGAAAGTAGTCTTCTTCATGAGGTGTTCTGCTTGAATGGGAACTTGTGGGTTTTGATGCCGCAAATATAAGTCCGCTTTGCAAATCGCTTGTGATTTCGCCGCCCAAGCACGTGCAAAAATCGTTCATGTAACATTTTTGCAACAGAATGAACGAATCGGACACGCGCTCGATTTGGAGCCCCTCTCTCGCACAAATCGCGTGCTCCGGGAAAATAGTGTAAACAAACAGCGGCATCCGCCAAAGGAACGCCGCCATCTGTCTATCGGACTACGTAGTTATTTCGACAAAACACGATCGCCCAGCATCTTCGCAAAAGCCATTTCCAACTGATTGATGTCGACAAGTCGTTGCATCAATTCGTTGAGTTGATCGGGATGCTGCATCAAATCGGGATTTCTCAGCGCGATGAGGATCTCTTCTTTCTGCACTTGCAAGATGGCATGCTTGTAATCGTTGATCACACGCGGCACAATTTCGTCGAGCCGCTTCTGTTCGGGCACGTATTGCTGCTGTTGCATGGTCGACAACTCGTAGCGTTCGCCGGTCAATGTGTCGGCAATGCGCCCAATCTCGGGGTTGCTGTGCGCCAGAAAGTAATCACGCGCGCAAAATCCCGGTCGGTCGGCCTGTGCCGCGGCCTCTTCCAGCATTTCCTGGTAGTGAGGCGTGCTCAATCGCAGTTCGTCGGCCATCAACTCCTCATAAACATACGGCGCCACCAGGGGGCTGTCCACCTGCGTCTCCTGTTCGGTGGGCGTGGTGGCCGACCCGAATCTTCGTTCCACGGGCTCGGGGGGGACAATGACGGGGCATTCGCCGTAGCGCAACACCAATTCCAAGAGTTCCCGCTCACAGGCCTCAAAATGTTGCTGCACTTTCCCCACGCCGCTGAGGGGCATCGGCAGCGGGCGGGCGGGTGTCGGCGCGAAACCGGCACTGCCGCCTGCGGCAAGGGCTTCGATCGGGATCTCCTCCCCTGACGCGGCCTCACCGCCTCCGCCTTGGGCACCGGAACTTGCGGCGTTGGACGGCAAAACGGGGGAGTTTTCGCCATTTGTCGGGAGATTTTGCTCAGAAACGGGGGAGTTTTGAGCCGCAGCTTCCACGTTGGCTCGGCGCCGCTCCGCTTCATTGCGCGCTTCAGCCCGCATCTTTCGGATTTCCGTCCCGACTTCGCTCACGATCACCGCTTCGTCCATGCCCAGACGCCCCGCCAACTCGTGCACATACACCTGTCTCACGATGTCGCTGGGGATGACGGCGATGCTTCTCACGATGTCGCGAATCACTTCGGCGCGCTTCATGGGATCGCCCGCCGCGCCTTGCATGAGCAGGTCGGTTTTGAAACGCATGAAGTCCGTTTGATGCGTCTCGATGTAGGTTTTGAATTCTTCGGCGGTGTGCGACTGTGCGAAACTATCGGGGTCCTCGCCTTCGGGAAGCAGGAGGACCTTAATGTTGAGCCCCTCGGAAAGGAGCATGTCGATGCCGCGCAGTGAGGCGTGAATCCCCGCGGCGTCGCCGTCATACAGCACGGTGACGTTTTCCGTGAACCGGTGAATGAGCCGCACTTGCTCTTTTGTGAGCGATGTCCCGCTGGAAGCCACCACATTCTCGATGCCGCTCTGGTGCATCGAGATGACATCGAGGTAACCTTCCACCAAGAAACAACATTCTTGCTTGACAATGGCCTGCTTGGCCAGGTACAAGCCGTAGAGTTCTCGCTTCTTGGAGTAGATTTCCGACTCGGGGGAGTTCACATATTTCCCGACATTTTTGTTCTGCTCGGTGTTCAGCACGCGCCCGCCGAAGGCAACGACGCGCCCCGAGACACTATGCACCGGAAAAATGACGCGGCCGTGATAGCGGTCCAGGAGTTTGCCATCGTCCGTGCGATAGCACAGACCGGTGCTTTCCAGGTATTTTTCCTCAAAGCCCTTTTTCTTGGCCGCATGTGCCAGTGCATCGCGCTGTTCGAGCGCATAGCCCAACTGAAATTTTCGTATGATGTCGTCGCGCAGGCCGCGGCGTCGGAAATAGCTCATGCCCACCGCCACGCCGTCGACGTTGTTGTGGAGTGTCTCCGCGAAGTAATCGCGGGCCCACTCGTTGACCACAAACATGGCTTCGCGGGCAGAAGCCGTGGCACGTTCCGCGTCACTGAGTTCTTTGTCGCGCACTTCGATGCCATAGCGCCGCCCGAGCCACTTGATGGCTTCGGGAAAGGTGAGTTGCTCGTGCAGCATGACGAACTTAACCACGTTGCCGCCGTTGCCGCAACTGAAACATTTGCACAGCTGCTTCGAGGGCGACACCATGAACGAAGGCGTCTTCTCATCGTGGAAGGGGCAGAGGCCTTTGAAGTTGGCTCCCGACCGCCGAAGGGTGACAAAATCGCCCACCACATCCACAATATCTGCCGCCGCTAAAACGCGATCTACAGTAGAACGATCAATCATATAATTACAAAACAATGAATATCTGAGCGAATTTACATCTTTTTCGGGCACGTTGCAAGAAGGACGCAGCCAAAAGTCGTATCTTCGCAAACAAAAAAGATACTTATATATGCATCGTACGGTTGTTCTCTTTCTTTGCCTCGTGTCGTGGGCTCTAAGAGGCGTTGCGCAGTCGGATGCCTATCGACAATACATTGAAACGTATAAGGTCATGGCCATAGATCAGATGCAGCGCTACCGCATCCCGGCCAGCATTACTTTGGCGCAAGGACTGCTCGAAAGCAATGCAGGCCGTTCTACGCTCGCTGTGATGGCCAATAACCATTTCGGCATCAAGACCGGCGGACAATGGTCGGGGCCTTACATCCTGCGCAACGACGATGCGCCGAACGAACAATTCCGCAAATACAATTCAGCAGCCGATAGCTACGAGGACCACTCGCGGTTCCTCTCGACGCGCGGACGCTACTCTTCCCTCTTTTTTCTCCAACCGACCGACTATTCCGGCTGGGCTTCGGGACTGAAAGCCGCGGGCTATGCCACCAATCCGCGCTATGCGGAGATGCTCATCAGCGTGATCGAGCGCTATGATCTGTCGAAATATGACCGCATGCGCCTGGTTTATCAATATGCCGACCAACCGCAAGACGTCGGCGGCATAGAACGTCCCGTACACTTGTGCAATGACGTGGTTTATGTCGTGGCAACTCGCGGCGACAGCTTCGCAACTATTGCGGCAGACACGGGCATCAGCGAATCGAAACTGCGGAAATTTAACGAGGTGGGCAAGGAATACATGCTGGCCGAAGGCGACATTGTGTACCTTGCCGAGAAGAAAAAGCACGTGGCTGAGGCATTGCGCATGACGTTGCACACGGTGCAACCGGGAGAGTCCATGTATTCCATCGCGCAACACTATGGAATCCAATTGAAATACCTCTACAAATGGAATCTCTTCCCCAAAGACTATGAACTTGCTGTGGGCGATCGGCTCGTACTGAAGTGATACTCACGGCTTTCGCCATTGCGAGAGCGCGAAACATAATTGTTCGACTTCATACAAACCGACCACCGCGTCTTTTCCCACAGAGGGCAACTTCATTCGGAGTTGCCCTTTTTCTATAGCCCCGCACTCCATGTCGCCCACGAACCTGAATCCTTCCACATCGCACAGTTTGTAGGTGGCTTCCTTCGCGCACCACGCGGCCAACACTTCGGCCGGCGTGGACAAACACTGCAATTCTTCGGCGGAAAGGAAACGTTCGCGCACACGCCATGCCTTCTTTGCATCGCCTTCCAGGTCGATGCCCACCCGATGTCCGCGGGGAGAGAAAGCCACTGCGACCAAGTTGGCCGCGTGCGTGACGCTGATTTCTTCCGGAGTCTCCCCTCCCTGCGAGAAGAGGAAGGGACGACCGGTGGCGTGGTAGGCCACTTTCGCCGATGCCCTGACGTGTCGGTGCACCAGACAGCGGGCCGCCACCCATTCGCAGCGACGTTTCTCGGAACCGATGCGCGAAAACCGCTCGGCATAGGGCGACACATCGGTCAGGTTACGCAACAACGTCCACATTTCCTCGGACGACTCGTCGAGTCTCCAAAACGAAATGTGGACGTTGTCCAAAACTAAGGTACGTAAGTAGGGCATGAATTGCGATTAAAAAGGCGCTGCTTCGGACTTCGCTGCGGACGGTGCGCTCGCACTTGGGGGCGTGGACTGTTGCGGCCCGGCACTCGGCTGGTTTTGCTGCGGACGGGGCGAGAGCATCTCCATGCTGCTGACCCACACTTCCGTGACATAACGCGTCACTCCCTGTCGGTCGGTGTAATTGCGGGTGCGCAATTCGCCTTCCACGTAGAGTTTGTCGCCTTTGCGCACATATTTCTCGACCACTTCGGCGAGTCTGCGCCAAAACAAGAGGTTGTGCCACTCGGCGCGCTCGGGAACCTGCGTGCCGTTGGGCAGCGTGTAACCGGGGGTGGAGGTGGCCAGCGAAACCTTGGCCGTGCAAACTCCGTTGTCGACGTAACGCACCTCCGGATCTTTGCCGACATTGCCAATCAGCATCACTTTATTCATAGATCAAAGACGTTTAGGTTGCCATATTATCCGCCGTTCGACTCACACTGCGGGACTTCAACGAATGCGATCGGCCGAACGCAAGAGTTTGCGGTCGCGATTCACACCACGGAAAGCCAAAATCGAGAGAACGAAGGCCACTGCGGGGAAGAGAATGGCCAGTCCGGGATTGAAAGCGCCCTTGGGCAAATCGGTCGACAGCGAGAACCACTGCCAAAGCAGCACGGCGTAGTAGCCCACCACGAGCAATTGCGAGCAAACGATGAGGCTCATTTGGCGCGCCTGCCTTTTGAAAGAGAAAAGGGCCCAGATGTCCAAGACCAATGCGCCGCCGACGGACACCACCAGCAAGAAAGCGAACCAAAGCGGGGAGTTGAAATTCGTATCGTTGGTGTCTACGCCAAAAGGACTGAAATTATAATAGAGATTGCCGTCTGTTGCCGTCCAACTCCACACGGGTAAGAAGAAGACAAGCGCCAAGAGCACGATGGTGAGCAGCAGATAGATGCTCTGAATACGTTGAATCATAACAGAAATCGGTTAAGGAATAAACAACAAAGGCCTCCAAGGGTCGCAAGACTCTCGGAGACCCGTGCCAAAAATAGGTTTGTCTGAGGTTCAATCTTCGTTGAGTTGCTGATCACGCTCCTTCAACGGGTTACGGAAGTAGACATTGCCGCGCAAAAACTCGTCGGCTGCGATGAGCGTCGGCTTGGGCAAGCGCTCGTAGTAGCGAGAAATTTCAATCTGTTCGCGGTTCTCAAAGGTTTCTTCGAGGTTTTCAGTGCTCGACGCGAATTCCTTCAATTTGCGACTCAGATCTTCTTTCATCTTCGCACCGATTTGGTTGGCTCGTTTGCTCATGATGACAATACTCTCATAGATATTGCCTGTCGGCTCTGCGAAGTCCATCAGATTGTGCGTCACCGTATTGGTGGGCGCCTTAGACTTTTTGTAATCCATCGTTATAGTGCAATTTATTGTTCTGAAGAGGTGTGGGTAGAATCGGCTGCCGCGGGCTGTTCCTCCTTGGGGAGGCCGAGCTGTGCGCGAGCTTCTCGCCAAAGCGCATTGGCTTTCGGGATGAACTTGGATTCCGGGAACTCATTGACGAAGCCATAATACTCGTCAATGGCCGCTTGATAGCGTTCGGCCTTGCGACTTTCGACGCTCTGTTTGGCCAAATCAAATTTCGATCGGAGGATCAAAATGGCGAAGTCCTCTTTTCGCGGAGAATAAGGATAGTCGTTGATGGCATTCTGCGCGGTGACGATGCAAGCTTGGTAATTGCTGCCACCATTGGTGCAATTGCCGAAATACGTGCCCAGATCATAATAGAGTTTGGCCGCTGCGTATTCTTTTTCGATCAGCTTATCTTGCAGTTCGAAGATGCGTTTCATGGCCTCCTTGGCGTAGCTCGACTTCGGATAGGCGTCGGCCAGCTCTTTGAACTCAGTGATCGCCTTATAAGTGTCCGTTTGATCCAAACGGGGCTCAGGCGTATTTTCATAGAGCGAAAGTCCGCTCATGTATCTCGCCGCCAAGGCATAGGTGCCTTTGGGATAGGTCTGATAATACTTTTTGAAATAACCCGCCGCTGCGTCGTACGCCTTATCTTTATAGGAAGACATGCCCAAAAGGAAGAGGGCTTCTTCTGCCCGGTCGGTGCCTTTCGCGCCGGCAATCAGGTCCATGAACAGCGTGGAGGCTTGTCCGTAATGGCCGTCGAAGTAATATTGTTTGGCCGCTTCGTAGCGTACATTATAGTCCGTGGATTTGAGCACGTTCTCATAGTCAGAACATGCCACAAAGGCGAACGACGCCACGAGGAGAAGGAGGAGAGATTTCTTCATGAGGCACAGATTAGGTCGCAAAGATAGTCACTAATTGCCGTTTGGCCAAAATTTTCGCGATGCGGCACACAAAAAACAGAGGGACATCGGCTCTTTTATATTTTATTATAGCACCCAAAACCACCCTTATCGGCTCGCTCGTCGGGAAAAAACTTGGCCAATTCTCAAAAAGTCCGTACTTTTGCCGCGCTGTCACGAGTTGGCAGCACGAAACTAACTCTATTTAGCAACAGGGGACGTGTCCCCACAAAAAAATCACCACACAATGGCAACTCGTATTCGTTTGCAGCGTCATGGTCGCAAGGGCTATGCTTTCTACAGCATCGTAATTGCTGACGTTCGCGCCCCCCGCGACGGTAAGTTCACCGAAAAGCTCGGCACTTACAACCCCAACACCAACCCTGCAACTGTCGACCTCAACTTCGATCGTGCCCTCTACTGGGTAGAATGCGGCGCACAGCCCACCGACACCGTTCGCAACATCCTCTCTGACGAGGGCGTTATGCTCATGAAGCACCTCCGTTGCGGCGTGAAGAAGGGAGCTTTTGACGAAGCTACCGCAGAAGCCAAGTTCAACGCTTGGAAACAGGAGAAGGAAGGCAAGACTGCCAAGCTCACCGGCAAACTCGCCGAAGACAAACAGAAGGCTCTCGCCGCTCGCCTCGAGGCAGAAAAGGCAACCAACGCCAAGATCGCCGAAAAGGTAGCCGAGAAGAAGGCCGCCGCTGCCCAAGCTGCTGCCGAGGCTGAGGCCGCTGCACAGGCAGAAGCTGCAGCAGAAGAAGCTCCCGCTGCCGAAGAGGCTACGGAAGCTCCCGCAGAAGCATAAACCTCTGCACACGAGTCTGAATCAACCACGCCGTGTCCCGTCTGACGGGGCGCGGCGTTTTTTTCGTCCCTCGCGCCACCGCAGCGAGACGGGGCGCCTCTTGTCTGTTCTTCCCGAGAATCGCCTCCCCCAATCCCGAAAAAGGACAGCAGCCCACGTGCCTCGATGAAAAGTCCGCGAGAAAAGCGAGAAAAGCGGGGGAAATAAAAGAAAAACAGGGCGTTTCCAACCGATTGTTCCCGCCTTGGCGTTCTTCGACAGGCACTAAATTCTCGTTTAAGGAGTAAAAGGTAGAAAGAGAAAAGACGATTCGCCGTTTTTTTTGTAATTTCGCAGCATGACAAGGAGGCATTTCCGCCTCCGTCTCCTCAATTCAGCCCATCGCTATGGTCAAATCACATAAACAGAATTGGATTGTCCCGGCAGGACAGACTCCCACCGACTTCGACCGCCGTATCCTCGAATTTCAGGACAAAGGCTTCGTCGTACCGACCAATTCGCTCATCAAAACCGCCGAAGACATCGAAGGTATTCGGCGTGCCGGCGTCATCAACACCGGCGTTCTCGACATGGTAGCCTCCGAGATCAAGGAAGGCATGAGCACCGAAGCCATCGATCGCCTGGTGGCCGAATACACAGCCGACCACGGTGCAATCTGCGCCCCCTACGGTTACGAAGGTTTCCCCAAACACTGCTGCACCAGCATCAACGAAGTCGTGTGCCACGGCATACCTTCGGAAGAAGAGCTCCTCTTTGACGGCGACATCATCAATGTCGACGTAACTACCATCAAGGACGGCTATTACGCCGACGCATCGCGTATGTTTTTGATCGGTGACGTCGATCCTCAATTGCGTCGCCTCGTCGAATGCACCAAAGAGTGTCTCGAAATCGGCATGAAAGCTGCGCAACCCTGGCATTTTGTCGGAGAAATCGGCAAAGCCATCGGCAAATACGCCCACGAAAACGGCTACACTGTCGTTCGCGAACTCGCCGGCCACGGTGTGGGCAACGGTTTCCACGAAGAACCCATCGTAGACCACTACGACACTCGTCACAAAGGCATGCTGCTCGTGCCCGGCATGGTGTTTACCATCGAACCCATGATCAATCTCGGCGCCCGCGACGTGTTCATCGACGAAGAAGACGGATGGACCGTGGTGACCGAAGACGAACTGCCCTCCGCACAATGGGAACACACCCTGCTGATGACCGAGCACGGCGTGGAAGTGCTCACTCACTAACCCACTCCACACACCGATCGACATGACAGAAAAGAAAAACTCCATCCTTCTCGCCATCGAATCGAGCTGCGACGACACTTCTGCGGCCGTGATGCGCGACGGGATCCTCCTCAGCAACGTCACAGCTTCGCAAGCAGTGCACGAACAATATGGCGGCGTGGTGCCCGAATTGGCCAGCCGCGCCCACCAGCAAAACATTGTCCCCGTGGTGGATGCTGCCATGAAGCAAGCGGGCGTGAACAAGGAGGAACTCACCGCCATCGCCGTCACCCTCGGCCCGGGCTTGATGGGTAGTTTGCTCGTGGGCGTGAGCTTTGCCAAGGGCATGGCCGCGGCACTCGGCATCCCCCTCGTCGAAGTGAACCACCTGCACGGACACATTCTCGCCCACTTCATCCATACTGCCGACGAAGTGCACGACGATCCCCCCTACCCTTTCCTCTGCCTACTGGTGAGCGGGGGCAACTCGCAAATCGTGCGCGTCAATGCGCACAACGATTTCGAGATTCTCGGTCAGACCATCGACGACGCAGCCGGCGAAGCCATCGACAAGTGCTCGAAAGTAATGGGGCTGGGCTATCCCGGCGGCCCCATCATCGACCGCCTCGCCCGTCAAGGCAATCCCAAGGCCTTTACCTTCGCCAAGCCCCACATTGGCGGACTCGACTACAGCTTCTCCGGCCTGAAAACCTCTTTTCTCTATTTTCTCCGAGACAAGATGGCCGAGAATCCCCAATTCATCGAGGAAAACAAAAACGACTTGGCCGCTTCGCTCGAAGCCACTGTCGTTGACATCCTCATGAAGAAACTCATCGAAGCTTCA
>ERZ772909.265-NODE-265-length-35242-cov-7.334101_pt1 | contig 35242 bp, 33 predicted proteins | sample MGYA00511137_ERZ772909 | MGnify/ENA primary metagenome ERZ772909 (study PRJEB29015, sample SAMEA2738095) | human oral metagenome | biome: human oral; feature: human-associated habitat; material: saliva | place: China | collected 2270 ... | reverse complement strand
CATCAATCAGTGCAAGCGACTCAGCAAGTACAAGTTTGAGCACTAGCCTCAGTGCATCAATCAGTGCAAGCGACTCAGCAAGTACAAGTTTGAGCACTAGCCTCAGTGCATCAATCAGTGCAAGCGACTCAGCAAGTACAAGTTTGAGCACTAGCCTCAGTGCCTCACTCAGTGCCTCAGACTCAGCAAGTACCAGCTTGAGTACCAGTCTCAGTGCATCAATTAGTGCCTCAGATTCAACAAGTACCAGCTTGAGTACTAGCCTCAGTGCATCAATTAGTGCTTCAGATTCATCAAGCACCAGCTTGAGTACTAGTCTAAGTGCTTCAATCTCAGCAAGCGAGAGTGCATCGTCTTCTGTAAGCAGTAGTCAATCAGTCTCAACAAGCGCAAGTACTTCAGCGTCATTGAGCGCTAGCGCGTCTGCTCTTGCAAGTGAAAATGATTTGGCATCACTGAGCGTAAGCGAATCTCTATCATCAAGCGCAAGCTTAAGCACCAGCGTATCGGCTTCAGTCAGTGCGTCAGAGTTATCAAGCGCAAGTGTAAGCACATCTACATCGCTTAGTGATAGCCTTTCAAGCAGCTTGAGTACAAGTGTGTCACAAGAGTCAAACTCATTCAGCTACAGTAAGGGTGATCCAACCAGCGAGTCTAAGCCAGAGTTTAACCTGCCAAGCTACCTCGCATCTGTAAGTGCAAGTACTTCAGCTTCTGTAAGTGATAGTCAGTCTATCTCTATTTCATTGAGTACAAGTGCAAGCATTTCAGCTAGTCTGTCTGAAAGTGCGTCTGTATCTAGTGCTACAAATCATTCTCAAGCACCTAAGCCGCAGCCTGCACAACCAGGACAAGTCAAAGTTACTCCAAATGTCAAAGCTTTACCAAATACAGGAACTGCCAATAATCCATTAGCAGCTCTTGGATTGGGAATAGCAACTTGGGCATCAGCCTTTCTCAAGAACAAAAAGAAGAAAGAATCCGCATCTGATGTCAATTTGGAAGACTAATCTTAAAACCCAGCTAAAATGATGACAACATTTTAGTGATGGAAAGTAAATCCCAGATAGCCATAGCCTATCTGGGATTTTTAATCTTTGTATGCGTAGAATGTGAATCGTGCTGAGATAATTTCTATCTTTTAAGCCTGATCCTAGAAAGCGGTGAAGCAAGCTAAATATTTTGAAATTTAGTTCTGCCTGCTTGCTTGCTTTTTGTTCTAGTGAGAGGGCCTTGTTGCTTGCTCTAGTTTGCTCTTGAATGTGATGAAAATAAAAGTTTCAAAATTAGCAAAAATAATTCGATTCTTTTTCAGAAAAGGCTTGTGAGATTAGGCTGGATGTTTTAAAATAGTATAGGAGATTATCCGCTATTTATTTTTCGGAGGAAAAGAAATGTCCATTAATTGGCAAGAAATTATATTTAGCTTTTTAGGAGGCTTGGGGCTGTTCCTGTACAGTATTCGTATGATGGGTGACGGCTTACAGCAGGCGGCAGGAGACCGACTGCGCTATTTCATTGATAAATACACGAGCAATCCTTTTTTAGGTGTGCTGGTTGGGATTGGGATGACAGCCCTGATCCAGTCTAGTTCAGGTGTGACAGTGATCACAGTTGGTCTGGTGAGTGCGGGGCTGTTGACCCTGCGTCAGGCTATCGGGATTGTCATGGGGGCCAATATTGGTACGACCGTGACTTCCTTCATCATTGGTTTTAAGTTGGGTGATTACGCTCTGCCCTTGCTCTTTGTCGGTGCGGTTTGCCTCTTTTTCACAAAGAATCGCTCAGTGAACAATGTCGGGCGTATCCTCTTTGGTGTCGGCGGGATCTTTTTCGCCCTCAATCTCATGAGTGGAGCCATGGAGCCTCTTAAAGACTTGCAAGTCTTTCGAGATTACATGGTTCAGCTAAGTAAAAATCCAGTCTTAGGTGTCTTTGTCGGAACGGGCTTGACCCTGCTCATTCAAGCATCTTCGGCGACCATTGGGATTCTGCAAAATCTCTATGCCAGCAATCTCATTGATCTGCAAGGAGCTTTACCAGTCCTCTTTGGTGACAATATCGGAACGACGATTACAGCGATCATTGCTTCCTTAGGGGCTAATATCGCAGCCAAGCGTGTCGCTGGAGCCCATGTGGCCTTTAACGTTGTGGGAACAGTCATCTGTATGATCTTCCTGCTACCTTTCACATCACTGATTCAGTGGTTTCAGACAGCCTTGCATTTGTCACCAGAAATGACGATTGCCTTTGCCCACGGAACCTTTAATATTACCAATACCATTATCCAGTTTCCTTTTATCGGCCTCTTAGCTTATTTGGTTACCAAGCTGATTCCGGGTGAGGATGAAACCGTTAAATACGAATCCCTCTACCTAGATAGGATTTTGATTGACCAAGCACCATCACTGGCTTTGGGAAATGCTAAGAAGGAGCTCCTTCACTTGGGTGGCTACGCTGCTAAATCTTTCGAATTGGCTTATGATTATATCGTGAACTACGAAGAAAAATCTGCCGAAAAGGGCCATAAGACAGAGGAAGCCATCAATGTTATTGATGATGAATTGACGCGCTACCTGATTGTCCTATCTGGTCAGCAGCTCAATCCAAAAGAGAGTGAAGTCTTGACCAGCATTCTGGACTCTAGCCGTGATTTGGAGAGAATCGGTGACCACTCAGAAGCTTTGCTGAATTTGACAGACTACTTGCACCGCAAGAAAGTAGAATTTTCTCCAGCTGCCTTGGAAGAGTTGGAAAATATTTATCACTTGACCTTGGACTTTATCAAAGAAGCTTTGACTTCTGTGGAAACAAATAATGTGGACTTGGCCAATAGTTTGGAGGCCAAGCATGCGGAGATTGACAAGCTAGAACGCAGCCTGCGCAAGACCCACATTGCTCGTCTCAACAAGGGAGAATGTACGCCTCAGGCTGGGGTCAACTTCATCGATATTATTTCTCACTATACCAGAGTTGCTGATCACGCCATGAATTTGGCTGAGAAAGTACAAATGGAACAAATTTAAGACAGAAAGAGGCCGGGACAAAAGTCCTAGCCTCTTTCTGTCTTTGGATTGTCGAGCAAGACGCAGTGGTTGAGTGGGCTCTACTACGCTGATTTCATCAGCTTTTACAGCCCTACTCAACTGTGCGGAGGTGGGACGACGAAATCTAATTCTAATGAATTACCGATTTCTGTCCCACACTCTTTCTTGCTTTACATAATATAATAAATTTTTCTAAAAAATAGGTATAGACCATTTACAAATAAAATAGAAAGCGTTATAATAGAGTCAATAGAAATAGAACAAGGGGAGGCAGTCAGATGCCTAAATATATAAAAGCCGATCAGTTCTTCTATCCTCAAGGAATTCGCAAGGGTGGATTTTTGGAAGTGATTGATGGAAAATTTGGAAAATTAGTAGAGGAAGTTCCTGCGGATGCGGAAGTGGTGGATTACACAGGCTACTCTGTCGCACCGGGTCTGGTGGATACCCATATCCATGGTTTTGGTGGGGTCGATGTCATGGACAATAACATCGAAGGTACCCTTCATACCATGAGCGAAGGACTTTTGACGACTGGGGTGACCAGTTTCCTGCCGACCACGCTGACCTCTTCCTATGAGCAGCTCTTGGCTGTGACGGAAAATATCGGTGCCCGCTATCAAGAAGCTAGCGGTGCCAAAATTCGCGGTCTCTATTTTGAAGGGCCTTACTTCACTGAAAAGTACAAGGGTGCCCAAAACCCAGCCTATATGAAGGATCCTCGTATGGATGAATTTCGTGCTTGGCAAAAGGCAGCCAATGGCCTGCTAAATAAGATTGCTTTGGCACCTGAGCGCGAGGGCGTGGAAGAATTTGTCCGCACCATCACTGATGAAGGTGTGACGGTTGCTTTGGGGCACTCTGATGCGACCTATGATGAAGCCAAGACTGCGGTCGAAGCAGGTGCTAGTGTCTGGGTGCATGCCTACAATGGCATGCGAGGCCTGACCCACCGTGAGTTAGGTATGGTTGGGGCTATGTACGAGTTGCCTCACACTTATGCGGAGCTGATTTGTGATGGTCACCATGTAGATCCCAAGGCCTGTGATATTTTGCTCAAGCAAAAGGGCCATGAACATGTAGCCCTCATCACAGACTGTATGACTGCAGGTGGGTTGGAAGACGGCGACTATATGCTGGGGGAATTTCCAGTGGTGGTAGCCAATGGCACAGCTCGTCTCAAATCGACTGGCAACTTGGCAGGATCAATCCTGAAGCTCAAAGACGGCCTCAAAAATGTGGTTGAGTGGGGTATTGCTAACCCTCACCAAGCAGTCATGATGGCCAGTCTTATCCCAGCAAAATCCGTCCACATCGACGATGTCTGTGGCCAGATCAAGGAAGGCTACGATGCTGACTTTATCGTTCTGGACAAGGATTTGGAGCTGGTTGCTACTTATCTGGATGGCGAAAAGCGCTTTGAAGCTGCCTCCAGTATTCTTTAATTGAGTCTCCTTATATTTTTAGAAAGGATGGGGTAACCTGTCCTTTTTAATAGAGCTGCTGATTTTCCCTGAGATTTGCTAGAGGGACTTGTATAAAACTAGGAATGGTTGGCGCAACTAGAAAGTCTCTGAGATATTTTTCTGAACAGATGGTAAGGCTTTCTTAACGAAAGAGAAGATGTTATAATAGGGTTATCATAGATGAGGAGGACAGGATGAAAAAGATTGATTATAGATTTATGAGAATGGGCTTGGTGTTCCTCTTCTTTGGGTTACTACTGCATCGTTTCTTGATATTTATTGCTGGGTTAGCCTTTATCATTTATAGCTTTTTCAGTCGAGATATGGCTCCAACCAAGGAAAATATCTTTAAGCCAAAATTGTCCAAAAGAAAGAAAAAATAAGGAGAGTAGCTATGAAAAATTATACCCTTAACAATGGCGTCAAGATTCCAGTCTTGGGCTTTGGTACTTGGAAGGCTCAGGACGGAGAAGAGGCTTATCAGTCAGTCTTGGCTGCTCTTAAGGCTGGCTATCGCCACATTGATACAGCAGCTATCTATAAGAATGAGGAGAGTGTCGGTCGGGCAATTAAAGATAGCGGCATTCCGCGTGAGGAGCTCTTCATCACAACCAAGCTCTGGAATAGCAAGCATACCTATGAAGCGGCCATGGAAGCCTTTGACAGCTCCATGGAGCGGTTAGGACTGGATTATCTGGATCTCTACCTCATCCATTGGCCAAATCCAAAGCATGTACGAGAAGACGGGGCTTGGCAAAAGCGCAATGCAGAAGTTTGGCGGGCCATGGAAGACCTTTATCAAGCTGGTAAGATCCGAGCGATCGGCGTCAGCAATTTCCTGCCTCACCACCTAGAGGCTCTGCTGGAAACAGCGCGCGTCACTCCAGCCGTCAACCAAATCCGTCTAGCGCCAGGCGTCTATCAGACAGAGGCAGTGGACTTCTGCCGTGCCCATGATATCCTCCTTGAAGCTTGGGGACCATTTGGCCAGGGCGAGCTCTTCCAAAATTCAGCTGTGCAAGCTATGGCGGATAAGTATGGCAAGACCATTGCCCAAATTGCTCTAGCTTGGAGCTTACAAGAAGGCTTCCTACCCCTGCCTAAATCAGTCACTCCGAGTCGGATTGCTAGCAATCTGGACTGCTTTGACATCGAACTGAGTCCAGCTGACCTGGAAATTCTTAAAAATATCAGTGGTTTGGAAGGCGGAGCCCCTAATCCAGATGGAGTGGATTTTTAAGCGATAGACGGACATCTTTTTAATTGAAATCAAGCTACTCGATATGTTAGTTAGTAGTATTTAATGAAGTTTTGTGGTGACCTAGGCCTCGGTCGGTCACTTTTCCTATAGATTCATGGCAACTTAGGCCTCGGCTGGTTACTTTTCCTATAGAATCATAGCAATCTAGGCCTCGGCTAGCTACTTTTCCTATAGATTCATGGTAACCTAGGCCTCGGCCGGTCACTTTTCCTATAGATTCATGGCAACCTAGGCCTCGGCTGGTCACTTTCCCTATAAATTCATGGCAATCTAGCCCTAGAATGCTCTTTTCTCTTTTATTTATAAAATCAATCGCTCCTCAGTCAACTTGTCGTCAAAAGCAAGTACCAGATGAGGGGCGATTTTTTGTAGTTTTCTTTTGAAAAAGAAGAGGAAGAGCTGGGGAGAGCCTCCATTTTTTGAAAAAATGTCCCTTTCAGGGATAAAAAATGACATTTTAGGGCAAGAGACACCAAGCTTCATCTCTACATGCTATACTTGCTTTATCAAACATATTGGAGAGGTTTTATGATAAACACTACTTACACCATTCGCCCCTTGTCTTATAGCAATCTGACTCACCGTGAGTTTGAGAGTCTAATGGTTGATTCCTATCAGGTACTCACGATTTTTACAAGCTCTTATAGAGATGAGGATATGTACAGCAAGCACCTAGAAGGCTTTCATAGCAAGCTAGAGCAGTTTCAGGCTCAATTGGCTAATGTAGAAAAGAAAGACTCTATGAGTCTCGTAGAACTAGACAAGGAGCGAGATAACGCTCTAGTTGGTCTTTTTACCTTGCATAAGGGCTTTGCCAAAATTAAAGACAAGGATCTGAAAGAAGGCTACGAAAGCTTGGCTCCAGTCTTTAAAAAGTATAAGGATATCACCAAGCATACCAATGCTGTCGCAACTGCTGAAATTAAGAGTCTGCTTAAAACATTGCAGGAAGAGCCTTATCAGGGAGCTGTGACGAGTCTAGGCCTCCTCCCTATGCTGACGGCTGTGATAGGGGCACAAGCCGATTATGATAAAGTAGAAGCAGAAGCGCGTGCAGCCAAGTCAGCCAAGGAAGTCGGTAAAACCAAGCAGTTACGCAGTGAAATCTCTCGTACCTACGACCTCTTTGTGCGCTACACAGCAGCCGTCGCAGAAGCCTATCCTGAGAGAGCCCACTTGACCAAACTCCTCAAAGACCTCAATACGATCCGAGACAGCAAACGCCGTTTAGTTGGTACAAATAAGAAAACAAAAACGGAAGAAGCAGGAGAGAAATCAGCATAAAAAAGCCCCCCTTAGAATCTCACTTCTAAGGGGGATTTTTGGTGATCTTGTGGTATGGCTTTTGAGAATATAGAAGTAGTACAAATTGTAGCTTTTAAAAGATAAAATATCTATTAGTATATTTAAAATCAGCTTTAGGGTGACTTTTTGATTAGCTATGATTATTTTTCATTATGTTCCTGCTGGAAGGCTTCCATAGCCTTGAACTGTTCTAGTTCTTTTTCGTTGTCAGGTTGCTTGCCCAAGTATTTATATTGGAAAAAAGAAGTTCTAGCATTTGGTCCAAAGTCACTTTCAAGCCATGGGGCATAATCAAAGTTCACTGATAGCTTGTTATTTTCATCCAAATGAATCAACCCTGCTGACCAATTGCTCAATTCATTATCCATGAAGACTTTTTTTAATTCCTGAGCTTTTTAAATAGTAAACGATATTCGTCAGAAAATTCCGATTTAGAGATACCAAATTCTTGAGGAATATAAAAGAAATAATGGTACTTTCCATTGTATTTAAAGAAGAAATAAATTTCTCCACTTAAAGTTCTATCTACTTCAAAATTGATATAAAGATCATCCCACTCAACTGGAATCATATAATTAATTCTTCACAAAGATCGTTAAGGTTCTTTTTGAGACCTCGTTTTGCTCTTTCATTTTAGCTATTTCTTTACGTATTTGTTGGAGATTATGAAGGGATATATTTTCGGACTCAGACTTTACAAATTTACATAAAGCTGTCTCCGCTTGTAAATCGTTTGATTGGCAATCTCGTACTCCATGACTAGATCTGAAACTGACTGACCTGCTTCATACAATTGAACAATGGTTTCTTTGAACTCATGGGTATATTTTTGGCTCATTTGGATATCTCCTTTGGTTAGATACTATTCTACCAAAACGTGTCCATGAACTCATACTAACATCAGCTTTTACTTTTTTTTTTAGGTTGTGTTATAATTATTTAGAAGACATTAAATTTAGGTAAAAGGAGTTTCTTTGATTAATATTTATTATATAGAATGGAGTACCTCAGATATTGATAAGATAATGCTTTATATCATACGATTGTTTAAATAAAATTATTAGATATATTTATCCCTATAATAAAATGACATTAATTATGTGCTAAAATAACTGGACAATGCAATAGTATATTATTTAGTTCCAAATTTATAGTAATCTATTCAGAAACTCAGGAAAAAATAGATGAATGGAAAAGTTATACTAGAGAACCATGTGTTTTTTGAAGTTTCCTAGATCTCATTTTTTTATACATGATTATGAAAATAAAATAATAGAGATAATGAACAAGAACTTACATATAGAAGGAGGAAAAAAGATTTGTTGATATATGTATTAAGATCTATAAAAAGTAGTGGTGCACGTTCATTATTGATAACGATGTCCATAATGATTTCTGCGATGGTTTTATTATTGAATTTTACAATCAATCAAGATGTTCTTCAACAATATAAAAATATACATAAGGAAACTTATCAAGATTTTGATATTCTTATCAAGGGAAAAGAACCTTATTTTTCAAGTATTACCTATCCAACAGAAATGGTTAGTGAAAGGATCGATATTGTATATTACACGGTCGAAAACAAAAAGGTCGAAAACTCGTATTTTAAATTATTAGGAACAGATATAGATAGTTTGGTTGCAGAATCTTTGATTACGTCAGATACAAAACTAGATAAGAATAGTGTTGTCATGAGTAGTGAAACTGCAAATTACTATGGATTAAATGTAGGGGATTCTATTAAGTTGTCAGATGGAAAGAATCAGTTCGAACTAAAACTTACTTCAATTGTTGCTAATGAGGGATTAATGAAGATTAGTTCAAATTTTCCGTTGATTATTTTAGATATTGAACGCTTAAGGGAATTGACAAACTTAAATAGTAATCAGAATTCAGCAGTATTACTGAATGTAAATAATGACAATGACATAACCAAAGTAGAAAAAAATATTAAAAATAATAACGAAAATTTGGTAGTACAGAATCTTGTAAGTAATGCTGAAATAAGAAATAATGTAACAATGATTCGTACGATTTTATTAGTAATACTATTCATTGTTATTCTTCTTAACATATACATCATTATATCTAATTCAAAAGTATTATTAGAAAAGCGTTCATACACATTCGGGATTTTTAGAAGTTTAGGGGCAACTAAAGGTAAAGTAATCAGAATGTTATTGCTTGAAAATATCATATACGGTTTGAGTGGTAGTATTCTAGGCGTGTGTATTGGTTTATTTTTTAGGCAGCCAATAGTGTATGTATTTACAGGAAGTGTTGGAAAGTTTAGTAACGGCAATATTCCTATCTCGTATATTATATTTACTATAATCTTTTCAATTGGTTTACAAATTGCTTGTACAATTGGCCATGTTTTTTTAAATTCAAACAAAAGCTTACGAAGCTTACTACTTGATAAAATAAATAGTGCCCAAGAAATTAGTAACATTAAAACTATTAGTGGCGTAATTTTTATTATTTTATCCATAATATTACATTTTATAAATAATACTTATAATTTTTTGTACTCTTCCATTAGTTTTGTTTCTATTATAATTGCTGTGATATTATTATTGCCCTGTGTTTTAAGACTATTTTCAAAACTGATTGAAATTATTATTGAAAAATTTGGTAGTTATTCAATCGGTTTAGGGGTACGAAACTTAGGTTTTAGCAAATATGCATGTTCCAATGCCATATTAGTTACTGTTACACTTACGATTGTACTAAGTATTTTTATGCTATCAAATAGTTTAACTAAACTATTAAATGGGTCAACAAGCCATTTTAATGGAGAGATTCGTATTACGGGACTTTCTGATAAGGCTACAAAATATGACTTTTTAAAAGAAAATGAATATGTAGAGTCTATAGAACCAATCTATTCTTTATCTGATTCTATAAAGATTAAAAATGATAATAAATCTATAGTTATTGTAGGCTTGGAAGAAGAAAAAAATGGAATTATCAACGTTTCTGGAAGATCAATAACTGATTTGAGAGATGATGAAGTGCTGGTAGATGAGTATTATGCCACTCGATTTGATATTGCTTTAGGGGACAAGATAACATTGAATAATGCTGATTTTAAAAAAGATCAGCTTGAACTTAAAGTTGTTGGATTTGTTAACAGTGCCAGTTTTTCTACAACTAGGAATATACTAGTTGTTTCAACCAGTAACTTTATTAATAATATTAGTAGTATACCATCAGTCCTTAATGTAACAATAACATCAAGTGATGTTGATTTAGCGAAGGAATCTATTCAACATGATCTATCTCAATATGATGTGACAATCCAAACCGTACACCAATTTTTACAAATACAACAAGATAATATTAGTGGAATTGTTAATATGGTATGGTTGATTTTGCTTTTATCTATCTTACTAGCAGTTGTTGGTGTTGTTAACAATACCTTCTTGGGTTTTATACAAAGAAAACAAGAGTATGCAGTTCTTTTATCAACGTCAATGTCTAAAGCTCAAGTTAAACTTATGTTATTTAGTGAGGTAATGTTTACAGTACTGCTAAGTTGTATTTTTGCAGTTAGTATTACTCCATGGGTTACGATAGTTTTAACAGACTTACTTTATTCAATAGGTATTTGTGTGGACATAAGTATAGATTTAAGGTATATGTTTGTAGTTTCTTTGATCGTCTTTCTTGCATTATTATCTACTTTAGTTGTTCCACTTGTAAATTTAAATAAAATGAAACTTATAGATGAACTTAAGCGTGACTAGTTATATTACAAAATTGAAGGAATTAATATGAAATCGGAAAAAATTATTGAAGTTATAGGACTAAAAAAGTCATTTAGAAATAGATTTAACACTACTAATATTTTAAACGGGATAAATTTTACAGTAGATAAAGGTGAGTTTGTTTCAATAATGGGAGCATCTGGTTGTGGTAAAAGTACATTGTTATATCTATTAGGCGGCCTAGATACTCCGAGTGAGGGAATTGTTTCAGTAATGGGGAATAATTTGTCACTTATGAGTGATAGAAATATGAGTAAATTTAGAAATAAAGAAATTGGTTTTGTTTTTCAATTCTATAATTTGGTTCAAAATCTAACTGTAGAGGAGAACATTCTACTTCCTCTCAAAATGATGAAGAATAAAGACCGTTCTGAGTTTAATGAGATTGTGGAAATAATGGGCATTAGAAATATTTTAAGAAAATATCCTAATCAACTTTCCGGTGGCCAACAACAGCGAGTTGCAATTGCAAGAGCAGTTATAACAAAACCAAATGTGATTTTAGCAGATGAACCGACAGGAAATCTTGATAGTAGCAATGGTGAAGCTGTTATGGAATTGTTTAAAAAGATTAATCAATGCAAGAATATAACAATCATTCAAGTGACTCATGATGAAGATAAAGCAGAGTACGGTGATCGTTTGATACGATTAAAAGATGGAAGAGTTGTAGAAGATACTCAATTGTAATACTATTATTATAATTTTTTGAGCAAGTTAAGGGGAAATTATGAGTAGACAGACAATAAATAATAATATTGAGGCGTTTTATGGCTAACACCGATGCAAAAAGGCTTACTATATCATAATTTATATGATAAGAACACAAGGGAGTATATATTGCAAATTCAGATGAAAGTTGGAACTAAATTAAGTGAAAACTTCACTGAGAAAGCACTTCATCTTTTAATGCTCCGCTATGAAGTGCTAAGGTCTAGCTTTGCCGAAAAAACAACAGTTCCTTTACAAATTGTCAGAAAAAAATTCGAGACTGATTATTTGTTTGAAGATTATGTTAACCAAGATTTCGATAAAATAATAATTACTAACTCTGGTTATTCAGGATGATATTGAACTATCTAGGTTAAAAGAAGAAGTTCGTAAGGAAGTTGCAATCTTTGTAGACTATCACAAAAAAATAAGTCAAGTAAAGATTTTTGAAGAGTATAAAGAAGTAGCTGATGATTTTATGAGTAAGTCAAAACTGACTGAAAAATGTGACGAATTAAGGACTTATTTAACCAAGTATATAACAGAAACTACATTTAGGCTAGTTTCTCCTGAGAGAATGGCTGAGAAGATACTAAAACAAACAAAAGGGGATTTAAATATTCGATTTAAAGTTGTAAGAAAGGAGAATATGAAAGGTGGCAACTGAAGATTAGATTTGAAACTTTTAATAGAAATTGGAGAAAACTTAGACAATGTATACTTGTCCTACAAAAAATACACAAATAATTTAAGAAAAAGATTTAGTTCTGTATTGGACAGGGCTAGGTCTTTTTTGTTTAATTGGTTTGTTCCTCTGTATAGTACTTTCGTGGTAATATCTTATAAAAAACACCCCAATCGTTAGATTTTATGTCTAACTTTTGAGGTGTGCTTTTTTTATTGCAATCTGTTTTATTTATCAATACAATTTCAAATCACGAGGGTCAACTGGGAAGGTTGGGTTGTATGGATTGTGACGTAGTTTGAAGTGTTTGACGTCTTCGATGGTCTGAGTTCCAGATAGTTGCATAACGGTTTTTAATTCGGCATTTAGGTGTTCAAAGACTTGACGCACACCGACGCTACCACCGAGGGCTAGGCCATAAATAACAGGACGTCCAATGGCTACCAAGTCTGCTCCTGAAGCCAAGGCCTTAAAGACGTGTTGGCCACGGCGAATACCAGAGTCAAAGACAATCGGTACCCGTTTATCTACTGCTTCAGCGACTTCTTGGAGCGAGTCAAAGGCAGCTGGTCCACCGTCGATTTGGCGGCCACCGTGGTTGGTTACCCAGATTCCAGAAGCACCTGCGGCAAGCGAACGTTCGACATCTTCACGACATTGAGGACCTTTGACATAGACAGGAAGTCCGGAGTATTCAGCAATAAACTCAACATCTCGTGGAGACAGGCGTTGTTTAGCTGATTTGTAAACAAAGTCCATTGATTTTCCAGCACCTTCTGGCAGGTATTCCTCAACAATCGGCATGCCAACTGGGAAAACAAAGCCATTGCGCTTATCTACCTCACGATTGCCTCCTACAGTCGCATCCGCAGTTAAGACAATGGCTGTGTAGCCTTCTGCCTTGACACGATCCATGATATGGCGGTTAATGCCATCATCTTTGCTGAAGTAAAATTGGAACCAGTGTGGAGTTCCTTGGAGGGCTTGAGAAATTTCTGGAAGATCAACTGTGGAGTAGGAGCTGGTTGTATAAAGAGAGCCAAACTCGTGTACACCACGCGCAGTAGCCACTTCACCCTGTTCATTTGCTAATTTATGGGCTGCAACAGGCGCCATGATGATTGGTGAAGACAGTTTTTCTCCTGCAAATTCAATCTCAGTGCTTGGGTTTTCCACATCACAGAGTGTATGAGGAACAATGAGTTTATGGTTAAAGGCTCGAATGTTCTCGCGTAAAGTGAAAGTGTCCTCAGCTCCACTCGCGATGTAGCCAAAAGCAGCTTTAGGAATGACTTGCTGCGCCATGGGCTCCAGATCATAGGTGTTGATAAAATCTACAGGTCCTTCGGCATTGCTTGTTTTGTATGACATAAAATGTCCTCCTTGATAAAAGTAAACGTTTACTTTTTTGATTTACAGGAACATCCTAACTCTTTTTCATGTCATTTTCAAAAATTTTGTCTGGAACTTTCAGATTGCAATAGAGATGATAAATATTTTTTATCATTGTGATAGAAAATACATATTATCCAAACATGCCTTTTAGTGCTACAATAGCTGTATTATTCCTAGATGGGAGGTTCTCTTTTTGGATTGGTCCATTGTTGAACAATATCTACCTTTATATCAAAAGGCATTTTTTCTAACTCTGCATATCGCAGTTTGGGGAATTTTGGGCTCCTTTCTGGTGGGTCTGCTTGTCAGTATCATTCGGCATTATCGCATCCCTCTTTTGTCACAACTAGCTACAGCTTATATTGAATTGTCTCGAAATACGCCTCTTTTGATTCAACTCTTCTTTCTCTACTTCGGACTTCCCCGAATAGGGATTGTCCTTTCCTCGGAGGTCTGTGCAACGCTGGGGCTCATCTTCTTAGGTGGGTCTTATATGGCGGAATCCTTCCGAAGTGGGCTAGAAGCAGTTAGTCAAACTCAGCATGAGATTGGCTTAGCTATCGGTTTGACACCACTGCAGGTCTTTCGTTACGTGGTTCTTCCACAAGCCGCAGCAGTTGCTCTGCCCTCCTTTAGTGCTAATGTGATTTTCCTTATCAAGGAAACTTCAGTCTTTTCGGTAGTTGCCTTAGCTGACCTCATGTATGTCGCCAAGGACTTGATTGGGCTCTACTATGAGACAGACATTGCGCTGGCTATGTTGGTAGTGGCCTATCTTATCATGCTCCTACCTATATCGTTGCTCTTTAGTTGGATAGAAAGGAGGCTCCGCCATGCAGGATTCGGGAATACAAGTACTCTTTCAGGGAAATAATCTCCTGCGGATCTTACAGGGATTGGGAGTCACGATTGGTATTTCCATCCTCTCTGTCCTCTTGTCTATGATTTTTGGTACGGTCATGGGAATCATCATGACCTCTCATTCTAGAGTCGTTCGCTTCTTGACACGTTTTTATCTAGAATTTATCCGCATCATGCCCCAACTGGTGCTACTCTTCATTGTTTATTTCGGCTTAGCTCGAAACTTTAATATCAATATATCGGGAGAGACTTCTGCAATTATTGTTTTTACACTCTGGGGAACGGCTGAGATGGGAGATTTGGTGCGCGGAGCTATCACTTCCCTTCCTAAACATCAGTTTGAAAGCGGACAGGCGCTGGGCTTAACGACCTTCCAACTTTACTACCACATCATCATCCCGCAGGTCTTGAGAAGACTGCTTCCGCAGGCCATCAATCTCGTCACTCGGATGATTAAAACGACTTCTCTGGTTGTTTTGATTGGGGTTGTTGAAGTTACAAAGGTGGGACAGCAAATCATCGATAGCAATCGCTTGACCATTCCAACCGCATCCTTTTGGATTTACGGCACCATACTGGTTCTGTATTTCGCAGTTTGCTTCCCTATTTCCAAGCTATCCACTCACTTAGAAAAACACTGGAGGAACTAAATGTCTGATACCATATTAGAAATCAAGGATCTAAAAAAATCCTTTGGAGACAATCCCATCCTCCAAGGTCTTTCCCTGGATATCAAAAAAGGGGAAGTAGTGGTTATTCTAGGACCATCTGGTTGTGGGAAAAGTACCCTGCTTCGCTGCCTGAACGGCCTAGAAAGCATTCAAGGTGGAGATATTCTTCTGGATGGCCAGTCCATTATTGGAAACCAGAAAGACTTTCACTTGGTTCGTCAAAAGATCGGCATGGTCTTTCAAAGTTATGAACTCTTTCCTCATCTGGACGTCCTGCAAAATCTTATCCTAGGTCCTGTCAAGGCACAAGGGCGAGATAAGAAAGAGGTGACGGAAGAAGCCCTGCAGTTACTGGAACGCGTCGGACTACTTGATAAAAAGCACAGTTTTGCTCGCCAATTATCTGGTGGGCAGAAGCAACGGGTCGCTATTGTTCGTGCCCTGCTCATGCATCCAGAAATTATCCTTTTTGACGAGGTGACGGCCTCACTGGATCCTGAAATGGTACGCGAGGTTCTGGAACTCATCAATGACTTGGCTCAAGAAGGCCGCACCATGATTTTAGTAACCCACGAAATGCAGTTTGCCCAAGCCATTGCAGATCGGATTATCTTCCTCGATCAAGGGAAGATTGCTGAAGAAGGAACGGCTCATTCCTTCTTTACCAATCCACAAACCAAACGAGCACAAGAATTTTTAAACGTTTTTGACTTTAGCCAATTTGGCTCATATTTATAAAGGAGATTCTTATGAAACTACTCAAACCCCTCTTAACTCTTTTTGCACTTGCCTTTGCCCTTATCTTTGTCACAGCTTGTGGCTCAGGCGGGAATGCTACTTCTTCATCTGGAAAAACTACTGCTAAAGCTCGCACTATTGAGGAAATTAAAAAAAGTGGTGAACTTCGAATTGCTGTATTTGGAGACAAGAAACCATTTGGTTATGTAGACAACGACGGTTCTTACCAAGGTTACGATATCGAACTGGGAAATCAGCTGGCCAAAGACCTCGGTGTCAAGGTAAAATACGTTTCAGTTGATGCTGCCAACCGTGCGGAATACTTGATTTCTAATAAGGTGGACATCACTCTTGCCAACTTTACAGTCACAGACGAGCGTAAGAAACAAGTTGACTTTGCCCTTCCATATATGAAGGTTTCACTGGGGGTTGTATCTCCTAAGAAAGGTGTCATCACAGATGTTAAACAACTTGAAGGCAAGACCTTGATTGTAACTAAAGGAACCACTGCTGAAACATACTTTGAGAAAAATCACCCAGAAGTCAAACTTCAAAAATATGACCAATACAGTGATGCCTACCAAGCTCTTTTGGATGGACGTGGAGATGCCTTCTCGACTGACAATACTGAAGTATTAGCTTGGGCTCTTGAAAATAAAGGATATGAAGTAGGAATTACTTCGCTTGGTGACCCAGATACCATCGCACCAGCAGTCCAAAAAGGAAACAAAGAGTTGCTTGACTTTATCAATAAAGACATTGAAAAATTGGGCAAGGAAAACTTCTTCCACAAAGCTTATGAAAAGACTCTTCACCCAACCTACGGTGATGCTGCAAAAGCGGATGACCTCGTTGTCGAAGGTGGAAAAGTAGAATAGAATCTTTGGTTTAGTAGAAAATTTACCTAAAAAAATGAACCGTATCCTAACAGTTAGACAGAAAGGGTCTGACTGTGGGGATGCGGTTCAATTATATTTGTTTGATTTATTTGATTTCTACAAGTAGAGCTCAGTCAGCTTGTGGGCTACACCGTCTTGGTCGTTGGTGAGTTCAAGCTGTTGATCAGCATAAGGCAGCAAGGTTTCGCTAGCATTTTTCATGGCATAGCCTGTTCCTGCAAATCCCAGCATTTCGGTATCATTGTGCTCGTCACCAAAAGCAATCAGGTTCTTGCGATCGGCATTGAGGATATTGAGCAGGTACTGGAGGGCGAAGGCCTTGTTGACACCTTTAGGGCCACACTCAAGGATATTGAGAGGACCGCCCCAGGTATTGATGGAGAGTTCATGCTGGTAAAAGGCATTCATCTCTTCAGCCAGAGCATATTTGTCCGTGGCATGGGTTTGCAGCAAAATAGCATTTGGATTTTTGGTCACTAGCTGGGCTTGAAATTGATTTTCTGGCTTAAAATTATCAATGCCAAAGAGCTTAGGATCTGCGATTTCTTCGTTGGTATTGGTGATGTAGAATTTCTTGCGGTATTCACCAGCGATGAAATCAGCTTCGATTTCTTCTTTTCGTTGGACCATATCCAGCAAGAAAGACTTGTCTACGGTCAAGGATTGTTCAAATTCCCACTTTTGCTCAGGGATATGCGTCAAAGAGCCGTTGAAGTTTATCATAGGAGTATTCAGCTCTAACTCCTTATAGAAATCCAAAGCCATGCGGTAAGGACGGCCAGTTGTGATGATGACCTTGTGTCCTTTAGCCGATATTTTTTTGATAGTTTCTTTGGTAAAATCAGAAATCTTACTCTCAGAATTGAGCAAGGTTCCGTCCAAATCTACAGCAATAATTTTTTTTGTCATTCTTTTTCCTCGTATAGTCTCGCTAAGTATCGTAAAGTCTATTATAACAGAATTAAGAATAAATGCCACAAGTTGTGGTATAATGTTTCCTCAATAGCTAAGACGAGTTAGATCGTTTGATGTCTATGAGTGAAGAGAATCGGAGTAAAGGGGGAAATCTTGTATGCGTAAACCAATTTTGATTCATATTTTTTTCCTACTCATTGCATTTGTCGTGTATATTCAGGGGATTACGACCCAAGGACCAGACTTGATCTGGAATATGATTTTGGCCTTGATTGCCTATGACGCTGCCGTCTTAACGACGATATCTAAGAAGCAGAAATGGCTTTATCCGCTCTTGCTGGTAGTTTGGCTGGCCTTTTATCCCAATACTTTTTATATGCTGACGGACTTGGTGCACATGACTTGGGTGGGAGATACCCTGTGGAACCCTGTCAGCATGCGTCTGTTTATGGCTTTCGTGCCGAGCATTTTATTTGGCGTCTACTGCGGGATTGAAAGCTGGAATATTTTGCGTGAGCGCTGGAAGTGGACTTGGTGGCTGGACATGCTGGTGGTTGCCGCTCTGTCTTATCTATCGAGTCTGGCCATTTATATCGGCCGTTATGACCGGCTCAACTCTTGGGATCTGGTGACGCGGCCTCAGCTAGTTGTCCAAAAGCTACTGGAAACCTTTCAGAAGGATCGTCTGGTCTTTATCCTTGGATTTACCTTTATCCAAGTGATGACTTTGCTCTTTTTAAGCAGAGAAAATAAAAAATAAGATACTTTAAAGTATTTTTTGGAGCATTAGGGTTGAAAAAGTGAATGTTTTTGAGTATAATCATATTATTGTTCGTAAAAAACGAATAAGTAGCACTGTTTTAAAGAAAATCAGGAGTTCTCTTTTAATCAGTTGCCATAAAACAATTTAGGAGATTATCTATAATGGATAAATTATTTAAACTCAAAGAGCACGGTACGGATGTTCGTACGGAAGTTCTCGCTGGGTTAACGACTTTCTTTGCTATGAGCTACATCCTCTTTGTCAATCCAGCCATGCTGTCGCAAACGGGTATGCCGGCTCAAGGTGTCTTTCTGGCTACAATCATCGGATCCGTTGCTGGAACGCTCATGATGGCCTTTTATGCCAACCTTCCTTACGCACAGGCGCCAGGTATGGGGCTCAATGCCTTCTTTACTTTCACGGTTGTCTTTAGTCTGGGTTACACTTGGCAAGAAGCTTTGGGCATGGTCTTCATCTGTGGTCTAATCTCGCTCTTTATCACTTTGACCAAGATTCGGAAGGCTATTATCGAGTCTATTCCATCAGCTCTGCGTTCAGCTATTTCTGCTGGTATCGGTGTCTTTCTAGCTTATGTAGGGATTAAAAATGCCGGACTGTTGAAGTTTTCAATCGATCCAGGCAACTATGTAGTAGCTGGTAAAGGAGCTGACCAAGCCAAAGCTGCTATTACAGCAAACTCAGCTGCAACTCCGGGATTAGTTGATTTTAATAATCCAGCAGTTTTACTCGCTTTACTTGGTCTAGCGATTACAGTTTTCTTTGTAATCAAGGGTATCAAGGGTGGTATTATCTTGTCCATCTTCGCAACGACAGTCGTAGCGATTGCTGTTGGTTTGGTAAACCTGTCTGCGATTGACTTTGGTCAGCATAATCTGTCAACTGCTCTGAAAGAACTTGGACAAGTGTTTGGGGTGGCAGTTGGACCAGAAGGTTTGGGAGCTCTCTTTGCTGATACGGCTCGTCTACCTCAGACATTTATGGCCATCCTAGCCTTCTCTCTGACGGATATCTTTGATACCATCGGTACCTTGATCGGAACGGGTGAAAAAGTGGGTATCGTAGCGACTTCTGGTGAAAACCATGAGTCAGAAGGTTTGGACAAGGCTTTGTACTCTGACTTGATCGGTACAACTATCGGTGCGATTGCCGGAACATCTAACGTTACTACTTATGTAGAGTCTGCAGCTGGTATCGGAGCTGGCGGACGGACCGGTTTGACAGCCTTGGTTGTAGCGGTCTGCTTTGCGGTGTCTAGCTTCTTTAGCCCGCTATTAGCGATCGTTCCGACAGCAGCAACTGCGCCAATTTTGATTGTCGTAGGGATCATGATGCTTGGCAGTCTGAAAAATATCCAGTGGGATGATATGGCAGAAGCTGTTCCAGCTTTCTTCACCTCTATCTTCATGGGCTTCACTTACAGTATCACGAACGGGATTGCAGCAGGCTTTATCGTGTATGCTCTTGTGAAAGTTATCAAAGGTCAAGCTAAGGATGTGCATCCAATGATTTGGATCTTAAACCTGCTCTTCATCCTTAACTTTATCAGCCTAGCTCTTTCTTAAGAATCATTGTTAAGAAGTTGGAAATCTTCCAGCTTCTTTTTTGCAGGAAAAATTTAGGAAATGTCCTAGTTTACTTCTAAATAAAAGCGAGTAACCTGCTTTGATTAGAAGATTTCGAAAGCTCATCTAATTTTTTTCAAACATTTTGCTCTCTCTATTAGAAAATTGAGCGCAAACGCAAATCTTCTGGTATAATAAAAGAATGTTTAGTCATAATGAGGAAGAATTAATCAACTTGGGTCAGCGTCTCGGCAGCTTGCTTCAGGAGCAAGATGTTTTGGTTTTGACAGGAGACTTGGGTGCGGGTAAGACGACCTTTACCAAGGGCTTGGCCCAAGGTCTGGGCATCAAGCAGATGATCAAAAGTCCTACCTATACCATTGTTCGCGAGTATGAAGGTCGTTTGCCGCTTTATCACTTAGATGTCTATCGGATTGGTGAAGATCCAGACTCGATTGACTTGGATGATTTTCTCTTTGGTGAGGGAGTTACGGTCATTGAGTGGGGAGAATTGCTAGGTGACAGCTTACCAGATGATTATCTGAAGCTGACCCTTCTAAAGAAAGAAGATGGCCGCGAGCTAGTCTTTGAAAGTCAAGGGCGTCGTTCTCAGGAACTGCTGGAGGAATTGTTGCATGGCTGAGTTTGAATTGGCCTTGCGGGAGGCAGAAAAGACGGATGCTGCTGACTTGATTCGCTTTTTAAATCAAGTCGGTGCCGAGTCAGACTACATGACCTTGGATGAGGCAGGGATTTTGATGGACGAAGATCAGATGGCTCAGTTCATTCAGCGTCAAGCTGATTCGGATAATCAGCTTTATCTCTTAGCCTTGCTTGATAATGAAATCGCTGGGATTGTCAGTATCACAGCGGATTTTCATGAGCGGATTCGCCACATTGGGCAAGTTTTTATCGTTGTCAAAAAAGCCTTTTGGAATCAAGGCCTCGGTCGTATTCTTCTAGAAGAGGCTGTGGATTGGGCAGAGAATGGGAGCAGTCTTCGCCGTTTAGAGCTGACTGTTCAGGTCAGAAATGAACGAGCTGTTCATCTCTATAAAGAATTAGGATTTGAAATCGAAGGCCTGCAAAAAAGAGGGGCCTATTTAAGAGAAGGGATATTTCTGGATGTTTACCTGATGGGAAAACTGATAGATTGATGAAATATGTTTAAAAAAATTGTACGAATGTTTTTGAGTCTGTTCCTTGTAACAGCCATTGGAGTAGGAGGCTATGCTTGGACCATTTATAATCAGTCAACGGATGCCTTGTCCCGTACCTACAAAGGTTTTGGGAATGAAACGAACGTTATTGCCGAAACCAAGCCCCTGACGATTTTGTTGATGGGGGTCGATACAGGGAGTGGCTCGCGGTCTGATACTTGGCAGGGAAATAGCGACTCCATGCTTCTTCTGTCTGTCAATCCTCAGACTAAAAAGACGGTCATGATGAGTCTGGAGCGGGACATTTTGACTCAAATCGATGAAAAAGGCGAAACGACAGAAGCCAAGCTAAACGCAGCCTATGCTTATGGCGGCGCAGAATTGGCCATCGCGACCATTGAGAAATTGATGAATATCCATATTGACCGCTATGTGATGATCAATATGCAAGGACTGGTTCAGCTAGTCGATGCAGTTGGCGGTATTGAAGTCAACAATACTTTTGATTTCCCAATTTCCATCGAAGAAAATGAACCAGAATATACTGCAACTGTGGAGCCAGGCAAGCATTTGATCAATGGAGACCAAGCTCTGGTTTATGCCCGCATGCGTTACCAGGATCCAGAGGGTGACTACGGTCGTCAGAAACGTCAGCGTGAGGTGATCCGAAAGGTCGTTGAGAAGGTGCTCAGTCTTAACAGTATTAGCCATTATCAAGCTATTTTGCGAGCAGTCAGCAAGAATATGCAGACCAATGTAGCGCTGGATTCAGGAAGTATCCCTCAGTTATTGGGCTACAAAGACGCCTTTAGAAGCATTCAATCTGAACAATTGCGTGGGGAAGATGCTACCTTGGCTGATGGCGGTAGCTATCAGTTGGTTACGTCTGATCATTTGCTGGAAATGCAAAATCTGATTCGGAAAACGTTGGGCTTGTCTTCAGTTAAGACTCTGAAAACCAATGCCGTACTGTATGAAGATTTGATGGGAGGCAGGAGCCTACGTGCTTCTAGTTCAGAGAATTCAAGCTCAGTCCAGAATGATCGAGCTATTTATAGCCAACCTAGTGAGAGCACTTATGGTAGTAGTTATAGTAGTTATAGTAGTTATAGCAACTATAGTTCCTATACTCCTGAGCCGAGCGCTAGCAGTGAACCGCCAGCAAGTTCTGCGCCTGCATCTACTCCAGCTCCGACACCGTCAGCATCATCTGCCGATCACCCCACAACATCAGCATCTTCAGAATAAACAAATCGAGGCTGGGACAAAAGTCCTAGCCTCTCAATTGTCTTTGGATTGTCGAGCAAGACGCAGTGGTTGAGTGGGCTCTACTAGGCTGATTTCATCAGCTTTTACAGCCCTACTCAACTGTGCGGAGGTGGGACGACGAAATCGAATTCTAACGAATTACCGATTTCTGTCCCACTCTCGATTTTTAATGTTTTTGAGTTTTATTTTGTTAGCAATTTCCAGAAGAAATCAATGATATAGGTCAGGCCATAAGTGTAAATGATGAGGGTGATGGGTTTGCAGAGTACGATAATCAGCATGTACTTTTTGAAGGTCATCTTGGTCAGGGCGGCCAGCATACAGAGGAAATCAGCGGGGCTGATAGGCCAAATCATCATAAAGATAAAGAAACGCTCAAAGCGATTGCCCTCATCCAGCCAACCTACATATTTATCATAGGTTCGCTTGCTGACGACGGACTGGACAAAGGCTGGTCCGTAGGTGCGAGCTAGATAGAAGATGATGGCACAGCCAATGACGATGCCGATATAGTTGTAGATAGTGCCGACGATATGTCCGTAGATAAAGATGCCTGCTACAGAGGTCAAGGCACCAGGGATAATGGGCACGACAGTCTGCAAGATTTGCAGAAAGATAAACAGAGGTGGTCCCCAGATGCCTGCTTGTCTGATAAAGGCAGACAAGGTTTCCTTGGACTGGAGGATTCCTGCATAGTAGGCCCAGATACAAAAGGCCACTGTCCCCACAGCTCCGATGATGGACGACCAGTTGATGATTTTTTGCAAAAAGGGAGAAACAGCTTTCATTTCTCGATCCTTGCTTGCCATAGGCACCTCCAAGAGAATTATTCTTACATCTACTATAGCATCTTTTGCCATTTTTGTAAGCTTTGAAGCTATAGGTGCCAAAAAGCCTATTTTATGCTATAATAGTGCGAATACGATTTTTGGAGAGAGATGTGGCGATTGAAGATTACATGCCGGACTTTGCGGTCGAGGCGGTTTACGATTTGACGGTAGAGAGTTTGAAAAGACAGGGCATCAAGGCGGTTTTGGTGGATTTGGATAACACCCTGATTGCTTGGAATAATCCTGACGGAACCCCAGAGATGAAGAAGTGGCTCCATGATTTGCGGGACGCAGGCATTCGAATTATCGTGGTGTCTAATAATAACCAAAAACGGGTCAAGCGAGCCGTTGAAAAGTTTGAAATTGACTATGTCTACTGGGCAATGAAACCCTTCACTTGGGGCATTGACCGGGCGCTCAAGCTTTTTCATTTTGAAAAAAATGAAGTGGTCATGGTGGGCGATCAGCTCATGACAGATATTCGGGCAGCGCATCGGGCTGGGATTCGCTCGATTTTGGTCAAACCGCTGGTCGAGCACGACTCTATCAAGACTCAGATTAATCGGGCGCGTGAACGCCGTGTGCTCAAGAAAATCACTGAAAAATACGGCCCAATTCAATACAAAAAAGGAATTTAAGCATGGAAGAACTTCTCTGTATCGGCTGCGGAGCCACTATTCAGACAGAAGACAAGAGCCAGTTAGGCTACACGCCCCAGTCGGCTCTGGAAAAAGGTTTGGAGACAGGCGAACTCTATTGCCAGCGCTGTTTCCGCTTGCGCCATTATAATGAAATCAGCGACGTCCAGCTGACGGATGATGACTTTCTGCGACTTCTGCATGAGGTTGGAGATAGCGACGCCTTGGTCGTCAATGTTGTCGATATTTTTGACTTTAATGGCTCGGTCATCCCTGGCCTGCCTCGCTTTGTCGCAGGAAATGACGTGCTCTTAGTCGGGAATAAAAAGGACATTTTACCTAAGTCGGTCAAGGATGGTAAGGTGACCCAATGGCTGACGGAGCGAGCTCACGAAGAAGGTCTGCGTCCAGTTGATGTCATTCTGACCTCAGCTCAAAACAAGCAGGCCATTAAGGATTTGATTGACAAAATCGAGCATTGCCGCAAGGGACGTGATGTGTATGTGGTGGGCGTGACCAATGTGGGCAAGTCCACTTTGATTAACGCCATCATTCAGGAAATCACGGGCGATAAGGATGTCATTACGACTTCGCGCTTCCCGGGAACAACTCTGGATAAAATCGAGATTCCTTTAGCGGACGGCAGTCATATCTATGATACACCGGGCATTATCCATCGTCACCAGATGGCTCATTATCTTTCTGCTAAGAGTCTCAAATATGTCAGCCCCAAAAAGGAAATTAAGCCTAAAACCTACCAGCTCAATCCAGAGCAAACCCTCTTTTTGGGTGGTTTAGGTCGTTTTGACTTTGTGGCAGGTGACAAGCAGGGCTTCACGGCTTATTTTGACAATGAGCTCAAGCTCCACCGGACCAAGTTGGAAGGTGCCAGCGACTTTTATGACAAGCATGTCGGCAGTCTCTTAGTGCCACCAGTTGGCAAGGAAAGGGAAGAGTTTCCAGCCTTGGTTAAGCATGAATTTACCATCAAGGACAAGACAGATATCGTCTTCTCTGGTCTGGGTTGGATTCGCGTCAGTGGTCCTGCCCGCGTAGTCGGCTGGGCGCCAGAGGGTGTGGCGGTTGTCACTCGGAAAGCTATCATTTAATTATTTAAAAAACCAAGGGGACAAAACCCCTTAAAATAAGGAAGGGAAAGGCCATGAATGGTTGGGACTAAAGCGAATCCTAGCTGTATCAAGCCTTACAGAAGAACATGACACTAACATCAAAACAGCGCGCCTTTCTCAACAGTCAGGCACACAGTCTCAAACCTATCATTCAGATTGGAAAAAATGGACTAAACGACCAAATCAAAACCAGTGTCCGTCAGGCACTGGACGCACGAGAGCTGATTAAAGTCACGCTCTTGCAGAATACAGATGAGAACATCCATGAAGTTGCTGAGATTTTGGAAGAAGAAATCGGAGTGGATACGGTGCAGAAGATAGGCCGTATCCTGATTCTCTACAAGCAGTCCAGCAAGAAAGAAAATCGCAAACTCTCTGTTAAAGTCAAGCAAATTTAAGGAAAAATTTCTGTGGAGATATCAGCCTATGGCTATTGAATTACTGACCCCCTTTACCAAGGTGGAATTAGAACCAGAAGTTAAAGATAAGAAACGCAAGCAGATTGGCATTTTAGGTGGGAATTTTAACCCTGTCCACCATGCTCATTTGGTTGTGGCGGACCAGGTCCGCCAACAGTTAGGCTTGGATCAGGTCCTACTCATGCCAGAGTACGAGCCGCCCCATGTTGATAAGAAAGAAACCATCGATGAACAGCATCGGCTGAAGATGCTGGAGCTGGCTATCGAGGGTATTGAAGGCCTAGGGATTGAAACCATTGAGCTGGAGCGCAAAGGAATTTCCTACACCTACGACACTATGAAGCTGCTGACGGAGCAGCATCCAGATACGGACTATTACTTTATCATCGGTGCAGATATGGTGGACTATCTGCCCAAGTGGTACCGCATTGATGAGCTGGTTGAGCTGGTTCAGTTTGTCGGTGTTCAGCGGCCGCGCTACAAGGCGGGGACTTCTTACCCTGTTATCTGGGTGGATGTGCCCCTCATGGATATTTCCTCCAGTATGGTAAGGGATTTTTTGGCTCAAGGACGTACTCCTAACTTCCTGCTGCCTCAGCCAGTCTTAGACTATATCGAGAAAGAAGGGCTTTACCGATGACCTATGAAAGCTATATCAGCATGAGCCGTGAAGCCTTGCTGACTAAGATGGAAACAGTCATGCCCGAGAAGCGCCTGCAGCATTGTCTGGGTGTGGAAAAAGCGGCGCGTGAATTAGCGGAGCGCTTCGGTCTTGATGTCGAAAAAGCAGGTCTGGCAGGACTCCTGCACGACTATGCCAAAAAGGTCTCGGATGAGGAATTTCTGGGCTTGATTGACAAATACAAACTCGATCCTGACCTGAAAAATTGGGGCAACAATGTCTGGCACGGCATGGTGGGTATTTACAAGATTCAGGAAGACTTAGGCATCGAAGATGCAGAGATTCTCCGAGCTATCGAGATTCATACAGTGGGCAGTAGCACCATGTCTGAGCTAGACAAGGTCGTCTATGTAGCTGACTATATCGAGCACAACCGAGATTTTCCGGGAGTGGATAAGGCCAGAGAGTTGGCCCAGCAGTCGCTCAATCAAGCTGTGGCCTATGAAACAGCAAGGACTGTGGAGCATTTGGCTCACAAGGGAATCCCTATCTATCCGCAGACCTTGGAGACCTACAATGCCTTTGTAGGGTATTTGAAGGAAATAGAAGAAAATTAAAGAGGAACTATGAAAGAACAAGAATTATTGGAACTGGTCGTGAAGGCGGCCGATGAAAAGCGTGCAGAAGATATTGTGGCTTTGGACTTGCAAGGTCTGACTACTGTGACAGACTACTTTGTCATCGTCAGCTCTATGAACAGTCGTCAGCTGGATGCGGTCGCTGAAAATATCCGTGAGAAAGCTGCTGCGGCTGGTGTTTCTGCTGGCCATGTTGAGGGTGACGCAGCTGGTGGCTGGGTGCTTCTAGACTTGGGTGGCATCGTTGTCCATGTCTTTTCTGAGGAAATGCGGGCCCATTACAATCTGGAAAAACTCTGGCACGAAGCGACTGGTGTAGATGTTGCTGCCTTATTAGAAGAAAAAAACAAGTGATTTTTTGCCCTTAGGCAAGAAAGTAGAATTCGGCTCAGTCAGCCTGCTGGCTGGGCTATTTTTGAAAGGAAAAGTATGGCAACTTATGAAACCTTTGCATCGGTTTACGATGCAATTATGGATGATTCTTTGTATGAGAAGTGGACGGATTTCAGCCTGCGCCATTTTCCCAAGGATAAGAAAAAGCTGCTGGAGCTGGCCTGTGGTACGGGCATCCAGTCCATTTATTTTAAGAAGGCTGGTTTTGATGTAACGGGGCTGGATCTAAGTCAGGAAATGCTGGATCTGGCAGAGAAGCGCAGCAGAGAGGCTGGTTTGGATATTCCTTTTATTCAGGGCAATATGCTGGATTTGAGTAGCGTTGGTCAGTTTGATTTGGTGACTTGCTATTCAGACTCGATTTGCTATATGGAGGACGAAGTCGATGTCGGTCAGGTCTTCACTCAAGTTTATCAGCATCTAAATGAGGGCGGTCGTTTTATCTTCGATGTGCACTCAATTTACCAGATTGACGAGGTTTTTCCAGGCTATTCCTATCATGAAAATGCTGAAACCTTTGCCATGGTCTGGGATTCCTATACGGACGAACCGCCTTATTCCATCGTGCATGAGTTGACCTTCTTTGTCCAAGATGAGGATGGGCGTTTCACGCGCTATGATGAGGTGCATGAGGAGCGGACCTATGAGATTCTGACCTATGATATCTTGCTGGAGCAGGCTGGCTTTAAGAATGTCAAGGTGTACGCGGACTTTGAGGACAAGGAGCCAACCGACAAGAGCGCTCGCTGGTTCTTTGTAGCGGAGAAATGAGATGGCAATCACTGGTATTATCGCAGAGTTCAATCCTTTTCATAATGGGCATAAATACCTGCTGGAGCAGGCTTCTGGTCTGAAAATTATCGCTATGAGTGGCAATTTTGTTCAGCGAGGGGAGCCAGCTATCGTGGATAAGTGGACTCGGGCACAGATGGCTTTGGAAGCTGGAGCGGATTTGGTCCTTGAGCTGCCTTTCTTGGTCAGCGTTCAGGCGGCGGACTTTTTCGCTAAGGGGGCAGTAGACATCTTAGAGAGACTGGGCATTGATCATCTAATGTTTGGAACTGAGGAAGTGCTGGATTATGAGAGTATTTCCAAGATCTATGGTCAAAAGGCAGAGCAGATGGAGGCTTATCTGGCTGGTTTGCCTGATTCCCTATCCTATCCCCAGAAGACTCAGGCCATGTGGCAGGAGTTTGCAGGGCTCAATTTCTCTGGCTCTACTCCCAATCATATCTTAGGCTTGGCCTATGCCAAGGCTGTGGCGGGAAAGGCGATAAAACTGTGTCCCATTCAACGTCAGGGAGCAGGTTATCATTCCTTGTCAGCTAATCAGGAATTTGCTTCCGCCACTGCCCTTCGTCAGAATCTGGATCAGCCAGACTTTCTCAAAAAATTCACTCCAAGCTATAAGCTGCTTGAGACGGCTCCCAAGGTGACTTGGTCGGATCTATTTCCTTATCTCCGTTACCAAATCGTGACCTGTCCGGATTTGACAGACTTTTATCAGGTTAATCAGGAATTGGCTGTTCGGATTAGAGAGGCCTTGAAAAGTAGTGAGACCGTAGAAGAGCTGGTCGAGCAGGTGGCGACCAAGCGCTATACCAAGGCTCGGATTCGGCGTCTACTGACCTATATCCTGGTCGGAGCGAGGCAGGAAGACCTTCCGTCAGGGATTCATATCTTAGGCTTTTCCGAGCAGGGGCGCCAGCATTTGTCCAAGCTTAAGGGAAAAGTTGAACTCATCAGCCGTATCGGCAAGGAGCCATGGGATAGTCTGACCCAGCAGGCTGATAAGGTTTATCAGCTGGGCAATCCTGCACTAATGGAGCAAAATTTCGGACGTTTTCCATTGCAAATGACTTTGTGAATAAATCAAATATGTATATCAAGAAATAATATGAGTGTGACAGCTATAATTATATTATAATGCTGAAAGAAGATTGATTTTTTACTCGATTTAATTTACAATTGAAGAGAAGTGTTTGCTTCGAAAAATATAGGAGGTATATTAATGAATAGAAAGAAATTTATTCTATCTGGTCTCGGATTAGTTGGTTTGCTTCTTAGTGGTGCTTTGCTAACAAAAGAGGTTGCAGCTGATGATTCGCCAGCAATAGTTTCTAACAATAGTGCTACTTCATCTGTTGAAAAGAGAGAAGTCACTAAAGATAACATGACTGTAGATACAAAGGGTCAGAACAAAACTGATGCTCCTTCTTTAGAAAATGTTACCACAGATACAAAAACTACTTCTGTGCTTGATAGTGCGACTTCTACTACAGATTTAGTAAAAGATAATTCAAAAGAAGTAAGTACTTCTACCGACGACGGACGGGGAGTAAACTCTGAGTTTTCTCCAATTGCTCCGTCAGACTCAGTGAAGGCTAGTTCAAAAGAAGTAAGAGCATCTGCGGAAGAAGGAAAAGGAGTTAATTTCAGAAGTCTTCGTGCTACTGGACCGTCATCAACAGGAAATTTATACTCGGAAAAAGCCAAACAGTATATCCAATCAATCACTGGAAAATATGAGTATAATACTGTAAAATACACGCTCACAATGAAAGAAGATTTCAAGAAATTAGTATCTTTTTCTGCCTATAATGCATCTAACGGAGAAAGGAAAAGTGCAGAATCTATTGTAAAGATTAATAATCGTATATTTGAGGCACGTATCATTAGTCCAACTAAAGGTGAATGGCGACCATTCTCTGCAGATTTCTATGATAAGGATGATGAAAAGGAAACTTTTAGTCGAAGGGATTTATTAGCCTATCGAGCTAATGCAGTAACTCCAAATGCGACAAGAGTGGTGGATCCAAATTTAGTTATGGAATCTGGACGGAAAGTTGCTGTTACCATTGATAAAAGAACAGCGAATTACTTAGATACAGTTAAATATACAATTAAATTCGCAGATAGCCCCTTCGTAAGAGATATGAGCATGGACTTTATAAATGATCGAACGGGAGCGAAACACTCAATAAGAGAATCTTCATATCCTCTTTCTACGATACTGGACGATAATGGAAACACTGTTTTCTATAGGCGGGTTGATAGAAAGGATTACGAGTATGGGACATATAGGTTGACAAAAGTCAGTTTTAGAGATAATTCTTACTTATCTTTTGAAGGAACTCAGATTAGTCATTTGTATGATAGGACTTCTCTCTCTATAGAAGGTGCCCCAGCAGAACCAGTAGTTGAACTTAAACTAAATAATAAAAAGAGTAAGGCTTATGCGAATTATCGCGAAGTCCATAGAGGAGAACTTTTAACTTATACAGTTAAAGTAGCGAATGGGAAATCTCCTGTCCATTTAACAATAAAAAATGTAGCTTCTACAGTCACTCAGAGAAGTTTTGTTGGCAATGTTGACTCTAAGGGAAACTTTTTAGTTTATGTTTCGACTGCGAATCTCCCTGCAGGAGTATATACGATTGCTACTTCTCGTAATATTTTGGAATATGGTTTAAGATTAGAAGATATAGATTTGAGTGAGGCAACATTCAAAGTTATTGAAAAGGGTCTGAGTGCTAGACGCGAACAATCTAAGGTTACCCCTGATAAGCAGATTACCCCTTCATCTTCTGAGCCTACTACGACAAAACCGATTGCAAAGGTTACGAGGACTGCTCGTTCTCAAAAATACCTCCAATCTATAACTGGAGCGAATCACTTCGGAACATTGGTTTATACGATTAAAACAAAGGTTGATTTTGCTAGTCTATATCGTCTGGAAATATTTAATGCTCATGATGGAAATCGGGAAACGAGAATTAACAGTAAAAAAATCAATAACCGCACTTTTGAAATAACTTTTGAAAACTTGAAGGCTGGAGATTGGCGTCCTAACACATTGGAACTTACAAATATGGAAAATGAAAGAGTCTCCTTTGATAGAAGAGACATGCTTGATCAAAGAGTAAGTATTTTAAACAAGGGAGCAATTAGGGCTGTAGATCAAGTCCCCAGTATCAAAGTAGGTCAGACATTTGGACTAGTGGTTGATAAACAGCAAGTCAAAGTGGGAGATATAGTCAAATACACCTTGAAGATTACTCAAGAAGAAATTCAGCCAAGATATATAACCCTTATTGATCTCAGAACTGGCAAAACACTGATTGGTCCTGCCGAACTTGTAACTTTAGATGATAATGGAAATGGTGTATATTATCACAAAATAACTTCTGAAGGAGTTTATGTTCCAGACTTTATAATTTACGATACTAAAAATAAAAGCTTTTATGATAGAAGAGAGAAGCTATATTTATATGATGCTCAAACGATGGTGATGGCTAATCATGCTACCGTGTATAAGTCTGTCCAGCCTAGAGTCGTTAACGGAAAAAATGGAGGGCTTTTTGCGAACTATAGTCAAGTCCAGCGAGGAACACTTTTGACATATACAGTCAAAGAGAATGTACCTTATAGTTATCGTGAAATTATTCTAACAAATACTCGGACATCTTTTAAAAAAACTTATAGGCACTCTACAGTGGATGGCAATGGAAATAAACTTTATTACATTCCAACATGGGAGCTTTCTGCTGGGGACTATACAGCAAGTATGATCTACTCCTATGGTGATATTAATTCGGTTTCTGATGTTACAGATGCCTCTTTCAGAGTTGTTGAGAAAGGTATTGACATCAGACGAACACCTACACCTCTTTATAAGTCACAATGGGTAAGGAAGAACTATTATGATGCCAACGGAAATGTTGTGAAATCTAAATGGATTTTTGATAAAAAATATAATAGTTGGTTTTATTTGGATTCGAGTGGAAATTATGTTGAAAATACTTGGCAGGGAGAGTATTATCTCAAAACTGGTGGCTACATGGCCAAGAACGAGTGGATATACGATAAGAAATACAAGAGTCATTTCTACCTGAAAGCCGACGGCAAGTATGCCCGTAACGAATGGGTAGGGAATTATTACCTAGAAGCAAATGGCAAAATGGCTATTAACAAATGGATTGGTAAGTATTATGTCAATGCCCAAGGAAAATGGACGGCAACAAAATCTTAGATAGATAGAAAGTATGTAAGTTCGTTCATGAAGATTACCTACAAATAAAAAAGGGCTCTTTGTCAACTGTAGTGGGTTAACGAAAAGTCATACCCTGGAGAGGATCGAATTTGTTCTCTCCTTTTTGATGTTCAAAGCGACGAGAATTCTAGTTTTAAAGTTGTCAAAGTTCCGAAAGATAAAAGCGTTGCGCTTGATGACTTTAATGAGGTTGTTGGTAGCCTCCAGTTTTGCATTTGAGTAGGGCAGTTCCAGTGCGTTCATGATCTTGTTCTTATCTTTCAAAAAGGTCTTAAAAACAGTCTGAAAGATAGGATTTATACAAGAAATTGTTTCTTCAATGAGTCCAAAGAAACGATTAGCTTCTTTCTCTTGAAAATGAAAGAGTAAGAGTTGATAGATTTCATAGTGTTTTCGTAGTTCTTGAGAGTAAGATAGAATCTTTTTCAGAATTTCTTTGTTGGTCAAATGCATGCGAAAAGTAGGGCGATAAAAGAATTTATGACTTAGTTTCCGGCTGTCTTGCTGGAGCAGTTTCCAGTAGCGTTTGATTGCCTTATATTCATGAGATTTTCTATCAAACTGATTCATGATTTGGATGCGAAGACGGCTCATAGCACGGCTGAGATGTTGCACAATGTGAAAACGATCGAGGACGATTTTAGCGCATGAAAAAAGTTGTTTAGCCAAGTCGTAGTATGGGCTGAACATGTCCATGGTAATGACTTTGACTTGGTTTCGGACCTGTCTAGAATAACGAAGGAAATGATTGCGAATAGTTGTAGCATTACAATAGATGTGAGACTTCTAGAAGTCAAAAAGAAGATTCCCTGATATGATAAGAGTACCACCACTCACCAAAAAGGAATCTTCTCATGACTAGTATATCACAAAATCTTCGCTATTTACCACATACTCTAGAAACACGTTACCACGCTGTTAAAACCTACCAAAATGGTGCCACTGTCGCCTTCATCTGTCGACGTTACAAAGTTTCAAAAGCCTCTCTCATGCGCTGGAATAAGCGTTTTGATGGAACTAAAGAATCGCTGAAAAATCGATCCCATCGACCTCTAACACCACATCCAAAGGCTCATACCGAGCAAGAGCTAACATGGATTAAAAACTGCATTAAAAGAAATCCAAACGCAACCCTCATCGAAATCTTCTACAAACTCAAAACCAACAAGGGATATGATAGACACCCTTGCTCACTCTTTCGAATATTGAGAAAGCTAGACTTCTTCAAATCTCCTAAAACAAAGAAAAAAACTTATGTACCGAAACCATATGAAACTCCTACTAAACTCGGTATCAAGTGGCAGATGGATGTCAAATACGTACCGACTTACTGCTACACAGGAAAACTACCTGACAAGTTCTACCAGTATACCGTCATTGATGAGGCCAGTCGAGAACGCTTTATATTCCCTTTCAAAGAGCAGTCGTCCTACTCAACTGTTCAATTTCTCAAAATGGCTATTAAACACTTTGGATACATACCAAAAATCCTCCAAACGGATAATGGCTTCGAGTTCACTCATTTCAAAGAGACCAAACAAGTTCACCCACTAGACTTACTTTGTCAGGAACTTGGTATTGAGCACAAGCTGATTCGTCCTCGAACACCAAGACATAATGGCAAGGTTGAACGCAGTCATCGAAATGACAATCGACGTTTCTACCAGCACTTGACCTTCTACTCCTATGACGATCTTATCAAGCAGATGAAAACCTATCTTTATCGTTCTAATCGACTCCCTATGCAAACTTTAGGATGGAAATCTCCTATCGATATCAGAAAAGCTTTACTAGGAGCTAGCTCCTAGTAAAGCTTAACAAATGGATTGCTTCAAAATAACATTTTAGGTCTCACATCATTGACAAAGGTACAAACGAAGGAAATAATTGCGAATAGTCACTTGGATTCGCCCATCTAGGATAGCTATAATCTTTCTTGAATCAAAATCCTGTGCAATGAAGCTCATCTTTCCTTTCTTGAAGCTGTATTCATCCCAAGACATGTGTGCTGGAAGGTAGTTAAGATCAGTCTTGAACTTGGATTCTTTCAACTTACGAATGACGGTGGAAGTAGATACAGATAAACTTTCGGCGATGGCCGTCATAGTGACTTTCTCGATCAGTTTTTGAGCGATTTTCTGCTTGACGATGGTTGCGATTTGGTGGTTTTTCTTGACTAAGGAAGTTTCTGCGACAGCTACTTTCCGACAGACTTTACAACGGAAACGGCGCTTTCTTAGACGAATCAATGTCTTGTATCCTGCACACTCTAAATAGGGAATTTTCGATTCTTTCTGGAAGTCATATTTAGCCATTTTTCCTTTACAGTGAGGGCATTTAGGAGCAGGATAATCTAGCTTGGCGATGATTTCTTTATGTGTACCAGCATCTAGAACATCCCAGATAGTGCTATTCTGGTCTTTTATTCCCAGTAAGTTTGTGATAAAATTGAACTGTTCCATAAGAGTCTTTCTAATGATGGTTTGGTCGCTTTTCATTATAGGTCTTATGGGTCTTTTTTATTTGTAGGTAACAAAGAATTCTACGTGGGCATTCTCTACTAACTCATGAGAGAAAAGGACATCCTAGCTATAAATGAAGAAATCAAGACAAATCCGTTAGTGTAAAAAGACAACAGTTTTCCGTACAAAATTGTAAGGTGCATTGGTTTAACTATCGTCTTGTGGTTATAGATGTTTGCTAAGCGAGGATACTATGATAAAATAGCAAACATGCCAGTAGATCTAGTCTCTTGTCTTAATGATTATTCTTGGCAAACTCAAACTTAAAGGTGCGATAAGTAGTTTCAGCTGTAGCATTGTTATAAACAAAACCAGCCTGCCTAAAATTGAACTGTACCCCAAAAGTTAGATTTTTTTCTGTCTAACTTTTGGGGGGCAGTTCACCTAGAGAGTAAGGGAATTCAAGCATCCATGTCACGCAAGGGTAACAGCTCTGACAGCGGTATGATGGAGTCCTTCTTTGGTATTCTTAAGTCTGAGATGTTTTATGGTTAT
>ERZ772909.264-NODE-264-length-35279-cov-4.727629_pt1 | contig 35279 bp, 19 predicted proteins | sample MGYA00511137_ERZ772909 | MGnify/ENA primary metagenome ERZ772909 (study PRJEB29015, sample SAMEA2738095) | human oral metagenome | biome: human oral; feature: human-associated habitat; material: saliva | place: China | collected 2270 ... | reverse complement strand
CTGTACTATTTGCCCAATAATCAACCACCTTAAAGTGTTCGTCATTAAGTATCTTGGTGTTCCATTCCTTTGGCGTTTTGCCTGCGTTAAATAAATAGCGAGCGGGAGTCAGAAGCGAGACTCTTTGTGCCAAAAGGCTTGCAAGGTCGATAAATAAATGGTAAACGGGAGCATCACTTGTGTTCTCAGATGTCACTTGATAGGGCGGGTTACCGATAATTGCGTCTATCTTCATATCATTTCTATCATTAAGTCCCCAGAACCCTTTGGCGTCGCGGAGATCGCAGAGGACCTTTTGGACGGAATGGGTGAGGCAGGGAATGAGATCGGGGTAATATTTCGCGCGCACTTCCGCCGTGCGGAAGCCGCAAAGCGTACGCTTGGTGATGGCAACGGCCATCGGCGTCTTACATACCACGAAAATGTTTTCTTTGAGCGTTTGTTCCCAAAGGGCTTTGGCGCGATCGGGGGCGATGGCGTTGTGCTTGCACCACTCTTCGTCCAACCGCGAGCGGTAGATGCTATAAGCGGCGTAGAGTGGATAGAGACCGCTCTTGGAATTGATTTCCAACACGGTGCTTCGGGGCGAAAACACGCGATCGGTCACGCCGCTGCGCACGATGTGGCGCGGAGTCTCGAGGGGGTGCTCGAAACGCTCGTCCATGAAACAATAACCGCCCAGCGAATCGGAGAGATGTAGGTTGACCACGCGCCAAGGGGTGAGCACCGTTTCCTTATCGGGGTTGCGGAAGGTGGAAAAGAGGGCGGTGAGACGCGAAATGCGCTCCTCGATGGTGAACTTGTCGGCGCTGCGGGCCAATTGGCGGATGCGGCGCCCGGCCGCACTGAAGACTTCGGGATCGTAATAGCGTTTGAAGCGCGCGAAATCGGCTTTCGTCACGCCGGCGGGCATGAATTCCGTCCAAGAAGTGTCGTCAATCAGATGAACGAAGTTGTCTATCGTGAGTTCGACGGCTTCGTCGTGCAGATCGGCGCCATAGATGAGCAGCGGCATGCGGATGGAGATGCCGCGCAAGATGGCAATGGCGTTTTTTCGCTGCTTTTTCCGTTCGTTTTCCAGCGCCTTTTGGGCTTCGGCCTCGGGATCGGATTCCTTGGAGGGCTTCTTGTCGGGCGCGGCGGGCGGTTGGGCGTTGTTACCGTCGAGACCGTTGTCGCTGACTTTTACTTTATCGACCGGTTTGAGGGCCTTGGTGGTGCCGATCTTGGCGCGCAGGCCGTTGAAGTCGGCGACGTCGCCGTCTTCCAAGCGGAGCAACTCATCATTATATAGGGCGCCGTCTTCGAAACCGGCGTTGACCACGCGCTCAATCTGCACGCGTTTGAGTTGTGTGAGGAGGTTGTCGACGTTGAAGGCCTTCATTTTGCTGCCTTCGAGGGCGATGACGGGACAGAAGTGGAGGAAGTCGGCGAGGGTGTGGCGGTCTTCGGCGGTTTGCTTGCCGGCTTTGTACGACACTTTCGAGGCTTCGGCCAGCATGCGCAGGGCACGATCGGGGGCAAAGTCGAAGGCGTAGCAATTTTCCTTTACGCGACCTTGGTATTCGAAGGGCGTTTGCACGCGAAAGATGGTTTGCATGTAGCCGGCGGCCGAGGTCGACGACGAGCCGGCCAGGAGAAACACGCCCGTCCACGCGCGAATGCTCACACCGGTGGTGAGGCGACCGCACGAAAGGGTGATGGTGTAAGTGGCGCTCGGGTCTTTGCCGATGGCTTTGTTCACCTTTTCGAGCGCGTCTCGACTTTCTTCGTCGGCATCGCCCTCGCCCGCCACGTTCACCACGGTGAAGGCGCCGAAAACGAGGTGGGCTTGCAGTTTCTTGCTCAGGGCTCTGGCCGCTTTGACGCCGGGAAGCACCCAAAGCGTGTGACGAAAAATGCGGCGGAAGTCGGCTTTGGCATAAGGATAGAGCGAATCTTCGTCGTCGCAGCAGAGCAGATCGAGAAAGTCCCCCACATAGTCGTCGTGCACGAAGGCGCCCTGCTCGTCGGTGCGGAAAAACTCGCGAAAATTGAAGACTTTGTCCTCATCGGCGAAGCGATTCATCAGTCGGCCCAGGTCGTAGGTGTAAATATGCATGGCCGGCAGCGACGCATAGGGGTTGGAGTCGCCGACATGGTACTCGTCCCACGACGTTTTGGCGCGCTGCTCCATGATATAGTCCCAGGTGAAGATCTCGTCTTCGTCATATTGGTCGAAGAGGTTGAAGGGCGTGCCCGAAAGTTGCAGCACTTTGGTGTCGGCATGCCGAAGTTGGTCGATCACCGCCTGCCCCAATTCGGTCTGCGTGCCCTCGTGTGCTTCGTCGACAATGAGCAAATCCCAGTCGGTGGCGAAGATGTTGTCGTTTTTTTCGTGCTTTCCGCCCACGTCTTCCGATCCGCGCAGGTCTTGCATGGAGGCAAAACACACAATGTGCGCACCTTCGTCGGCTTGCAGCAGCAGTTGGTCGAGACGCTCCCCCTTTTGCGCCGAACCGTAGTTGTATTTTCCCTGTAATTCGCCCTTTTTCGCTGCGCCCGCGCCCTTGCTGCCGTCGGCAACGGGCTCAGCGGCACGCAGATCATAGAATATTTTTTCAAAGTCCTCATACCATCCGGCATTGACCACGGGGCGATGGGTGACAATGAGGGTGCGTCGGGCGCCCATCTCACGCACCACCTGCAGCGCCGAGAGGGTTTTGCCGAAACGCATCTTGCAGTTCCAAAGCATTTTGCGCTGCCCCTTGCCTTTGTTCTTGGTGAAATGCTTCACCGCCTTGTCGATGGCTTCGCGCTGTTCGGGGCGAAAGACGATGGGGGCGGGCTCGTTTTGCATCTTCTCCTCGGGAAAGAGACTGCTGCGCCCCTCCTTGGCGGCGGAAATGGCATTTTTCACGGTAGCCAAATCCGTCTCGAACCATTCTTTGCCGAGGCCTTCGTCCGAAAATTCGGGGCGTCGAATACCCGAACGGAGCAAAACACTGTGCACCTGCTTGTCGTCGAACGATTGCAGGACACCCTTGTGGATAAAAGCGGAGCACTCGGTGTAGAGCAACTCATATTTTATGGCCGCCGTTTTCGTGTACTGATCAATTCGCTCGCGTGCCGCTGCGATAAGCAGGGGATCGTTGGGCGCGGGCAGCTGTTTGCAGTCTTCGGTCAGCTTGGTCATGCCGATTTTCAGGCACCCTTTGTGCAAAGGGTAGTCTGTGGAGAAGACATAAATGACTTGCGGCAGCATAGAACTGGAGTAGGTAGGCATAGGCTTGGGATGGATTTAGGTAAAAAGAGGGGACGCGAGAGGGATCGGTGTCGCGTTTGAGGGAAAAGGAGTGGCCTTGAGACGCAATTCTCAGAAGTGGAGGAAGATAATCTGCGAAGAGGGACGAAAACGGGGCAGGGGCGTCGAAAAACGGGAGGGCGATCAGGAGAGGGTGGGGCGGAGGAGGTCGACGAAGCGGATTTTGCGATGGTTCTTGTGCGTGATCGGATCGCGCTTGCCCCAATCGCGCAGCAGGCAGTATGTGCCGTTGTGCAAATGGGGGTTGCCGCTCGCACAACCCGGGCAGGGAGCAGTGGTGGCCGTGGGATCGGGGGCGAAAAGATCGAGTTCGCTGTGCGTGGTGGCATGGCACGAACCCGGAATCACGCCTTTCAGTCCGTCCATTTGCCATAAATTCCAGGCAATGACGTAGGCCACGGAAAGGAGTGTCTGGGCATGGAGCGCAACATCGGGGAAAAACTGATGCTGGTGCTCGATGAACGTCTCGAGCAGCGACTCCCGCGCCAACAAAAGGCTGTCGCCTTGCCACTCGTAGCCCAACGTGTGCCGATAGGCCTCCAATGACCAGGTGCGCCACGCCTTGTATTCCGTGGCTTGTTGGGCCGGACTTCGGTCGGTGGGGGAGGAGAGGGTGTTTTCGGCCACGACGCGGAGCTTGCGGTCGAGCAAACCGATGCGCTGCCCGAGGGGGATGAATTCGCCCGTCACCGAATCGTAGCGACTCACCAGATAAGGGCCTTCGCCGCAGGTGATTTCCAGGCGGGTGGCGCGAACATAGTCTTGCCACGTCTTGCCTTTCGGAAAAACAATGCGCTCGCTCGTCGTTTCCCAACTGTGGGTGCGCTCGTCGCTGCGGTTGAATACGTCAGGACGCCCGAACCAGGCTTCGTCGACAAGGTTGTTTTGCGCATTGCAAACCCAGGCCGGGGTGAAGACTTCGGCCATTTGTTTGGTGCGGTCGAGCTGTTGTTCGCGCGACTTGAGCACCCGTGGCTGAATCACGCGCCCGTGTTCGCCCGTGATGCGCTCGGGCGTGATCGAATCGTGCCATTGATAGCCGACACCCAGGTGGGCATAGTGGTCGGTGGCCCAGAAAATGGGACGATGCGTCGTGTGGTCGAGCAGTAAGGCCTCGAGCACTTGAGGATAGCGGCGCAAGAGTTCGTTTTCGGATATGTCGATGTCGTCGAAGCCCATGGGATCTTGAATTGCAATATAGGGATGTCTCCCCACAAAGGTAGGCATATACCATCCGCCGACCAAGCGGAACGGCCTAAAAAAAGCCCGATTTCCAACGGTTTTTATCTTTTCATTGTGAATTTACCCCGCCCGAATGCGAAAACCTCCCCGCTTTTGCGCTTTTCGCCCCGAGAAGACTTGGGGAAACATCGAATAAGTTTTAATTTTGCACCCGGAAATAATTATACAGTCAGTCAAATTCAATTCAATCCATGGAATGGTTCATTAAACTCATGCAGAACCCCGAGAGCTTAGCTCACTTGGTTATTCTGTATGCCCTGGTCATTAGTCTCGGCGTACGCCTGGGACGTTGGCGCATCGGCGGCAAAAACGGTATCGCCTTCGGCGTGACGTGGGTGCTCTTCGTCGGTATTCTCGTCGGACACATCTGCACACATTATCTTTATGCAGACCCTGTCGCCGCCGTCGCCGGACAAAAGCACGTGATCGACATGGTCAAGGAGCTCGGCCTCATTCTTTTCGTCTACTGCATCGGACTGCAGGTGGGCCCCAGCTTCTTCCAAACCTTCAAATCGGGCGGTCTGGGCATGAACATGCTCACCCTCAGCCTCGTGCTCCTCAATGTGGCCGTGATGATCGGCCTCTACTTCCTCGCCACCGCCCTCGGCATCTTCGACGACCCCCACTCGCCCAGCAATCTACCCATGATGGTGGGCGTGCTCTACGGGGCGGTGACCAACACACCCGGTCTCGGAGCGGCCAACAACGTCCTGCCCGACCTGATGACGGGCGTGAAAGACGTGCCTGTCATCGCCAACGGCTACGCCTGCGCCTATCCCCTCGGCGTGGTGGGCATCATTCTGGCCACCATCGCCGTGCGCTTCCTCACCCGCACCTCGCTCGAGCAAGAACGCAAAGCGCTGGAAACGGCCGAGGAGAGCGATCCCACCTCGGCACCCAAACACCTGGTGATTCGCGTCACCAAAACCGCAGCCGAAGGCCGCACCCTCGAAGCGCTCCACCAGTTCCTCAACGTCCAATTCGTCATTTCGCGCTGCATCCTCCCCGACGGCACGCTCCTCATCCCGGGACGCGAAACCGTGCTCGAGCAAAACATGCAGGTCCACCTCGTTTGCGCCGAAAAGGACGCCGAACGCATCAGCGAGCTCATCGGTGAGCTCATCGAAGTGGGACACGAGGAGAAAATCGAAAGCGAACAGTACGTCAGCCGCCGACTTGTCGTGACGCGACCCGAAATCAACGGCAAAAGCTTCGCGCAGCTCCACGTCTCCTCGCTCTACAACGTCAACGTCACCCGCGTCACCCGCCACGGCATGGACCTCTTCGCCGCACGCGACCTCCGTTTGCAGGTCGGCGACCGCATTTTGGTCACCGGCACGGAGAAAAACATCGAGCGCTTCAAAGATGTGGTCGGCGCACAGGTCAAACACCTCGACCACCCCAACGTGGGCGCCATCTTCTTCGGCATCCTCATCGGTATCATCGTGGGACAGATCCCCATCCCCATTCCCGGCATCACCGTGCCCGTCAAACTCGGCCTGGCCGGCGGACCGCTCGTCGTCGCCATCCTCATCGGCGCCGTGGGCTACCGCTATAAGATCAATACCTACGTTTCCACCTCGGCCAACCTCCTCCTGCGCGAAGTCGGACTCGTGCTCTTCCTCAGCAGTGTGGGCATTCAGGCCGGTGCCTCGTTCTGGAACACCATCACCCAGGGCGACGGTGTGCACTACGTCTGGATGGGCTTCCTCATCACCACCGTGCCCATTCTGCTGGTCGGCGTCTTTGCGCGGCTGAAGATGAAGCTCAACTACTTCACCCTCATGGGACTCATTGCCGGCTCCAACACCGACCCTCCCGCCCTCGCATTTGCCAATGCCACCGCGGGCAACAACGCCCCGGCTGTGGGCTATTCCACGGTCTATCCCCTGGCCATGTTCATGCGCATCCTCTTGGCGCAACTCGTCCTCTCCGTCTTCTTGGGCTGAGGCGAGCTCGGTGCTTTCGTTTTGCCGCCGCAGTCGAACTTTTCGTTCGGCTGCGGCGGTCTGCGTTGTTGGCGTTTTGCTGCGAGTCGTGCCTGCTTCGGTGGGCACGACTCGTTGGTTTCGGAGGATTGAGGACGAGATCATTTCGTTGTCGTGCGGAGGTAGCTGCGAAAATGGGGAACAAATCTCCGAAAACACGAGGCTTTCGGGAAAGAGCGGGGAAGAAATGCCGAAAAGCTGCGGAGATGGTGCTCGCCGCAGCCGCCGCGGGCGGTGGAAACGGGGCAAACGCGTGGAGATCGGCGGGGCGAAAGCCGCGGCAAAGTGACTTTAAGTCTGCCCGGTCGGAGGAATGGGGTGAGAAATGAGGTGTGTGTGAATAAATGCGACGAAATGCTGCGACAGTTCGCGACGAAATGCATTTTTCTGACTGTAACTTGCGATTTTGATATGCTTTTTGTTGTTTCCTTCTGGAAGAAAGAGGAGAGAAAGGAAGAAATTAGAGCAGAATGGATGGATATACGTTCATTTGATAATAGGTGCTGCGAGAAGAGCGCATATTTTTAGCATCTTGCAGACGACAAGCTGCGTTTTTGTTTACTGAGGTGTAAAAAATCGGGTGAGAGCTTCGTTGAATTGTGATATAGTTATTATATTTGCACCGAGTAAGCACCGGATTTGAATGAATTGTGCAATGACTATGCTTTGTAGTCGCCAAAAGTTTGTTTATTAATTCCGTTTTTATTGCTTGTCTTCGACCGCGCTTTCCCGTCCTAGTTCGGGCACCGCGATCTGTTGCCTCCGCCCTCCGGGCCGGCAGTGCACGGACTTCGGCAGTTGAACTGCTCGCTCGCCGTTGACGGTCGCACCCGCTGCGTGTTGTCGAGAAACGCGGGCGCGGCAGCACACCTCTCCCGATCTATAATAAAAACAACGCTTCACGATATGAAAATCACTCACTTGATCCTCGGATTGCTGATCGGTGTCGGTTCGCTGATCGGCATTGGCTGTTTGACGGGCTGCGGTGGCGGTACGCCGACGCCGGAAAGCGCCGACAAGCTCGCTGAATTCCACGAATTCTATTTCGAAAAGCAGAACGAAAAGCTCAATCCCAACGCCCTGGCCCTCTATGTCGATTATTCGAACTGCATCGCAGAGGGGCAGCATTCGCGCTTTTTCCAAGCTTTCGAGCCTTCGCTCACGGCCAGTGCCAAGCAGTATTTTGCCGTCAAGGGCAAGAACATCGAGCCGCACGCCGCCGATTCGACCTACGCGCTGCTGCGCACCATTGACAACGTGCCCTTTGCCGACCTCAAAACGGCGGCCGAGCGCATCGCCAACGGCAACACAGAGGGCGTTCTCCTCACCGACGGCGAATATTACGAGCCCACGGTGACGAAAGGCAACGACAACAACCCCTATTTGGCCGAGGCGTTCAAGACTTGGCTCAAGAAGGGGCACGATATCTTCATCTTCGTCGAGCCCTACGAGGAACTTGTCGGCGCTCGCTCGGTGCAAAAGAAGCGTTTCTACTTCCTTTTCACCGATCAGCGCCTGCCCGACAATATCTACAACCGCGTGAAGCAGTCGGTGCGCCTCGAGGATTTCCCCGGCACCTCCGAGTTCCACTTCTCGGTGCACGCTCCCTTCCTCTATTCTCCCGACGGCAAGGGGATGCAGCCCGATGAATTGCTGAGTGCCAAGGTGATTAAGACTGCGGGCAACTATGAAGTGCAAGACTGGGAAGCCGGTTGGGAAGATGACATTGAGCCGATACTCGTCAACGGCGAAGATGAGGAGGGCAAAAAGCTCGAAAATGGGAAGCCCTTCGAGACCGGACTCCGTGTAGATCGCAATAGTCTGGGCGGCTATCGCATTGATCGTCTCACGGCCAAGGTTTCTAATGTTAATCACCCCTATACCGATTTCTGCACCGCGAAGGAGGAAAAGGTACAGCCCGAGAAAGAGATCGAACCGGCCGATTGTGAGGGTTTTGTCAAGGTCGATGACAAGAAGTTTTCCGCCAATGGCATCGTGGAGCTCACCTTTGCCGGTGAACTGTACAATCCCGATGAGGCTCTCGACGGCGATCCGTTCAACTACACCAAGATCGATCTCTTTGCCACCGATATTAGCCCGATGACCAATGTCTATCTGCCGCTTTTCACCTTCGAGAGTCTCACCCATCCCGGAGAACAAAACGTTTCGGTGGGAGCCAGCATCGAACAGTGTCTGATCAATCCCGAAATCAAGGAACGGATTCTCAAGACGCCCATCTATACGCTCTACATCAAGTCAAATAAACGATAATCTTATTCTTATTACATTATGATCAACGTTACTACGTCGAAGCAGCTCCATGCGCTGCAAACCGAAACCTGGGTTTGGGCAGCTGTTGTCCTCCTTGTTGCCCTTTTTGTCGCTTGGGGCATCTCGACGCTTATCTCTTGGGAGGGCGGAAAAGACCGTTCTTACATCAAACGCCGCTGGGCATGTGGCATTGTTTGGGCCGTGGCTTGGATTGGTTTCTTCCTTTATAATGACCTCTACGTTATGGACAGTATCCAAAAGACGGCCTATAAAACGCAATTTAGCCATACTATATGGCAAACTTTAGGGGTGCTTGCCGTGGGTTATGTCGGGTTGGTTTTTCTTCTCGCCTATCTCACGCCCAATTCTAAGTTCGGCTCCATCCTCCACCTCAAGAAATAAAATGCTATGAATCAGTTTTTCGTTCTTGGCATCGGTGGAACGGGCATGCGTTGCATCGAATCGCTCCTGCACCTCTGCGCTATGGGCATGTTCGACGACACCGAACTCCACCTCCTTGCCCTCGATACCGATAAAAACAACGGTAACTTCGCCCGCCTCAAGGAGGTGAAAGAGGCCTACTGCCGCGCCAAAGGCAGCGATGCTGCCGCGCGCACGCCGCTTAAAGACACCTTCTTCTCGGCCAACGTGAAGTATTATGAGTTCAGCCCCAACTACGATGCGAAAAGCACCTTCCAAGAGGTGTTTGACTACGGCGGAACGCAATACAACCACCGCGAAGAGGCCGACCTGGCCGACCTGGTGCTCACCAAACAAGTGGAGGAATTCAACCTCCGCCACGGCTATCGCGCACAAACTCACCTCGGTTCGATGATGATGTACCACGCCATCCTCGAAGCTGCCGAGAGTCAGATGGACAACGAGCTGAAGAGTTTCCTCGCGCAGCTCACCAAAGCGGCGCAAAACGGCACGCCCAAGGTGTTTATCCTCGGGTCGGTCTTCGGCGGTACGGGCGCTTCGTCCATTCCCATCATCCCGCAGGCCATTTCGCGCGCCGCTGAGCGCATGAACGGCGGGGCGGTCAACGTTTTGCGCAATGCGTATTTCGGTTCCACCCTGCTCACGGCCTATTTCAATTTCAAAACCCCCACCGGCGACGAACTCAACGCCCAAAAGGTCATTGCCACCAGCGACAAATTCGCTCTCAATTCGCAAGTGGCCATGATGTTCTACGATGACGACGCCACCGTGCGCAGCACTTACCAGCGCTTCTACATGCTGGGCACCGACTCTATCGATTGGGAACCCATGGCTAAGCGTGGCGAAGAGATCTGTAAGACCATCACCGGAGGCGCCGAACAGAAAAACGACTCCCACTACATCGAACTCCTCGCGGCTTGTGCAGCACTCGACTTCTACAACACGAAACCCGAGCAACTGGAAGAGAACAAAAAGCACGCCGCCACCGATTACCTCTATCGTGCCGTCGGCGAAAGCGGACGTTTTGAATTCGAAGACTTCGTCGGGCAGCAGCGGGCGGAAGAGTTTGCACGGAAATTCGGCACGCTCCTCGCTTTTGCCCTCTTCTGCAATGGCGAAGACGACTTTGTGGAGAGCGTGCGTTGCGGAGCGCAGAAGGAAATCACCGAATTCACAGGCATGGAAGTCTCGCAGGTGGAGTATCTCAAAAAGTACTTTGCTCTTCTCTTCTTCGAACGTAGCGAAGGACAACTCGCCGAGGGATGGGTGCGACAACTGCACCGTTCGGCCGGCGGTGGCGACAAATTCCTCTTCAACGCGAGCCTTTTTGGTTTCAACACGTTCAAGGATTTGATGAAAGTGAACTGGAACAAAGAACTTTACCGCACCGACGGAGTCGGAAAGGACAACAATTATAAGAAAAGCGGCATTTTCGGCGGTTCGAAGTTCGATCCCTTCAAGAAAATGTTCATCGCCGAGCGCGAAAGCTCCCAAGGATGGAAGGCCATCACCAACAGCGGTGAGAAACTCTACAAACTCGTCTACGATACCCTCGGCAAACTTTATCAGTTCACCTAATCTCCCACGAAACTATGTCTACAAAAGCATTGCTCATCAAGAGTTACACCAATTTGTCGACCGGTACGGCGGGCGAATGGAACGAACTCAACATGGCGCCCTCCTACATTCAGGGCATCAAAACCGGTAAAATCCTCGATGAAATGAGCAGCGACAAGCTCGCCGCCCTCATTTCCGGTGTGCCCACCCCCTGGGCGCGCGCACGCCTCTTCAAGTTTGCCCTCCAAACCCTCAACGCCCCCGATCCCAACATCGACTCTTCGGGATTGCAGCAGTTCTATGAAATGCTGCACGGGGAGTGGCGCGGTCTGCTTGCCGTCATGGCGCTCTATCCCGACCGCGTGAGCTTCTCGAGCCCCGTCTCTCTCAATGGAAACGGGCGGCTCTATGACATCGCATCGGCCTTCGGACGCATGCTCTTCGACGATAAAGATCTCTGGAGCAACCAACTTCAGCTCGCCAAAGACCCCGATACGCAGCCTTTCATCCAACTCATTTACTACCGCGGCCATCTGGTCGGCGGCACCTCGCCCATGACCGGCGTGTTCACCGGCGTGGACTACAGCCAAATTGGAGCCGATGCAGGAGAAGTGCAGTGGTTCCGCAACGGGCGCTTCGAAGATCCCATGCCCTTCCTCAACCCCGAACAGCTGCAAAAGGTCTATCTCTTCGTCAAAAACCTCAATCGCAACATCGAAGCCTTCGAGGACAATATCAATGCCCAGCGCGGAGGAAAAAGACGTGCGGAGTTGAACGGATTCAAAGGCATGAGTCGCAAGTGGGAAGAAGAGATGCAGAGAGCGGGCGGCCAATTGAGAGACAAAGGCCCTGTGGCGCAGTACGTCAACCTGGAATATCCCTTCTCGGATCTCTTCAAAAGCAGCGTGCCGGTCTACCTTAAGCCCGATTTCACCTTCACCTACGACGACGGCAGCGATTGCAAACTCGTGGGCGACGTGCAAAAGTTGCTCAGCGACGACAAATTTGTAGTCGGTTGGGCAGAAGCGGCCGATGCCCGACCCAAACTCTCGGAAAGTGCCGTCTACTATCTCAAAATTGACAACCGGGTAGACGAAGGGGCCAACTATTTCTCGCTCCCCCTCTCAGAAATTGGGCTGGACATCTTCAAAAATTCGCTCGCCGGCCTGCTCGGCTACGGAGATAACAGCAAAACGCGCCTTTCCGCCCGACTCAACGACGCCGGATTGCTTGCGGTTTCGCTCGTCGTCGAGATTGACGGACAACAAGTGGAACTCAACACCCGCGAATATGTGGTGAAATGGATGACTGAACCCAAGAAGGTCATCATGTGGCCCAACTTCGTCTCGGAAAACTGGACGAAATACTACCTCTACACCGAATGCACCTCCGACGCACCGCAGCAATTCCAAGCCATCTTCAAAAAGAAAGGCGAATTTGTGCGCAACATCAAGGGAGAGTTCTTCACGTCTGACTACCAACACGCAGCCGACGAACCCAACGAGCCCAGTGTGGAGCAGATCATCACCTATCCGCCGGGACAGGGTGAGGAGCTGCACAAATACAATATCTATACCATGGCGCTGGCTCCCGCGGGACTTTCCGTCATGGTGAAAGATGCCGGCAAAGACGCCCACGCAGGGTTCTTGATGCTCCGCCCGCAGGTGGTGCAAGACCGCACGAGTCTCGACGCGCAGGGAGAAGCCGTTGTGGGCATCGACTTCGGCAGCAACAACATGTGCATCTACTACAGCGTAGACGAGGGACAGGCGCAACCCATTGAGTTCCAAAATTTCCGCACCATGCTTGTGGGACAGGAAAACCGCGACCTGCGTGCCGTGGCCGAGAACCACGAGTTGCTCTTCTTCAGCAATTACCCCACACACAACGGCCAAATCAAATCTTGGCTCCATGAACACGACAGCCGCTACAACCAGCACCAAGAAAGTGTGGAAGTGGCCGGCGGTGTGCCCGTGAGCAGACCCAACGTCTTGGTCAAGGAAATGGACGAACGCACCATTACCACACAAGCCGGTGTGCTGCACTACAACATGAAGTGGCTCAACGACGACAGGGGACTGCAGAAGAAAAGTGCTTTCCTCAAGAGTATCTGGTTGCAAACCTGTGCCTATCTCTTCACCAAACGACTCAATCCCAAGAAAATCGTGTGGAGTTATCCCGGTGCCATGATGGAAGCCGATCGCAATGAGCTGGAGAGAATCTACGAAGAGCTTAGTCGCAACACGCCCATCGCCGGTTGCCGGCCCACGCTCCCCCGAAATTACACCACAGAGGCGGAGGCCGTGTGCAGTTTCGCCCTCACGCGAGAGATTGGCCTGAACAACGACAGCATGTTCCTCGGCATTGACGTCGGCGGTAGCACAAGCGACATCCTCCTCCTGGCCAGAGATCCGCACAACGCCAACAAAGTCACGCTCTTCCGCGAAAGCTCTGTCCGTCTCGCAGCCGGTGTCTTCTTCAACGCCATCATCAATTCTGAAAAGTTCCGCGAAGCACTCAATCACTTTTGCCAAAAAGAGAACAAGTCGAAGGTGTTTGTCAACAATGTCGAGGAAATCATCAGAGACGCACCGCAAAAAGCGCCTTACTGCCTGAACAGTGTCTTCGATCAGCTCAAAGACACGGAAGACTACGAGCGCTTCTACAGTGCCATCAACGAGAGAGCCAAGTTTGTCTTCACCATTCCCGCCTATGTCACCGGGCTGCTCCTCTTCTATTCGGGCATGCTCATCGGCGACACCATCAAGAAGCAGCAACTCGACAACATCAAGCGTGTCGATGTGCTTACTTTCGGTAAGGGTGGCCGACTCTTCCACTGGCTCCGCGAACCCGCCGGCACCAACGCCACGGAAAGATATTACGCCGACTGCGTCAACGCCGGATTGCACCTCATTGTCGACAAAGAGGTCAGCGTGCAATATCGCCACGACATTGAAGTTGACAACAAGTCGGAGGTGGCCAAGGGATTGGTACAGCCCAGAGAGGTCGTTATGTCCGATGCGCTCGACGGAAAAGAACTCTGCGGCGAAGAGGGCGTGAGCTTCCGCGACGGAAACAACAACGTCATCACGCTCAACACCGAAGACGAACTCACCGGCGCCTACTTCGACAACCACATGGAGGGAATCGACTTCAGCGGCACGAAGAATTTCCAAGTATTCATGGAACAATTCTGCGATTTCGTGAGCAACAAGACGAAACTCTATCCCGACGTGGACAACCTGCGCGAAGATATCGCAGAACTCCACACGCGTGTGGTCAACCACATCACCGAAGACCTCGAATACAAAAAGGCGCTGAAGCACAATGGCCCGGAGTTCCCCTACCACCAGCCGATCATCATTGCCGAAGGTGCCTGCTTCTTGAAAACCATCATCAAGAAAATCTTCGTCTGATCGGAATTTGAACGCCTACTCAGCCCGTCTCACTTGCCCTTCGGCCCGTTTCCCGTGGCCGAAGGGCACCGAGACTTGTAGTGGCTGCCGGCCGGCAACCGCTCGCTTGGTACGAACACACCGCCGCAGCCACTTGACCTTGGTCGCACCGCAGCGGCCGTTATCAACGCGGAGCTTGCCGAAGTGCACACTCCACGAAACGGAATGCACAACGACAGGTCGTGTTCATACACCGCTACAGTGAACGTACTTACCGCAACGCCGGCCTCCAATACGCTATTTTCCGGATACACACCCTTATGAATCACCTTTTTCTCTACGTCGACACCAACTACATCGTGGCCGCCTTGCGCGACGGTAACGAGGTGGTTGCGCCGATACGTCCCACGAGCGGGGATGAATATTTCGAACTCTTCTTCCGCGAAGACACGGAATACAACCGTGTGATCTATGGAAACGTGTGCAAAAACGCCTTCTATAAAGGCGAGCCCCACTGTTTCGGCAATGTCTTCCGACTCATGGCCGAAAACACCCGAACCTTCTCGCTCTACGGACGCAAACAACCCATCAGTCACCTCTTCAAAGAGGCCGGCATCCTCAACGAATGGAAAGAGTGCGCGCGGGAAGACGCAGAAAATCGAGGGGCAATGCCCATCTCTACCTACATTTCCTTCTCGGCTGACGTGGATTACGCCGCGCGAAACATCTTTGTCGAACAAGTGCTCGGTGAGGAAGGTTTCCACGTGGGCGAACGCACCGTACCCATCGAACATCTCGCGCTCGAGCACGCGGTGCGCCTCAACAAAGTGCAACAAGAAGGTACATATCTCGTGCTCAACGCCTACAACGAGGATCTGCATTTCAGCATCTACCGCCGAAAAGACGGCACCTTCGTCCGATTGGCCGAAAACGTACTGCCCGGCCTGGGCACCGACCCCAGAGTGCGGGCACTTGTGGAGATCGTGGTGGCGAAAATCAACAATGTGCAGCATTTTCTCTCCACCCCCGAGCAGAAAGAACAGGAATATCGCAATTTAGAGCAGTATGCCGAAGGGTGGTTGCGCCAACTCGATGCCACCCGAGGCGGACGCCCCCTCCACATAACGGGCGTGCGCTTCTCTGTGGCGCCCAATACCTTCGACGTGAGCGTAACGGCCGAAGAAGTCAACGGCCGCACCGAGATAATCGTCCGTGACGTGGTCAACGAAATCAACAACTTTGTCATTAAAACGCTGAGCCCGGGCGAAATGCTCCGCGGTATCCTCTTTCTCGGAGACGGCTTTGCCAATCACGAGTACGCAAAAGCCGTCACGGCCAGCTACCGTTTGCGCGAAGAAGACCTCATTTATTTCCGGCGCTGCGACCTGTCCGGCATTATTCCCGTCTATCGCGACATCAACCTCGACCAGTTCAAAACCGAAGCCAAAAAACACCACGAACTCGGCGACCAAGAACTTACGGCCCTGCGCAACGCACAGGCAGAGGCCGAGCGTGAGCGCGAAGCCAAGCGCCAAATTGAGGAAAAGGCGATGGCAGAAGCCGCCGCGCGCAAAGACAAAGAGAATTACTTCACGGCCATGGCCAAAATCGAGGAGTGCGAACAGAAAAAGGAGTGGCACGGCATGCGCGACTGGGCAGAAAATGCACTCCAACTGCGCCCCAACGATGCCGAGGCCACAGCGAAATTGGCTTTGGCCAACCGCAATTTGGCCGAAGCCAAGGTGCGCGGAGAGCAATTCATGAAGAGTCTCAAGCAGGCCGAGGCCGCAGTCAAAGAACGCAACTGGCAAGAAGCACTCATTCAGGCCAAAGCAGCGCTCAATGCCCACCCCGATTCCGAACAGGCCAAAAAGATTCTCGCCGACGCAACCAAGCAAATCGATCAGGCCACCCGCATCAGCGAATTTTTCACTCGCGCCGCCGTATTCGAACAGCAGGGCAATTATCACAAAGCCCTCGAGGAGTTGGAGAAAGTGCAATTCCTCGACCCGAAACACCCCGATTTGCAGCCGCGCATGAGCACCTGCCGACTGAAAATCAGCGAGCGCGAGAGAAAAATCTTCGCCATGAAGCAGGAATATACCCGCGCCGCCGACCGGCATGACCACGAAAAGGCCGCCGAATGTGCGCGCCGGCTCGCCGCTTTCCTCGACCCTGAACAGCAAAGTGAGTGGATAGCCCGCGAAGAGCAGCACAAACGGGCTGCCGAAGCCGAGCAAAAGCAAAAAGAGTTCATCGACGACTGCACAAAACACTACAACAAAGCCTGGTTCGACGGCGATTGGGCCACCTTTGTCCGCTATGCCGAAGAGGTGCTCCGCTGCCGCAAAGACGAAGAACTCGCCGAACGGGTGGAACGCGCCAAAAAACGAGTGCGCGCCGAGCAAGATCGCCGGCAATTTGAGCAAGCGCTGGAAAGAGTCAAGGTGCTGATTACCGACCGCAGCTATGAAGAAGCCAAAAGGCTCCTCAAAGTGCTCAAAGCCGAAACCATTGCACCCCAACAACAGGAGAGCGTGACGCGACTCTTCCAACGAATTTTCGATGAAGAGGATCAAAAAAACGATACCTCCACCGGGCCGACGCAACAAAGTCCGGACCGACCGCAACAGGGCAGGGGTAAATCCCAAAAGGGCAAGGGGCAATCGTCGGAGGGTGTGGATCAATCGCCGGGAAAGGGCGATTTCTTTGACCCTTTCTTCGGAAGTGAAGCCTCCCAACCCGCCGCCCCTAAAAAGAACGAGGGCGCCAAAACGAAACCTACGCCCGACAACAAACCAAAGAAGGGTCCGAAAAACGAAACCACGAAGGGCAATCCTTTAGATGAGTTCAACAAGTTCTAAATCCAGCGTCCCCATGACCGAAGATCCACTACTCAGTATTAGGAAAAAAGGTGTGCCATGCACCGACGCGGAGAGGCGACCGTACGTCACCATCCGGGAGAAAAGCGGCATTATTTTCACGTTCAAGGATAAAATGAAGGTGAGACTCTGCTGGAATGCCGCCGACCGAGACGAACTGACGGCGCGCGACCTCGATCTCTGCCTGTTCTATCGCGGAGAAGATGGGGGCACGGGCGGCGTTTTCTCCTCCGACTATCGCGAACGTCTCGATGATATGGGCAGACTGGACGCATTCCCCTACATTTTGCACCGGGGCGACGAGACGCTGCCCCAAAAAGGTGGAGGCGCCACCGAGGAAATCTGGATCGGCGCGCTCCGCGGTATCGAAAAGGCCTGCATCTGTGTGGTGGACTACGAGGCGGCGAATGCCGAGAGCGCTTCGTTTTTCGAAGAAGCGGGCGCTTATGTCGATTTTCAAACGAAGGCCGGCGATTATCACCGCAGCAACCTCCGCTCTGAGGGCGAAGGCTGCGTCTATTGGGTGGCCAATCTCCAAAAGGGTCCCGATGGCCTCATCAGGCTCCTGCGCAAGCGCAAAGTCCTCACCATTGTCGAGGCCTGCGAGCAGATTCCCGGCTTCAAACTCATCTGCAACGTGCGCGAACGCGCGGACGACGAACGCTAATGCACGCCGTGCGCGAAACGTCCTCCCCGCTGTGCGCAGCAAGAAGCCATGCGGGGTGTCGTTGCGCCCGACACACATCTTATATATACAAACCTTTCAACCCCTCTCTCCCATGTCTGATCAACCCCAAGTGCGTCTCAAGCGCAAAGTCACCCTCCGTCGCAAAGAAGAGGCCGCCTTCACTTTCACCGGCCGACTGAAAGTGCGACTCCTTTGGCAGTCTGAAACGGATCTCGACCTCTGTCTCTTCTTCCGCCGCAAGGACGGCGAAGTGGGCGGCGTGTTCTCCGACCTCTTCCGCAGCCGCATGACCGATCGCGGTGCGCTCGACCAGTTTCCCTACATTCTTCATCTCGGCGACAGCCCCGAACCCGGCGAAGGCAGCGAATCTGTAGAGCAAATCAACGTCGGATCGCTGGCCGACCTCGAGCAAGCCTACGTTTGCATCGTCAATTACGGTGCCGCCACCGAAGGACGCGATGTCACCTTCGCCGATGAGAGCGGCCGTGTGGAGATTACCAGCGACGCCGGCGACAATTTGGAAGTACAAGCCGATGCCACCGAGCCCGGAAGCGTCTATCTTGTCTGCTCCATCCTCAACCGCGACGGCAATTACGCCCTCAAAAACGAGAGCCGCGTCATGGATCTCGGCACGGCTTTCAACGAAGTGCCCGGCTTCTCCCTCATCTGCGAGTGAGGATCCCCGCCGCGGGCGAATAGCGCACCGCTCGACACGGCGATGCGCCCTTTCCGCCACAGCGTGCCTCCGCTTTTAGCCGGCTCCTCCCCCGTTGGGCGCCTCCGCTCCCCGAGGGCGGCACGGCGTCCCCCTGTTTCCATTCGAAATCTCAACCCTTTAAACCCACTTACCCACTATGGCAGTAACACTCAAACGCAAAATCACCCTTCGCACCAAGGGTGAAACCGCAACTTTCACCTTTTCCGGAAAACTCAAGGTGCGCATGCTCTGGCAGTCGGCCACCGACCTCGACCTTTGCCTCTTCTTCAAGAAGAAAGACGGCGAAGCAGGCGGTGTCTTCTCCGACGAATACCGTCGTCGCCGCAAGGACCTCGGTTCGCTCACCGAGTTCCCCTACATCCTCCACATGGGCGACCAAAAAGAACCCTCTCCCGGCGGTGAGGAAGTGGAACAAATCAACGTGGCCACCCTCGCTGACATCGAGAAAGCCTACATCTGCGTGGTGAACTACGATGCGGCCATCAAAGGTCGCGATGTGACCTTTGCCGACGAGGGCGGTCGTGTGGAAGTGACCAGCGATGCCGGCGACAACCTCGAGGTGAACATGGACGATCCCAGCCAGGGTCACGTTTATCTTGTCTGCTCCATTGCCAACAACAACGGCGAATTCGCCCTCGTCAACGAGAGCCGCGTCATGGATCTCGGCACGGCCTTCGACGAAGTGCCCGGTTTCGCACTCATCTGCAACGACTAAAAGCCCTTTCCATGGTCCAACTCAAACGCAAAGTCACCCTCCGCACGAAAGAGAATTCGGAAGTTTCCGTGCCCAAGGTGGAAGGAACTGCGCCCAAAAGCCCCGGTGTGGCGCCACAACCCTCGTCGGGTGGCGGAAAATGGTGGGTGGCCGCCGTGGTCGTGGCCCTGTTGGCCGCAGGAGGTGTGTATTTCGTGCGCCAATGTGGCGACGATCGCACGCCGAGTGTGGCGACTGCCGGTCAGAACGACAGTGTCGTCGTCGACAGCGTGCCGGCAGCTGCGTCGCCCTCCGGCGGAGAGGCGACTGCGAGCGAAGGCGCCGGCAAAGCTGCCCCCGCAGCCAACGGAAACGCCGAAACCACCGCCGCCCCGACAGGCGAAACATCGAGTGCCAAGGCCGGTGGTGAGACCCACTCCGCCGCAGCTGCGCCGACCAAGGCGGCTTCCACATCGAGCGCTCCCGCATCAGCGTCGAGCACGTCCACCTCTGCGCCGACCACGGCCGCCGCGCCCGCACAGGCGCCCACAGGCAGTGTGGAACAAACCGCCCGCGAAGTGATGCGAGGCGTCTATGGCAACGGCCAAGTGCGCAAAGACCAACTCGGTTCCCGCTACGCTAAAGTACAGCGCCGCGTCAATCAGATCTACCGCGCACGTCGCGCACGCTAAGCCCCGTCGCCGCACGCGTTTCCCGCCGGTGTGACCGCCCATCGTGGCGCAGGTCAACACCACTCGGCCGAATGTCGACCGCTTAGCATCCAAAACGAGCACCGCTCCCCAAGGAACGGTGCTCGTTTTTTTGTGTTTTCGGAAGAAAGGTCCCATTGTGGCGGTGCCCATGCGGAGGGAACGGCGTGCAGCCGGGCGGGACGTGGCGCAGGTGCGGGAAGGCGCGGAGACAAGTCCGCAGAGAGTAGGAGCGGCAGAGCACCTTGCGGAAAAAACGCGGGTGTGCCCGAGAGGGGAGTAGGGCAGTGGGGAGTGGCGCGGACAGCTTGCGGAAGTGAACGGCAAGTTCGCTCAGCTGCGTCCCAAGCGCGGCATCAAGATCGCGAGCGAGCGGCACAATCGGCGCAGATGCCACGCACCACATAGCCCGCCGTGTGAATCACAAAGCCATCGGGAAGCCGAGGAATGGGAATCGGCACATCGGGCAGGCAGAGCGTGCGGTGACAACGCTCGCAAACGAAATGAAGGTGCAGGTCGGCCGGATCGTCGGCCGAGGTTTCGCCACAATGGCACGAGTCCGGACAAAGCGCATACTTCAACTGTCCCGTGCCATCCTCCACATGGTGCACCAAATGGTGCTCGGCAAAGGTGGAAAGCGCGCGAAACACCGTGCTGCGCTCCATCGTGCCCAACCGCGCCTCGCAGTCGGCCAACGAGAGGGCGCAACCCGCCGCCTCCAATGCGCGCAGCACCAGCAGACGTGCCGCGGTGGGACGAATGCCGCGGTGCAAGAGTTTTTCTTCTTCGGGAGTGGTCATGAGACAAAGGGAAAGAAAGGGGTGGAACGTCTCGGCACGCGCCGACGGCCGCCGGAGGGCGCTGCGCCGCACGCCGAGACGATGAGCGCAAAGTTACGATTTTTCTGCCGATTCGCTGCGCATTTCGGCCTCGCAATCCGCCGGTTGTGCCACTCCAGCGGGGAAGCGCGCCAACAGCACCACGGCCACACAGAGCAACACCACGCCCGTGTCGGCAAACACCGCCGCCCACATGCCCGCCAGGCCGAAGGCCGAGAGCACCAGCACCGCGAGTTTGATGCCCACGGCCAGCGCCACGTTGGTCCACACCAGGCGGCGCGTGCGGCGTGCGATGCGCAGCGCTTCGGGCACGCGCCGCAGATCGTCGGTGGCCAGCACCGCATCGGCCGTGTCCACGGCGGCATCCGTTCCCTCGGCCCCCATGGCCAATCCCACGTGGGCGCGCGCCAACACCGGGGCGTCGTTCACCCCGTCGCCCACATAGGCCGTGTGCCTTCCCGCGGCGATGAGTCCTTCGAGTGCCGTGAGTTTGTCGGCCGGCAGGAGGGCACCGTGCCATTCGTCGAGACGAATTTCGCGCGCCAGGGCTTCCACCTTCGCGCGCTCGTCGCCCGAGAGCACCACCGTGCGGATGCCCATGCGGTGCAGGGCCTCGACCGCCGGCGCGGCCGAGGAGCGCGTGCGGTCGTCGGCCACCGTGAAAGCACCCGCCGTGCCGCTGTCCACGCCGTCGGCCACCGTCACCGTGCCGTGCGTGAGGGTGCCCGTTTTGTCGAACACCACCGTGTCGATGTCGGCCGCGCGGTCGAGCAGTAGGCTCCCTTTGAAGAGGATGCCGCGCCGTGAGGCCACGCCGATGCCGCGGAAATAGCTCAGCGGCACGCTCAGCACCAAGGCGCAGGGGCAGGAAGCCACCAGGAACACCAGGGCGCGATACCACCATTGCGGCGCCACGATGCCCCAGTCGGGGTGCACCGCCGCCAACACCGTGGGTACGGCGGCGAGCAAGGCAGCCAGTGCCACCACCACGGGCGTGTAGACGCGGGCAATGCGCGTCATCATTTGTTCGGCGGGGGCTTTGCGTTCGGCCGCCTCTTCCACCAGGTGCATGATGCGCGAAAGGGCATCTTCGCCGTAGGGTTTCGTCACGCGGATGCGGGCTGCGCGGTCGAGGGCGATGACGCCGGCCGCCAACTCGTCGCCGGCCGCGAACGTGCGCGGTGCACTCTCGCCCGTGAGGGCCGATGTGTCGGCACGCAGCGAGGGGGTGAGCAGCAGGCCGTCGAGGGGCACCCGCGCGCCGCGGGCTACGTGGAGCACGGTGCCGGGCACCACGGTGGTCGGGTCGACCTCGTGCAGCGAATCGTCGTGCTCGTCCACCGCCGTGCAGTGATCGGGCCGCAGCGCCGCCACCGAAGCGATGTCGGCACGGGCGCGCCCGACGGCCATGCCCTGCAGGGTTTCGCCCACCAGGTAGAAAAGCATCACGCCCACGGCCTCCGGGCAGTCGCCGAGGGCGAGCGCGCCCACTGTGGCCAGGAGCATGAGGGTGAACTCGTTGAACCAGCTGCCGCCGCGCACCGATTCCCACGCCTCGCGCCACACGCCGACCGACACACACACGTAGGCCGGCACGTAGAGCAGGCGCTCCCACGGAGCGAGGGCGGGCACAGCGTGCAGGAGGCCCCAGGCGGCGAGGGCGAGGGCCAAACCCACAGCGGGGCGCACCCATTGGCGCCATCCGTCTTCGGGCTCGTGATCTTGATCGGCCCCGCGGCCGGCATGCCCGCAGCAGGGGCAGCCGCACGCAGGGGCAGTGTGGGGGTGCGCAGGGCGCGTGGCCGCTGCGTTCTCCCTGCCGCAGCAGGTGCCGTGCGGTGCGGACGAAGAAAGCGGGGCGTTTTGAGCGAAAAACGGGGAGACGCTGAACGAAAACGCGCGACTTTCGAGCAGAAACGGCGCGTGATCGGTCGGCAAGGTGGCCACGCGGTGGGCAAGGCGCCGGCCGCCGGCCGAAAAGGACGAGAGGGGGAGGAGAGAGAACATGGACAAGGGGAGTGAAACCGCGGATGAGGCCGTGAAGCACCGCGGGACTATATATAATAATGGCGTGTCGCCGCCGCGTCGGTGCGCAGAAGGGGGCGCGAGCGGGAGGACGACAATGCAAAAATAGACCTTTCTTTTCGCAATCGGGTTGCAAAGTGACGCACGCCCCGCCGTGATGGCCGTCGGAATGGGGAGCGGCACCGCGTTTTTGTCATCTGTGCTGACAAAATGTCGCACTCCGTGGCGTCGGCCTCCCTTGGCAAGGTCTTTGCATTCCACAAGGACAAATTCGAAACATCAAAAGAACGACAACAATGACTATCAAACCGCTTGCAGATCGCGTGCTTGTCAAGCCCGCACCGGCCGAGGAAAAAACCGTCGGCGGCATCATCATTCCCGACACCGCACAGGAAAAACCCAGCCGCGGCGCGGTGGTGGCTGTGGGTCAAGGCACGAAGGACGAAACCATGGTGCTCAAAGCCGGAGACAATGTGCTCTATGGTAAATATGCCGGTACCGAAGTGGAAATAGACGGCGAAAAGTTGCTCATCATGCGACAGAGCGACGTCTTGGCCGTGGTGGAATAAATGCTGCCCGAGCCGTTTGGCTTCGTCCTCAAAGCGATTTTTTCATTTCTTTTCCGCGTGATCGGTGTGAGGCTCACCGCCCGCCGACACGCCAACCCCTTTCTTAATTAGCAACAGATCATGGCAAAAGATATTAAGTACAACGTAGATGCTCGCGAACTCCTGCGCCAAGGCGCCGACGCCCTGGCCGACGCCGTTAAAGTCACGCTCGGACCGAAAGGCCGCAACGTGGTGATCGATAAGAAGTTTGGTGCGCCCCGCATCACCAAGGACGGTGTGAGCGTGGCCAAGGAGATTGAACTCGAAGACTCCTTCCAAAACGCCGGCGCACAGCTCGTCAAGAGCGTGGCCTCCAAGACGGGCGACGACGCGGGCGACGGTACCACAACGGCTACCGTGCTCACGCAAGCCATCCTCACCGAAGGCATGAAAAACGTGGCCGCCGGTGCCAATCCCCTCGACCTCAAGCGCGGTATCGACAAGGCCGTGAGCGCCGTGGTGGCACACATCCAGTCGCAGGCCGAACAGGTGGGCGACAACTACGACAAGATCGAACAGGTGGCCACCATTTCGGCCAACAACGACGCCGAAATCGGTAAACTCATCGCCGACGGCATGCGCGCTGTCACGGCCAATGGCGTGATCACCATCGAAGATGCCAAGGGACGCGACACGGTGCTCAAAACCGTCGAGGGTATGCAGTTCGACCGCGGTTATCTTTCGGCTTACTTCGTGACCGACGCCGAAAAGATGCACTGCGAGATGGAGAACCCCTACATCTTGATCTACGACAAGAAGATTTCCAATCTCAAAGACTTCCTCCCCATCCTCGAACCCGCCGTGCAGAGCGGACGTCCCCTCTTGGTGATCGCCGAAGACGTGGACAGCGAAGCGCTGACCACCCTCGTGGTGAACCGCCTGCGCACGCAGCTGAAGATTTGTGCCGTGAAGGCGCCCGGATTCGGCGACCGTCGCAAGGCCATGCTCGAGGACATCGCCGTGCTCACCGGCGGCGTGGTGATCAGCGAGGACAAGGGACTCAAACTCGAGCAGGCTACGCTCGACATGCTCGGCACCGCTGAGAAAGTCACCGTGACGAAGGACAATACCACCATCGTAGACGGCGCGGGTAAGAAAGAAAACATTGCCGAACGCGTGCAGCAGATCAAAAACGAGATCAAAAACTCGACTTCTGACTACGACAAGGAGAAACTCCAGGAACGTCTCGGCAAACTCTCGGGCGGCGTGTGCGTGCTCGAGGTCGGTGCAGCCAGTGAGACCGAACAGAAGGAGAAGAAAGACCGCTGCGACGACGCACTCTGTGCCACACGCGCCGCTGTCGAAGAGGGCATCGTGACCGGAGGTGGCGTGGCTTACATCCGCGCCCAGCAGGCACTGGCCGACGTGAAGGGCGACAACGCCGACGAACAGACGGGTATCGCCATCATTCGCCGCGCCATCGAAGAACCCCTCCGCCAAATCTGCCGCAATGCCGGCGTGGAAGGCGCAGTGATTGTGAACAAGGTGCGCGAAGGCGAGGGCGATTTCGGCTACAACGCCAAGAACGACACGTTTGTCAACCTCCGCGAAGCCGGTGTGGTGGATCCCGCCAAGGTGACCCGCGTGGCGCTCGAAAATGCAGCCTCCGTGGCCGGCATGTTCCTCACCACCGAGTGCGTGATCTGCGACAAAAAAGAAGACAAGCCCGAGATGCCGATGGGCGCCCCCGGTATGGGCGGCATGGGCGGCATGATGTAAGCCGCAAGCCTGCGACTCATCTCTTATATAGTACTGAATAAGACACTCCGTCATTCCATTTTTTTCTTGCACTGCGGCGTTCCTCCTCCCGAGGGACGCCGCTTTTGCGTGCGCCACATGGCAAATTGAAAAATAATTGTCCGAGAAAAATTGTTTATCTGACGGGAAAATACTATTTTTGCCACACGAGCATGACAGTGTTTGCGCGTTTTGCCTGCGTTTTGCCAGGTGAGCCTGCCACACTTCCCGCTTTTTCGGCGCCTCCGCGCTCCTGGCGAAGGAAAGTGCCCGCCAAACATGAATTTTATTCAAATCTTTACCTTATCTATTCCTCACTACATGAGAAGATTGCTTTCACTTTTCGTTCTCCTCACCCTGACTTGGGTGGCGGCGGGCGCGCAGAAGTTGGAGCCCGTGTTCAGTACGGAAGCCGCACCCCAATATGTGCGCATCCAGTTCAAGACGGGCGAGGCTTTCCTGCAAGACAATGGCGACGGACAGCCGATGCGCACCGCCTTGTTCGCCAAAAACGGACAGACTTTCGCGCTGATCGGCAATAAAGATGCCTTTGTGCTCCGTTCGGACAAGGGCAATTACGTCACGATGGCGGCCGACAATACGCACATCGGTGCGACGGCCGACAAATCTAAAGCCATTCAACTCGCCCTCATCGCCAGCCCGGGACACGACGGATGCTACGAAATCACCAAAAGCAACGAAAAAAACAAGGGAATCAACCAGTGGGGCGGTGCCGGCGCGGGCAAAGAACTTGGATTCTGGAACGCAGGCGACCCGAACAACCCGCTCTATTTCGTCGATCCTTCCTTCCAACCGCCGGTGACCTACTCGGCCTATCGCCAACAGCTCCCGCAAAACGGACGCTGGGAGTATCCTTTCACCCAAATCGCCGCCTTCACCCCCGAAAGCCGCCACACGCTGTGGTACAAGAAACCGGCCATGGGCGTGTCGAACCCCTGGATGGAATACTCCCTCCCCATCGGTAACGGTTCGCTGGGCGCCAGCCTCTTCGGTGGCGTGATGAACGACGAAATTCAGTTCAACGAAAAGACGCTCTGGGCCGGTGGTCCGAACGACATCAACACGCGCGGCGGCGACGGCCCCAACAGCGGCTTCGGTTGCTTCCTGAACTTCGGCGGTGTCTTCGTGAAGAACCTCAACACCGACGCCTTCGACGGAACGGCCAACAAGAAAGTGCTCAACTATGTGCGCTATCTCGACATCGATAAGGGCATCGGCGGGGTGAACTTTGCCGACAAAGACGGCACGCTCTACACCCGTCGTTACTTTGCCTCCGCCCCCGACGGCGTAGTGGCCGCGCGCTACACGGCACAAGGCGCCAATAAACTCCATCTCTGCTTCTCGCTCGTGCCCGGCGACGAGTTGCACGCCGACAATGCGACGTATGCCGCAGACGGCACCGGGACGTTCAACGGTAAACTCCAAACCATCTATCACAACGCCCTGATGAAGGTGATTCCCGTGGGCGGTACGCTCCGCGCCACGGCCGATGGCATCGAAGTGGACGGCGCTTCCGAAGTGATTCTCCTCCTTTGTGGCGGAACGAGCTTCGACAGTTCGGTGCCGGCCCGCACTTCCGGCGACGCCGCCCAGCTCGCCGACCGCGTGAAAGGCATCGTCGACGCTGCGGCTGCCAAGTCGTGGGACGAACTCCTCAATGCGCACGTGGCAAACTTCACTTCTTTCATGGGGCGCGTGGACTTCCAGATTACACCCAACCCCTCGAAAAAGAATACCGAGGACCTGGTGAAGTTCTATAGCGGATCTCAGAACAACAAAAACTCGGCCGATGGACTCTTCCTCGAGGAACTTTATTTCCACTACGGACGCTATCTCGAGATTTCCTCCAGCCGCGGTGCACAACATGTGCCCAACAACCTGCAAGGTATCTGGAACAACAGCGCACATGCGCCTTGGAATTCCGACGTGCACACCAATATCAATGTGCAAATGAACTATTGGCCCGCCGAACAAACCAATCTCAGCGAGTGCCACGTGCCTTTCCTCGACTTTATCATCGACAATTCCACCTCGGCCGCCTGGCGCAAAGCCGCACAACGCTCCGGACAGACGAAAGGATGGACGGTCTTCACCGAAAGTAGCATCTTCGGCGGCATGTCTACCTGGGGATCGCAATACTGCGTGGCCAATGCTTGGTATTGCACCCACCTTTGGGATCACTATCGCTACACGCTCGACAAAGATTACCTCAAACGTGCCTTCCCCGCCATGTGGAGTTCGGCCGAATTCTGGATGGAACGCCTCAAAAAAGACACGCGTGTGAAAGACGGCACTTGGGTTTGCCCCAACGAATGGTCGCCCGAACACGGTCCCACCGAAGATGGTGTGGCACATGCTCAGCAATTGGTGCGCGCTAACCTGCAGATTTGCCGCGACGCCATCAACGAATTGGGCGCAGCCGAGCTGGGACTCACGCCCGCCGACGTGGAGAAACTCGACAATTACCTCGATCATATCGATACCGGTCTCCACACCGAAGCCTACGACGGCACGACGTGGAAGCAACAGGCCGACCAACGCAACATTAAGAAGGGAGATCTCCTGCTCCGTGAGTGGAAGTATTCGAACTTCACCAGCGGACAAGGCCCCAACCACCGCCACATGAGCCACCTCATGTGCCTCTTCCCGCTCAACCAAGTGCGGCCCGGCGACGGAGGTTACTACGATGCTGCCGTGCGCTCGCTCCGTTTCCGCGGCGATGTGGCCACCGGTTGGTCGATGGGCTGGAAGGCGAATCTCTGGGCACGCGCCAAAGACGGCGACCACGCTCGTGTGATCCTCAACAACGCCCTGCGTCACTCCACCACCTACGGCGTGGACGAAGGACAAGGTGGTATCTATTACAACCTTTACGACTCGCATGCTCCCTTCCAAATCGATGGTAACTTCGGAATGTGCTCGGGTATCGCGCAAATGTTGCTCCAAAGTCAGGACAACATCATCGAGATCCTGCCCGCGCTTCCCTCCGTTTGGAAGAATGGTCACGTCACCGGTCTGAAAGCCGTGGGTAACTTCACCGTAGACATCACTTGGGTGAACGGAAAGCCCACCGCGACGCGCATCGTCAGCCACAAAGGTGCACCCCTCGTGGTGAAATCCGACAAAGACCTCACCACGGTCTATGTTCACGTCGGCCAGAAAAATCTGGAAGTGGTGCCCACTGCCACGCAAGGTGCCTACGAACTGAAGGATGTGCCCGCCGGTGCCACGGTGGAAATCGAATTTACGAAACCCGCCGGCCTCGGTGCGCTGAAAGCCGCCGCCCCCGCCGCATCGAAAGCGGTCTATGATCTCAGCGGTCGCCGTGTCAGCGAATCGGCACACGGACTGCAGATCGTCGGTGGACACAAAGTGTTGCGTTAATTCGCACAGCAGCTCAAAAGGCATACGGGAGCCACACGGTATCTCGTATGCCTTTTGGTTTTCTCCCGCCCGGCCCTTCGCCCTTCGCCAAAGTGTCGTGTCGCGGCCCATCTCCGTTCGGTCCGCCCCCGCCGACCGAACTTCCCTCCCTCCTATCATTTCTTTATCGCATGATCAAACCCTATCTCCTCGCCTTCGCCCTGCTGCTCCCGCTCGGAGCCGCGGCACAATCCGACTATCCTCTTCATTTCGATAAGAACGCGCCCGCCGTTTCCGCCGACCGTCCCTTGCGCGGCGTCACCTTTACCACCTCGGCCGGAGCCCGTCGTCTCACCATCGCCAACCCCGCCCCCTACACCGACCTCACAGCCGAAACCCTCACCGCGCGTCCCGGTGATCGCGTCGAGGTGCGCTTCGATTACGGCAACAATGGCGCCACGTGGATGCACGGATACGTCTTCGTAGACCGCGACAGTGACGGCAACTTCACCAGCGACGGCGACCTCCTCGCCTATTCCTACTATCAAGGTCAGGACATGACCGGCCGCACCATCGCGCCCAACGTCCAAGGTTACGGCAGCGCACTCAATCCCCCCGCGTTTCGCCTGCCCGCCAACCTCGCGCCCGGCCGCTACCGCCTGCGTTTCAAAGTAGACTGGGACAATGTGGATCCCGCCGGCTCACTCGGATCGGAAAACAGCGCCAAGGGTAAAAACGGCATCCTCACCAATCGCGGCGCCATCGTCGACACCTGGCTCGAGGTCAAGGGCAAAGCCTACGCCGAGTCCCGCCTGAGTCTCGATACGCGCAACGCCAATCTCTATGCCCCCGACGGCGCGCTGCCCCTCACCGTGGCTTCCGACGAAGCCCTCGCCCTCCGCGTCGTCACCCCCGATGCCGGTTATGAACTCGAGCGCTTCGCCGTGCGCCACGGCCGCGAACTCGACGGTCCCTCCACTGTGGGCGGCACGCCGCAGTGGACCGAAACCGAGTTCATCCCCGCCGCCGACGGCCGAATCACCCTTCCCGCCGCAGTCATGCAGGGCGACGTGCGCATCATCGCCCACTATGTGCCCGGCCAAAACGCAAAATATTTGCCCGCCTTCGCCGACGAGTTCGATGCCCCCGACGGTTCGCAGCCCAACGCCAAAATCTGGTCGCGCACCGTCCGCCGCAATCCCACCTGGGCCCGTTTCCACTCCGATTCGCCCCTCACGGTCTTCGTGCAGAACGGAGAATTGGTGTGCCGCGCCATGGCCACGCCCGATTCCCTCAAGGCAAAGGGCGAACAAAAGGACTTCATCACCGGCGGAGTGCGAAGTGAAGGCCGCTACTCCTTCCGCTACGGTCGAGCCGAGGCGCGTATTTTCACCACCCCCCACAGTGGCAACTTCCCCGCCTTCTGGATGATGCCCGCCCAAAGCAAAAAAGGCTGGCCGCACGAGGGAGAAATCGACATTTGGGAGCAGATCAACAACGAAAACAAGGCCTATCACACCCTGCACTCCAATTGGACGTTCAACCTCAAGCACAAAAACGACCCGATGTCGCACTTTGCGATGGGCGACATCGACTATTCGCGCTACCACACCTTCGCCGTCGAGTGGACACCGACCCAAATCACATGGAGCGTCGACGGAAAAGTGGCCGGCACCGCGGTGAAGAGCACCAACGCCGATGCCTTGGCCAACGGGCAGTGGCCTTACACCGAACCCTTCTATCTCATTCTCAACCAGAGCGTGGGCGACGGCAGTTGGGCGGCAGGTCCCGACATGAACTTCCGCTACGAAACGCGCTTCGACTGGGTGCGCGTCTACCAAACGCGTGAGCAAAACCCCCTCGTGGGCATCGAAGCTGTGAAACTGGGCGACGAAACGCAAAAACAAGGCGGGTCTGCCGGAAAAACAGCCGATTTTTCCGCAAAATCCGCCGACAATTTCGATCTCACCGGGCGCAAAGCTCCGAAAGGCACCACCGGCGTGCAAATTCGGGCCGGTCACAAGGTCATGGTGGGACTATAGCACGACCACATCGGCCATTTTGATCCCAAAAGTGCCGAATGCGCGTGCCAAAAGCGCCATTTATCCAAAGCTTCTTCTTTTATATTGTGTCTGAGCTCCTTTTTTTCCTTAAAAACATTGGGTGGCTCTCTGAAAAGGCTTACCTTTGCAACGAGTAATAGTAGAAAAGTGCAGGACTTTGGACGCGGAACCGAAGAAACTTCGCACCTTCGGCACTATGCATCGCATAATTCAACTCAATAATATAACCACAGTTATGAAATTCAGAACTTTTCTGGTAGCTGCTCTCGCAGCAGTGGCTCTCGGTGCCAACGCACAGAGCTCGGCCAAGTATGATTTCAGCCCTTATTGGACGATCGGTCTTCAGGGTGGCGCGGCTACCACTTACGGTGAGCACCTTAAGTGGTCGAAGACCATTTCTCCCGCCGCTGCTTTCTCGGTGGGCTATCGTTTCTCGCGTCCCGTAGGCTTGCGTCTCCACGCCAGCGGCTGGGAAGCTAAGAACGGCTGGGATTACAACCACGATCGTATGGACTACTACAAGTGGAACTACGGTCAACTCGGTCTCGACGCTATGCTCGACCTCAACACCATCTTCAGCCACTACAACCCCAACCGTTTCTTCACCGTTTACGGTATCCTCGGTGTGGGTTACATCCACGGCTTCAAGAATGAGGACGCATACAACGACAAGTACACTCTCGGTCACCCCGCAGAAATGCAGCTCCTCTGGGAGAAGAACAAGCTGAACGTTGTCAGCGGTCGCGGTGGTGTGCAATTTGACTTCCGTCTTGCCAAGCGCGTTTCCTTCAACCTCGAAGGTCTCGCTACCGTCACCTCCGATAAGTTCAACTCCAAGGACGGTGGCAACGCCGACTGGCTCTTCGACGCTTATGCAGGTCTGAAGTTCCGTCTCGGACGCATCGGCGAAGCTGCACCCGTTGTGGTGGCTCCGGCTCCCGTTGTGGCTCCTGTCGTAGAAGAAGTGAAGGAAGAGGAAGTTGTTGAGCCCGCACCCGCACCCGCTCCCGCTCCTGCTCCCGCACCTGCCCCCGTTCAGGTACAAAGCCTCACCCGCAACGTATTCTTCCTCATCAATTCCGCAAAGGTACGCCCCAGCGAAATCGTGAAGGTGAACGAAGTGGTGAACTACCTCAAGCAAAACCCCAACGCCAAGGTTTCCATCACCGGTTATGCCGACCGCGGAACGGGTAACGCAGTGATCAACAGCCGTCTCTCCAAGCAACGTGCAAACGCTGTCTTCGCTGAGCTCGTTAAGCGCAACATCGCTGCAAACCGCATCATCAAAGACGCAAAGGGTGACACTGTTCAGCCCTTCGCTGTCAACGATCAGAACCGCGTCGTGATCTGCATCGCTGAATAATAGCGACAGAGAACGATCTTAGGATCGATCCTAAATAGAACTCCCCGTTGCCCATGTGGCGACGGGGATTTTTTGTTCCCGTGCGACGTGTCACACGGATTTTTTTGTACCTTTGCTCCAAAACATCCCCATTTTATGAACATCGGAGACAAAGTTCGCTTTCTCAATGCGGTCGGCGGAGGCCGCATCACCGGATTTCAAGGCAAAGACCTCGTCCTCGTCACCGACGAAGACGGATTTGAAGTGCCCACCCTCCGCCACGAAATCGTTGTGGTAGACACCGACGCCTACAACCTCGAGCGCAAACCCGCCGCCGGTCGCCGCAGCAAGGAGATCGACCCCAACGATCCCGCCGCCCGCGGAGGCGCTCGCCGCAAAGCCCCCAACGGCGAAACCCACACCAGCTTCAAGGCCGCACTCGCCGCCCACGACGACGAAGAAGCGGGCGACGAACTCGAAGCCGAAGGCCGCCGGGCCGACGAAAACGCCGATCCCGCCGATCGCGAAATCACCTTCCGCCCCCGTCCCCTCGAGCGAAAAGGCGCCGACAGCCTCAATCTCCACCTCGCCTTCGTGCCCGCCGACACCCGCCAACTGAGTGTCACCGAGTTTGAGGCCTATTTCGTCAACGACTCCAACCTCTTCGTCCGCTACATCGCCCTCACGCAACACGGCACCGACTATCGGCTGTGGCGCGAAGGCTTGGTCGAGCCCAATCGCAAGGTCTTTCTCGCCAAACTCACCCACAACGATCTCCCCGACCTCGAGCGCCTCACCTTTCAACTCATCTCTTATAAGGAAGACAAGCCCTTTGCGCTCAAACTCCCCCTCAACGTCACGCTGCGCGTCGACGGCACGAAGTTCTACAAGCTCCACACCTTCGGCGACTCCGATTTCTTCGACGAACCCGCCCTCGTGCGCTGCCTTGTGGAGAACGACCGTCCCGCCAAGTCCGTCGCCGTGAGCGCCGAAGCCATCGAAGAGGCCCTCGTCACCCCCGAAATCGCCGCGCACCCCGACCGTCCCGCGCGCAAGGGCGACCATGCCGGTGCCGCCGCCCGAGCCGCCGTGCCCGGTGCCGCGACGCTCGACCGCAATGCCATTGTCGAAGTCGATCTCCACGCCGAATCCGTTCTCGACTCCATTGCCGGCCTCACCTCGTCGGACATCCTCATGTGCCAGCTCCGCGTCTTCCACGACACCATGCGCGCCCACACCAAAGAGCACGGCCGTCGCATCGTGTTCATCCACGGCAAGGGCGAAGGTGTGCTGCGTGCCGCCCTGCTCAAGGACCTCAAGCGCCACTATCCCCGCTGCACCCACCAAGATGCCTCCTTCCGCGAGTACGGATTCGGCGCCACGATGGTCACGATCCGCTGATTCTGCCCTCACCCTCCGCGCTTCCGTCCGTCTGCCCGCAGGAGAAACGCCCTCGCCCCGCAACGCATCTTGCCGTCTCCCGCCGTGAGCTGTCATTCAGTCCCGCAGCGCCGCCTCCTCCTGCGTTCGTCGGGCGGAAACGCCCCCGGGCGCAGTGCAAAGCCCCCCGTTTTCCGCCCAAAGCCCCGCACTCTCGCGCATTTTCTCCCCATTTTTTCACCGCCCCCCCCGGGCCTTCATTCTTCCGCCCCCATGCGTCGAATCGTTCTTGCCCTCCTCGCCCTCTTTTCGCTCACGGTAGCCCGTGCCGACGAGGGCATGTGGTTGCTCAAACTCATGCAAGAGCAGCACCTCGCCGACTCTCTCCGCAAAGCCGGATTGCAGCTCGCCCCCGAAGCCCTCTACAGTGACAACCGCCCCTCGCTCCGCGATGTCGTCGGCCGTTTCGGCGGCGGATGCACCGGCGAAGTCGTCAGCCCCGACGGACTCATCTTCACCAACAACCACTGCGGCTTCTCCTTTGTGCAGGCCATGAGCGACCTCAAGCACAATTATCTCCAAAACGGCTTCTTCGCCAAGAGCCGCGCCGAGGAGTTGCCCGTGCCCGGCCTCACCTTCACCTTCGTGGTCCGCATCGACGATGTCACAGCGCGCGTCGAGGCCCTCGCCCGTCAGAAGAAATACGACCAGTACAAGCGCCAATCGGCCGCCGTGCTCGGTGCGTTGGCCGAAATGCTGCTCAAGTCCGGCCCCTACGCCAAGGCGCCCGGCGTGAGTGCGCGCATTGTCCCCTTCTTCGGCGGCAATCGCTATTTCCTCTTCGTCGAACAGCGCTACGACGACGTCCGTCTCGTGGTGAACCCGCCCCAGCAGATCGCCCAATTCGGCTTCAACCAAGACAATTGGATGTGGCCGCGCCACAATGCCGACTTTGCGGTGTTCCGCATCTACGCCGATGCCAAGGGACGCCCCGCGCGCTATGCCAAAACCAATGTGCCTTTGCACCGCGACAAGTGGTTGCCCATCAGTCTGCGCGGCGTTGAACACGGCGACTACACCATGATCATGGGCTTCCCCGGCCGCACCAGCCGTTTCCTCACCGCCTCGCAGGTGCGTTTGCGCTGTGAAAGCATCAACGAACCCATCAACCTCGCCGGAGAAGCCGAACTCCGCTTCATGAAGTCGCTCATGGATAGCGACAAAGCCGCCTCGCTCAAATACGCCGGCGAGTACATGAGGCTCGGCAACATGGTGAAAAACTTCGGCGGCATGAACGCCAGCGTCGCTTCCACCCGTTTGCTCGACATCAAGGCGCGTGAGGAAGCCGCTTTCCGCGAATTTGCCGCTCGCAGCGGCCGCCCGGAATACAAAAACATCATCGAGCGCATCGATTCGCTCGTGGCCGCCGTGCGCGACACGCTCCACGACTACAACCTCCTCCGCTTCACCTACGGCGCACAAGACTTCCATCCCAACACCGCCGCCCTCTGGGCCTTCATTCATCGCTTCGCCCCGCGCGTGCAAGCCAACTGGCAGCGACTCGACCGAGGCAAAAAGCAAATCAAGGCCGGCGCTGAGGAGAAAAAACTCTATCGCGATTTCATGCAGTCGGCGTATCGCGCGGCACTGACCACTGATTTCGACTACGACCTGCGCAAGATGAAACTCCTGGCTCCCTATTGGGCCAAGCACCACCGCCTCAAAGCGCAGCCCGACTTCGTGCGCGAGGACATGAATGCCTATTTCGATTCACTCTACAGCACGACGGATTTCCGCGACACGGCCGAAATTGAGACGTACATGGCCACCGACTATTTCGAGACCCTCACCGAAGATCCCGTCATCAGCCATTGGTCGCTATTCGACCGCCAGATCGATGAAGTTTATCGCCCTGCGTTGGCTCGCTACGAGCACAAACTCGCCGAACTCGAGCAGATCTACGTGCGCGGCCTCTGCGAAATGTACGGATGGACGAAGGCGCCCGACGCCA
>ERZ772909.262-NODE-262-length-35337-cov-4.589791_pt1 | contig 35337 bp, 47 predicted proteins | sample MGYA00511137_ERZ772909 | MGnify/ENA primary metagenome ERZ772909 (study PRJEB29015, sample SAMEA2738095) | human oral metagenome | biome: human oral; feature: human-associated habitat; material: saliva | place: China | collected 2270 ... | reverse complement strand
TGCACATAAATATTGAAATATTAACATCTCTATAAACAATGATGTATTGCACTTAGCTTTTCAGAGCATAAAATAATACTCTATCATCATCTATGATTTCTTTCAGCACATCATACTTTGGTATAATTCTTCCTGCTCTTTCTACATCTTCGTCTGTCACTTGTAAATACACAGTCTCACCGTTGTCTACAAGAGCACTGCTAAGCAAATATCTTCTGTCGTCGTTGTATAAGTTTAACTTGCTTAATTCACTACTGCAAGCAACTACTCTCTCTGCTATCGTAAGAGCGTCTGAATAATACCCTAAAACATAACTATTCAATATATAAAATAAAGCGTCAGTTGAAAGATTGATACAATGTAATAGAACATTGTATTTCTCTTCATACATTTCATATATTTCATACGCGTTGTCATAAATGCTATATGACACATCATCAAAATTATTTAATTCAGGAAATATCATACAGTACAGCGCGAATCTTCTTGCAGTTTCTTTTTCAACCGCAACACCACTCAGATACGCATCATATAAACCAATACTTAATATGTGTTTGTTATCAGACAACAATCGTTTTTTTATTGTATTACGGTACGTTTCTTTAAAAAGCTTGTCTTCTTCTGTTAATTGTATACTCTTAAAATCATTGTAGCATAAAATTTCATTATTATTATACTCATACAACTCTTCACATTCTACATCGAACATTCCATCATCATAAAATGTAGCTTCAAAATCAAAATTATGCATTTTACACTCACTCCATAATAAAAATATTATGTTTGATAATCTAACCCGAGTTACACTCTTCTTCTTACCTACTAAACTCATAATTACTTTTGCTACATTAAGCACATTTAATTCCATACATTTAATCTCTTTCTTTCTCTTATTCAAAAATTCAAGTTTATTAAACTAATCTTTCTCTTATACTATTCTAATCTTAAGCTAATATTACTCTCTCAAAATTATGAATTATATTTATTTAAAATTTACAATTAAGAATAAAAAACAACCAATCAACAATTTCATTCCAACCATCTTAGTAAGCAGCATAGCATACAAAATATGTTGGAATTTAAACAACAATATTAAATATAATGTAAGGCACTAATACTCTACAATATATAGATTGTCATACGTCGTATCATCACATAAGCCTTTGTTTAACTCTACTGCGATGTTCTTACATTGCACACTGTAAATAAAATTCTTTAAAGGCTTATCAGCGCCTTTTATGTTAGTAGCAATAACAGCGTCAACGTCATATATCTCAGATAGCATTTTCTGCATATCTTTTGCTTTACCTTTGATAGCATAATACACATTATCGTCTATATGCATACCAACACAATAATCTTTATACTGACGAATAACTACAGCACTTTTATCTTTATATTTTTCGAACGTGTTTATGTCATCATCTACACACAATGTACTCTTATTAATAGGTGTAGGTTCAAAGAGAGCATGATGAATTGCGTCATCTAAGTTTAGCGGTTTATTTTCAAGCTTTGCTTCTTTTACTATTGTCTGTACGCTTTCAATGTACTTATCAATAATCTGCTCATATGTAAAATCTTTAACCGCATATTCATCATAGTTTATATGGAAAAACTCACCTTTAAGCTTTTCTGCCATCAGTAAATTTATTTTACTTTCAAGAACATTGTAAAACCAACCATAGCGCTTATTACCACATATCTTTTTCACTTCGTCAAATATAGATGTTGTAAACTTTAAATAACTGTCAAGAGAACTGTCGAAAGGAATATTTAAATTTTTAAACAATTTATTCAATGTTTTTCTTTCTTTTACTAAATCATCACTGACAGGTTTATTGTGTTCTACTCTATTTAAGTATCTACATTCAGTGTCATACATCTGGCGACCAGTGTAATGACCATTAGATATGTTCATAGATTTTACAACTTCATTTTTAAATCTTTTGCGTACTTCGCCTGTAAAGTTTTCAAGTGTATCAGATCCGCTTATTCTTTTAGCGATGTCTTCATAAAAATCGCCATCATACGCTTCATAATCTTCGTGTGATATCATATAAGCAAGTCTTGGCATTGCTGCGTGTATATCTACTCCAATATAACCTGGATATTGCTTTGGTCTATCTACTTTTGGTACACAGCTATATTTTGATGTCAAACGTAGTGTGTTTCCTTGATAGCTCTTTAAGAATACTCTATCTTCTACACAATTTTCATCTCTTTCAATGTCTTTTGATGTTAGAGACATATTTTTAGTTCTTACACGTATGTCTCTTTTTTCTTTTGCTTTTCTATCTTCTTCTTGTTTTGTTTTAAGATATTCTTCAAAATCAATAGGCTCTAGACCATTTCTTACGCGTTGTGAATTATACTTATAGAATGAAAACATCTCTCTTGGTAGCAAACCGTTGTTGTATTCTGCGTAAGCTTCTGAAAATGCATGGAAACTTTTATAAATCTCATTTAGATTGTCTTCATATATATTGTTACAAGAGAGTATATGACGCATATACTCATTATTTTTAAAATTTTCCCAAGTCTCTTTCTTAACGTAAAGATATGTGCCTATCTCAACATTTTTTTTAAATCTGTTTCTAACATCATTGTTTGTTAATTTTTCAACAATCTCAAAACCAACAACTTTATTTAAAAATTTCAACGAATGATTAAAGAATCGAGAGCTTTCAGCTTTGATAAAATTATAAACTGTTTTAGCGTTGCTATATAAATCTTCGTGGTCTCTTGTTATTTTTTTATCATTATAGCATTTTGCTATGCCTTGTGTATAAACAGGACACGCCATAAATAGCGGCATAAACGACCCGTGTACTAATACTCCGTCTTCAAATTCTTCTTCAACGTTATGTTCGACAAATGTTTTGAGTAGTAGAGCAAAATCTCCTAATAAGCTAGCAAATGTTGATATATTATCACGTGTACGATAGAATCTTTCACTTTCGTACTCAAATTTGTCGTAAATATTGTATTTATTATCTTGCGCAGATCTAGGTTTTCCACCTTTACCAAAACTTATTTTTACAGCCCTAGTATTTTTTGCATTAGCTGTAGGGTATCTATGCATATAGTGACCAGACTTACGCACGTCTCTTGTAATTTTTCGCATTAAAACTCCTAAAAAGAGCAATATACTGCTCTCTCACTTCTTTTTATTTAGTTGTACTTCTTTTAAAATATTGTTTTACTTCTTTGTATAATTCGTCACTATAGTCACAGTCATCAAGCATGTCTGGTGTATAAAAATCGCGATAATCTACACAATACTCGAAATCTGAATAAATGCCATATTCATGTTTTAAAAACTTTGCGACATACATCGCAAGAGTTTCATAAGGCATTCCACCTTTAATATCTAAGACAGCCTTTGCTGTGTTTCTTTCCATAATCATTTGTGGTACTTCCTCTCTTTTTATTTAGTTGTACTTCTTTCTATCAATCTCAGTGATGAATTTAATAGGCACAACATTATAATTATCATAATCTTCAAGACAAACACATAGTTCATTATTGTGATATGTGAAACTATCTACTTTGAGACTTTCTTTACAGGGAATTAGATAATCTACACCTGCATATTTAATTTCAGCATAACCTTTATCAGCGTATGCGTTTAATATTTCTTGTAATTTTTCAAACATTACATTTCTCTCTTTTTATTTAGTTGTACTTCTTAATCAGATTTAATCTCTGACTATCTTTAACGATAAAATATATTACATAAGTATAAAAAGCTCTCAGAAGTCAATCTTGTACGTCTGAGATATGTCTGAGAACTAAGTTTATCTTACTTATCATCATCTAAACAATAACTATCTAATTATAAAAAACAACCAATCAACAATTTCATTCCAACCATCTTGGTAAACAACTAAGCATGCATAAATATTGAAATTTAAACGTACGTTATAAAAATGATGTATTGCACTAATAAAAGAGAGTAGCATTACTACTACTCTCACTCTTTTTATTTAGTTGTACTTCTTTACAAAAAAAAAGACGCTCTCTTAAGCTGAGCGCCTTCTTAACTGCGATATGTAAATCTTTAATCAAAATATTTTAGTAAAAGGAACATATTTTTGCAGTGTATAAATTCTACGATACGTAAATCTTGATTCAAAACTTATAGAGAAAAGGAACGTATTTATGTAGAATGTATTTGTATTATAACACAAAACAATTAATTTGTAAACAACTTTTTTAAATTAAAATTCTGCATATGTAAAATCTGACGTCCTTAGCATAAAGCCAAAAATACAGAATACGTATAATAATGTAAAACAAATGAGTAATTTAATACTCAACGGTATCTTAGCTATAAACTCTGTAATCTTTCTCATCAAGCTCTCCTTTAACTTCTGAGAATAATTTTCGTCTTAAGCGGTAATTATTATTAAAAGAGCATAAAAGTTTACGAGAGACGATTCTGGTTCGTCTGGAGTATATCTCAGAGTACTTCTGTAATACTACTTACAGGAATAACGTTATATGGATAATAACCACTACCTGATACGCATACACAGAGTTCATATTCTTCTCACTCTTTTTATTTAGTTGTACTTCTTTTAGTCAATATACACTTCAATAGGTGTATCAGTTGTAAATGATAAAACTAACTCGCCATTTAAAATAATTGCAGGCGCGCCAAACATCTGTTCATTAGGCACTTCAAATTTAGTACCCGCTTTAATGTAAACGATATCGCCTTTAAGAAATAAACCATTCTCTTCTAGTTCTTTTTCTGTGATGCCCTCATCTAAATCATTGATGTTGCAATACACTACATCTCTCGCAAATCTAAGCATTTATGTACCTCTCTTTAATCTTCTGTGCCAGATTTTACTTCTGACAATGAATTTTTAATTAGTGATAGTTTTTATGATAAATATATGAAAAGCTCTCAGAAGTCAATCTCGTACGTCTGGAGTATATCTCAGAGCTATATTTAGCATCCTTTTCTCTTTTTATTTAGTTGTACTTCTTTTTATATCTCTATTAGTCGAATAAGCCTCTACACCGCGTCAAGGTTGAGATAATTAGTAGAGGTAGAGAGCTTTATGCTCTCTTATTTTAAGCCCAATCTTTCTTATACTCCTCTGTGTATAGATAAGGCCAAGTACGCTTAGAGTATTCAAGCAATTCTGTAAGTCTATTCTCACACTCTTTCTGAATCTTTCTTAGAATACTACTGTCATCTGAGCCTGCAAGTTCATCTTTGCTCTTCTGTAGATAATCGTCTGGTGTAGTCCAGTCAAGCACTTCCTTATTTTCTTCATTAGGCTGGAATAGAGCACTACCAAAATTAGTCTTAGTTTCGTGAATGTAAAAATTACTCTTATTCTTGATGTTGAACTTATCAGCCATAAAAGGATAAATCTCACATAGAGCTACATAGGTTCTTAGAGCAAGAATATACTCTTCATTCGGCTGTACTTGTAAGTCAAGTCTCTGGCCTAGGAATCTCATTAGCTCGTTAAAATTCATTGTAGGGTATACAAAATGAAGAACTGTCTTTGGTGTGACTAACCTACAATCCTGATTAGAGATTTCGTGCGTATTCATCATATCACAATAGAGATTCATTGCGTCGTCTACTAGCTTTAGGTATCTGTCTTTAAAACCAAGCTTTTCATAACTCTCTGGCATAGCGATATCGCAGATATGCTGAGGATTGTCGCCTGTGCACATAGCGCTTGCACTCCACTTATGGCGATACAAGTGAGTAGTTTCCTGATGGTGTATTCCATCAATACAGAGTACGAAGTTAATCATATCTCTAAAGCCAGGTAAGAAACCGTTATTATGCATAGCTCTATACAGAATCTTCATTTTATCTTCATCTGTTAGATTGTAAACGTCATATCTTCTGTTGTTTACATCTCCTGCTCTTGACCAAGTAGCAAGTAGAGGTCCTACACACATTTCAGCAAGTTGCTCAACAGTAGGATAAGACTTAAATTCTACAGAGATAGGCTCAAGGTCGTTAGTAATTCTGTACTCAGGTACTAGCTTATCCCATTTCTTAACTCTTTTATCTCTTACGTTAAATTCCATTTAAACTTCCTTTCTTCTAATTTAAATATGCTTTGCATTGCATAGCAATATTTTCTAGCGGTAAATGCTTATAGCAAATCATTTCTCTACTTAGAGAATCTTGCACTACAAAAATATTATCTTTTTCTATTATTATTGTATCATCTGGCAGTATGCCTATTAGCTCAATTAATTTTTCTAGCATTGTTTATGCGCTTCCTTTCTTTTTATTTAGTTGTACTTCTTTCACATCAATTTTGTAATCTCGCTTACCTGCGTATGCAGGCTTTCTGCTAAATCATCGATTAAGATTAAGAAGTTAAACCCTAATGAACTAACTAACAGAATGTTAGAATCTTCAGTAGATTGCCAACATCTACGACATTCTTCTAACTGAGAATTTTCATTGATAAATTTTACTAGCTTAACGCTACATTGCGTAAAAATGTCAGAGTATTTAAAATTACTACTATACGACATCTTTTTACGCCAGCCAATAACGTTAAACCCATTTACATAATCTTTACCAAACTCCATGTCTGTTTTGAGTAATAAATCTTTGTATTCACTGTTTAACAAATCAATCTTAGCAGTGTAAAAATTAATCAACTCATCTAGTGGATAACCTCTTTTGTCTTTGTCTATGTAAATTTTATTTAATGTTGCATCATATCTATTTGATGGTATATTTCCACAGAATATTTCTTCATTCCCATTAAATTCAAAAGCTGCGTACATATAGCAATCTTCGTTAATAAAGCTTCTATCGTCAGCAATTTGTACTCCGCCAATTGCATTTAGAAATGTTTTAAGTTGTTTAGTAAATTTGTCATTATCGTAAATCATATTATTTATCTCTCTCTCTTATTTTGCACAAAAATCTTTAAGCACGTATGAAGCCTGTAGAGGCTCACTGAATTTTTCGTGTGAATCAAAGCGTCTTTCAATATGTTTTACTACCTTTTCGTGCATTTCATCAATATTTAAGTTTAAGTTAATTATTCTGCAACTAACTAAGTTAAAATGTATTACAGACTTATAATCAAGTCCTACTTCAGCGCTTATTTTTATGTCTAATATACCTGAAAGCTGCTTTTCTCTACCGTTATCGTCTCTATAAGTACCCTTGTAATGATAACCACTACATCTAAATATGCCATTTAACAAATTGTCTTGCACGTCATTTACAGCGATTAATCTAAAATCATTTTCTGGTATATGATTATAGTCACAATATAGCTTAACGTCATATTCTCTGTATACTTTCATAATTTCTCTCTCTACCAAATTTCAAAATCATACTTAAGTTTAATCTTCTGTTTCTTTTCTTTGAATTTATCTACGTTTTCTTCGCAATAAGCATTCCAGTTATCGCGCAGTGCGTCTTTAAACTCGCTCATATAATCAAATTTCTCGTTGTCAAGCGCGAACTTATTCTCATTTCTCGTAATAAACGAAAGAGTAGACTCTGCTCGTACTGCGTTTTCACAACCACATTTTGCGTATCTACCGTTGTCAAATTCCCATACAAGTGGTTTAACTTTACAAACAGGACAAACTTTCCATTCTTCAGGTTTTTCTACGGGCTTGTAAAAATCATCACAATTATAGAATTTTGTACCTTGCTCATATACTTCTATAAGCATTCATCGCTCTCCTTTGTTTTAATTTCAACTTTAAACTCTAGATGTTGATAAGTGTCAGAGTTGTACTTATCTTCAATACTTTCAAAAAGCTCTTCATCGCTTACTTCTAAAAAATGATAGTGTATTAATCTTTTATCTTTTAGATTTAGCACTGCATACATTTTTACAGTCACTAAGCTATCAGACATTTTTACTCTATCACATACAAAAGTAGCGTATACTACATCATTTATGACGCAATCAACACTATCAAGATAATACAGCTCATCGGGCGCTTCTGTCTGATATAAATAAATATTTTTATCTATATGCATAATCTATCCTTGAACTCAACGTCAAGCACTGTGAAACCGTCGGACCTTGAGTAATCTATTTCAAGCATATCGATTGTCTCACCAAGTTCAGCTTTATCAATAATATTTAATCTATCGACATTCACCGCGTGTAATGAATAATCAACAAGTTCATTATCATCAAAATCAATTACTGCTTTAAGAGTAATATCAGCATAACCTGATACGTCTACGTCACTTACATCAAGATAACCATCTACTTTTACATCTTTACATCTAAATAGTGCTGTGAGTTCATTGTCTTCGTAACCAAGAATTTCTACTAACTCAAATACTTCTTCCGTATCGAAGTCAATGATATAAATTTCTCTTTCAATATTTAATTTCACTTATTTACCTTTCTGCTTAGAATCTAACAACTCTCAGAGGAGTATTATATTTCTGTGCTAACTTTATGTCGTTCGCTGTACCTCTAGATTTGCCATCCCAGAAAACAACGCAACCAATAATCTGGTATTTTGAGATGTACTCAAACATCTCAATATTTCTTAGAATTCCTGCTTTTTTACCGTATCTATTCCAATCAGGAAGAAATACTTTTGTTTTATAATTTCTATCTTTTGCATACTTATTTGCAAGAGAATCAGCACCTCTAGCGCCGCCGTGAACGATTAGAACTTCTTTACGTCCTTGTAAGTAAAAGTCTAGTTTATCATAAAGCAGTGAAGCATCGTTAAAAGTTCTTGAACCTGCAACTAAAAGTATAAACAAAATATTCTACTCCTTAACTATTACTTTTCAATTACTTTAACATCACCATAACTAGCGGTATCATCATAAGAGTCAATATCACTTGTGTCATAATAATCTCTATTGCTTTCTTCTAGCATATCATACACGTCTTGTTCTAGCATATCTGTATTTGCACAGCTCATATCGCGTATTCTGAATTTAATTAACTTTACTTGTAGTATCTTTTGTTTTGCAAGGTCAATTTTTGCTTGTATATCTACAACAATACTGACCTTAATCTCGACTTCATTATCTTCGTAATCAGCAAAATACTCGGAATAAATCTTCTTTAACTCGAATATTCCAGTTAGTACGTTATTTTCTACCTTTAGTACTTCTACTAAATTAAATTTATCACCGCAGTTGATGTCGCTAAAACTAATATCAAATTTTCTTTCTATCATTTATCTTTCTCCATTTTTATTTATACATATTTATCAGATATATCTCAGGCGTACCAGAATCGTCTCTCGTAAACTTTAGCGTACTTGTCGTATAAACTATTATAAAATATAATAGTCTCTTAGAAATGATTCTGGTATCTCTGGTTAATACTTTAAATGCAGAAGTCTTTTTCTGTTAAGACTACGTCAAACACAACACTGTTGATTTCACCGTATTTATAATATATCTCTAGAGTATCAGCGATATATTCTTCTGTTTCAGGTGTATCAATGTTTATGTTACGGATATTATAGCTTGCTAACTGATTATTTTTTACGTTATTCTTATCAAGCTCAACAGTTGCAAGAACTCTGACTGTTACTGCGCCGATTAAATCAGTTGAATCATAATCGGTTTCGTAGTACATAGAAAAATCATCAAGTTTGCATTCAAAAACTCCTCTTAGTATGTTATCTTGCAAACTAATAATTTCGACGAGTTCAAAGCTGTTTTCAACGTCTTCTCTGTCAATAAGTTCTAATTCAAACTTTCTCTTTATTTCCATTTTTATACTCCTTGTAATGTATAATTATACATTACATAAATTTAAAATCTTTAGTTTCGATTATGACATCAAAGTCAATCTCATCCTTATTAAAATAATCGTTGAATAGATTAAATACTGCATCATAATCTGGTACATTCAACTCACTACTACCGATAAAAGCTAGATTGTATTTTATTACTTTTCTTTTCTCTAAATCAATATCGCACTCAAAAATCATTTTAGTAATTCCAGTTAAATAAGTACCTTCATATTTAAGCATATAATTGTCTACTTTAACATCTTTACAACCAAACGCAGCTTTTAGTATGTTATCTGAATAATCATGTATACCAATAATGTTATATATTTCATCAGGCTTACTTATTAGCTTGATGTCAACTTCACTATATAATTTCATTTACACTCCTTAAAAATAAGAGTAGAGCTTTAACTCTACCCTACCAAATTACAATAGTATTTAACTTTTGCAAATACATCGCGGTGTTCATATAAATCTACTGAGCATCGAACTCCTGGAAGAGTTCTACAACGAAAACTTAACTTTTTATTTAAGTAGTCATACATAATACTATTCATATTTTCAGTGTCTTTAAATTCTATATAGTCTATGTTTGAACCTAAGTAGCGTATCTTGTAAACCAAATCAGTAGGTACAGATATACGGTCATATAGTTCATATAAAGCACGCTCTCTTTTAATAAGCATTACATCTTCTTTAGTGATGAATCTTAGAAAATGATTAGCTTGATTAAATAGCTTTCTACTACCTAAATCAGAATTAAACTGTTTAAGCAGATTACGTGTGTGCTTGAGTCTAAACTCATACTGCGTCTTTTTACCAATCTGTCTTGATACTACTCTTACTACATCGTCAAAGCCGTATGCGTTTAAAAGACTTTCAAGCTGACACTTGATGTCTACATCTTTACGATATAAAAACTTGTTTTCTTTTGCTTTAATCTCGTTCTCTAGTTCTTTTAGCTCATTCTGTAGTTGTTGATGTCTCTCAATAAGCTCATAGATGTTATCGTTATTCATATTTATCACCTCTTTATGCAAAACATTATAACATAGCTTAGAGTAAATGTAAACAATAAAAGCAAGTCTCAGATGTTACTCTGAGACAAACTTTCTAATATTAACACCTTGCGCAAGTCGATTTTTAGTTATGCTATACTGGCTAGTATTAAATTTTTGACCGTTTACTTCAAAAATTTCATTATCGTCTACGAGGCGTACATCAACAGCGTCAGGTCTAATTCCTTTTGACATTAATCTTCTTGAATTATCAAAACCATCGAGAGGAATTCTTGCAACTTTCTTATCATAAACAATAAATAATGTTTTTAACTTAGTTTCTTTAGTTAGAGGAATCTTAGCAATAATCTGCTCACCCATCTCTAATTCCTTGAATTTAACTAAACCACCTTCAAATTCGTGCGCGATATTAGGTTTAATCTTATGCACAAATATTTTAAAACATCTTCCTTTATTAGTAAATAGAAGAATACTATCTCTATTATCAACAACTAGCTTTTCATAGTGCTCTGGCGTTTTAGCTCTACTCTCACCATTTACTCTTCTAATATCCTTACCAATGAATAGAGTAGATGTGCCGTCAATCTTAACTTCTTTCTTTTCTTTCTCTAGTGGCTTAACTTCTTCCCATTCAGTCAAAATCTCTGTTTTTCTTGGAATGCTGTATGTATCTCTAACTCTGTTTAAGTCATCAATCATTACGTCAATAGGCTTTGTTTTCTTAAGCTTTTTGATAGATTTTTCAAGCTCAGTAATTTCTTTTGTACGATTAAGCACATACTCTTCATTAAAGTTTCTTAGCTTAATATTAGCAACGTACTCAGCTTGAATATCATCAATAGAGAATTCATTCATTAAGCCAGAGATTACTTCATCATCACTCTTACTACCTTTAACAATCTCTACAGCTTTATCAATATTCAGTAGAATCTGAGCTAAGCCTTTAAGTAAATGTAGTTTATCTTCTTTTTCAGCAATTTCAAAATTTATCTCGTCTTGTACCCAAGCTTTTCTATGCTCTATCCACTTGTCTATAATTTCATACACGCCCATTTTAGCGGGTCTGTTATTATAAACTAACGTCATATTACAAGAGAATGTACTCTGAAGAGGAGTTAGTAAATAAAGCTTATTTATAAGAGCTTTTACGTCTGCACTTCTCTTATGCTCAATAGATACTCTGAAACCATCAATACCTATTTCGTCTTTTACATCAAGAATCTCAGGAAACTGTCCTTTGTCATAACATTTCTGAATAGAATCAATTATACTTTCAGCAGTTGTATTATAAGGAATTTCGTCTACATTAATAACGTTATTCTCTTTATCGATACTAAGCTTTGCTCTAAGCGTTACTTTACCTGAACCATTCTCAAATATCTCTGCAACGTCTTCATCTTTATATAGAACATACGCTCCAGTAGAAAAATCTGGTACAGGCATAATTTCACGAATATTCCTATTCCCATTCAGCACTGCTATACAAGCATCACATAACTCAGCTAGATTAAAAGAAGGAAAATCGCAAGCGAAACCAATACCAATACCTGACTGAGGGTTTGCAAGTATATTAGGAAAAGGCATAGAGAGTAAAACGGGTTCTTTTAACGTGCCGTCGTAATTGTCAACCATATTCTCTGGGTGCATATACAGCTTGTCCATCATTTCGTGACAGATTGGCGCAAGCGACAATTCTGAATATCTTGGCGCAGCAGCATCCATCGCTGAAGAGTATACTTTACCAAATGAACCTTTACCAAAAATAAAAGGTGTAAGTAAACTCTCTTTTTCTCTAGTCATATTCACTGCTGTTGAGTATGTTCCCGAATGAGGGTGTATTTTCATTACCTGACCTTCAACGTTAGCGCTTTTTGCTAGCTTATTGAAAAGTCCCATAGTTTTCATTGTATATAATACTTTTCTTTGAGAGGGTTTAAGGCCATCTTCAAGAATAGGCAATGCTCTATTTGTAATAGCTTCTAAGCTCATCAACATCATATTGTCTCTGATACTTGAACCTACTTCTAAATCTGTTATATGCATTATTCTCCTCCTTTATTCAAAATCTAGTTCATATTCATCTGCGTGTTCAGTAATATAATCTTTTCTTACATTAGAATCGTTGCCCATAAATAATTCTATGAATTTAGCGGCATGTTTAGCATCTTCCATTGTAAATCTTACTAATCTCTGAGTGCTTTCATTTAAGCAAAGTGCCATATCTTCAGCTGAGATTTCACCAAGACCTTTATTACGCATTATTTTCTTTACGTCTTTGTCTTTCGTGAGCTTAATCTTTTCTTGCTCATCATACGCAAATGCTTTTGTATTATCTTTATACACAATCTCAAATAATGGAGTTTGTAATGAGTAAACGTGCCCGTCTTTTATAAGTTCTGGCATAAAAGTATAAAAAAGAGTTAAAAGCAAAGAGCTGATATGACAGTTATGTACGAATACACCTTCTGTATTATCGTCTGAAGTGCTGATTAGGAAGCTACCATACTCAGGAACAGTTATGTCATACACTTTAATAGGTTCGTCTAAGTGTATTATCGTAGAGTTTAAAATTCTGCATTTGCCAGACTCTGAACTAATCAAATCATCAGTAGTTAAACACATAGCAGCCTTATACTCACCTGAGTCCAATAAGAATAAGTGGTCAAGAGTACATCTAACTTTGAATTTATTTTCAAATTCAAGTTCTATTAGCTCATTAACCTCTTTTGTGACTCTAGGGAATACGCCTTCTGCTTGAACTATATTTCCATTTTTGTCTTTAGCATATACTCCAACTGATGTAATCTTATCTTGTATAAGCTGCTCAAAAGTATAAATGTTACCATCAGTTGATTTAATTTTTGTATTTCCAGAAAAACAGCCATCAACATCTGAATCGTGCGCAAATATAATTTTGTCAAAATTTAACTTACTTAAATCACACTTTGTAGTTTTTGTATTTACGCCTGTACCGACAAGCTGAATAATATTTTTTATAAGTTGACTGCTTAACGCGTCTGTAACACTTGTCTTATATACTGACTTAATCTTACCTCTAATAGGGAATAAAGCTTGATACTCAGGGTTTCTTGCTTGCTTCAATGAACCAAGTGCTGATGCACCCTCTGCTATATACAGTTCTTTTTTACTTGAGTCTTTACTTCTGCAGTCGATAAAGTTCTCAACTCTATTACGCATGCCGTTAATATCAGACTTTAGCTTTTCTTTTGCTACTTTCTTACTATCAGCGATTGATTTTCTAGCTTGCATCATTGTAACAGCTCTTGATGTAATCTTTTCTACAATAGAATAATTTTCTTTTGTAGAGATAAATTTCATTAGCTCTGCTTTTACTGCGTCGTAAATAGCATTCTTTACTTCTTTACCTGCAAGCTCTTCTTTCGTCTGACCAGAGAATAGAGGGTCTGGAATAAATACAGATAACTGTAGATTTAAACCTTCTCTATAATCTTCAGCATTAGGCTTATCTTTACCTTTAATCTCTGAGTTAAATGAATCTGCAAGAGCGTCTTCAAAAGCTTGTAGATGTACACCTTTTAGTCGTGTTTTTATAGTGTTTACGTATGTATCTATGTTACTCTCATCTGCATAGCAAAATGCAAGCTCTATATCAACAGTACGAATTAAATCTTTATGCTGAATAGCGCCTTCAGTCATTACTGCTACATTTTTCTCAAGATAATCATTTGAGGTAGTGAACTCTACAACATCTGCGCCTTCAGGTAGTGCGTCTCTTAAACCATTCTCAGAGTAATACTCATACTCAGCATTATTCTTAAAATTATCAATTACTTTAATATGAGACTTAGGTAAAAGATAACTAACACCTTTAAGTCTATCATTTAAATCATCTACATCTACAGGATAAGGGCTTGAGAAAATATTATCATCAAGCTTAATTCTTATCTTAGTACCTGTAGGAAAATTAGTCTTATAGTACTCTGCTCTATCGTCTTTTCTTGATTTTAGAGTAGCTTTATTCTTTAGAGGCTTAAACTCATCTTCTTCATTAAAATAACCTGGTACAAAATCTTTAAATGACATGTAGTAGATTTTATTATTTCTATAAACTTCAATATCTACTCTTTCAGATAATGCACAAGCTGCTGATGCTCCTAAACCATTTTGAGATGTACTCTTACCACCAGATGAATTACTGCCTAAATTCTCACCAGAACGAAGAGTTCCAAGAGTAATAATAAAACCATTTACTTCATTTCCTAATGCGTCAGTAGCAGTATCAATAGGTAAACCTCTACCGTTATCGAGTACTGTTACAAAACCGTCGTTATCAAATGTTACTTCAATTCTATCTGCAAAATTTCTTATGATTTCGCCAACGCTGTTATCAATAATTTCTCTGATTGACACTGTTTTCTGCAGAGAGTATGGATGCTCAGCGTCGCCCGTTTCTCTACCAAACGTTAAGTTAATCTTTTTCTTAAGATGTTCTACATCTGTTAGAGACGTGATGTTTTCAGCAGAATAGTGTTCAGTGACTTTCTTTCTTGCCATATTTTATCTACAATCCTTTCGTTTATTAAATATGATAGCTCTCTTTTAAAGCTATTGTTCTCTATTTCATCTTCCCATAATTCTATTAGAGTTATGCCTAATTCCTCTGCAGCTTTCTGTTTCTTCATAAAATCTGCTGGAGTAGATTTAAGTGCGCCTCCATAGAGTGCCATTGGGAATTCACCTTCGACTTTACTATGAGTAGCATTGCCTTGTACTTCAATGCCTAACTGTATATCAGGTAATAGTATATCGATTTCTTGTTTATATTTTGTAACAGGCAGAATTTTTCTATTTGTTTCTACTGCTAGTTCAAAATTATCTATTATATAATTCAAGACTTTTTGCTCTAATCTTGACTTAGTTGTATTCTTAGCAAAATTAGAATAATCAACCCATTTAGGTAGATTTACTCCAAAATAATCTTTAAAATCTACTGCATTAGGTTTACGCTTTCTTTTATTCTCAAATTTCTTAGCCCAATCATTGGCATTTTTATACTCATCTAATAATTTTAAATTCAAAGAAGATTTATGCTGATATAATGTTTGACACACTCTATCGCAGAAATGCTTATTTTTAGGAATAGTGCCTTGTAGCTTTATTTCTTTACCGCAATATTTACATTCTATTGTATGAAAATCAGTACAAACTTTCTGAGATGAAGAGGTTGGAGTAAATATATTCCCACAGTAAATACATTCTCTAGGTTTATACGTCATATTTTTACGTGTATGAGTATTTCTACAAGAAGAGGAACAGAACTTAGCATCTCCATAAGATTGGAAACGCTGTCCGCACTCTATGCAATAATGAATCTTTTTTACTTTAGCTTGTTTATTCATAGCTCTTTGACATTGTTCAGAACAAAAATCACTTGTTTCTGAAGAGGTTTTGCGTACTTTACAGTTTAAGCAAAAATTATTCCAATTCTTTTCAGCGTTAAAACATTCTATACATAAATCTTGTTTTTCATAATTATAACGTTTAAACTCTTTGCTACATTTACTACAGTTAAACAATTTTTCTTTAGTACTCAGTTTACCTGCACAACTTCTTGAGCAAGTCTTACTTAAATACGATGATAGTCCTCGTTTTGCATTAAACTCTTTATTACATACTGGACAGTTGCGTATTACTCCCATAGTCTCTCTTTTAATCTCTCTATGTTATTTTCAGCTTAGGTATATAAACTATCATTAATAGCATAAAAAGCTCTCAGAAATGATTCTCGTACGTCTGAGATATATCTGAGAGCTATATTTTACTTACCATTTAATTTAGCGTACAACTCTTCTTCAGTTATAATCTCTATACCTAACTGCACTGCTTTCTTATACTTACTACTTGAGCTAGGTTCATTACAAACAAGAAAATCAGCTTTGTTTATGGCAACTTCTTCAGCGTTATGCTCTTCTAAAAACTTAACTATATCTTTTCTTGCTTTGCTCATTTTGCCTGTTAGACAAACTTTTACATTCCCGCTCTTTTTATTTAGTTGTACTTCTTTGACGTAGTTAAGCACTTCGTCTAACTCAGAATAATCAAAGTTTAGTAGTGTATTAGAAATACCTGAGCTAATGCCATATATCTGAGAAAAATCGAATCTTTCATCGATAGCTTTTCTAAAAGAAGAGTAATCATTAAAATACTCAACTAGCTTTATCGCTGTTTGCTTAGAGATATTTTCTAAACCGCAATTAGCAATTAATTTCCATAGCTCTATTTCTTTAGGGATGTTATTTAGAATCTTATCTACTGAAATATCAGAAAAACCGTCAAGCTGCAACCACTCTTCTCTATGAGCGTAGAGTTTAAAATAATCTGATAAGCAAGTTAACCAACCTAACTTAATTAACTTCTCAATAGTAGAGTTAGATATACCTTCAATATCCAACGCTTGTTTACCTGCAAATCTGATTAGCTTATTCTTTATCTTAGCAGGACAATGTTTATTTACGCATACAAGCTGTGTTACTCCTTTTATATCAATTTTTAATTCAGAGCCGCAATCAGGGCAAATTGTTGGAATTTCAATAATCTCATTTGTAGACTCGCCTGCGTGATGAATCTGAGGAATTATCATATTACTTTTACACACATAAACTTTCTGTCCTACACTTGGAATATGCAATATCTTTTCTACTATATCAAGATTATGCATACTAGCTTTCTGGACATTTGTGCCATCGATAATAACAGGCTTAAACTTCGCTACAGGAGTAAGATTACCTGTCTTACCTTGTGTCCATATAATGTCTAGCAACTCTGTTTCATAAAGCTCGTCATAGAATTTAAAAGCTAAAGCAGCGTTAGGACTATGTTCTGTTTTACCTAAGCTTTCATATTCTTCTATATTATTAATCTTATAAACTAAACCGTCGATTGGTAAATCGACACATTGTTCTCTTAGTGCTTCAGTGTCAAAATCAAATCTATAAGGCACCACTTCAAAATCTCTGCCTAAGTCATATAGCTTTTCTGATAATAGAGAATAAGACTTATCAGAAGAGATTAAATCGAAAGCGATGAATGATAAATTTCTCTGTTCTGCAACTTTAAGTCTCATACTACCTGCAGCATAGTTTCTTACATTAGAAGAACCAGTGTAATCAGAGTATTTACAAATAACTTCGCCTTCAACTACAATATTATAAGGTAGAGATTTAGGAATATTATGTATAAGCATAGCATTATGCGTAACATCTTCACCTACTCTGCCATTTCCTCTAGTCTCTGCTCTGAATAGCTTACCATTCTTATATGTTAATCTGCAAGTTAAGCCGTCAAGCTTTGCCATAGCGATAATATCTTCATTCTTGAAGAATTTCTTTACTTCTTCAATATCTTTTGTTTTCTTTAAAGAAAGCATAGGAGTAGAATGCTCTACTTTATTCAATGTATTAGAGTGAATATTCTGCGTAGGTGAATCTTTATCAGGAGTATGAGTCTTTTCATATTCTACTACTTGAAAATATAAATCGTCCCATTCTTTATCTGAAAGCACTGGAGTACCAGAATCATATAACTCTGTATGCTTATTTAATTCTTTTATTGCTTTTTTATAATTGAACATTTATACCTCTTTACATATATCTCTGAGTATTGCTTGCATAAACAAAACAACCTGTTAACGGTTTACAATTTGTCAGTAGCTTAACACATTTAAAATACTTTCGTATGTGCTCTATCTCTTCTTTAGGAATGTAAAGTAATGCGTCATTAAAATCTTTTGATAAGCATTCGTACTGATGATTTCTATGTTCTCTGTTTGCGTAGCAATTCCAACCTAAAGATAAAATAGCCACAGCGAGTGAATCTTTATCAACATTTACTGAATTTACGCCATAATGCGCTTGTTGATAAGAGGTGAACTTTACAAACAAATCTTGCATATAACGACTTGAATCATTAATTGCATTATACTCAATATCAAATTCATTAAACAATACGCCTTGTACAGAGCAAGCAGTACCGATGTCTGTGATACTCTTTATGTTATGTTTTAGACAAAAGTCTATGACAAATTCATAATTACATAGACCTTCAAGAAGATTAAGATAGCAATATTCAAGTTGAGTAAAGTATTCTTCGTCTAAGTTATCTTCTACAGCGTATAAATTATTTAAGTTTTCGTGTAGTATATTTTCTAACATATCAAATCTCCTTATAATAGAGATATTTTAACACACCATACAAAATATGTAAACATAAAAAAATGCTACGTATGAGATGGCCAGTCTCATCGTAACATTCCTTTGTTTCTAGCATTCCGCCGAACAGGTTTACTTATCTTGTTTCCCTAATGCCTAGGTACTGCTTTACTTTTGATAGAGGAGGGAGTCGAACCCTCAATTGGTAGTTTTGCAACCGTACGGCTTGCAGGCCGTACACCTTTCCTCTCCGCAATGGCAAGCTCCATCTACTTATAAAGTTTACTTGAGAGTCTCACTCAAGAGCGTGGCGAGCACTATACCGCGTGTAATTATACTATATCACACTACTTATGATTTGTAAACACTTTTTATAAATTAAATGCAAACATAATACGTATTTACTTTTATGTCATTAAGCTTAGCGAATTCTAGAATTGTTTTCATCTCTTCAGAATCAGATTTTAATCTTCTGTTATACATACCTGACGCCTGTAGAATCTCATTGTCTCTAACTTCAATAGTAACCAGAGGTGTATCTAAATCGTCATTAGCTCTCAAGAAGAAAATGAATGTTTCTTTTTTGAGTATTCTATTAATATAAGATGATACGCAATGTTTTAAAACTTCACCTTCATTAATAATCGCTACGAGAGTTGGAGGTGCAATGATACTAAAGTTTTCACCTACATAACTTTTGTATGTATACGTTTTTAATACTTCAGCGTACTCTTCTTCTGCTAATTCTCTTTTAATCGCATTGTATGTTTCAGCTAGTGTATCATGGAATACTTTGATACTATTTTCTTCAATACTATGCTTGATGTCGTTCGTAAAATCTTTTATCTTTCTATCTCTGTATATAGAGAAATACATATTCAGCATATCATACAAATAATAATCAGTGATGTCATTTTCATACACACTGTAGTAAATATCTCTTGTATCTTTATTCTGGAAGAGAACAAGATTAAACAATTCAATATATCTTTTTAATTCGTTTTCAACTGACTTAAATGTTGTATCAAAGCTGAGCAATCCAATTATTCTATTATCAACAATTTTAATTCGCTTTATAAACTCATCAAGAGCTTTCTCACGGTTTTCAATATAATCTAACTGTGCGTCTATATCTTTAAAAGCGTATGTTAGCAAGAAATAAAATTCCAAGAATAACTCACCAATAATCTCAAGCTCTTCTGTAGAGAATCTTGAAATAATATTGAAAACGCCTGAGCCTGTGTCGCACATATGCATTAGACGAATTCCTGTTACTGCTCTAAGAGAATCTATTTCAAAAAGCATATTTACTCTTGGCACTGTGTCGAAGAATGATGACTTTAATTCTCTAACAAGTGAATTATTTTTGTATATGTCGAATATCTTTATTAGATAATTTGCTCTATCTACATCAGACCAATCATTGAGTTGCTTTAGAGCTGGAATCTTACCGTATACTGAGAATAAACCCTCAAGCTTATCGCTGTACAGCAAATCAATTAAATCGTTAACGATAATCTGTCTAGGTCTACGAGAGTTATAGTCACAGTAACTTGTATTTCTCTGATAGAATGACTTAAAATCATTCAGATTGCGTAACAAATACTCAAAGTTCTTTATTCTATTAGAAAAATTACTACAGTCAGGAATATCTTCGAAATGAGTAGGTATACAAGCCTGCATACTCTTCATACCAGCTTTAGTAGTTTTAACACCATTTACATAAAACTTAAAATAACCGGTTTTAGGAATAATTATCTTTATACGATTTTCTCTCTTCATATCTACAAGATGTAGTGTAGCCTCTTCAGACTTTTCATCATAAGTAACAGTGTTATACTCATACTCTTCTGAGTTATCAATTTGTATATTAGCATACTTATATATAAAGCTGAAAATATTCTTTTCGCGATTTGAGTCAGAGATACTGTTAAATAATTTAATCTGCTCTTTGCTCATATCCAGCAGCTTATACATTTCATCATTATTAATAAACTTATCGTATGTTTGTGTGCCTAACTGCACTGCAGGCTTGACTACATCGATAAACGGTCTCTCTATAAGCATAGAATTCTTTGTATCTAAGTCAGTAATTACAATAGCGTCAAATTCTTCTTCACGTTTAGAATGATATGCTGTAAGATTATTTGAAACGTAGCAATTAGGCAAAATAGTATAAACGTAATTATCTATTTTTACAGAATAATACTGCACTTTCTCTATAGTGTCGCCAATTAAATAAAACTTATCATTAAATCTTACACGGATATTATCATAATATTCGCGATGAACGTACAAATCATACATTAAAGCAACTTTATCTTCTTTTAAAAGATTTTCTTTAATATAAGACTTAGCAACCTCTTGTATTGCGTCACTTAAGAAACTTACTGGATAAGTTAAATTGACTATGTACTCTTCACTTGTAGAGCGATTAATAATTTTAACTAATTCTCTGCCTCTGATATACTGATAATCAAATATATCTACTTTTTCGTATAGCTTATTCAAAAGCTCTTCAGCATTCTGAGACTTTAGCCAAGTTTTAGTGCCTATCTGTACTTTCATTCTATACTCCTCTTATGCAATTCTGCTTTAATATCATTAATTATATCAGGCAAAGCTACAGGCGTAAGATTATGTGCGTCTAAGCCTATGTGATAAACATACGGGTAGTCATTATAAAACTTCACATCCTGATGAATATGACCGAATAGACATACTGCGCTATGCTTTAGTTTAAAACGCGAAATATCATCTCGTATTATTGAAGGATAATGACTAAGATAAAATTGCTGTTTATTAACCTTTAACAGATGAGCATATCCTAGCACTGTTGTGTTTGGCGCTTTAGCGTATATCTTCGCTCTATCTGAAGTGTCGTGATTACCTAGTACAATAAACTTCTGCCCTTTAAGCTTATTGAATAATTCAATACTCTCTTTATTATCGCCAAGCATAATATCGCCAAGAATATAGACTGTATCAGAATCGTTTACTGTCTTATTCCAGTTTTCAATTATTGCTTTATTCATTTCATCGATAGACTTAAAACCTCTTACACCGTAGATAAAGTCTCTATCGTGATTTAAATGTAAATCGCTTGTAAAATAAATCAATCGTTATACTCCATATTTATTAAAATCAGTTTCGAATACAAACTGCTTATCACCCCAAGAAATATCAACAAGTACGTATTTGCTTATTTCTTTACCGTTTAATTCGAATACTACTTCGTCAATATCATCAAATAACTCAGCATTGTCAAAAATAAAATCTGAGTTGAGTTTATAGTTTTCATTAGTATGTAGAATCATTTTTCTACCAGACTTGCTTACATCATAAACTATTGCGTGTCTAGTTTTATCCCAATACTCGTTATGAGCTAGCTCGATAGTAGCTTTTATTTTATCTTTGTTGATATAATCTACAAAGTTTTCTTTAAAATAATTAATATCCATAGGTACTCCTCTTTTAAATAGGCAGTGGTATACTGCAGTTAATATAGTCGTGTATACTTTTACATTTTGCGTAAGAGTAATCGTCATCATCAACGGCAAAATACTCAAAAACGTCTGTTAATTTCTTATCTATAAGGAGATTTAGTAGTACTACTGGGTCTTCTAAGCACTCACCTTCAAGCATCTTTTCATCGTCAAGGAAAAGAATTGTATAATCTTCATCATAAAATATTCTTGCTATCATTTTTAAATCTCTTTCTCTTCAGTGCGTATAATGTGTCTTGTGTTAATTGTGCACACATTACCATTTTCATCATTTAAAGCAAACATTGGTATACGCGTAAAGCAATCACTATTGACACAAGAATAATAAACTGATATAGTATACTCATCAGTCGTCTCAATCACCGAATCATCAGTCAGATAAAAGCTTAACCTTTTCATAAAAATACCTCTCTATGCTTTTTGATATAAATATCTTAACATAAAGAGGCAAAGTTGTAAACAATCTACTTATAGCAGTGCTCTATTTCTATAATAAAAGCATATTCTTTTTTACTTAAATCTAAGTATACGTTTTCAAATAGTTTTACTTTGTCTAAAGCGTCAAAATCAACAGCGTCTTTCATTACAAAAGAAATACTAGACTTATAATCACTGATGTAAAGAATTCCATTGCGCTTACAAAAATCTTTAAACGAAATATCCGATATAAATTCAGTTAGACTATCATTCAAAGCTTCTCGTTGCGCATATGCAAAAAGTGTATTATTAGTAATATTATTACGATGAATTTCAAAGAGTAAATAGTCATCTATCTTCTTAGATTTTTCTAGTTTTCTTGGGCTTTTGAAGTATATTTTAACTTGTTCGTGTAGAAAATTAAAATATTCTTCTAAAGAGTGTATACCAGCAGCATTCAATTCATCGTTTGTTAAAGGTAGTTTTCTTATCCTCTCTTTTGCGGAGTAAATATTCTTTACATTATGCAAATACTCACGCGCAGAAACGAATGCGTTACACCAGATACGTTTTAATGCGCACAAAAAATCGTGCAATATGCAAGGCATTACCCATAAGAATAGCATAACACCTATACCTGTAATATAAGTACCAGTGATGGCTAATATCTTATTATCTGATATATTATTCTCTATTTGCACAACCTTACAAGCGAATGAACCTACAGGATACGATACAAGCAGAGTAAATATAAAAGCTAAAGTAAATAACTCTTTACCATAAGCATCTTTAAAACTTATCTTATTCTTCATCTCCGACTCCTTTGTAAAGAGACTTTAGTGCTGCTACAAGCTCTTCATCTTCAACATGATATAAAGGCAATCTATATTCTAGATTTAGAATAAGCTGCCCAAGTCTTAAATCTGGATGACGCTGCCAGATTTTCTCTATTTCATTTAAAATCTTTGGAATTCTGTCTGGGTTTCTCATAATGTTCCTCTTTAAATACATCTATCAACTATAACATCTATTTGGTCGTAGTAGCTAGCGTATACACCTTCAAATATTTCTTTATTTGGCGAACTTTTAAATATTGTATTATGAACTAAGCGTATCTCTGCGCCTTTAAATAAATATAGTTTTACAGGGCTATCTTTAAATCTTGAATCGTCTTTCCACTGATTGAGCTTACCTTCACAAGTATCTAGAATTAACTGGTGAGTAAATTCTGAAAATTGTCTTGATTGTTCTTTTGTAAAAAATACTTCATCGTTTAATTCAAACGTATAATTGACGCTGTCATCGTCAAAAATATCATGCGTTGTTTTAATGTTTTCACGAACATATTCAAAATATTCTTCAAGTGAGTTGATGTTTAGCTTTTCTAGCTCATCATAAGTCAAAGGCATTTTACTTATATTATTTTTCGCTCTTATGACACGCGGTAAAGCGCTAAGATACCTGACGATAACCATAAGTGCATACACGAAAACTGTTAATGCAGCAAACAATATAAAACCCCAAAGAGTGTAAATGATGAATGAGCCTAGATTGAATTTATCAGTCGTGCCATAAATTCTACTTAACTGCCCGAGTGCTATCGACATCACCACGGTTATAAATACTTGTAACTCAGTATCAAACACTTTTGTGAGTTTAACTTTTCTTTTGATTTTGTTGTCCATTGATAACCTTTCCATATTTAGCCAGATTTAATCTCTGGCTGTTATTTTTGCTATAGGCGGTAATTTATATTAAAATAGCATAAAAGTTTACGAGAGACGATTCTGGAGTCTCTGAGATATATCTGAGAGCTACATTTTTACTTTAAATCTCCGTATGACTTCTATAGTTCATTATAAATATCGAAGAATGCTTCACAAGCTCTTAAGAATCTAGACTCTTCTTCGCTTAACTCTCCAACTTTCTCATAAGACGGACTGCCATGTCTTGATACATCGGTGTATATGTCATACTTTTTTGTTTCACTGTTGCATTCAATATAGTCGCCTCTATCCATAACTGAGCGTTGTTTATGTTTCAATATTGATACAGTTTCATCAATAGTACAATTAAGAGAGCTTGGTTCTACATCAATATGATTAAATGGAATTCGCATAATTTACTCCTTGCTATTTATTGCATCGACTACAGCTTTGTATATAACGTAAGCATTTTTGATGAATTCAAGATGCTCATCGGTAATCTCAACATCCAGATAATTAAGTTTTTTTAATACATCAGCGATGTTATCATAGCAGATTAAGTACCTGAAGGCATTTCCTGATACGAACCTGCTGTATAAGTCAATTCTTTCGTTTTTATATGTTATGGCTTCCGTTTTATAGTCAAAATCAAAGTTATTGAACACTATATCATCTACTACGTCTGACGCACGTCTTTCTGTGTATTCATACTCATCATACACATCAATATCTTTACCAATCTTCGCTTCTACTTCGATAGACGTATCGTTGTCAACCTCTATTTTAAAGTTATTATCAAGAACAAGCTCATTAAAGTCATTGAAATGAATGTGAGATTTAATGTAATTTGTTCTGACATGCTTGTCTACATAATTAGATATATCAGACAAATCTATTTTACAAGCAATTTCTGCAAATTTATAAGCGTTTGTACCCTTACTATTTGCAACAAGTCTTTTATCAGCGATATTCTCGCCTCTATCGTTAGTGCGTGTACACTTGATATCTAAGTACGTATTATATATGTTAAACTTCACTTTATAAAGAATATTATCGCGTACGAATTCAACTGAATCGCTGTATTCTTCATCAGTGCAGTACTTACTCACTTCATTAAGTAAGTTAACAAAATATACTCTAGTGTCTTTAGGGCAAGATAGTTTCTTTAATTTGCTTACAGTTCTCTTAACTGTATCATTTTTAGAATCAGAGAACATATAGAACACACTACCATCTTCAAATGTATTTAAGTTGCGTGTTTCTATCTCTACTCTGTAGTTTTTAACTACTCTCTTTATTACATCATATTCGTATACAAACTGTTTCATGATTTATACTCCATTTCATATAAGATAATCAATTTATTACATTATATACTATATGATAACAATTGTAAAAAAAAAAGAGCTAGAATTAACTAGCTCTTAAAAAAATTAATTTTCTGTATCTACGTCTTGAACTTCATCATCGAGAACTATCTTGACAGGAGTATGCTTTTCTACAGACTCTTCACCAATAGCAGACTGAACTCCAAGCTTAGTGCCTAGAAAACTACCAAGCATAGATTTAATATCGATACCTAGAGCGTCTTTCAAACCACTATCAAGCTGAGTTAGAGACTTAGTAGTATCTTCGACTAGCTTAGCTTGATTACCCTCACCGTAAAGAGTAATAGAGTCAATATTCTCAAGAGGCTTAACAATATTCGCAGACATCTCTACGTAAGCCTTTAGTACAGATTCGAGTATAGCTGCCTCTCCGTACTGCTTCATCGCTTCAGCCTTTTTCAATAACGCATCTGCTTCAGCCTGACCTACCATCTCAACTTTTGCTGCTTCAGCCTCAGCCTCAAGTTTCTTAGCTTTAGCATTCGCTTCTGCGACAGCTTTAATCGCTTCAGCCTCTTTTTGAGCAGCGTACAGCTTAGCATCTTCTTCATTGTTTCTTTCTGAAATAAGAACATTTCTACGAATGTCGATTTCTCTCTGTGCTTTTACTGCGTTAGCGTCTGCAGTCACGCTTTCTTTTGTTTTTCTCTGCTCTTCTTGTGCAATAGAATAAGCTGCTTCAGCCTCAGCGTTCTTCTGATTTTCAAGCTTTAGTAGCTCTGCTTTCTTAATTGCGAGCTGATTCTGTCTTTCAGCAATAGTTGTTTCTGACTTAACCTGTGCTTCATTTGCTTCAAGATTAGCATTTGCTTGCGCTACAGCGATTTCTTTTTCAGCATTCGCTCTTGAGATTTCAGCAGATTTCTGAATAGCTACTGTATTTGCAATACCGAGATTATCAATAACTCCGATGCCTGCATCGTCAATATTCTGTATATTAAATGATACAATCTCTAGACCCATTCTAGCCATATCAGTGATTGCGTTCTCTTGAACCATCTGCGCAAACGCTTTTCTATCATTCATTATGTTTACAAGAGGCATACCACCGATAATCTCTCTTAGATTACCTTCAAGTACGCTAACAATCATTTCGTTAATATAATCTGAACCTCTGTTCAAAAAGTTTTCAGCTGCTTTCTTAATTGACTCTTCATCATTAGGTACTTTAACTACAGCAACTGAATCAACCATGATATTAATATAATCGGCAGTAGGTATAGTCTTAGACGTTTTAACATCAACAGATAACATTGCTAGTGAGAGCTTATCAACTCTCTGTAGAAAAGGTATCTTGATTGTAGACTTACCTGAAATATACTTAGGTTTTCGTTTAAGACCTGAAATAATATAAACCATATTAGGCGGTGCTTTTACATAACCCATAAGTAGTATACCTACGACTAGTATAATACCAATAAATATTAACAATGCATAAGTAAAATCTTCCATATTATTCTCCTTTATTCTTCATCTTCGTCTTTTTCAATGAACGCGCGTTCAACATATCTTAGATTTATGACAATGTCACTTAGTCTTGCGAACTTGCGTTCTGCTTCTACACTCTGATAGAAGCGTGCAATATCTTCTTCGTTGTTGACATAGATAACTTCGTCAGAGTTATACATCCAAATTTCTAGTGTCAATTGATTACCTCCTTAACTTATACTTTCTGTAGTGTAATTTCAGTAACAACGTCATTAAATGTAGTTATGCTTAATAAGCTAGACAGTATTTTATTAACATAAATCTTACAGTCATTCCCATTGTTATATACGTCGAAATGCAGAATATCTGTCACTATGCTGCCTACTCCAATATTAGCGATATTTGAATTAAGCGCTATTTCTAAACTTCTTTCTCTACAGCGTATAGCTCTGCATGAATATCTTAACGCTTTAAGATGTGTTTTTATATTCTCGTCTTTTGCTGTTTTTAGTAATTCGTCAAATACAGCATTGCGGCAATTTTCATTTAATGCGATACGCTCGTCTATAAGAGACGTAATTTCGCTGTTTAAATGCTTAATAGCATCTTTTATGTTTTCTATTTTGATTACAAGTTCTCTGTCTGCGCATTCTGTTTCTTCTAATAACTTTTTAATATCCAATAGAATCTCCGACTTTCTACTTAACGCCATTTATAATTATCATAGTAAATACTGAAGATTACGTTATTCTCGTCTGTTTTTACTATAAGTGCGTGCATGTCATCATCAAAATTAAATAAATATTCATAAGTTATACACTCATCGTCATCGTGTCTATACATTCTATAGAAATATGAGCCTGTGAATAAGTCACCTTCTTTAAGCTCAGTCATGTCGGTATCAATTATCGTGTCAATGAATTCAAACTGATAGTCAGTAGTTATTGACTCATTATATGCATATCTTACAGCCTTTAAAAACTTCTGCACTTCAGTCGATTTAGCGTTTAATTCAAGAGTATCAATAATTATATTATAACATTCATCTGGAATTCTGTACGCATACTCTTTAAGTTTCTCAATTCTTTCTTTATACTCTACCATAAAAACTCCTTAGAAATAATTAAGCTCAATATCAGTAACAATATTGTTTTCAGTAGTAACTATTAAACTACAAGTATCAGACGCAAACGAAAACTCTCTTTTACTACCAGAAAAATCTAGTAAAAACTCATGTAGATTTACTATTTCATTGCCGATGTTAAGATTAATTAAATCATTTTCTGTAAGAGCGGCATAATACGTAATATAAGCATAGTCACCCTCAACAATCTTATTTAGCTTCAATGAACGAGCAAAACGTCCAACTACGTCATTTTGTGCTCTATTTGCTACACACTCTGATAATGCGTTAATGCATTCTACAGCGCAGTCGTCAATCTCTTCGTTTATTGAATTTATTTTTCTGTCACATTCACGCATACTTTTAAGTAATGAATCTTTTTTGTCATTCAATGAATCGATTTCTGCGCGTTTTTCTGCTAGTTTATTATCTTTATCTTCGATGATTTTAAGTATTTCACTATTCATAATTATCTCCTATGCTTAATAAAATAATTCTTGTTCAGGGTAATAATCATAAAATATTGCTTTAACAACATTGTCGACAATATGCAAACCTATGCCGTGATGACCCTTATAGTAAAAACTATACTTTACGAATTTGTCTGGGTCTTTACCACAATTTCTATAGCAATATGCATTTGTGAATGTATCGCCTACTTTCACGTCAACAAGCTGCATATACATTATTTCATCAATGAGTTCGTACTTTGCATTTTTCCTTATATCATTTTCGAAAAACTCTCTAACTGCCTTTAAGAACTTTTTAACAGCATCTGATTGAGCGTTAGCGTCAAAAACGTCAAGAATTTTTCTGTAGCTATCATTAAATTCTTGTATTGCTTGCTCTCTAATTTCTCTTACTTCGTCTGTGTAATTCTGCATAAATAACCTCTTTTTCTTTTATTATATACTACGCTATGTAATATGTAAACAAAAAAAAATGCTATAAGTTAGGTGATGCAAAAGTTATAGACGCAACTATACCATCTTCAACTTTAACATCAATAAAAGCGATAAAGTCTTCAACATCGAAAAATATTTCTCTGAATGACTGATTGTCATACTTGCGCTGTAACATATAAGGTAGAGGCTTATTTACTTCTATATCAGTAAAATGAAAATCTCTACAAAGAAAAACACTACGAAGCATTTCATCGAGATTATCATTGTTACCTTCAATATTTTCAAGTACGTACGTAAGCATATCACGTACAGCGTCATTTTTAGAGTTATTAGCCATTTCTTTAACTATCATGTAATTACTCCTTTAAAAATACCCTTGCAATATGCAAAGGTAAATAAATTAATTATTCTTCTTCGTAAGAGTATACAACATATCTTGGATTGATTGTGCCGTATGTACCATTATCATACTTAAATATAAACAGCTTTTCGTAAGACTCGCTCTGTATGTGCATATAGTATTTGCGAATGTCTTCTTCATCTGTAATTCTGATTGTTCTATATTCAGGCAAGCGATTTACGCATACTACAAGTGTTTTCATAGTTTTTACTCCTTGTTATTACATCAAATCATATTCGTAGATTAAACGTGTAACAAAATCATCAATATTGATTTTTGAATAAGTGTAACCTTTATTCCATTTAAAAGGCTTGCCATCATAAAGACGTGGTGTAACTTCAATACAGCCATCACAATACTCAAGCACTTCAATTATCTTACGCTTTTCTTTATCAACTTTAGCAAGCATACTGTATTCTTCATATAAATCGCCAAAGCCACTACCAAGCATATATCTTTCATCGTTTATCATAAAATAAACTCTGTATGGATAAGGAATATACTTTGTTATTTTTACTTTATTGTTTTTTAATAAATTGATAATTTCTCTGTTCGTCATAATAATAATCTCCTCTTTATATAATCATTATAACAAACATACAAAGAGATGTAAACAAAAAAAAATGTACCTCGTGCGGTACATTAATCATTCATACAACTTCGTATTAACATCTTGAATGTTCTTTCATCTATTATATAAAAATTCTCTTCATCTGGGCCAAAATTAAATACTACAGCAGAATTATCTTTATTCATAAACATCTGCTCTTCTCTATTCTTTAATATCCAGTCTTTCTTAATACTAAACGAATTTTGTTTCTTAGTGCAAGTCTTACATTCAAGTAACCAATCATCGAGTAAAACGTCACCTTTTACAAAAGGAGTAGCACCAGAGTTAGGCGTACGCTTGCCATTCAGATTTTTTGCTACTGCGTCTTCTTGTTTTTTACTATAATAGCGCGTTGGCTGTATTTCATCTTTTTTCTTTACTCTTGCTCCTACTGCCATCTACTCACCCTCTATTGAAATAAGCTCAACTTCAACCCTTGGGTTTTCTTTGTCAGTTTCTACTGTATCTGAAAAACTCTTTACGAAATTACGGCTGTCGTCTTCTAAGATGCCTGCAGTAACAAGCGCGTCTTGAATAAATTTCTTAGCGAAAGATACATTATCAGCGTCTCTTCTGTTGTTAGGTTCATACCACTTATAATTGATATGTACAGGGTAGTTATCTATTCTTGCTAGTGTACCCTCTTCAACAGCTTTATGTATACACTCAAGTATCTGCTGCTCTGTATTCTTTTTCATACTACCACCAACAAAACGATTATGTCTGTTAGCACGCGTGTATTCATTGAGATTAGGTAATCTACCGTCAATTGTGAAATGCATAATTATCCCTCACACAGCTTTCTCAGCAGCTCTTCTGCACGCTCTGACGCTTCTCTTTCAATCTGATTCCACTCATCGTCGTTTTTATTATGGCGTATTTCTCTACGGGTGTAGAGTAGTGCATCAAGTGCATCAGCAAGTTTTACAAGAGTCATTGCGTCTTCGACATCTTCACAATTCTCCATAGCTCTATAAAAAGCAGGTACTGTCTGCATAGCGTCTCGTTCTAATTTCTTTACAAGAGTCTTTAGCTCAGGGTTCTTTTCTTTAATCATATAATTAACATCACCTAAGCTAGTTTCTACGCTTTCTACATAATCGTGTACACAAGCATACTTCAATGCTGCAAAAGTAATTTCATCAGGAATGCAAAGTAAATCAGCAAGATAAACTACAATCTGACTTACAAACAACTGATGTTCTGCGTCATTCTGAGTAAACATATAATCTCTCAACTGCCAGCGGTTTACTCTACTCTGGCGATATAGTTTTAAATCTTCTAGCTTGTGTATTAGTTCTGTAAAGTTATTCACTTTCTTTCTCCTTCAATAGTTCTTTATATTCTTTTTCAAGCAGTATGCCAACTTCTGCTGATGGCTTATCGATATTATACTTTTTCATAATCTCTGAGCCTGTAGGTGCTTTTATTTTACTGAATTTCTCTGTAAAATCTACACCTCTTAGAATTGCGTACTGCTTTGTAACATCTTTATCTTTTAGAAATGCTTTGAAAAGCTGTACTTCATCAGTTATTCTTGATAGCTCAATCAACTTTCTCTGCTTTGTAGACTTAATCATATCAGGAATCACTTCAGCATCTTTGTACAAAAATGCGCACATTATGTCAATGTCTTTTACTGGAAAACTATCAATTTCAGAAAAATCAATATCACCGAAGATAGTATCAAAATCAGAGATAATCTCCCGTAGAATTTTAAAGTAAGTACTTGGAGTATCAGACTTAATCAGCGCTGTGCTAGTTTCTTGAACTATTCTCTCTGTAGGTAGAGCTGATAAATTAATCTTTTTACATAGTGCCTTTGTTTCTTCACTTATTTCAAAATCTAGCACTGATGAAAATCTTGCTGCTCTAAAAACTCTCAACGCGTCTTCAATAAAAGTCTTATCATCAATATGTCTTATGACTCTTTTACTCATATCAGAGATTCCATCAAAACTATCAACAATGTTACTATCAAAGATATTTTTATAGATAGCATTCACAGTAAAGTCTCTTCTTCTCTGAGCATCGACTACAGGAAGAGTAGGGCAAAGAGTACACTCAAAATCAGTGTGCTTATCACCAGTCTTAATTTCAATTCTAGGAATAGAAATATCAAGCTCACCTAGCTTATAGACGCCGTACTGCTTACCTACTAGCTCTACTTCTTTAAAACCTAGCTTTTCTGTGCAGATATTCAGAATCTTTTCAAGAGTTTCTTGCTCAACATCAAACACTTCGATGTCTATATCTTTACAAGCTCTGTTTAAGAATTCGTCTCTTACGCAACCGCCTACGAAATATGCTCTATCAGTATAAGGTTGTAACTCTTTTTTAAAAATCTCTAACTCTGTGAACATCTTTACTTCTTTCTGTAATCAACAAGTCTCATACCATCTGTACGCTTGTTTTCGATATGCGGTCTATCTTTTAGTAGCTCACGTGTATCGCATCCGTGCGCTGTTACAATATGATAACCGTTTGGAGTCTTATACACTTCAATCTCTACAGGCTTAAAAATTTTGTATAAGTCTTTAAAGAATTCTATAAGCAGACTTTCATCAGTAGAGTCAAAATCGAACAACCACTTTTTAGTTAGTAGCTTACTTGTCATACTAAGAGAAATAAGTGCGTTGTTGATATTCTTCAGCTTTACGTTTTCGTCTGTTAGCAACTTAACTACTAGAGCTTTCTTTAAAACTTCTTCATCGATAGTGTTGAATGCTGCATAGAATCTACAAGTCTCACCTTTAACGCCTTGTTGTACGAATTCATCAAATTCTTTCTTTAGTTTTTCAATATCTTCAAACTCTTCATCTGTCACTAGCTTAAACTTTTTTCTAATTTTAAAGTTCTCTACATCTTTGTTGTCTTTAGCTCTTGACTGAAAAGATATTTGTCTTAGTGCTGTCATAATAATACCTCCGTGATATGAATTTATTATATCACTAAGGTTATATAAATGTAAACAAAAAAAAATGCACTGCAGTAAAAATACTACAGTGCACTATAATCACTCATTGTCTTTAACGTTGTTATTCTCTACACTATTCTCTTCAGCGCGTAATTCATCAAGCACGTCTTTATCAAGTAATTCAAGATTTACTTCTTTATTACCTGCAAGAGCGTTGTTTATCTTTTTTACATACTCCTGTGTAAACTCAGGATGTGTATTAAAGAATTCTACAAGTGCAGGCTTACCTCTGAAGCTGCATTCAGTACCATCAACAGTAAGAATCTCTCCTGTTTCTAAATCAACAATCTGGTATGTTACATTAGTAGGTCTATGAATATAACCAGCTTTAATAGCAATATCGATAGCGTCTGACGAAGTATCAATACCTGTGTCGTATTTATAAGTAATATAACCACCACCACGTGAAATATTACTTACTTTATTTTTAAAGATATTGAATACAATCTTAAAACCGATTGCGTCTTCACCATTAGTTGTCTCAGCACCACTCTTGTTAATGAACTTTCTTGTACCACATCTTATACTCAAAGAAGGATAGAAGCCCATTGCTGTACCACCAGGTTCACTGAATGAAAGAGCGCCATTAGGAAGAGGTGTAGTTCTTGTCTGATTGATAAGTACAAGAATGTTTTTCTTATAATACACTAAATCTTGTACTTGTCTACAGAAGTTATGTAAAGACTTAGCGATATTACCTGCCTGACCTAAATCTTTTTCTATATCAGCATTAAGTTGTCTTGTTGACGCTAGCGCTGCTACACTATCAATAACAATCATTCCGATGTCTTCAGCCTCTTGCATTTCAAGAACCATATCAAAGATAGCCTCTGCGCCCATTCTTGTAGGACTTACATAAATAAGCTTTTCTCTGTCAACGTGAGTCATAGCGCACTGGAAATCAATATCAATCGCGTGCTCTACGTCTATGTATACACACATTGAATCTGGGTTCTCACGCTGATAAGCTGCGATAGCAGTAAAAGTAAGAGTTGTCTTACCTGCGTGAGGTCTACCTGAGATTTGAATTATACGTCCCTTTGGAAAACCTCCACCAAGAGAGTAATCTGCAGCTAATGCGCCCGTAGGCATAAAATTAACCTTAGGTATTACATCACCTCTGATGCATATCTCTTCGTCATACATCTTGTTTAGCTTTTTTGCAATAGATAAAATACTTGCCATTAAAAATTCCTTTCTGTTAATGAGCACTCTTGCGCTCTCTTTTTATTTAGTTGTACTTCTTTTTGACAGAAAAAAAAGATAAACTTACTAGCAGTGCAGAAAATTCGACTAACAAGGAAAAATGCAAAAATCGTTAGCTTAGTTTTCTATGACGTTTAATAAGTTTATCTTAAGTGTATTATATCATTTAACTGTAAAACTGTAAACTATTTTATAACAAATATTTCATTTTGTATATACGGTAAAATATAGCTCTGAGATATACTCCAGACGAACCAGATTCGTCTCTCGTAAACTTTTATGCTCTTTTAATAATAATTACCGCCTAAGATAAAAACAGCAGTCAGAAGTTAAATCTCGACTAATCTCAAGTACAAGCATTCTGCATTATACAACGAGCTAATTCTATTCAAATGATAATGGGCAAAATACCATCTTTTGTAACTTAAATCACAAAGAATACTATCAAAGAAGTTTGTTAGTTTATTCTTATCGTGCATATAAGCTGAAATGTCGTTTAATATATAAGAAGACGTACAGTGAGAAATAACATAATCGAAAGTAAAGTTATTCTCATCTAAAGTCTTAAACGCTCTTTCATACTCTCCGTTACTAGGTAATTCTTCAGACCACCAGTCAATGTTAGCAATTCTTCGGTGCTTATCAATAGAATCAGCACCACCCATTGCAAAGAATGTCTTATTTTCAATAATGTACTTGTACCCTCTCAT
>ERZ772909.260-NODE-260-length-35362-cov-4.944119_pt1 | contig 35362 bp, 44 predicted proteins | sample MGYA00511137_ERZ772909 | MGnify/ENA primary metagenome ERZ772909 (study PRJEB29015, sample SAMEA2738095) | human oral metagenome | biome: human oral; feature: human-associated habitat; material: saliva | place: China | collected 2270 ... | reverse complement strand
ACAGACTACCACCTAGTGTAAGAAGTAAAGTACAATCGCATATAGACGAAATTGAATTCTGTAAGAAGATTTTACCTATTTCAAAAATCATACTTGAAGTAAGTCAATTTGACACAGCTCTAATGAAGAACCCATCTCTGATAAATGATAAAGTAAAGCGTTGGGGATATCAGAAAGGCTTTAACTACAGATATTCGTCTAGACGCGAAGCAGTTATTCATAGAGACAATTACACTTGTCAGTGTTGCAGTAAAAAACACGTAAGATTTGAAGTTCATCACATTATCTTTAGAAGTCAAGGCGGTAGTGATGACGAAAGCAATTTAATCACGTTATGCAAAGAGTGTCACGACGCGATTCATAGCGGAATACTTGTCTTGACAAAGAAACCTAAGAAGTTAAATCTCAAGTATGCAACTCTGATGAGCATTACTAGAAGTCAACTACTCAAAATCTATCCAGATGCTATTGAAACGATTGGTTTTGTCACGAAGACTAATCGCGAAAATCTGAACTTATCTAAAGAGCATTACATAGACGCTTGTGTAATTGCCGGTGGCGGTAAAAAATTTAAACTAAATGATATTATCTATCAGAAAAGAAGAGTTGCTAAAGGAGATTACAAATTAACTAGAGGTTCTAGAAGTCAACAAAAGTTGCCGGTTGGTAAAATTCAAGGTTTTAGAAAATTTGATAAAGTTAAGTATTTAAAACAAGAGTATTTTATTAAATCGAGAATGAGTACAGGTTATGCAAAGCTTATGGATATATTTAGCATTACTATAGATTTTAGTTATATGCCAAAAGGTAAGAAGACGCCTAAGCTTTTAAACTTAGAGAGAATATCAGCAAGGAGTACTTGCTTATGCGCAAGTCAAAGAATTATTTAAAGTACAGTTTATGTGCTCAGTGAATACTGAGCACTTTTCTGGTTCAGAAAAATATAGCCAGGAATGCGTTTGGAGGCGCAACACCATGATTTATACAAAGATAAGAAATGCAGAATTTGTGAAAGAAAGACTATTCGATGTTAGAGATAAGTCGGCACGAGAGAAACTAGCAAGACTTCTAAATGGAGAAAATGTAGATTTTAATTCAGAAGAGATTCGCTGTATCGCTGATGGTTTAAACACAAGATTTGTAAGATATTTTATTTTTTATAAAGATGAATGTAAACTAGAAAAAGTAGGTTTCAATGGCTGGGATAATGAAGAAGTGTTCAATCTAAAGAAATACATCGAAAATAGAATGTTTAGTAAAACTAGAGAAAAAGATAATTTTAGATGTAGCATAGGCGCCGCTAAACTCCTAGAGTTAGATAGTGACACTTACTCAGTAATAGACTTTATGGAGGTAATATAGTATGTACATAAACAGAGAAAACGGTAGTATGTCAAGATTGACAAATACGTATGTTGAAACAGACGATGCAGGACTAAGGGAAGCTATTGACCAAGTAATGGTTAATGAATACCCATTTTATGAAGAAACATATATGACTTTGATAAAGAATGGTTTTAACATATTGACAGTAAAAGTTGATGATGGCTTTGTTTTTACAGTATACAAGAATTTTGGTGAAGAGAGTCGTACGGTACATCTTGGCGATGAAATACTGGAATTAGTACAAGAATTTGATTTTAACGGTATAATCGAATGCGTAACTAAGTTCGAAGACAGTTTAAATGAAGAAGATATTGCTATAATTGATGAAATGATATATATATGATATGATTTATACAATAGTAAGAGATAGAGAAAAAGTAAAAAAGTATTTAAGTGAAGCGAATGACAGACTAAGCAATAGACTAACACAAATATTGAAGAAAACAGAGCACCAGAACTCATTCTTAACTGAAGAGGATATGCTTAATCTATCAAAATTAATGGGAGAAGATTTAGAGTATATCAGAAAAGGCTACAATGGTAGTGACTATAACCTTGAGTATATATTCGCAGGTAAATCTAAAAGTATTGATTTGCACAATGTACTACATGAAGCAATAGAGAATAATACAGAAATTGATAAGAGTATTTTTAATGAAACTAGCGCTCTGTATGTTTTAAGGGAGGCATAAAATGATAGTAAACAGAATGCAAGCACTAAAGCTTATAGAGAAATATAGCTACTTTACTAAATTTATGTCATCTGAACTAGAAGACGTACTCAATGGCATAACTGTTGACGCTAGAGAAATTTGCTATACTACGCCATTGAAGATTAAAGAAATCACAATAGGTTACAGAAGCGCTATTGATTTAGCTATAGAAGATTTTTCAGAACAAGGAACAGATACGTACTATGCATACGCAGAAGATGTGATTGATGAATATTTACACAAAGGCGAATTGTCTGAGGTACTAAAGCAATTACAAAGAATGGCAGACGCAGCACTTAAAGATTATGATGATTACATTATATTATTAGAGGACTAAGAAGAATGATATTTAACTACAGCAGTGTGTTTAAGAGAGATAATAAAATTCATGATGTGGCAGGGTTATTTACAATCTCTGACGGTATACGCGTAGAGAGATTAAAAGTAATGATACCTGCTTTTTTAATAGTTGCTCTTTTCGGTTATCTACTAGGTGACATTCTTAATTTTTCATTGATTAATATTTTCAACGATAATTTTTCATTTAAATACACTACTACAGTTTTTACAATAGGCATTGTTGTAGGTATAATTCTCTACGACGTAAAGATTACTACTATACGACTGTATGAGTATTTAATAGCGTATTTTAAACCTAGAAGATATTACACAAATGAAAATCACGTGAGAAACAGAATATACAAACCGACAACAGTAGAAGTAAACGAGATATTTAGGAGTATTTTGTAAATGAAGAAATTAAGAAAGAGTAATATATTCCTTGTTGGTGAGAATATCTTATATGACAATGGCATAGTAAATGCATTTTACATACTACCCAGCTTGAATTACACTATTTCAAGTAAACAGAGCATAAGAGATAATACGCGTAGCTTAGTTACAATGCTAGGTAGCTTAGCGTCAACAAGAGAAGACATACAATACACAATTGAAAGATTAGACAAGGTAGTAAAGAAAGACGATGTAATAAGAAACATCATCGACTCAGTAAGATTATACAAAGAAGATTACGAACTACCACCTTTATTCAGAGATAGCATAAAAGACGATATGCAGACTTACTGCTTACTTGCTATCTCTATTGATACGCAAGAAGTGCAGAATCTAGAAGATTTAACGTTTACTGGCGCAATGAAAACAGTGGCTAAGAAAACTCTATCAGCTTTATCAGGCTTAGGTGAAGATTTTGATGAAGAAAGAGCGATTGCAGCAGAAAAGGCAATATTCGATGCAATAAAGCATAGATGCGTAAGAGCAAGCAAAGAAATAATTTTCTATAATTATGCTAGTAAGCTATTTCCTAATTATGAAATATCATATGACAGAATAGGCTTTTTTAGAGAAGAGAATTTAGAGAATGTGCTAGGCTCTCTACAACAAATAGTACTCGATAAGTTTGGCTATCTAGAACTAACTAACTTTGGCGCTTATATGTTTGACTTACCTCAGAAAACTACATATGCAACAGTTTTGACTATTAAAAACTTTCCTATAAAAATAGACCCTACTGCATTTCCACTCAACTACCCTAATTGTCAAGTGAACATACAAATGTTGAGTAAGAAGAAAGCTATGTTGAAGTTTAAGAGAGCTAGAAGTGCAGCTAACTACGACGAACAAACAATGGTAGACGCAAACGCAGCGACTGAAGATTTAGATGAAGTGTCAACTGTAAAAGAATTAACAAATATGGCATTGAGTGAATTACAGAACGATGAACCTTTCTGTAAGTTTAACGTGTCATTCTTACTATACGGTGAAACACTAGAAGAACTACGTGCGTCAATAAGAAGAGTAGTAGCAGAGCTACACGACAAAAATGATGTTAGTGTAATAAAATCATTAAATCAAGCAGAAGACTTTTTAGATAGACTACAGTATAGATGTAAAAATTATGAGCATACAGGTAGCTTAGAATTCCCACTATCTTTTCAGTTGAATAGTGGTAGTAGAGTAGGTGACGATTTAGACGGCAAGATTTACTCGCCAGCAATAGGAGTTGATATTTCCTAATGAGACTACAGTTAGATAGATTTAATTTTGAAAGAAAATATGTTTCAATAGAAGATTTACTTGTCTACTGCACTGAAACCGATTGTTCAGACTTATACATCAAAGTAGGTGAAAAGCCTTATATCTCAAGATATGGAAAAATAATAGAGCTCAATTGCAGAGAGATAACAAGAGATATATTTCAAACTTGGTACGGTTTATACGTATCTAATGAATTAAACGCTACTTATGTTAGAGAAAAATTCTTAGACTTAAGCTGTAGTATACGCATACCTGAAGACAGTCCGAATTACTGCAAGCTAGACGACAATGTGTATAGATACAGAGTAAACTTATCATTTAGCTCTGAGAAAAACACTGCTACATTCAGAATGATTAAGCCTAAGACGCTAACATTCGATAATGTAAATCTTGATAAACAATTAAAAGAAGTATTAGAAGAGAGATTTGCAGAGAAAAGTAAAATACTAGTCGTGACAGGTGTAACAGGTAGTGGTAAGAGTACTACGCTTGCAAGTTGTATAAATACGTTTATGCAAAAAGGTAAGTGCTTAGACAATGCAATGATACTTACGTTTGAAGACCCTATTGAGAATATATTTCATTCTACTGATACTTCAAGAATAGTTCAGAAAGAGTTAAGAAAAGATTTTAGAAACTACCCTAACGGTATAATGTCAGCTCTAAGAGAACACCCTACTCACGTATTACTAGGAGAGATAAGAGATACACAGACAGTAAACGCTGCGTTAGAGATGGTAAAAACTGGACATAGCTGTTATACTACATTTCATAGTAGTAGTGTATCAGGCACTATTTCGAGAATGTTGTTTCACTTAGAGAATCAGACTGACTTAAAATACGATTTACTAATGCATTTGAATATGATACTTGCTCAAAAGCTAGTACCTAATGATAATGGTTACTTAGTAGACTACGAGTACTTAATCTTCACTGAAGAGGTAGTAAAGCACTTGATAGAATCATTAGACTCTGATAAGAATATGGCAGTAGAAGTAGAAAAGCTGATGAATGATGAAGATTTAATAGCAAGAAAAATAGTTAAGAGAATGCGCTACTAGGTTTACAAGTGAAATATGCATAACATAATTATATAGAAAAAGAGGTAATAAATGCTAAACATTCAGAAAATCAGATATGGCAGAAATAAATTTACTTTTTCATCTGACGATAGATATTTGTATTTTGAAGTAGACGACGATATGTTCAACGCTAATGAAGATGAAGAGACTTTACAGAATATACAAGAAATTAATGGTAGGTTAGTACGCTGTACATATCATTTTAAGTACTTAGAAGATTTTTATAAAGACCTTAAGACAACTGATGACGCTAGACAAACAAGTCTAGCAATGATGTATAGCAAGCACGATGAACTTACAAAAACAATACGACAAGATACTCGTAAAGACAAAGGCTACATTAATTACATAGAGAATTTTGAAGACATAAAGCCTGAAGATTATTACGGCTTGCTTAAAAAGTATTTTACTCAAGATACGCTTGATTATATTGACAGCAGGATTGTCTTTGGCTACTTAGGTCACAGTGACAGAACTAGAGAGACAGACCAAGTAATCTGCGACTTTTTAGAAGAAAACCCTGATATGATAAACACTGTCAACTATGAATTTTTTACGAGTGGCACGGGAAGACATTACATGGACAATTATAACGGTCCTGAAGATTTAAGAAAGTTTTTAGAGAATTTATAATGAATATATGTTGTATTAAATACGCAGATTAAAAGAAGTACAACTAACTAAAAAGAGTAGAGATATATGAAAATATTGATTAAAGACATAACTGCAATAGAGAAACTAAAAGAATTAGACGAGTCAATCTCGGAATTAGTAGATAAGATTTTATCTACACATTCAGTAAATAAACTAGAAGAAGTACAGTATGAAATGTATGACTTTAATTTGTTTCTCAACGTTTGTAGAAAAACTAATACAAAATACTCATTGCTGCGTTTTGAAAATGGTTTCGTAACATTAGCTACAATGGGTGAAGCAAATACTAGTGTTAATTTTAGAGAATGTTTGATGAGTTGTGTGGTAGATGAATTCAAAGAAGAATACACTGCATTCAAAAATATCTATCACCGACTTGAAGAAGATTGCGGTTGTTTCATACTACTTAATTAAACAGGAGAAAAATAAATGATAATTAGAGTACTAAATGAGAGTAAAGTAAAAAATGTAAACTATCAACCGCTAAATGACTTTTTAGCTAACTCTGAGAATTACGCAGAGATACCAGATGCATTAGCTGAAAAATGCGTAGCGCTTAGTATAAACATCTTACATATAAACAAGCTTAACGATAGTATAATTAGTGCAGTAAGTCATTTTTCACCGTATGTTGACGTGATTGATGCTAATGAAGTATTAAATATACATGAGTGTACTGATAAGGGCAGTATACTCGTTTCATTGAAATGCGTTGCGAATGATTTACTAAAGCTAGCTGAGATAATTGATGAAGACGTTGACATAATCGTCTTCGATTAAGTATAACTAAAAGAGTAGAGGTTAATTATAATGACAAAGCAAGAATTAAATCATTTCTTTGAAGAAGACGTGCAAGAAGCGATACCAGCAATCATAAAAGAATGGGTGAGAGTAAGTGAAATTACAGACGATGGCGAATATGCTAAGATGATGGCAGATTCAAGAGTGCGTTGTTTTTTAGACGATGATGACGTAGTAAGATACACATTCTTATCAGAGCCGTACACAGAAGTAATTATATCAGATGATTTGTTTGAAGTAACAATTGCTGACCAAATGACTACTAGACTAAAGTTCAGCACAAATGATTTTAATGAGTTCAAAAACTATTGGAATAACATCGTAGTAGAGTATTACGGATTCGATGCTAAACTACCCAAGCTTAAGTAAGAGGAGAGGTATATAAATGCTTAGATTCGCAAGAGATGTTTTATACTGTAACATCAACGATTTAGATGACAGTATTACAGTAAAAGAGCTAGAAGAAAACGGTTTAATTGTCAAAGACAGTTTTGTTTATATTAAAGCAGGTACTAAATTTGAAACAACAAAAGTATTTGGCGCGCCTGCTATTGTCTTAAATGATGATTTTGTCTTGACTTTTATATCTGATACGCCTATTGAAGTGTATTTTGACTAAAGAAGTAAGATTAAGAGAGGAAGAGTTCTATATGAGCAATAAGATTACAGTACAGTGTAATGCAGTATTAGAGATTGAAGTTCCTGAAGAGGACAGAAACGAGTCATTATTTCCTACGCCAGACACAATTGATACAGATGTTTTGACTGAAGGTTTGATTGAACTGTTTAATGATGAATTGGCAGTTGACTATAGACAAGATGACGTTAAGTATATCTTTGCTACAGTAGCTAATCAGTGTAGCGCAAAGAAGCGTGACTACTAAAAGATGCATAGTATGTTATAGTCGATTATAGAGATATTGATATTAGAAATACAAGAATACATAAAAAGAAGTTTACATAAGCGTGCCTCTATGATATAATGATATTATATTAAAGGAGAACATCATATGAAAATGATAAGAGTGCTATTCGCGCTAATAACAATATTAATCATATCCACAATAATACTAGCTATATACGCAGTAGTAAATTCAAGTGATATCAAATATACGCGAGAAAATAACGGTTATGGTTTATCAGATAACAAGTACGATTTAGTAAACCCAGACAATCAGTACACAGGTCAAGATTTTTTAGAACTGAACAAATAAGGAGAAATCGATGAAGAAGAAAATTTGTCTTATACTAACAATCATATTCATCGCTACAATGACAGGTTGCAGTCTACAGAATGATATACAGCCAAAGACAAAAGAAGAAGCAGCAAACGTGACATCTTCAATAGAACTAGACGATACTACGCCTTCAGGTAATTATAAAGTTGAGGGCGTAGCTTTTTTCTCTTATGAAAGACCTGAAACAATAACATACGGTCAGTTAGATTCACTAGGCAGACCTACATACGCTACTGCGAATATTACATCTGAATTATATGCTAAAGAAAAGAATGAAAAGCGTGAGCCTATCAAGGTAAACCCAGTTGGTTGGCCAGAAACAAACCCTAGAGTACAAGTTAAGTATAAAGACGGTACATCATATAAAGGTTATTTCTGGAATAGGTCTCATATGATTGCAGATTCACTAGGCGGTGAACCTATTGTAGAAAATCTAATCACAGGTACAAGAGCGCAGAACGTAGGCACAAGACGCAATGACGGTGGAATGGCTTACGCAGAAACAAAAGTACGTAAACATTTTGATAGCGGAAATAAAAGCGCTGTTTGGTATGAAGTAATTAATTTTTATAATGATAATGAGCTTATACCAAGAAGAACTCTAGTAAATATGAAGTCAGATGATGGCTCAATAGATGAAAGAGTAGTAGTATACAATACGACTGATGGATATAAAATAGATTATAACACAGCAGAAGTTACAGAGGAGTAGAAATGCAGACAACAATAAGAGTGAATGATTTAAGTCCACTGATAGCAATGAGAGAAAGATTCATACATAAAGATTTGCTAGATGAGTTTGTTGAGACATACAAGAATGCAACTTTCTTCGCAAGTTTTGACCAAGATAGATTTGAACCTCTCTTTGATGAAATGGTATTAGAAACGAATTTGAATATAGGTTTGTACATCGCTGATACTAAGCGTGGTGAAATCATGTTCACTACTACAGGCGCGTCAGATAAAGGGTATAAATGTGTAGATTTAGTCAATCTACACGAAGCTCTTATATCAAGTGAAGAATATGCAAAAACATACGTACATAAGATTGAAGATATAATCGAAAGCATGTATAATGATGATATAATGCTTACACTGTACAAGGTAGTGTAAAAAGGTGAAGTGTATTTCACAGGTTTCTGTGATGGTCAGACATTCAAAGCCGATGTAGATTCAATTATTGAGATTTACTCAGTTGTTGAAGATGATGAGCAAGAGTTTGTTAGCGATAAGCTACTAGCAACTCTGAAGTAGAAAGAAGTACAACTAACTAAAAAGAGACAATGTGTAATGCACTGTCTCTGATTTAACTTCTGAGCGTAATCTTATGCTTAGATATATAAATTAACACTAAGTACATAAAAGTTTACGAGAAGTTAATCTCGTACGTCTGGGGTATATCCTATGATTAAAATAAAAATAAAGAAAGATATAGAAGAATTAAGAGAAAGAATAAATACGCTTGAAGATACACGTGCATTTATAGAAATTGAAACACTACTTGGCGCGTATGAATGCAATGAAGAAGACGGTATAAATTATGATTATGACGGTTGTATAGACGATGAAATTTTCTACAACGCGCTAGATGCAGCTGGTATAAGCTTCTGCGTATGTACTCATTATCTTGACGACGATACTATATTTTTCAAAAGTAGTGATGAAATATACTTAAATGCTTGCCCTCGTGACGCATTCGCATGTGTCATAGGGAACTATGACTACTTTAAAGATGAGTTAAATAATCTATTGAAAATTGGTGAACTAATCGACAACTATGACATTGTAGTGTATAAGGGCGAAGAGTAGAGGGAATAAACGATGAGTATTATAGTTAAAGACTTAACGAAATTAGAAAGCTTGAATGACGAAGCGATTAATGCATTTGTCAAAGAGTATAGAAATAAAATAGGTAAAGTTGCTTATGTATCTGACGCAATATACACTGTAACAGAGCTGTGTGCAAAGAATAACATCGACTATGCTGAAGTATTTGTTGATGGGCACGAAACATACAAACAGCTCATTATAAATAATTCAGCAGTTGATTTTAATGAAAGCACTATTTACGATAGTATAATGAGTGGCCAACTCTACGGCGCGCAAGTGCAGTTACAAAATATGAAAAAAGCTATCGATAATTTAGTTAGTGGCGACTATGCGTTCATACTATTTAGGAATAAGTGATGTATAACATAAAGATACAAGACGTGAACAATTTACGTCAGAAGATAAAGAACCTAGAAGGTAAAGAAAAACAGTTTTTTGAAGATTTAATCGACTATTACGAGAGTGGTTTACGAAATATTGATGATTATTTTGATGAAAACCCTTTATTTATCGCAGGTGTAGAAAAATGTGGAATAAGTTATTGCACGTGCGAATTTTTAGGCGGTGCATTACAGTTTTATGACACGCATAACTATTATTATGTAGACACGCGTGAAATTGCAAATGCTATCGTTAATGACTCTAGTAGATTTAAACAGTACATAAACTCTCTGAATCATATAAATGAATTATATGAGAATAAAAAGTATGACATCATGCTAACTGATTTAGGTTAACAAAAAAAAAAAGAAGTTTACATACTTGCATTTATATGATATGATAATCACACAAGCTACAACTCAAGCAATAAGGAGAAACTCATGAAGAAAAAATTCGTTGCAACTTTAATGGTGATTATGCTAGTACTAGTCACAGTACCTAATGTATTCGCAGACGAAGGAAGAGCAGTAGATACGCAGCTCACTAAACTCGAACTCCAGAATGATAAGGGAGAGACAATCACAGAAACATCAATCGGCAGTTCATTCAAATTATTTGCTAATTATACAATCAATGATACTATCCATACTGGAGATTACTTTGATATGGCAGTGCCTGAACAGATTGACTTGTCGTCAGCATTTACAGATTATAACTTTACTCTGAATGATAGCGAAGGCGAAGCAATCGCGCACGCAGTAGTTAAGCCTAGCGAATCAGGCGGTGGAATTATTCACGTAGTATTTAATGAAAAAGTTAATGGTAAAGCTAATCTACAAGGAAACTTATTCTTCTATGCTAAGGGTAATGGTAAAAAGGTTAAGCTTAATGAAGTTACACCAATCAGAATTGTACTAAACAATAATAACAGAAATAGTTATAACATTTATCCACCAGTTAAGTTTACCCCTAACAAGCCAGTATCTGGAACAGAAGTAATTGGCAAATGGGCCAATCCTTCAAAGAGTAAAGATAGAGCTGATTGGAGAATTAGAATTAACAAGAGCGGACAGAATCTTAATAATGTTGTTATAACTGATAAGATTAAATCTGGCAATGGTGCATATCTTCCTGAGTTCAAGTTACAGAAAGTTACTTTTGCTCCTGATGGAAACATTACTGACTACGGTGAAAAGATTGATATATCAAACAAAGTTAAGTATAACGATGATAAGACATCTTTTACACTAGAGCTTGGTGAGATTGGAACTCAAGGTTACTTACTATCTTATGCAACAACTGTAAACGATGAGGACCCAATACAGAATAACTCAGCAGAACTAAGAGCAGACGCTATTGCCCCAGGCAAGACTGCTGGAGTATGGATATACAAAGCTGCTGGTGGCGGCTTAGACACAGAGATTAATGGCAAGCTAAGAATTAGAAAAGTTGACTCAGAAACAGGTAAAGGACTTGCTGGCGCTAAGTTTAAAATAACTAAAGGCGATAAGAGCTTTGAGCTTACATCTAACGATAAGGGAATAGCACTATCTGATGAGCTAGAACTTGGCGAGTATAATATTACTGAGATAACTGCTCCAGAAGGGTACAAAGCTACTGATGAAGTATTCACAGTCAATGTAACAAGCAATGGTGGAGTACTTACTATCAAGAATACTAAAGTTGAAGTACCTCCTAAAGAAGATAGTAATAACAAGTCTGACGTCAACAAACCTGAGCCACCTAAGCCAGATGAAAACAATAAAACAGACATTAATAAGCCTGAACCTCCTAAGTCAGACGAGAATAAAAAGCCAGAAGAGAAAAAGAAACCTGAGGAATCTAAGAAACAAGATGAGACTAAGAAACCTGAAGATAAGAAGAAACCTGAAACTCCAAAAGTTGATATTTCAAAGGATAATAAAACTGAAATAACAGATAATAATACAACAAAGAAAACTGAAACTCCAAAAGTTGAAATAAGTGAGAATACAGTTAAGAAACCTGTTAGAAATATCCCTAATACCGGAGATAATACAAACATTCTTCTTTATGGTTTACTATTCGGTTTTGCTGCTGGCACGATGACATATTCTCTTAAAAGAAAGAATAAATAATTTTTAAAGGGAGTTTTATACTCCCTTTTTTATTTACAAGTGAATTAATTTGTATTATAATATAATAAAGAAGTACAACTAAATAAAAAGAGCGGGAGGCAAAATGGGTAGAGTATTAAAAGAACATCAAGTAAATGACGTTACATTCTTCTATGATGAAAAGTACAAAGACCATCTAAAAGCATTTGAAGTAGCAGTATATGAGGCAGATACATTAATACCAGATAAAAGCAATATTGATAAATATCTAGTTATTGATAATGAAAATATCGGTGGTTGTACAGTGCATATCTACACAAAGACTTGCGCATTATTCAATTGCGGTATGATGTTTAATTATGAGTTTGATAACGCTATTATGCTTGGTAATAAGCTTGCAGATAGATACAATGAGACAAGAGCATTTTCTCAGCCTAAAGAGCAGTACATAGGAACATTTGAGACAATAGGGAAGAGAATTGCGTTCAACAGAACGTACGGCTCATATAGATTTACAGACGAAGAGTGTAACGCACTACTAAGAGGTGAAACAATCTCTTTTGTAACAACATCTCAAAAGGGTAATAACGTGAGAATGAAAGGCGCATTGACAAGACAAGAGAATGACGGTTACGAATTCTACGGTTTTGCAATTACAGAAAAAGCAGTGCCTTATCAGTTTGCAACACACGTGTTCACTGATGAAGAAGTAAAGGCGCTTGAAGCAGGCGAATCACTAGAAATAGACGCTTTAGTTAAAGGTCATCGCAAGATTATCGATGTTAAGTTCGATAGAAGAGACGGCATTACAGTTCTTAATTGGGATGTGAGGTGCGATTGATGTATATAGCAGCAATAAGTCACGTTTCTGAAAGTTACTTTGCAGATTACTATGCAAGTGACAGTATAAACGACATAATAGAAAAGACAATCGACTTTATTAGAGAAAACGCTATAAAGGGCAAAATAACAAAAGTATTAAATGAAGATGGTGAAGAAATAAAAGTGGCAGATATAAAGACAGGAGATTATCTCCTCTTCACTAGTGAATTTACTGACGAAGCATACAGCTTATATATAACTACTTGTGATAAGTTTACACAAGTGAAGTAATACTAGAGACTGCGAATCTCTAGATGTAGAAAGGAAAAATAATTATGGCAGATTTTAACAATGTAACAGTAGTAGGTAGAGTAGGACAGGAACCTGAGCTAAAGTATTTTCAGGGTAACGGCGGTGAACAGTTCGCAAGCGTATCTTTTACTCTAGCTAATAATCAGTACAACGGACAGGAAAACGTAGCGCATTGGCTCAGAGTTGAAATGACAGGTAAGACAGCAGAGCTTTTTGCAGAAAGAGTGCATAAAGGAAATAAGATATTCGTGAGTGGTACACTAAAAGTTCGTGAGTACCAGAATGCAGAGGGCAAGACAGTGTCATATACGTACATTAAAGGTTTTACATTTGACCTAATCGGCACAGGAAATAGTAATGCTACTGCGCCTGCAACTCCTACAGCTCCACAGAAACCTGCAGCGACACCTGCTCCTCAGCAGCCACAGAATTCATACGAAGCAATGCCATATGATGAACTACTAGACATTGGTTTTTAAGCAATGATTATAAACAAGATTGAGATTAAAAACTGGAAGTGCTTTGAAAATAAGACAGTAGAATTTGATGAAGGAGTAAACCTGTTCCGTTGGCCAAACGGGACAGGTAAATCTTCACTCATTGAGGCAATAATCTTTTGTGTGCTTGATAAAAAGCCTAATGGACTAAGCTTTGATGATTTACGTAATGATAAAAACAAAGAATGTGAAATAACACTATATTTTACACATAACGCAAAAGAGTATGTATTTGAAAGAGCATTCGGTAAGTCTACAAAATTTAATATCTATATTGATGGCGAACTATCCGCGCGTTCAAAGGTTGAGTATGAGAGCATAGCAAGAAGTGTAGTACCTAAGAATATCGACATTTTATGGAATAGCAATTCACTTGCCTACTCAGAAGTGTTAAGCACTAATTGTTTAGTCGATTTACTGAATGAAGCTTTTGCTGAACCTCTTGCGTATAACAAAGCGTTCCAGTCAGAAAGAACATTTGCGCAGAAGAGTATTTCTTCTCTAGAGAAAACACTATCTCATCAAAATGCTACGCAAGAAGAGTTAGATAAGATAGAAAATGAAATAAAGACATTAAAAGAAGAGTTAAAGTCAAAGACACTTACATCAGACTCTACGCTGAATGAAGCAAGAAGATGTAAAGAGAATTACGAAAAATTTACAGAGTTAAAGAATACTCTTGATAAGCTTGAATGTAAGTACGATAGAGAAACTTGTTTAAGATTACATTCTTACGGTGCAAGAAATGCACAACAGTGGGATAATTTCTTTAATGATAAAAGAGTGCAGCTTGAGAAAGAAAAGAACAAGGCTGCAGAATTACACCCTTTAGCTAGATATCCAAGAAATGTAATTGACTCTATTTTAAGAGAGAGTGAGCAGAAATGTGAATGCGTAGTATGCGGCGGTAAATTTAAGCCAATACATATTAACTATGATTCTATTGATATAAATAAAATAAATTCTTTAGAAAAGATATTACAAGATGCTCAGTATAATTTTGAAGATTACGCTATTTCTGTGAGATACTTACAGCTTAAAAAACAGCTTGACGACTTACATTTTAGCGAAAATATAGATTGGCGTAAAATACTGCAAGAATATGATGCGAATACAAAAACTGCGTATGATACTCTAAACAAAAAAGAAAATTATTGCTCTGAGTTAAAAGCAGACATTGCAAAAATATCAGATATTCTAAAGCATAAACAGAATTATAACGACGCAAAAGAGTGTTTAAGAATTATCAAAGAATACATAGAAAAGGCTAAGAAATACTACTCAGACGCGATTACACAGATTGCTAATGCAGAGTTAAAGGCTTTTAGTTCAAGATATTCTGATTTAAGAGTAGAAGATAACGTATACAGAGTAAACGTACATTCAGTACATACAAACACATCATCAAGACTAGCAGTACAGACATTATCTAACGGCGAAAAAACTCTGATTGCGTTAGCATTAACATTAGCAATAAAGAAGTTATTCTTAAAAGATATGCCGCTGATAATGGACGAAGCATTCGCTAATATAGATGCTGACAATATACTGGCTATAAACTCTCTATTAAGGAGAGATACAAGCCAGTGGGTTGTTGTATCGCACGATGAAAGATTACAACTTGAAAGGTATTAAGAGCAGGTAACAAACCTGCTTTTTTAATGAGGTAAAACAAAATATGGCTGAAATAATAAGTGATAAAGGTTTAGAAGACCTAAAGCAAGCTATTATCATACAAGCTTGCAATGATTTGTTTACTTGCGAAAGAAAGATAAGACAAGGTAAAAATGTTGCTAACAGGATAGGCAACTGCAAGAAACTAAAAGAAGATTGTCTAGAATTTTTCTATGGTGAGCAGTTTAAGATGTACACTGACTACAGTGATGTATTAACAGGCGATATGATGGTTAAGCAGATTTATGAAGTAGTAGAAGATACTGACAGATACCCGTCAGACTACAATGCTTTCCCATTAAAGCGCGATGAAAAGCAAGGAAGATAAGTAGAATGGATATTACAAGACAGCAATTACAAAGAAGAATGAATGAAGAGCACGGAATAAATTTCCATAAGAATATAAATATCTCAGGATATACGTTCTATCGCAAAGACTCATTTATATCTTTTCATTTTGCTATAGTGAATAATATCACTGTAGTTAAGATTGACTATTTGTACGTCACTTGTAAAACTGATTTTTTAAAGCTAATGAAGCATTGCATCAAATTCTGGACAGGTTATAATGTAGCTTTTGTATATTATAAAGAACATAAGCGTCAAGCTAATTATGCTAAGAAGTTCTTTTCAGCTGCAGGTATGACTATTCTTGAAGAGGAACGTGAAAATCAGTGGAAGTATGACTGGACTAGTACAAATGGTTATTCAGAAAATTCAATAGTAGAAGCATTTCTATAGAGGTGAATTATGCAGAGTAAAGTAAGAGCGCGAAGTGTTTTTACGCACTTAAACGCAATACGCAGAATGCTCATTGAATTTAATATGACATACGTTGAAGATAAGCTATGCTTTGATATAGCAGTTTGCACTTCGTATGAAAACTTTTTAAATCTAAGTAAAAAACACAATTACGATTTTAACGATATGAGCAAAACTGACTTTTTAGTCGCTCGAGAGATTGCGCAGAATTTACAGAAAATAATGAGCGTAAAGTATGAGGCTGAAAAAGAAACAATAGCAGCACTTGAGCGCATAGATAGAGCATTAGAGTTGAGAGATGAGAAATAAACTACTAAAACAATTATTCGTTGTTATATTTATCACTATGCTCTTCTTAGGTACAGCAGTACAGACATTCGCTGTAGAGACATACTATCAAGATTCTAAAAATAAGTCATTTTATGCATCTGATGAAAATAAAGTAGATAGCATATTCCAAACAAAAATATCAGACATAACTAGACCTTTTGAATGGTTGATGAATACGCAGACATTTGTAGTATTCAAAGAAACAAAAGATAAAGATGGTAAAGACTTTATCAAAGGTTATTATAATGCACCTAACTCTCAGACATACATCAAGAATTTAGCGCTTTCTGATATTTCAGACGGGTACACAGATACTACATATGATGTAAACGAACATCAATGGATTGTTAAAGTAGGTAAAGACGCAGAGAATGAAAATGTAATAACAAAGTATGGTTTTCATATTCCTTCTTATCCTTATATGGGAGAATATCCTAGAATAAGAATGGACTTTTCTGAAGTAGCGCCTACTGGTGTGCTAAAGAAGTTCTGGAGAGGTGTAAAATCACTGTTTGGCGGAAGTTTTGTAAAAGCGCCTAATAGTGATGAGTATAAAACTCTACTGTATTATAATAAATCATATACTGATAATGACCAAGACGTGTTAGATTTCTTTAAGAAATACTATCTTGAATATTTTGAAAGAGCTATATCGACAAAAGAATTTAAGTCAGCAAAAGCGCTGATAAATAGTTCTTTTTCAACAGAGGCAGTAGAGTCTGCAGAGACTAATGCTGACAGCATAGAAGCACAGTTAAACGCTAACTCAGAGGCTAGAGCGGAATTCTTAGCTAAACTCTCTGATGAACAAGCTTTTCAATACCCTGAAGTACAGAAAGCGTTTAAGAAATACTTAAAAGAGTTTAAGGGTGATATTAAGAGTTACGTAGGCAAAAAGCCTGATAATACTTATGCTACCTATTCAAAGCTTAAACCTCATTTTGTGTCAGAAACAAATATAAATGGTTTAACTATTTTTAACCCTAAGGCTAACATTACAAGTGATGAGTACTCTAATAAAGCTAAAGCTCTTATTGATGAGCAGAAGGCTAATGAAGAAACAGTAAAGAATGCTGATAGATTCAAAGAAAAATTAGAGAATGACGCAGCAAATCTACCAAAAGATAAGATAGCGTATACACAGTGCTTAATCTTTTCAGATAATGATAACTGTACGTCTAAGAAATACGGAGATGAAACATCGTTGGCTGTAATGAATGTATATGCATACAGTGGCATATATAAGAAAACAGCGCAGTATACTCATAAAGATAAAGAATTATCAGAAGATGATGCTAGAATATTACTACAAGAATTACAGACTTACTGTGGACCTTATTATCAAGAAGTAGTAACGAATATGATAAGTTTAATGCGTCAGACTGCTGAGGCTAAAGGTGTAAAAATTGCATTAAAGACACAGACAGATGCAAGAGAAATGCCTTATGACATAGAGCAGATGATGCAGGCTGATAGAGAAACATTCGGTATAATAGACCCTAGAGTAGAGAGGTTTAAAAGTCATGTTACAGGTTACGCTGTATCTAATTTAAGCTTAGACTTAGGTAAGAATAAAACTATTTATATTATGCCACAGAGAGCATTACTCAGTGTTAGTGGCACATTATGCGAAATGGCTGTATTCTTCCAGCAGATAAGCAATTTTCAGTTTTTTGAAGATGCTGGTTTAAGTCCAACGAAACTTTGGGAATCAGGCGTTGTTACACTAATAACACTCTTAATTATAATTTATACGTTGATTAAATTAGTAGGCGCTGTAATTAGCTTTTTAAAGGGTAATGGTAAACCTGTAAAGCAGATATTAATCATAGCTTTAATAGCTTTTCTAGAAATAGGCTTCGTTACGATGATGACAATAAAGCCAGATAAAACTTGGGAAGTGATTAAGAAACCTATAGTTACAGCAATAGACTTAGGTGAGACAGGCGCTACATACTCAGTAGATAAAGACATTAAATCATTGTTTGGTGACGATGCTGCAAGCAGAGCTGAAGTTATTAAATATCTACCTTATTTAGATGTTTGGGGACAGTTTAATACTGGATATGGTTTATTCAGTGACGCACAAAAGATTGATAAAGAAAGAGATGCTCAAGAGTTAAACGCATACAAAGATGTAAAAATAGCTAATAAGCCGATACAACAATATTCTGTTTTATTGGCAGATTCCTTTAGCTACTATGGGCAGTCAACCTCAATTTCTCATTCATTTAAAGATACAGACGGTAAAGTATACAACGGCAAAGTAATAAACAACAACGCGTACAGAGTCGTTGACCACTTTATGGCGCCTAAGATTACAAAAGAGATTGTAACAAAAGATGGTAAGCAAGGAGTACAAGTAAAAGTAAAAGCTAACCCGTATTATAACGGAGAATATCAGAAAGGCTTTATAAATCTACTACCTAAATTCTTAATTAATGTTTTTAATTTTTATACGTCATTAATTAAATTCTGTATATTTATATGGTTCTGGTATAAGCTTTATATTTTTGTTGTAAGCATACTATTAGATAGAACTAAAGGTTGGGTAAAGATACTCACAGCTACTTTCGGTCCTTTGCTAGGTATGATAATACTCTCTTATATATCGACTGTTATGTTAATCTTACTAATGCAGATGACGAATAGTCTAATGGCATTGATAGCAGTGTTCGGTTGTTTCTATATATACAATAAAATATTAACTACTTGGGAAACTAAGTATGAAGACACATTCCCAGTTACAGTTAAACCTATTGTATATGTATTCAATCTAAAACAGAAGATGCGTGAGATTAAGTCAAGAATGGCTAGTCAAGCATATCGTGAAGAAATGCGTTCAACTAACTTCGACGCTACAGATGAAGATTTAGACAATATCTATGTAATGTACAATAAACTATACACTGAAACTGGCGAAAGAAGATACAATGACGACAGAATGTATACTCCGTTTATTGAGAAACTAAAGACTGAACAAGAGAATGGTACACGCTTAACGTACGCAATGCAAGTTGCAATAGAGAAGTATGATGAATATCTAAAGAATAAGAAGGAGGAATAGCATGAAGAAACTACTGTCAGTAATTTTAGCATTAGTGATATGTATGACAACATTAGTTATTCCTTCTTTTGCAACTGAATATACAAAAGTAGATACGCCTAGTTTGTCATTTAAAGATAACAACGCGCTGAAAATTTGGTCAGTGTGTAAAGCTATGGGTATGACAGATAATCAAGCTGCAGCAGTAATCGGTGTATTCGAAGAAGAATCACACTTAGACCCTGCTGCGCTTGAGGGTGTATATGAAACTGGCTTAACTGAAACAAAACAAAAAATACTAAAGAATAGAAAATCACTAGCAGATTATACTAAGAATAAACTATTCCCTATGTACGCTAAGAACGGTTTACGCATAGATAAGAGTGCATATAAAGGCACAGACGGTCAATACTATCCAGCCGTAGGTTTAGCTCAGTTCACGGGAACTAGATTTTCTAAGCTACTGGCGTATGGTGAATATCATAAAGTTGCTTGGTATGAAATGGATAATCAGCTTGCGTATTTCTTTAAAGATGACGATAAAAGTGGTTATACAGACGGTCACGGCAAATGGATAGTCGACACATACATTGCTAATAAAAATGCATCAATAGATGAATGCGTAAAAGATTGGTTAAGAGTATTTGAAGGAGTACCAGGTAATAAGCTAGGAAAAAGACAAGCAAACGCACATAAGTGGTATAAGAAGTTTAAAGGTTCAAAGGGTGATATAAACTACGGCATAAAAGTTATGAAACTAATGGATAAGCCGTATAAAGGCGCATCAGGCAACACAACGACTGATGTAGCTGATGTAAGTATGTATCACGAACTTGCAAGTAAAGTTCTGATAATGAATCAGAATTCAGGCTTTAGATTTGACTTTGATGGTTCAGCGCTAGCGAGACAGAAAGCTGCAAATTCAGAAGTACTAGCAGACTTACTAGGAAAAACAGAAGCAAAGAATAAATACAGCTTATATGATTTATTCGGTTCAGATATACACTATTATAGATACTTAGGTGAAAGCACAACATCACTAACATTATTAGACCACGCATTTACTTATATGCAAGAAGGTAGAATAAGCGATATAGACTTAGGTGAAACTATTATGTATGATAGTCACGGTAGGTATTTATCTACTCACGTTTATAGTGGTAGACCTATTGTGCTTAACTCTGACTCTTTAATGCAAGGTAGTTCAGACCCTAGAGTGTCTTCAATATCTAGCTATTTTACTGGTTTTGCTTATACTCAAAGTGAGTTTATATTAAATGTATGTAAAGTGCTTACAGACTCAGTTACTTACTTGCTAGGACCAGAGCCTTTACAACAAGTACAGTCATTCGTAGATAGTATACTAAGCACTGATATAGTAAAAAGCATAAGACCTATAGTAATAGTATTTATCAGTCTTGCAGTTGTAGGTTTAATTCTATCATTATTTAAACATGCTGTAGCGATAAGAAAAGGTACAGGCGCATTTAAGCAGTTCATCGCAAGAGCGCTGATAGGCATCATACTTATCGGTGGAGCATTTATGTTTATAAAATCTCCTGATAAGCTAAACAAACGCTTTATATCTTTTGCTACAGTGACAGATAAGATGTTTGCTGAGACATTATCGAAAGCATACGAAGGTGACGATGTGATAGGCAGTGATGATAGTACAAACACTGTCGCAGCAGCGCTATGGAAAACATCAATATTTGAACCTTGGTGTCAAGCTGTATTTGGTGATAAATACGAAAACTTATATACACAGTACTCTGATAAGCCAAATAAAATGAAACAAAGCTATTTGACTGAAGAGGGTATAAAAAATATAAAGTCAGGGCAGTACGCATATAACAGTGCAAAATATACAGGAGATGTATACGTGCCTGTAGGTGACGGAAACTTAGTTAGAAACTGGGCAGCGTACTTATATTCTTGTCAGAGTAAATTCCATAAAGACTATGACGTAGCAAGTATGCAGTTACAAGAAGAAGAGACAGATAAAAAAGAAGAAAAGAGTTATGCATTCCCATTTGCCAAAACAACAGCAAGGAATGCAAGTATAAACGCTGATACATTCAGAGTTATAGATGCGCAGATGGATATTTCACCTCAGATATATTCTGATGGAAAAGAAGTATTTAATTATACAGGCGCAAAGAGATTAGAGCAGCATTATTTAAAATATACATCAGTGATGGTGTGGAATGTTCTAATGTTAGGGTTTTTCTTACCATTGATATTCGCTAAACTATCTAGATTAATGAAGATATTATTTTTCGGAGTACAGTTTGTGTATTACGCGATAGTAGAGTTGTTTAGAGAGAGTGGTAAAATATCAGAGGTATTTAATAATTTAAAAGAGAACGCATTAGGTTATCTACTTGCGTGTATCAAAATTTACATTTTAGTAATACTGTATACAACGCTTATTAGTAAAGGTGTAATCTTCTCAGTGCTATACGTGTTCATAGCATTTAACGTGCTTGCAACATCACCAGCAAAGATTTCACAGAAAGCTAATAGAATAAAGCAAAGAGCAGTACGCTATAAGAATGAAATACTAAAATAAGAAAGGAACGCAGATTATATGTATCTAATTGTTACAAATGATAAGCGCATACCTAAAGAAATGCAAAATTTCGATAAAGAGGTATGGACACGCGATGAATTTGTGCAAAAAGCTGCTAATAGCGAAGAAGGTTTATCCATAGGCGACGATGACGTGCTATGCTTGAATATCGGAGTATTAGACGAAACATTATACGAAGCTTTAAGAGCATACGAACTTGATAGTGATATTCAAGTAGAATATTACAAGTTTGATAATCAAGATATAGAATTAAGCTATATGAAAAGCCCAGTAAATGTATATAAATATGAAGACGATAAGAAGAAAGTAAAAGAAGAACCTGCTCCTGTAGAAGAAATAGAAGAGCAAGTAATCGTTGACGAAGAGCCTAAGGTGGTAGAAATACCTAAACCTGAGCCAGTAGTAGCTCCAGTAGTTGAACAAAAAGAAGTACAACTAAATAAAAAGAGCGGAGTAGAAGATTTTGCTAATCTTGCAAGCTTGATAGAAAATGTAGACGACGTAAGCACTGCAGATAATGCTGATGCAGACGCAAAAATACTAGCATTTTATTCAGCGAAAGGTGGTAGTTCAAAGAGTACAACTGCACTAATGACAGTGTATCACTACGCAAAGACTCACCCTACAGCTAGAGTAGCTTGTCTAGACTTAGACGTATACGACCCTCAGGTCTCAATCATTGCGTCTATGCCACATAAGTCTATTGCAGCATACTATAAGAATTATCTTGCAGGTGAGACTGAGTTTGAAAACTTAAAGAAATGCGCTGCGACTAAACCTAGCTTTGCACAAAACGTAGACTTTTACTTACCGCCAAGCTTACCAATTGAAGAGATTAATGACAACAGAGATTTCTGGATATGTTTATTGAAACATTTGAGTGAGCACTATGACTTTATAGTTATTGACACTATGCCTGAGTTTTATGATAATATTGTAGCAACAACAATATTAAATGCTGTAGATAAGGTTATTATACCAAGTAATACAAGCATAAACTCAGTAAAGTCGGTATACAAACAGTTACAGATATTCGCAGGTGACGCGCGCGTTGCTTCATTTAAGCCTGATAAAGACTTATTGAATAAATGCTTCGTGTCAATAGCGAAAATGAATCCTAAGTCAACAATGGTAAATGCTACGATTAAAGATTGGTTTACTAAATATGTGCCTGTATGTGCAGAGTTCGGTATTATCGAAGATGAGATTGAGCAAATGCACTGGTATCAGAACTGGGATATTATATTTGATAGACCAGAGGTAGTGAAACAACTTGAGCAGATTGAAGACTTTAGTTTTCAAGACTAGTTAATTTAGAGAGAGAGAGTATGAATTTAAAGAAAGGTTTTAAAAAGTTGCTTGCATTCGCAACAGCGGGCGTATTTATGCTCGGCAATGCAGGCTCAGCTTTTGCGATTGGTGGAGGAAGCAGTGAATTTGCTATTGATACTAACCCAGCAACGCATACAAAAGCTGATAATATCATCAATTATGCTGGTAACAGATTTGATGGTTATTTTAAAGTAAACAGTGACGCTAATGCTACAGTAGAAAATAAATCTACTAATACAAGTCTACAGTTTACAAAAATGACAAATATCGTTGGTAGAACTAACGATACAGGTTGGCATATAAAAGTGCCACAGGGTACAACTACTTATGGTGAAGGTGAACTACGTTTTATCTATAAAAATGCTATGAGTATTAACGGTAAACTATACGACGTACAAGCTGACGTCTATAAGTTTGTTGCTAAGACGGATAAATGTGGTTTTATGTTGTTTGCTGCTAACTCTAGAAAAGAGATTGGTATGCAGAATGATAGCGACGCTTGGGATAATACGAGAGGAATTTCACCTAATCAGTCAGGTGAAATGGAAACTACAGTAAAGTTCACTATTATTCACACTAATGAAGACGGCACAGTACAGAGATTTAATAACCCCTATCTAGCAGTAAAAGCTGAAGACATAGACGTACAAGAGGGTTGGGCATTTGATAAGACAAAGATTGATGTTACAACTGATGTTTTATTAAATGGCAGCTCAAGCACATCACTGTATGCAAGTTCAGAGAAGAACTACGTCATCGGTGGAGTAGACGGTCAGATGAGACCAGACTCAGCATTCTGGATAACTAATAAGACAATCCAGTCAGGTGAGTTGCCTGTAACGCTACACGGTCAAGCATCAGGTTGGGGCGTATCATTCTTTCTGCCTAAGGCAAATGTAACATATAAGACTGATGGTAATGGAAATAGTAAAATAACTAGCCAAGAAGTAAATGCTTATTTCAAGGGCTACACTATCTCTAACCCGACATACACTGTTGATAGTAGTTACGAGTTTAATAGTTACGTTGTTGATAAGAATGTAAAGACAGACGATGGTAGAACATTCACACCAAGTGATAAGCTGACAGATGAAGATTTAAATCATATTGTACTAACAGAAGATTTAACAATCACAGCTAGATTCTCACCTATCGCTACATTTAACGTGACAAAGACATCAGACACAAATTACATTGACCCTAAGTACCCTTATGCGCATTGGGTAATTGAGGCATCAAGTGAAGAGATAGGCGCTAAGGAAAGAGCAGAGCTAGTAGAGGATAAACTAAAAGATTATAACTTAGAGCTTGTTGAAGATTCAGTAAAGACTAGCGCAACTGGAGAAGGTGCAAAAGTAGAGTTAGTAAGCAAGACAAAAGATTTACTATCATTCAATCTAAAGAACTCTACTACAGAGGCATCAACATTCAAGATTGAGTTTGATACGAAGATAAAGCCTGAAGGTTTTAAAAAGGGTAATAAAATTACAAACGCATTAGCTACTCACCCTAGAGTACCTGAAGTAGATGTACCTATCAAGCATAGCATTACAACTAGTGCAGTTAACGGTACAATCACACCATCTTCAATAGTAGAAAGTGGTAGTGACGTTGTAGTAAATTACACTCCAGATAACGGATATGAACTAACTAAGCTTACTGTTGACGGCAAAATCATAGAAGATTTTACTAAGTTTATAACAGAGTTTACATTTGAGAAAGTATCAGAAGACCACGTGATTGATGCGCAGTTCTCAAAGAAGAAGTTTAACATTACTACAGAAGTAGAAGGTGGAGTTGGTGGAAGAATCGATGAACCTTCAGTAGTAGAGTACAACGATGATAAGACAGTTACATTCGAACCTGCTAAGGGATATGAACTAAGAAAAGTGACTGTTGACGGTACAGTAGTTACACCTACAACACCTAATTCCCATGTATTTGAAAAAGTACAAGATAATCATAAGATTGTTGTAAGCTTTTCAAAGATACCTGAATTCCAGCTAAGTAAGACTGCAGAGCAGAAAGATGTTCAAGCAGGAGAGCTAGCACATTACACAGTAAATGTAAAGCAGATTTCAGGCGACGCTACAACTGTAGCTAAGAATGTTATTTTAAAAGACACACTTGATACTGATAAATTAGAATTAGTCAAAGACTCAATTGTAGTTGAAGGCACATCAACTGATAACTATACGATTGAAGAGGCAAACGAAAAAGGTTTTAAGATTGTGTTTAAGCAGATAACAGACGCAGAGAAAGACTCAATCGTTGTTAAGTACGACGCTAAGGTAAAGACAGATGCTAGAAACTCAACAGAGTTAAATAACACTGTTTCAGTTACATCTGAGAATAACCCTAGCATTGTTACAACTAATGAGAAGATAAACTCAATTATTCCTGACTTAGACATTGTAAAGACTGTTATTACAACAAGAGCTAATAACTCAGCTGTAGTTGGTGACAAGCTTGACTATACAGTAGAAGTTAAGAATAAAGTTGCAGGTACAACAGCAAAAGGTGTCGTAATAAAAGATAAACTACCAGAAGGTATAAAGCTTGTAGGCGATGCAAAAGCAAGTGATGCGAATGCAATCGTAAGCTATGACGAAAGCACTAGAGAGATTAAGGTTGAAGTGCCTACATTAAGTGATGGCTTAAAGATTACATACAAAGCTGAAGTTACTGCTCTAACAGGAGCTCTTGAGAATACAGCATCAGTAATTGATAAAGATTTTATGGAATTCCCTAAGACTTCATCAGCAGTAGTAAATGTACTACCAGCTAGATTGAATATTGAGAAGACAGTTGATAAGGCACAAATCATAAAATCAGAAGTATTAAATTACACAGTTAAAGCGAGTATTGTAAAAGACAAGACAGTGGCTGATAAAGCTATAAATGCTGTTATTGCTGATACACTACCGGCTAACGCTGAATTAGTAGAAGATACATTTAATGTTAACGGTCTTGAAAAGGGTAGTTATACTCTAGACTTCGAAAAGAAAGATGGCAAGATTGTTGGCTTTAAGCTTACAGTGCCTGAAATGACAGAAGATGTAACGATTACATACTCAATGAAGACTGATAAGGCTAAGTTTAATGATACTGTACTTAATAAGGCAACTCTAACTCACGATAATTCTGCAGATAAGACTCCTCAGAAGAGTGCTACAATCACAAAGATTGAAAATGAGCCTGTAGCATTTATCGCTAAAGAGATTACAAATGCAAGTCAGTTCAATAAAATTGGCGATTATGTTGAGTATAAGCTTAACATCACAAAGCAGTCAAGATTTATCAATGACGTTAATGTAACAGATACACTACCAAAGGGACTAGAGCTTGACAAAGACTCAGTAAAAGTAAATACTGAAGATAAGTTTACTGTCGATGTAAAAGACAATAAATTTACAGTAGATATGGCTCGTATGAACAAAGATTTCACAATCACCTACAGAGCTAAGATTACTGAGTATGGCACATTCAAGAATATTGCTACACTAAAGCTAGGAGAATTACCTCCAACAACAGCCGAAGTAACAACAAAGCTTGATAAGCCAGCAACAACTCCAAACACAGGAGTAAACTCAAGCGTAGCTGTATACGCGTTCGCAATGTTCGCAAGTGCATTTGCTATTGCATTGAGAAAAAGAGCGAAAGCTTAAACATAACTAGCAGAGCAGTTAATTCTGCTCTGCTTCACTACTTTAGAAAGGAAAGAATTACTAATGTTATATAAAGTACGCATTACTGTAGCGTATGACGGTTTTGATGATATGAATTATCTTGCTATTGTAAATGGCAGCAGTTATACTGACTGCGTAGAAAAAATTCAGAATGAGTTTAAAGATGAAAATATACGTTACTTAAGTACTGAAGAAATATCTCCAGACAATGTGTTTTATATAGACGAAAAAGATTCGTATTATGACAAGTTTAACGAGTTAATAAAAGAGTACGAAAAGAATGTGATTTGGTAAGTATGAGAAACGAAATAGTAATTGACGCAAGAATACAAAAAGAAATACACATCTTCTCAGAGCTTGCTACGTTTAATGCGGCGATACGCACTGGAACGTTTACATTAATAGATGGCTCAGAGAAAAACAGACACACGTACATCAAGGTTATCTATGCAGGTGAGATTGATGATACATTGAAGAATACTCTTGTAGATTTTAATCTTGTTAGAATTTATGGCAAAATTGATTCTGAACAGTATAAGGCAAAATCTGGCAAGACAGTATTTAATAAGATTATAAGAGCTGACAGAATAATTCCTTTGAAGTACAATCATAGTACAGGAACTTATGAGGAGTTTTATGAAGAACATACTGAAGAGAAATAAGGCTGACAGCAGAAAGAAAGAAGACATTACTGAAATAATTAAGAAATATAATATCAGAGTGTCTAACCCATATGGATGTTATCCACCTGATGTTGATAATGCATTAAAGACATTAGAAACACAAGTAGAGCAACTAATGAACACTGCAAGCAGTCTTCAAAAAGAGAATGAGGAGTATAAGAAGAAGAACCTTATTTTACAACAGCAAGTACAGACACAGCGACTTAATATGAGTTTACTTGGCATACCTGACGAAGATGAAAAAGAGTTCGTTGAGCAAAAGAAGTCAAGTTTTAAATTAAACTTGCAAAAACCCAATGAAAAGGAGTAGTCTATGGCAAAAGCAAAATTAGAGGCGCTTGCATTATCTGATGATGAGATTTTAATCACGCCATTAGAAGAGCAGATACGCTCGTCAGAGCAGTATGACAGTGATTCATTTCTAGATGGTATGTCAGATGAATCAAAACAAGCGCTGTACAGCAGAACTAAAGTTGAAGAAAAAGATGAGGAAGAGGAAATGAATGATACGCCTACAACAATCATGGACGTTTTAGCAAAAGACTTGCTGAATAAATTAAAGCAAAGCAAAATAGAGCTGTATAATTTTAGCTCTGAGCAAGTTGCAATCATTATAAATTATATTGAAACTAAACTATAAGGAGGAAAACATAATGAGCTATATGTTAGCTACACCTTTAGCACCTTCTAGCGCTGCTGCGACATCAATTGTAGGAAACTTACTATCATTTGCTGCTGTACTTGCAGGTGGTATAGTTGCTCTTATTGCTATCATCAAGATTGCAAAAGACATTGTATCATACGTAAAAGGTAGCGGTGGCGGTGGCGGTAACGCATCACTTGGTGGTATTATCAAAACTGGACTAGTGCTACTAATCGCAATTGGTGTAATATTCCTATTTGCAACTCAGTGGAGTGCGTTAGGTGAAAAGGCGCAGAAAATCTCTGAAAAGGGTGTAAATGTAGTAGATAAATCTACACAAGAAATAATTCCATAAGAAGACGCTGCGACAAGCAGCGTCTTAATCAAGAAAAGGACTAAAAAGAATGTCATTGCAGAATTTCATAAAAAATCTACAGCAACAAGACGACGCTGACACAGTGTACAGTCCTGAAACATCGCAGAATGTGAAAGTAATTCCTCCTGATAATATAGATGTTGAGGTGATAAATGAGAATAATACGAAAGTAATTCCCCCTAAACCTGAACAGCCAAGGACAGTTAGTACGCTAAAGCTAAACTTACGCAGTGCAGAAAAGCCAGTAGAAGAAAAAGTACAAGAAGTTGTACAAGAAGAAATACAAAAAGCAGAGATAAAAGAAGAAATACAAGAAGAGAAAGTTATACAGACGCCAGTAGAAATAAAAGAGAATACAACAGACGATATATTTGCAATGAGTGGTACAGATTTAGAGTTTAAAGAAAAATGGCTTGCGATTTATGAGAAAGCAAAAAGCAGTAAAAAACAAAATGCTATTGCAGATAGATTAAGAGCAGGCAGATTTATCGCTACGCAAGATTCAGTGATTATATTGCCTGATTATGATACAACAAATAAAACAGCTGAAGAGCTATTAGAGGAAACGTGGATATAATTGCATTAGCTTTGCCGATGTATAACGAATACTTACAGGCACAACAGCACTCTGGTTGTCGTATTACTGAACTAAGAGATATAATCGAAGTAAAAGTAGAAAAAGGTTCAAGAGTAATAGTAGAAAAAGATAATAAGATTATTAGTGTATATCCTATTGGCAAGAGTGTATACAGAGTAACATTACCTGATGGGCAAGGTGAATACAACATAAAAGTAGTTGATATTTTAGGTAATGAACTATACTCTCAGAAAATCATTGCGGATATGAAGCTAACAGTATCTTCTACTATGATAAACTACGATAAGTTATACAAATACAATTTGAATAGTAAAGAAGAGATTGCAAAATGCTTAGACTACTCAACTGAGACATACGAAAAAGAAGATTATATCCCTAACTTAGAAGAAGTAGTAAAAAGAAAATACGGTATATGTGTAGATTACGCTGCTTTATACTGTGCTTTTTGTAGAATGAATAACATCGAATGCAGAATGGTTTACGGTTACAGAGATAATGAATATCACGCGTGGTGTGAAGAAAAGCAGAAAGACGGCAAGTACAAGCTAGTAGATTTATTATCAGATAAAAAACATAAATATAAACCGATGTATTATTATTAGAGAGAGAGAAATATAAATGGACAACATAGAATTTTTATATGAAGTCAAAGAGTATATAGCAAGACGCGATAGAAAATTTCAGAATGACGATTGCTCACAGAAGTATATCGATAAAATACAACAATATAAAGACAAAGACAGTAAAGTAAATATTCAAGCTATAAGGAATATAGAGAAGTTTGTAAACTACTACGCTGCAGCAATTATTACAGGTTTTACTCGATTAATACAAGAGTATGGGGAGTATATATCTTCTGCGCTTTCAAGTGATGAATTCTTCTATGATTACTTTAGTGAAGTAGCATTTGCAGGTAAAACATTACCCGATTTATACGAGTTACGCATACAAGATTTTTCATTAGAAGGAGATAAACTGTATTTAAACGTATTAAACAGAAAATTCCCTGTTAAGGTTAATAAAGAAGTTGTATACACTATCTTAGATAATGTACATTGGGATGTGAATTGTTTCAAAGTTAATAATGCGGTTACATTGCCAATAGGCACAGTAGATACTTCGCGAACAAGTAAAGTAGACGTTTATGCTTCATTAAGAATAGAGCAAGGTGAGTATGTTGCTAGACACGTACACGTAGCTTTAAGATACAATATAGACGAAAAGTACTCATTGGTTGCTAAGTATAACGGGTTACATGAACCGTATGTAGTTGAAACTTATCTTGCTGCAGGTAATTATACGTTATTTGAGTATGATAGAAACGAGCAAAAGCTAAGAACAGATAGATTATATATCAAATGTGGTAATACTATTGTAGAAGATATACCATCTACTCAAGGTTATTATCACGAATTAGATTTTTATGATTTAAAAGATATTGTAGAAACTTACTTTATTTAGTAAGTGATGAAAGGACGTTAATCAAGTGAGTTGGCAGAACACAAACACAAGTAAGAAAGTAATTTCAATAACAAAGCCATTAGAGCAGGAACAGGAACTATTAGATAGCATTCCAGAAAATGCGATAGTTACAGCACATACACGAACTACTAAAACAGCAAAGATTACATATGTTCTTGATAAGAAAGAAGATATAAACAACGCTATTGCAAGTATACGTACAAACACAAAGCCTATTAAGCTAGAGAGAGTACCTCTAAAGGTAGATGACAGTGAAGGTGAAGTACTAGCAATCGCAAATATCGCTGATTTTCATTTAAACAGATTTGTAGACGGCTCAGTTACAAATGGAGTAGACTACGATTTAGAGACAGCGAAAAATGTATTTATGTGCATAGTCGACAAAATGGTTAAGAACATGAAAGCAAGAAAGGTTACTAGAATAATTCTCAATCTTGCAGGAGATTTCTTAAACTCAGATACGAAGAATGCTACGACTACAGCAGGAACACCACAGGACGATGATGTAACATGGCAGCACGCATTCATCACTGCTACTGGTTTGTTAGAGTATGCTTGTAAAGAGTTTTCAAAAATAGCTCCAGTAGAATATTACTACGTGAGAGGTAATCACGACGAACAGACTGGTTTTTATCTTACAGCTTGGCTAGATGCAAGATTTTCTAGTCTTGACTCAGTGAATATAGATATATCACCAAAACCTAGACACGTAATCACACACGGCACTAATATTATCATATTAACACACGGTGATAAAGAGTCAGCAAGAGTAGGTAATTTACCTTTTGTAGAGCAGAATGCTAGAGTGAAAGTAAGTGATGCTACAAATATTGAAGTAATAATGGGACATTTGCATAGCACATTCGCTGCAACTATTGGCAATGGTGTAAAGCTATACAGACTACCATCAGCTTGCCCAGTGAATGACAGATGGTCGTATGACAAGTCATTCTTCTCACACCCTGGCGCTTCAGTTACATACTATGATGACTGCGACAGAATTGCTGAAGATTATATAAACACAAAAAGAATTATGGAGTCGATAGTAGATTCTCAGAATTAAAAGAAGTACAACTAAATAAAAAGAGAAGAGTATGACATTATTTTATTTACACGACAATCCTAAGTATCGTTGGGGATATAGAGAATTTGAAGAAGATGTTGAGCTAGCTGCCGATGTTGGCATAATTGCAGAGCAGCAAGCGGGAGAAACAAGAGAAGAATTCTTTAATAGAGTAGGCTGTATGCCAGAGCCTACTCAATATGGTTTTAATGAAGACTTAGATAAATACTTAATGACAGAAGTGCAGATTGGTGATAAAGATAATCTAGGTTATGCTTTAGATAAATTGCCTTATTCTCGTAATGTTACTACAAGAATGTACGCTGCAGCGCAGGGTGCAGGAGTAGAATTCTTAGTGTATGATGACGAATTCAAAGTAAGAGTAGCAGTGATGAATTACGGTTATGGACTTGATATACTTGCGCACGATAAAGATATGGCAATAAGACAATTTATGGTAGATGAGGGCAAAAAGCTTGACATATTCTTATATGACAGTAATTGTCAGATTCGCGCATCAGTTGCAAGACAAGGTTATAGACTAGACATACTCGTAAATGATGAAAGTGATTTAGTAAGAGCTGAAGTTGCTAAGCAAGGTTATAGACTTGATATTCTTTTATATGATAAAAGTCAGTTAGTAAGAACTTTAGCTGAAGAGTACGTAATTAAAAATCTAGGAGGTAGAATATAATGCACTTAATTTATATGCCAGAGTGTCATTATAAATTTGGCTATCAAGAATGTGAAGAAGATAAGGCAATGGCTGATAAATATGGTTTACAAGCTATGCAGATGGAAAATGAATCTAGAGAAGATTTCTTTGCAAGAATAGGCGATAGACCAGGTAATCTAATGTACGGCTCTGATGAAGTGTTAGACTCTAGATTTTTAGATAATAAAGCTAACGATTTACTAAATTACGCTGAACTAGGCTATGCAAAAGAAAAGCTAGTTTTCTGTGAGTACGTAGAAGTACTCGCTAAACTACTTGAATGCTGGGACTATGGCACTGAAATACTAGTAAATAACGACAATCCTGCTGTAAGAGCAGAAGTAGCTCGAAAAGGTCATTATTTAGACATTCTAGTTAAAGACGAAAGTCCAGCTGTAAGATTCGCTGTTGCGTCGAGAGGATATGGTTTAAATACTCTAATCAATGACCCAGAGGTATTTGTACGTCTCGGAGTAGTAAAAAATAGATATAAGCTTGATGTACTTGCAGAAGACAAAGACGTAAGAGTTAGAAGAGAAGTTGCGCTCTATGCTGAAGACAACATACTAGATAAGTTAATGCAAGATAATGATATACAAATTAAAAAGATTATCATAGGAAGAGGGCATAGACTAGACTGGTATGCAGAGAATGAAACATCGGCACAAGTACTACCTGATTTGGTAAACGCTATGGTAGATAGAGACGAATTCTATTGGATTGCAGCGCCTGTCGTGCATAAGCTTGAAAGCTATAACATTGACAGTTACATACATCTCATCAATAAGCACTGCAAATTCACAACAAAAGAAGATTTTGATAAGTTGAATGAGCTTGAAGTATTACTAGATTCAGAGATTTACAGTAAATACCTTCAAGATATAAGAAAGAAGTACAACTAACTAAAAAGAGGTGCAGCGTGAGAATATTCTATATGAATGACAATCCTAAGTATCGCTATGGATATGTTGAAAGCGAAGAAGATATGCAGCTTGCATCAGAAGTAGGCATAATAACTATGCAAGAAGACGGCGAAACTAGAGACGAATTCTTCAAACGTGTAGGTGGTGGACCAACTAAACAGCAGTATGGCTATGATATGTGGTATGATGCGCATGTATGTAATGGAGATTATTACGACGCAGTTTCAGAGAGAAAATGCTTAGACAAACTTTTCTGTATAGACGACAGAGAATTAATTAGTTTACTTATTAAAAATGATTTATTTTTAGATAAATATATTAAACACAAAGACTCTACAGTTCGCTGTGAAGTGTATGAAAGAGGTTATGGCATAGAGAAAGCTATAAAATCTGAAAAAGATAAAGTAGCTTATGAGGGTATAGCTAATTATCTAGTAAAAACTGATAACTATACTGACTTGATTCCAATCAATAAACTAAACTTAGTAGAAGATATTTATTCGTATTTTGATTTAATACACGAGTATCGAAACTATATTGACGACTATGACTGGTTAAGTGAATTTTATGAATATGCTTATGATAAGTTTGGTTATTATCTCGAATATGAAGATTCAAGAGAATTTCGTGAACTTCGTGAGGTAATACGCAAAAATGACGAATATTATTAGAGAGAGAAACAATGGGACTAATATATTTACAAGAAAACCCTTATTATAGGTGGGGCTTTACAGAAGCTTTCGACGATATGGAGTTAGCAAACGAATATGGGTACATCGCTATACAGGCAGATAATGAAACGAGAGAAGAATTCTTCGCAAGAGTAGAAGATAGACCTGCAAAAGATATGTATGGCTCAATAGACGAATATTTTGATGAGTACGATGCAACTCTAGAAAGTTTATATACAGCGGCTGAAATGGGTTATGGTTATATGATAAATTAAAACACACTTCACAAACAGGAGTGCTTATAGAAGCAGCTGAAAATGGTAATTGGCTTGAAGAGCTAGTAAATCACGAAAGTGTTGATGTACGAATAGCTGTGTATGAGCAGGGCTATGGAATACAGAAAGCGCTAGAGACAGAAACAGACTCTGACGCTTATGAAGAGCTTATTCAGTATATGCTTGACAACGATGAGTTTTATACTATACCTGTTGAAAAGACAGATTTACTTTGCAATATGACGCTTGATAGCTATTTATATCATATTCAAGAAAACTTTACAAAAGACATAGCTGAGTGGTTTGATTCACTATGTGAGTATTTACAGCAAAGCAGAAAATCAAGCAGATATGACGATTTTGAAGACATACTTGAAGAGATTAAAGAAATGTACTAAAGAAGTACAACTAACTAAAAAGAGACTGTGTTTTGCCTGTAAACAACAAAAGTGAAGCTATGCTCGGCATGCGACTAAAAGACGGTCAATATGCTGTTGCTTCGCAAGTCTAAGTCTTGAGAAATCTTGACTACGTTAATTAAGTCATGACACCTTCAGTTGTCGCCTCAGACTGTTGCAACTGTCGACTAGTTTTAAGTTGGAAGGATAGCATTGAGTTCCTGTGAGCTAGTTGTAAAAAG
>ERZ772909.258-NODE-258-length-35920-cov-5.106873_pt1 | contig 35920 bp, 32 predicted proteins | sample MGYA00511137_ERZ772909 | MGnify/ENA primary metagenome ERZ772909 (study PRJEB29015, sample SAMEA2738095) | human oral metagenome | biome: human oral; feature: human-associated habitat; material: saliva | place: China | collected 2270 ... | reverse complement strand
TCCAGAACGTTACAAAGGTGGTCCAATCTCCTCCGTATATGTAATGCAAGATGAAGTGACAGCATTAAAAGCAGAAAACGCTGAAATGAAAGATCAAATTAAAATGCTTATGCAACGAATTGAAATGTTAGCTAGTAAATAACTAGAATCACAGGCAAATAGTATGGCTCATAGATACTAGAATTTTCTAAACTAGCGTCTGGCATTTCAGTTTACGCACAAGCAAGGAAGAATACAAAAAATACCAAAAAGACACCTAGTCGAAAGACTGGGTGTCTTTTGTATGTACAACATACAATGGATGATACGATATATTTAAACATGTCTTGAAATAATTTCATACTTCTTCATCTTATTTTCATGAAGAGATTCCATAACATCCACATCGAAAAATATGAATACATGATACTGCATAAAATTAACAAAACGTGCTATTCAAGTAAATGAGGTTTAATTATAACTAAGTTGCATAAACTTTTGATAATTACCACATTGAAAAACATATATATAACAGGTATAATTTAAATGTATAAAATACAGTAGGAATTATATTCTTGATTGTAAATGGCACGAATACGCATTTAGTGAAATTATCAAAACGTGTAACTTGCGATAATAATAGGGGGGGGGTGACACTTATCTCCTATATTTATTGTAAAAAATGCATAAAACAATCAAAATAAGTATTGATACTTTTCGATGTATTGGGTATAATATACTAAACAATATGTGTGATTATGTAATAGGCCTATAACCTATATATAGTGAAACACATGAAAAAACATTAAGTATGTAAACAACTAGCTAACAATGTATATTAGCGGGCATAACAAAAGTAATTCCGTATAGTTATTTTTTAGTGATTAGTACAACAGGAGGAAACATCACAAATGAACAAGTTATTCAAAGTTATTTGGAGTAAATCCAAGCAATGCTACATCGTAGTATCTGAAGTAGCAAAAAACACGACAGGTAAAAAGAAAATTGCTGTAGCTAGCGTATTGGCAGCATTGACAGTGGGTGCGCAAGTAGCAACGGTTCAAGCGGCTATCCAAGAAGGTACAGTCAAAAGTGGTGGCTCCTTAGCATTGGTAAATAGCGCAACAGCTACAGGTTCTGGTGCTGTTGCAATTGGTGATACAGCAGCAGCAGGAGCAACTAACTCTCTTGCAGTGGGTACTAATACTGTGGCTAATAGCGGTGGATCGTTAGCCCTTGGTAATAATTCCAAAGCCACAGGTGTAGATGCAGTAGCCGTAGGTTCTGGAGCGATTGCAAAAGAGCAGGGCGCTGTTGCACTTGGTAATAATGTGCAAGTATTGACTAACAAAGCAGTCGGTGTAGGTTTCGACATCAACGTACGTCAAGCAGGTGCGACAAACATCGGTTATAAATCTGATGTAGATGCGAACCAAGCAACAAGTATCGGTGCACGAAATAGTATTGGTGCTGACGCACAATATGGTAGTGCATTAGGTTATTTCGTAAAAGTAACTGCTAAAAATGCCGTAGCCATCGGTTCCAGTAATGATAACAGAGGTAACAGTGATTCCGGTAGAACATTAGCATCTGGAGTGAGCGCGGTAGCTATCGGTACATCTACTCATGCGGAAGGATTACACTCTCTCGGTATGGGTACTTTTGCAGCAGCAACAGCTGAAAACTCAATCTCCTTTGGTACAAGTTCATCCGCTAGTGGTGTGCAATCCATTGCTATCGGTAGTGCTATGAGAGGCGCAGATGCTCCTAATGCATCTGGCACACAATCCATTGCGATCGGTACAAAAACATCTGCTAACTCTGGCAATGCTCTTGCTATGGGTTCCACAGCAACAGCATCTGGTGTAGCCGCTACAGCTATCGGTAATGATGTATTAGCAAAAGAAGAAGGCGCTACAGCGATTGGTGATCAAGTTAAAGTAGAAACAAATAAAGCAGTAGGTATTGGTTATCAAATTAACGTTAAAAAAGCTGGCTCTACTAACGTTGGTTATACATCTGACGTTTTTGCAAATCAAGCGCTTAGCGTGGGTGCTCGAAACACAGTAGAAGAAAATGCACAATACGGTACTGCACTTGGTTACTTCGTAAAAGTAACTGGTAAAAACGGTGTAGCTATCGGTTCCAGTAACGATAACAACGGAAACAGCGATGAAGGTAGAACATTATCTTCCGCAGATAGTGCAGTAGCGATCGGTACATCTGCTCATGCAGAAGCAACTAGCTCCGTAGCAATTGGTACAAAAGCGAAAGCACAATTGGCTCACTCCGTAGCATTAGGTGAAGGTTCCACAACAACAGAAGCGGATGGCAATGCTACAACTGGTTACTTAACAAAAGATGCTGTGAATAACACTAGTAATGGTATCGTTTCTGTAGGTAATGGTGGCAGTATCCTTCGTCGTATCACTAGCGTTGCCAGCGGTACAAATGACAACGATGCAGTGAACGTAAAACAATTGAAAGCATTACGTAATGCATCTCTAAGCACAGTAACAGTAGTAAACGGTGCTACATCTACAGACTTAGTGCCTAATACAACAGAAGGTGCTGAAGACGCTAATAAAGTAAAACTAGTAGCAGGTAAAAACATCACGTTAACAGCAAATGGTAACTCTGTAACAATCGATGCTAAAGGTGGAGCAGGTTCCATTACAAGTGCCAATAGTGATGCTATCTCTGTCGATACAAGTGCAGATGGTAAAGTAACAGTGACTCCTAACTTGGCATCCAGCGTGAATGCAACTGGCGATGCCAATAAATTGGTAACAGCTGGTAAAGTAAAAGAAGCTTTAGCTGACAAAGTAAGCAACGACAAATTAAATACAGAATTAGCGAAAAAAGCAAATGCTGCTGATGTAACTAATTTGACAAACAATAAATTAGATAAAACAGCTGAATTGCATGTGAAAAAAGGTACATATGCTGTAGCTACTGATGGATCTGTAACATTAGATAAAGCAGATGGCACAGGCACTGTGAAAGCTGATGAAGCAGTAAAAATTACTGGTTTAGCAAGCAAAGCAAAACTAGATGAATTAAAAACTGCTGTTGACGGTAAAGCTGACAAATCCTATGTAGACACTGAGCTTGGTAAAAAAGCTAGCACAGCTGATATGAACGCAGCGTTGGCTGATAAAGTAAGTACAGCAAAATTAAATGAAGAATTAGGCAAAAAAGCAAATGCTTCTGATATTACTAACTTAACAGCTGATAAAGTAAGCAAAGCAGATGAATTGCATGTGAAAAAAGGCACATACGATGTATCTGATGCTGGTACTGTAACTTTGAAAAAAGTAAATGGAACTGGTGCTGAAGCAGCAGGAGAAGATGTTATCATCCAAGGTCTTGCAAAAAAAGCTGATATTACTGCGATTAACACAGAATTAGCTAAAAAAGTAAGCAAAGACGATTTCGCAGCCGAGAAAAACCGTGTGAATACTGAGCTTGGTAAAAAATTAGATACGGCTACATTTGAAGCAGAAAAAGCAACATTGGCAACGCGTGATGACATCAATTCATTGAAAGATGTAATCGCTAATAAACTTGATAAAGATACTGCTGATAAATTTATCAACGGTATGAGTAACAAAGTATCCACTGAAGATTTAAATAAAAAATTAGCAGCTGCAGATAAAGCTAATGACGATAAATTAACGGCAGCTAAAGAAGAATTAAACAATGCGATCACAAATGCAACAGCTGATAAAGTAAGCAAAGCAGACGAATTGCATGTAGCTCCAGATACTTACGAAGTAGATCAAACAGCTGGTACTGTTACATTACGCCAAGAAAATGGCTTGAACGAACCAAAAGCTGATAAAAACTTCACAATTTCTGGTATTGCAACTAAAAAAGATGTGACTGATTTAACAACTAAAATCAATGCAAAAGCAGATCAAACAGCAGTAGATGCATTGACTACAGAAGTAGGCAAAAAAGCAGATGCAGCAGATGTAACTGAAAAATTAGCTAAAAAAGCTGATGCAGCAACTGTAACAGAAGAATTAGCTAAAAAAGCTGATGCAGCCGCTCTTACTACAATGGGCGAGAACAAATTGGATAAAACTGCTGAGTTACATGTTGTTAAAGGTGAATATGAAGTAGATGGTGATGGCAATGTCACTTTGAAAAAAGCAAATGGTGAAAACGCTGAAGTCGCAGATGAAAATGTTGTGATCAAAGGTGTTGCATCCAAAGCTAATTTAGAGGCTTTAAAAGGTCGTGTAGATACTGCTGAAGGCAAGATTGATACATTAACAGAAAAAGTAGACGCCAACAAAGATAAACTAGACAAACTTGATGAAAAGTTAACTGATGTAAAAGCTCTTGCAGATGAAAATAAAGGCAAAGTTGATGGCTTGACAACAAAAGTTGGTACTCTTAACGACAAATTAGCTGAGCATGATACAAAATTTGAAGAAGTTGGAAATAAAATTGATGGTATCAAACAAGATATCGCTAATAACCTTGCAACTAATGACGCTGTAAATAAAAAAGTAGAAGATTTAAAAACTGAGTTAGGTACTAACACAGTATTACATTTTGCTGGCGATAAAACTATCAATGATGGTGGTACAGCAGATGATACTGCGGATGATGACAATAGTGCAACTAAATTGTCCTTGAACTTAAAAGATCAAACATTAAAAGTAAAAGGTACTACTAACGAAATCGAAACAACAGCAAAAGGTGATACAATCACTGTAGGTTTATCTAAAGCTGTTAAAGATGATTTGGCTAAATTGGCGGGTCTTGGCGATACAACATCCGAAGGCCGTGATGGTAAAGCAGCGGCAGGTGTGGCAGCTGATGCTCCAACTGCAACAGCAGCTGATAAAGGTATCACTGGTCAAGATGGCTTGAACGGCAAAACATTAACTGAAAAAGTAAATGCATTGCGTAATGGCGAAGCTGGTCCTCTAGTGTACACAAATGCTGAAGGTAAACGTCTAGTGAAAGCTAATGATGGCGAGTACTACTTGGCAGATGAAGTTGATAAAGATGGTAATAAAAAAGGTGCAGCTACACCAGTAACTGGTGATGATATCCGCGCAAGTGTAATGAATCCAAATGGCAAAGATGAGCCAACTACATTATCCAACTTAAAAGATGGAAAAATTAAAGCTGATTCCAAAGATGCTGTGACTGGTAACCAATTGCACAAAGCGGCTAATGGATTAGCAGAAGCTCTTGGCGGTGGCGCTGCTGTTGGTGAAGATGGAACTATCACAGCTCCTACATACAACTTGACAGATAAAGATGGTCAACCTGTTGCTAAAAATAATGTAGGCGATGCGTTAACTCTTCTCAATGATCGCTTAGACCATACTGCAGCTGGAGCAGCGGCGGATATTGAAAAATTGAAAAACCTAGAAGGTCTTACTCCTGAAGGGGAAAAGAAACTCAAAAAATTAGCAGGCGATGCTGTCGATGTTAAAGGTGATAAAAATATTACTATTTCTTCTACAATGGAAGATGGAGTTAAAACATTCCATGCAACATTGAGTGAAAAAGTTACACTTGGTAAACACGATGCAAATGATCCTGATGGAGATCATGCTAATGACCCAGGCGTAGAACTTGATGGACACGAAGGAACTATCGTAGCTGGTAATCCAGATGGCAATACAGCTGTTAAAATCGACGGCAAAGACGGTAGTGTAACAGCTGGTAAAGACGATAAACAAGTTAAGCTAGATGGTAAAGATGGTAATGTGACTGTAGGCACTGGTGATACACAAGTTAAATTAGATGGACCTAAAGGAACTGTATCTACTGGTAAAGGTGACAAAGAAGTTAAAATGAATGGTGCTGATGGCACTATTACAGCTGGTGACGGTGCAAACGGCAAACAAGTTAAACTTGATGGCAAAGACGGTAGTGTACAAGCAAACAAAGTAACTGCAGGTAAAGATGATAAAGCAGTATCTTTAGATGGCGATACAGGCACTATTACAGCTGGTAAAGGTGAAAATGCAGTTGCCATCGATGGTACAAAAGCTCTTATTACTGCTGGTACAGGTGAAAACCAAGTAGGTATCAATGGTAAAGATGGTAGCGTAACAGCAAAAACTGTAAAAGCTAAAGATGTGAATGCTGATACACTTACCTTAGGTGATAAAGATTCTGCCAATGCTATCAAAATGAATGGTACAGATGGTACAATCACAGCAGGAACAGGTGAAAACCAAGTAGGTATCAACGGTAAAGACGGCAGCGTAACAGCTAAAACTGTAAATGCTAAAACTGCTGAATTTGGTGCTCCAGTAGATAAAGATGGAAAACTAGCTAATGGCACAAGCAAAACTACTATCGATAATAATGGTATCTCTGTTAAGAGTGTAGATGCTAATGGCAAAGAGTCCACTATCACTATCAAAGATGGTAAGATCACCGGCTTACAACCTGGTACTGGTGCTAACGATGTAGCTACTGTTGGTCAAGTTCAAGAAGAGATTGCTAAAACTACGGGTCAATTAGGTCAAGCGTTGGAAAAAACTGCACAACGTGTTAACGAAGTAGGAGCACACTCCGCAGCATTAGCAGCGTTGAACCCATTGAGCTACGATCCATTGAGAAAATCTCAAATCATGGCTGGCGTAGGTACATACAGTGGAAACCAAGCATTAGCATTAGGTCTTGCTCACTATGCAAATGAAAACTTAATGGTAACAGCTGGATTCACAATGGGATCTGGTAAGAGCATGGCAAATCTTGGAGCTACATATCGCTTCGGTAGTGGAGAACATGATGACCTTCCAGAACGTTACAAAGGTGGTCCAATCTCCTCCGTATATGTAATGCAAGATGAAATTGCAGAATTAAAAGCAGAAAATGCTAGAAAAGATGCAGAAAATGCAGAAATGAAAGCACAAATAAAAATGCTTATGCAACGCATGGGTATGGCATAAAACTAAGTAACAATAGTTAAAACTAAATAACAATAGTTAAAAGTTAACTATGCATGCCAAAAAGTGGGTACCTCGTCGAAAGACGTGGTACCCACTTTGCTTTGCTACTTTGTATAATTTAACTTGAATAACTACTTAATATTCCATTCCTTAATAGCCTCTTCAAATGGTAGGAACTTCATGGAACCGTTTTCTTGTATATACTCGTTAACGATAGATACATCGTGGTCGTCTTCGATTTTCTCTAATAGCATTGCTTTTATATATTGAGAGATAGTCAGCCCTTTACTTTTAACATGTTGACTAACTAGTTTGTATTCACTTTCAGAGAAATGTACAGATATAGTAGGCATAGATATCACTCCTTTTCTTATAGTTATTGTAGAACAGTTCGGAACATTGTCAAGAATATAAAATTCAACGGGATTGAATTTATATGGCTGAATGTCTATAATGGATTGTAGATGGAATGTATACGTTGATACTTTCACAGAGAGATAAGAGGCAAAACTATGGTAGATGCAATTTCAGAAATTTTTAAAAAGTTTACTGATGAGGATAATGAGATTCATACATGTTTATCTCTAAGAAAGAAACACCGCCAAAAAAAATAGAAAAAATCCCCCAAAAGTGCTAGAATGAAAATAAATGATATTCTGTATTGATTATAGATTAGAAAGGAGTTTCTATGGCAATCGAGATTGGACAAGTTGGTATGGCTACGGTGGTAGTGGAAGCTAATAATACAGCGGAGTACATGGGTAGTGGTACGTTACCTGTGTTTGCTACACCTGCGATGGTAGCGTTGATGGAAAAAGCAGCCTATACAGGGATTCAAGGCGATTTAGGAGACGGTGAAGGATCCGTGGGGATTCGCATGGAAACAAGCCATGAAGCTGCTAGTCCATTAGGCGCAACGATAACTGCAATGGCAACAGTAGTAGCTGTTGACGGACGAAAAGTAACCTTTGAGGTAGTGGCTAAAGAAGGTGAAAAAATTATCGGTCGTGGCATACATGAACGGTTTATTATTAATAACGAAAAATTCATGGCCAAGATTGTCACTGGTTAAGTTATGTAGCCTGTGGCGTTTGTAACTTAATTATATAAAGGGAAGAGCAGTGCATATTCCTTCGCAAACGGTATTTCATAATGTTTGCTTAGGAACACGCACTGCTCTTCTTGTATTAGTATGATTTTGGTAGTAAGAAATGCCACAGGCTACTACACATAACGGCATTCCTTACTTAAATATGTAAGTAAAAAGCCTAACGAATGAGGTCTAGCCACCTCAACATGTTAGGCTATTTCAATTTTAGTACCTTGAGATGAGCCTAACGCCTCGACACGTTATTGGCTCTCTTTTGTTATGTTTAGTATACCATACTTTCAACGGTATGCCAAATTATTTACGAGGGATGCGACGCAAAATAGGGATTAGTAACAAGGCTACTAAGATGCCGATGCCACTGGTTAGGAAGGAGGCTGGTAGTCTTGTGACGGCAGCGATGTAGCTGTCGAGTACGACCCACCATGCCACGAAGTACCCTGCTGCTGTCCAAATAGCGCCTACTAGCATAGCTAATAAGATACGAGGGGTGGATATGGAACGAGCAGGAACGGTAGGTCTCCAACCGACTGTTAATAAGCCTACGATGACACCTGCTAATCCTTTAATCACGATGGAGAATACTGTGTATTGGGAATGCCCCATGATAAGGTCAAAGATGCCAGATCCGATGGCCCCAGCGAGCCCTGCATAGAATCCGCCGAATACGGATGCTATGGAGAATAGAGCGGCGGAACCAAGGTGCACCATGGCGCCTGTTGGCAATGGCACTTTAATAGTCGTAAACACGATGCATAAGGCGGATAATAATCCGATATAGATGATATCTTTTGTTGTAGATCTTGAGCTAGTAGATATAGCCGGTTGTGGGTCTGGAATAGAAATTAAACGATCTAATAGCAGCTCAAGGGCTAAGCCATCACGCAAGGAAGCGATTTCCTCGTGGGTGAATTTCACAGCCTCTGTAGTAAATTGGCCTGCAATGCGAGATGCTTCTTCTGGGCTATAGCCACGTAGTACGAGGGCTGTTAAGATAGCTGTGAAAGTATCCCCCGTTCCGTGGGCTTTCACTTGCACTAGTGGATTGGATACCCATGTGATAGTATCTGTACTGCCACGATAGACGGCGATGAGGGCAGAGTCTTCCGATGGCAAGCTAGATAGAACTACATATTCAGGTCCTTGTGCATGCAAACGGCGACACATATCATAGATCACTTCTTCTGATTGTGGTGTAGGGTCATAGGGGATATCTAAGAGGAAACAAGCCTCTGTGTAGTTCGGTTTGATGATGAATGCTTTGGTGATGAGTTTACGCATTTCTTTCACCATTTCATCGTTGTAGATGGAATATAGCTTGCCGTCATCTGCCATAGCAGGGTCTACCACAACGAGTTTATCTTCGCCGAATCGTTCGATGGCATCTTCTACGAGACGAATTTGTTCTGGCGATGCGAGGAAACCACTTTGAATGGCATCGAAGGTGATGTCATTTTTGTTCCAACAGTTGTAAAAACTTTCAAGGTGATCCGTAATGTCCACCAATTCAAAGTTAGGATATTCTAAATGATTGCAAAGTACTGCTGTAGGTAAGGGAATCGGTTGACATCGTAAGGCACTCACCAAAGGGATGAATACAGTTAACGAGCAACGACCGACAGAACTCATATCTTGTATGGATAGTATAGTAGGTACGTGATTCATGGGACACTCTCCTTTTTGTTTGTAATAGATACCTTCACATAACAGTGCCACTATGATGCTTGTAATATATGTTTTCCCCTTGTTATAGTTATGGATGACATCTTGGGTCTTATTACCTAGTAAACAAAACCTGTACAGGCGCACTATATGTGAAGAAGGATATTTTAAGAATGCTATTAGTATACACTTTCACAGTGTCATACGTAAATACACAGAAATCATAAAAGTATTAGGACAGATATGTAAAAACTAGAAATTATTGTCATGTTAACGTATAATAAAGAGATACATAACAATAGTTTGGAGATTGAATATGAGTGTTTTAACTGTAACCAATGTAACCCATGGATTTGGGGCAAGACAAATATTAGATGATGCATCCTTCCGTTTGCTGAAAGGGGAACACGTAGGCTTAATCGGAGCCAACGGAGAAGGAAAGTCCACCTTTTTAAATATCATTACAGGCCATTTGATGCCCGATGAAGGTAAGGTGGAATGGTCCAACCAAGTGACGGTAGGCTATTTAGATCAGCACAGCGTTCTAGAGAAAGGAATGACCATTCGCGATGTACTGCGAGGGGCCTTCGATTCTCTCTATGGTATTGAGCAACAATTGCAAGATGCTTATTTAGAAATGGGCGATTGTTCTGAGGACAGAATGAATGAGCTCATGGAGCTTACTGGCGAATGGCAAGAGATGTTAGAGCAGCGAGGCTTCTATGAAATCGATGCGACCATCGAACGGACTGCCCAAGGTTTAGGCTTGATGGACATCGGTCTTGACCGTGACGTCATGGACTTGAGCGGTGGTCAACGAACGAAGGTATTGCTCACAAAGTTGTTATTAGAGCAACCGACGATTTTATTGTTGGACGAACCGACAAACTATTTAGATGTGGATCATATTAAATGGTTGCAAAACTATTTGCAAAATTATGAAAACGCTTTTATCTTGATCTCTCATGATGTGGAGTTCTTAAATTCTGTAGTGAACGTGATTTACCACATTGAGCAAGCGCAGCTCACAAGATACACTGGCGATTATTACCAATTCTTGGCAGCTTATGAAGTGAAAAAGCAACAAGCTTTGCGTGCGTATGAGCGTCAACAGCAAGAAGTGGCAGACATGAAAGATTTCATTCAGCGCAACAAAGCTCGTGTGGCCACCCGTGGTATGGCGAACTCCAGAGCGAAGCGCTTGGAAAAAATAGAAATCCTAGAGAAACCACAAGAAAAGATAAAACCATCCTTTGGGTTTAAAGAAGGACGTACACCGAGTCGGTTCATCGTGGATGCGAAAGACCTTGTTTTGGGCTATGATGAGCCCTTGACACGCCCTGTAGAAGTGGTCATCGAACGAGGTAAGAAAATCGCTATTCAAGGTGTGAATGGCTTGGGAAAAACGACCTTATTAAAAACCTTATTAGGCATGATTCCTGCTCTATCGGGAAAGATAGAAAAAGGGGAGTTTTTGCAAATTGGTTACTTTGCCCAAGAAGACAGTCGAGATAATTCGAAAACTGCGTTGGATTACATTTGGGATGCTTACCCGTCCTTGACTAATTCCGAGGTACGTGCAGCTCTTGCTCGATGCGGGCTTACCAATGAGCATATTACGAGCCAAATGCGTGTCTTATCTGGTGGAGAAAACGCAAAAGTTCGTCTTTGTAAATTGATGCAAGAGTCTTATAATGTACTTGTCTTAGACGAACCGACGAATCATTTAGATGTGGATGCGAAGACAGAATTGGCACGGGCATTGCAGGCTTTCAAAGGGACGATTGTCCTCGTCTGCCATGAACCAGAATTTTACGAATCTTGGGTGACCGATATTTGGACCATCGAAGATTGGACTACGAAAATTATTTAGGAGATGACTATGAAAGAACAAGCTCTAGACGGTGTGCGCCAATTATTAGAGGGCCTTGGTATCGATCTTGAAGCACAGGGTATGACAGATACGCCGAAGCGTGTGGCCACGTTATTTGAAAGTTTGTTTTCTGGACGTCACAGTACTGGAAAAGAGGCTCTAGGCGATGTATATCCTACGGAGCATACAGGCCTTGTATCGGTGAATCACATACCCTTTTATTCGATTTGCGAACATCATTTGATGCCGTTCTATGGAAAAGTGCACATTGTGTATCAACCACGGGATGGTAAAGTGTTTGGCTTAGGCCGTTTGAAAGCCTTAGTAGATGTATTTGCTAAGCGACCGCAATTACAGGAACGATTGACCCATAATATTGCCACATCTTTAGTAGAAGATGGAGATGCGTTGGGAGCGATGGTGATGGTGGAAGCCACACATTTATGCATGCTTATGAAAGGTGAAGTAGCACAAGAAACGGTAGCGAAAACAATCGTCGCTACCGGTATATTAGAACCCGTGGGAACAATACGGGAAGAAGCTTTGGTGTTATTAGGAGGTAACGATCATGTTTAAGTACCGCAAGTACAATTGGCAAGATGGTAAACAGTTAGAACTAAAAGATCGCACATTGATTATGGGTATTTTGAATGGTACACCTGATTCCTTTTCTGATGGTGGTCGTTATAACACTTCTGAAACAGCCATAGCACATGCAAAAGAAATGATTCAGCAAGGGGCAGATATCATCGACGTAGGGGTAGAATCCACACGCCCAGGGCATACACAAATTTCTGCAGCAGAAGAAATTCAGCGCATGCAAGACATTTTATTGCCCGTCTTAGAGGTAGCAACAGTACCTGTATCTGTAGATACGTATCGTGCAGAAACAGCTGATTTTGCCTTGTCTCATGGGGCTCATATCTTAAACGATATTTGGGGCTTAAAATATGATAAAGATATGGCGGCAGTAGCGGCAAAATACGATGTCCCAGTGATTATTATGCACAATCAAAACACCACAAATTATGATGATATCATCGACGATATGAAAGCATTCTTTTTCTCATCTGTGGACTTAGCATTGAAAGAAGGCGTAAAACCACAAAATATATGGCTTGACCCAGGCATTGGCATTGGCTTTGGTAAAGATTATGCCCAAAATGTGGAGGTCATCCAACGGTTGGGTGAGATTACTGTCTATGAATATCCTGTGTTATTAGCGCCTAGTCGAAAGGGTTTTATTGGCACGATTTTAAATGACCTGCCAGCGGAAGAGCGGGATGAAGGAACGGTGGCTACGTGCATTACGGGCATGATTCAAGGTGTTGACATGGTGCGTGTGCACAATGTAGAAATGCATAAACGAGCTATCACGGTGGCAGATGTGCTGTTACGAGGTGAGTAATGGACAGAATTAATTTGTGCAATATGGCGTTCTATGGCTACCATGGTAATCTAGCCAGTGAAAATGAGTTAGGACAACGCTTTTTTGTGGACATTTCTATAGTCGTAGATTTAACGAAACCAGGCCAATCAGATAGTATTGAAGATTCTATTAATTATGCAGATATTTATGAACGAACGAAAATCATTGTGGAGGGACCACCACAGAGGTTGATAGAACGAGTGGGGGCACTCATTGCGGATGATTTGTGGAACACCTATGATGGAATTGTAGGACTGTCAGTGACGGTGCGCAAACCAGAAGCGCCTATTCCAGGTGTGCTGGATTACGTAGAAGTTGTAATTACGCGAGGTCAACTATAATGTATACCTATTATATGGGCATCGGATCTAATCTCGGCGATCGAGAAGAGTATTTGGCGTTCGCAGTAGACCAATTATGTGGTGTACAGGGCGTGACTAATGTAGAGCACTCTAGTTGGATAGAAACACCGCCATGGGGTCCTGTGGAACAAGGTCCATTTTTAAACGGCATATTGAAAGTCCAATCCAGTCTAGAACCGCTGATTATGTTAGAAACCATATTGCATATTGAACGGTTGGCAGGTAGACAGCGAGATATTCATTGGGGACCTAGAACGCTAGATTTAGACATTGTATGGATAGAAGATGAAGCGGGTCAATGTGTTGAAGTACATACCCAAAATTTAGTGGTACCTCATCCGCACTTTTGGGAACGCCAATTTGTGTTGGAGCCCTTACAAGAGGTGTATCCTACGTTCAACTATGAAGGCGTTTCTATTGCTAGTCGCCTAGACACGTTACGAGTATTAGAATCTTAAAATCTTAAAGCATTTACACATGCCCTATGCAATGGATGAATGCTGTTGACAATGGAATAACAGTTTCTTTGCAAAAGGATATGAATCAATAAGGAGCATACTATATGGGTTCTTTTTTTAGAAAAGGATGGGTAAAATTTATCCTTCTCATGTTTATATTTACGGCTATTACATCACCTATCGTGGTGTTATTTGGGCCTTTTGATAACATTAAACGTACCGTAGTGGGCGCTATTTTACGGTCTCGCCATCCGCATTATATTACGTGGCTCTATACGCCTGAAGAAATACAAAAAATTGTGGGTACAGTTGGGACTGGTGAAAACCAAGAATTATTTAAGTTTGATGTAAAAGAAGATACTACATTGAATTTGCGTAAAATTGAGTCTAATCGGTATACGGGATATTTACTAGAAATTCCCGATCCTCGCCGTATTCAAGTGGCTACAGCGCCACAGCTGAATGAAAAAGGGGAAACCACTAGTAATATTGCGCGCCTTAACGGAGCAGTAGCTGCTATCAATGGCGGTGGTTTCCACGATCCCAATGGAACGGGCACAGGTCGTTCTCCTTATGGATTTATTTTGCATGATGGTGAATATGTCATTGGTAAAGATGTAGGACCTGATGAAGATGTAGATTTTATCGGATTTACAAAATCTGGTAACTTAATTGCTGGTACTTATAACAAACGGGAATTAAAAGAAATGGGTGCCAAAGAAGGCTTAACCTTTGGGCCACCTCTTATCGTGAATGGCAAAAAGATGATCACCGATGGTGATGGTGGTTGGGGGATTGGTCCTAGAACTGCCATTGCACAAAAGAAAGATGGTACGGTCCTATTCTTAGTCATCGATGGTCGTCAAGCCTATTCTGCTGGGGCTACTTTGCGTGATGTGCAAGATATTCTATTCCAAGAAGGAGCTGTTATTGCAGCTAACCTAGATGGTGGTTCAAGTACAACTTTGTACTACAATGGTAAAACTGTGAATAAACCTGCAGATTTGTTAGGGGAACGTATGATTCCTACTGTATTTATCGTAAAATAGGAGAGTCTATGAATACCTTTGGAAAAGTAACCACAGCCTTTTTGCTGGGCTTAGTATTACAAGGTGGGGTCTATTATTATTTAGACCAAGTATACTTAGCGCCTACCACAAACTTTCAGGTCACTAATGGGGAAGAAGTAGATAAGAACTTTCCTGATGTAAAAGAAGGGACTCGTTATTATTCCCACGATCATAAATATATGGCAGTGGTGGAACAAAATCGGGTAGATATTTACACGGCTGGCAAAGAAGCACCGGTGACGCTTGATTTAAAAGAGCGAGAAGTATCTTATTTTGAATGGATGTCAGATCGTAACTTAGCTATTGTTGGTTTATTTGGTGGTAAACACAATGATGTGGTCTTAGCCCGTATTGATCCAGAAGCACCAGATCATGAGATTGATACCACCATTAATTCGGTGCCAAATGGTGCACGGATTACGGATGTGGCATATTCCGCCGCAACGAATGTGGTGTATATGAAGGTCCGTGTAGGTGATGGTGCATACCGTGTGTATCGTACAGATGCAAACTATGATACTCGTCGTGTGTATATGCAAGCCTCCGATATTGGTCGCATCGGTATGTTCTATAATGAAGATCGATTCTTTTACGATAATGTGCGCACTGGTGATGTATTCATGTTCAATGGTACAGAAGGTGGTTGGCGTGCCATTAATCCTCCTGGTAAATTCCGACTCATTGGTGTGACGCAAGGTCAGCTAATTTATATTGTAAAAGTAGATGACAAAAATCGTGCCCTAGAGGCCTATGAGGGTAAATTAGGAGTAGGATTTAATAAAATTTATACCTACGATAACCCAACAGAATTAACGGAAATTACAGTGGATTCTATTCTAAAAGATAAGGAATCTGCTAAAGACAGTGCTTCTACAGAGAAAAAGAAGTAAAAAAAGTAATAATATTTTATAACTTGCAGTAATAAAATTCACTGTATTTTGTAAAAAGCTATAACAATTAGTCATAATAGAAACGAAATTGTGGAAGATATGGAGAGGAGGAACTGTAAAATGGCAAAATTTAAAATCCAAAAAGGATTAAGTGATGCAGATATGATGAAAGGCTTTGTTGAAACGGAAACGTTTGAGACTGCCCTATTGAAAGATGATGCCAAAGCTGGTAACAAACCAGTAACAAAAATAGCACATCAAAAAACGGAAGATGATTTCTACCAAGAGTTTTTAACGGAGCGGATAAAAACAGAAATCGGCAAGTTATTGTTAGCTATAAAAATGGATTATTTTAAAGAAGATGTAAAAGATTTCTCAATCCAAGTCAAACGAAATGGAAACAATATTTTGCTAGAAACGGCACCAAAAAAGTAAAATAAAAATAACTGGTTGACAATAAATATCGAAAAGTATCTAATAAAATCCCTCTATATTAGTATAAAAACATGGAACTACATCGATAAAATTCATATGACTAAAAAGCATGTACTTTGGTTGACAAATGTCACGTTTAGTAGTCTAATATAGTTATGTACATTATACATGAGATAACTGTTACTCATGTATTTAATAATTCCCCTTCTATCAGGTGGTAGAGTCTTGATAGGGAAGGGTCAATGTGAAGGAGAAGGATTATGAGTGCAAAAAGAGTAAGATTAGTAGAAACAGTTCTTCGTGATGGTCATCAATCTATTTTGGCTACACGTATGCGCATGAAACACATGCTTCCAGCATTACAACAATTGGACGAAATTGGTTATGATGCGTTGGAATGTTGGGGTGGTGCTACATTTGATAGCTGTATCCGTTTCTTGGACGAAAACCCATGGGAACGTCTTCGTACATTAAAAGCAAATTTGAAAAACACACCATTGCAAATGTTGCTTCGTGGCCAAAACTTATTGGGCTACAAACATTATGCTGATGATGTAGTAGAAGCATTCGTTCGTAAAGCAAAAGAAAATGGTATGGACCGCATCCGTATTTTTGACGCATTGAACGATCCTCGTAACATGCGTGCTGCTATCGAAGCAGGTAACAAAGCTGGTGTTCATGTACAAGGTACTATGGTTTACACAATCAGTCCTGTACACACTAACGAAAGCTTCGTAAAAGTAGCTAAAGAATTGAAAGAAATGGGTATCGATTCCCTTTGCATCAAAGATATGTCCGGCTTGTTAGCTCCATACGATGCAGAATCCTTAGTAAAAGACTTACGCAAAGAATTTGGCGAAAAATTCGATATCGACTTACACAGCCATTTCACTTGCGGTTTAGCATCTGCTACATATTTAAAAGCAGTAGAAGCTGGTGTTGACATCATCGACACTGCATTGAGCCCATTCGGTCATGCAACTAGCCAACCTGCTACTGAATCTATCGTAGAAATCTTCAAAAACACTCCATATGACACTGGTTTAGATCTTGCTAAAATGCGTGAATTAGCTACATACTTCCGCGGCGTTCGTAAAGAAATCGCTGATGAATTCGGCTTGACTCCAGCTCATGAAGTATTGCCAGAAGTTCGTCATTACCAAATCCCTGGCGGTATGTTGTCCAATACTCAAAACCAATTGAAAGAAATGGGTATGGCTGATAAATTCTTCGACGTAATGGATGAAATGCCTCGCGTTCGTGAAGATCTTGGCTTCCCTCCATTGGTAACTCCAACATCCCAAATCGTTGGTACAATGGCTATGATGAACGTGTTGTTCCAATCCCAAGGATTGCCTCGTTACAACACTACACCAGCTGAAGTAAAAGATCTAGTTCGTGGTAAATATGGTCAACTTCCAGCAGCTGTAAAACCAGAAATTAAAGAATTAATCATTGGTGATGAAACTCCTATCACTCATCGTCCAGCTGATGACGTAGCTCCAGAAATGGAAAAAATGCGTGCTGATCTTGAAGCTAAAGGCTTCTCTGGCGTAACAGAAGAAGACGTATTAACATACGCTATGTTCCCAGAAGTAGCACTTCAATACTTCGAAAAACATGCAACACCTGTAACTCAAAAAGTATTGAACTACAAAGGTGAATAGTTAATCCTTACATTCACATATAAAAAGCGACCTCTTTATGGGGTCGCTTTTTATTGTATTTACCTCGTAATTATGTGGTTAGTTATGGCTCTTTGTCAAAAGATTGGAATTTGTCTACCAACTTATTTTCTCCTATAACCCCATTTTGGCCTATAATCTAGAGATTACTCTTGTATGAGTAGCGGCAACATGTAGTATGGAGACTTAATTATTGTGAATGAAGTTTACACGGAGCTGTGGAGATATGCTATAATACAACTATATATAAAACTATACATTATCCTATACAAAAGATATAGGCAAAATAGGTAACATAGGTAACATCGAATCAATAGAAATTGGGAGTGAAGACCATGGAAAACGGTAATAGAAGGCTGAAACGTCCTGTTAGGGAAAAAGCAAGTGGTACATGGAAGAAGATACGCTACGCTGTATTCGTCTTGTTTGCAATCGTATTAGTGCAGCAAGTGTATACGATTTATAGCTTGCACCAAGAAAAACAACAGTTGGAGCAACAATTACAGGAATTAAAACAAGAAAATGAAAGTTTATCAGAGCAAAAGAAATTGTTAGAAGATGATAAACATATCGAAGGTGTAGCCCGGGAAGAATTGGGCTTAGTGAAACCTGGGGAAGTTCCCTATGTTCGATAAGGGAAAGTGATACAAAGGTATCACTTTTTTTGTGTATACTATGGATAAACTGTAAATATGGATGTAAATTGCAAGGGATAGAAGGTTGAGTAATACAAATGGAACAATATACAGTGCAACAAGGTAGGCGGATAGGAATTGTAGATTTAGGGTCCAACTCGTTTCGAGTATTATTGGGGACCTATGATGGAGCGCAGTGGCAAAATGAGCCAAAGCAATTATGGACTACACAATTAGGTAAGCGTAGTATTGATGGATTACTAACTAAAGAAGCTATAGAACGTGGCCTACAAGCACTCAAAAAAATCTGTGAGGTCTTAGATACTTATGGTGCCACTATCCGTATTGGTCTTGCTACAAGTGCCATTCGAGAATCAGGAAATGGGCTGGACTTCTTAGAACAAGCCAGGGAAATGTGTCCTATGGAATACCGTGTACTAAGTGGTGAAGAAGAGGCTACTTACGGATTTAAAGGAGCTACGGTTTATGAAAATCCAGACTTTCACTATGCTACTATTGATGTAGGGGGAGGGAGTACGGAAATTGCCTTGGGTGATGCAAATCATGTGTACTTTACAAAATCCTATCCTGCCGGTGCTGTGCGTATGCAAGAAATGTCCGCAGAGGGGCCACAACGTGTATGGGAAGAAACAGTGCGTATGTGGGATGAATTACCTATTGAAGGCACCTTTGGTGAGTTTATCGGTATTGGCGGAACTGCTACGACGTTGGCGGCTATTGATTTGCAAATGGAGGACTACGATCCAACGCGTATCCAAGGCCATCGTTTAGACCGTGGTACCATCGAGGCGATGATACTGCAACTTCGCTATATGAGTCGTGAGGAACGATTGCAAGTGAAAGGTTTGCAACCAGGTCGTGTAGATATTATCGTGCCGGGCGCAGAGATCATTACATCACTGATGGATACATACCAAATTGGGTCGATTGTAGTCAGTGAGGCCGATGGCTTAGAAGGGTGGCAATCACGATATGGTGGAAGATAAATCCTATTATTCTTGGGCACCCTTGGTGGATAGCTTGTTAGATGCCTATGAAAGTCAAGGGAACTTTCAAACTGTTATTGAAGTGGAAAAAGCGAATGAAACACGAAAACATGTGGAGATGGTGGTGCCCTTGCTGACGATGGAAGAGTTGGCAGACCAAGTGGACAACAGTCGCACTGTATTGCATACATTCTATGGAGAAGATTGTATTAATCAGTATCATACATATCGTCAGCGCATGTTTCACTGTACTAGACCGATGAATCGTAGCGAAGAGAAAGCTTTGTACGGAGATATGTGGACTACTCTGTTACGGTTGCGACAAGCTGTGACGGAATCCATGGATGATATGATTACAAAGGATACACCTGTATTGCTCGCTTGTTCTGGTGGAGTGGATTCCATCGCATTGTTGCATTATCTGTATCTAGAAGGGTTCACAAATGTTGGGGTCTTTACCATGGACCATGGGTTACGACCAGAAGCATCGGAAGAAGTTACCTTGGTAGAATGGTATGCGTTGCAATTTGGTATGCCCTGTTTTACGGTGAAAGAATATGTCACGGAAAAGGCCGGAGAAGCAGGGGTATCTTTTGAAATGATGGGGCGTCAACTACGGTACAAACATTTGCGAGAACTCGCAGAGGACAAAGGCTATGAATATATTGTGACCGCTCATCATTTAGACGATCAAGGAGAAACCATTTTAGCGCATCTATTGCGTGGCTCTGGATTAGAGGGATTACAAGGTATGAAAGCCTTAGCAGAGGATGTATGGCGACCTTATTTGACAGTGCCAAAGCAAGTCTTGCAAGACTATGTTAAGTGGCTGCATTGCTTTTATGGAGAAGATGCGTCGAATCTTGATACGACCTATGATAGAAATTGGATTCGCCAAGTGTTAATACCTACTTGTGTAGAACGGTATCCACAAATGGTACATGCTTTGTGCCGATTAGGTGCATTGGCGCAATGTGATGCCTCCTATTTTGAGCAAGAGGTGACACGGTTAGAAACGGACTATGTCAGTCATATTGACGAGGGCATAGTGTTGGATAAACGAGGATTGATGGGTGAGCATGATGCCTTAGTGAGCCGGTTATGGAAACGAATATTAGGTCCTTATGTACGACCAGAACAGTTGAGCCAAACGGTGATAGATACCTTGCTTTCGTTGTTGAAAGGGCCGAAAGGAAAAGAATTTCGTTTTCGTCAGGTGCAAGTTTTGACGTCATATGATACAATTAAGATTGTTCTATGTAGTGACATAGAAAAGAAATAGACCTAACTAATAAGGAGTTATTATGATACCAGAAGTGAAAGAATTATTACTTTCAGAAGAACAAATTCAAAAACGAGTGGCAGAATTAGGCCGTCAAATTACAGAAGATTATAAAGGTAAAGAAATTGTCCTAGTAGGTGTATTAAAAGGGGCTATTGTATTCTTTACAGATTTAGCACGCCATATTGAAGGCGATGTAAAAATGGACTTTATTTCCTGTTCCAGTTACGGTAGTAGCACTGTGAGCAGTGGGGTTGTTCGTATTTTAAAAGATTTAGACCGTCCAGTAGAAGGAAAGCATGTCATTGTAGTAGAAGATATTGTGGATACAGGTACCACATTGTCCTATTTACTAGAAAACTTACAAGCACGCAAGGCAGCAAGTGTTCGCCTTTGTTCCTTGTTGAATAAACCAGATCGTCGTAAAGTAGATGTTCATGTAGATTATGAAGGATTTGTGATTCCAGATGAGTTTGTTATTGGTTATGGTCTAGATTACGATGAAAAATATCGTCAATTGCCTTATATCGGCATTTTGAAAGAAGAAGTCTATCAATAATCGTTGATATATTCGACAAAATTTGATATGATAAATAAGTATCAATTTAGATTATAGATGAGAAAGGAGAAAAATTTGAAGCGAGGCTTAAAAAATGTACTCCTCTATTTGTTGATAATTGTGGCCGCAGTGGCAGCAATTAACTCTTTTTCTGAAGGTACTAAAAATAAATCAGAAATTACATATACATCGTTCCTACAAGAGGTACAACGAAAAAATGTAGAGAGTGTCACAATTACAGGGGATCATTCGATTACAGGTAAATTAAAATCTGGTACAGAATTTGCTACCTATGCACCTAGTGATGCAGGTATTTTTGCAAAATTGTCCGAAGGTGGTGTAGATGTAACGGCGCAACCTCCTGAGCAACCAGCTTGGTGGGTTAGTTTATTAACATCTGCCTTACCAATTGTATTGATTATTGGATTCTGGTTCTTTATGATGCAGTCTACACAAGGTGGATCTGGTCGCGTCATGAACTTTGGTAAATCTCGTGCTAAAATGCAAGGAGAAGGTAAAGTCAATGTGACTTTCAAAGATGTGGCTGGTGCAGATGAAGCGAAACAAGAATTAGAAGAAGTCGTTGAATTCTTGCGTAATCCTGGTAAATTCAATGCTATTGGCGCTAAAATTCCGAAAGGGGTCTTATTATTTGGCCCTCCAGGTACAGGTAAAACTTTATTAGCTCGTGCCGTAGCAGGGGAAGCAGGGGTTCCATTCTTTACGATCAGTGGTTCTGACTTTGTAGAAATGTTCGTTGGTGTTGGTGCCTCTCGTGTGCGGGACTTATTTAGTCAAGCTAAGAAAAATGCACCATGCATTATTTTCATCGATGAAATTGATGCGGTAGGTCGTCAACGTGGTGCCGGTCTAGGTGGCGGTCATGATGAACGAGAGCAAACATTGAATCAATTATTGGTAGAAATGGATGGTTTCGGTGCTAACGAAGGTATTATTACTATTGCCGCTACGAACCGCCCAGACATTTTAGACCCAGCTTTATTGCGTCCAGGTCGTTTTGACCGTCAAGTGACAGTGGGTCGTCCAGATCTTCGAGGTCGTGAAGCGATTTTACAAGTCCATGCTCGTAATAAACCGTTGGATCCAGATGTGGATTTAAAAACCATTGCGAAAAAAGTACCTGGTTTTACTGGTGCCGATTTGAGCAATTTATTAAATGAAGCAGCCTTATTGGCGGCTCGGCAAGATCGCAAATCGATTTCCATGCACGACTTAGAAGAGGCTAGTGAAAAAGTAAGCTATGGTCCTGAGCGTAGAAGTCATGTGGTGAGTGAAAAAGAACGTGAATTGACAGCCTACCATGAATCTGGACATGCTATTGTGGCTCATTTATGGCCGAATGCAGATCCAGTTCATAAGGTAACAATCATTCCTCGTGGTAGCGCAGGTGGTTACACGATGATGCTTCCACAAGAAGAGAAAAACTATATGACTCGTTCCCAATTGTTGGCGCAAATCCGTGTGGCTTTGGGTGGCCGTTGTGCAGAGGCTATAGTACTGAAAGAAATTAGTAGTGGTGCTTCTGGGGACTTACAAATGGTGACGAATATTGCTCGTGAAATGATTACTCGTTTGGGTATGAGTGATGAGCTAGGACCATTGGTATTTGGTGAACATCAAGAGCAAGTATTCTTAGGTAAAAGCTTAGGCTCTGAACGCAATTATGGCGAAGCAGTAGCTGAAAAAATTGACAACGAGATGCATCGTATCGTAGCAGAAGCATACGGTGATGTGATGAACTTGTTAACAGAAAATATTGATTTCTTGCACAATATGGCGAAAGCTTTATTGGAAGAAGAAACAATTGATGCTAAACAAGTGGAAAACTTGTATCGCTATGGTACTTTACTAAGTCCAGAAGAGGCGCAAGCAAAAGTAGAAGAGGAAGAAAATAGTAAGAAAACTCCTCTAGAAGTAGCTGGTATCGTGATGCCAGAAAAAATTGATACATCAAAAGAATAATCTGAGATGCTATAGCCAAGGTATCTTCCCTAATGGGAAGGTACCTTTTGTGCATATTGGATCGGCTTCAAGATTGTACGTATAGTAAATCTTGTTTGGGTGTACCAAATTCGCATAGCTAGGGTGAATGAAATACGTAGAAAAGACTTGCTTTTTATGTAGGACCTCTGTACAATCGTATTGTAAACCTCGCTACAGGTAAGGAGGCGACAAGCCGTGAGAGATGAAATACTAGACTTTTTAAAAGAGAACAGAGATCAATTTGTATCAGGACAAGCTATGTCAGAGGCGTGCCATGTATCGCGCACAGCGATTTGGAAGCATATAGAGGTGCTACGCAAGCGTGGGTATGTGATTGAATCCTTCACCAAAAAGGGATATCGATTGCTAGAAGAGCCAAATCTGGTTAGTCCTGAAGAGATGGAAGGGGTACTGCAAACAAAATCCTTTGGCCGTTATTACGTGTACGAAGAACGATTAGAATCTACAAATAGTATTGCTAAAGCATTGGCTATGGACGGAGTTCCAGAAGGTACTGTAGTATGTGCAGAAGAACAATCTTCCGGTCGAGGTCGCTTATCTAGAGGTTGGTATTCTCCCTATGGTAAAGGCCTTTGGTTTAGCTTAATTTTAAGACCCAAGTTCTTACCTATGGAAGCATCAAAATGTACCTTGATGGCAGGAGTAGCCTTAGTGAAAGCATTCCGTACCTTGGGACTTTCAGAGGCGGGCATCAAATGGCCTAATGACATATTGATAGGGTCTCGTAAAATGGTGGGCATTCTTACAGAAATGAATGGCACCATGGAAGAAATTAACTACATTGTTCTAGGGATTGGTATCAATACGCATACGACCATTGAGGAAGTCAGCGAGGACTTGAAGGATAAGATTATGTCCTTTGCTATAGCAGGGGTAGAAGTGGATCGTAAGGAAGCCTTTGCTGTGATTTTAAAAGCCTTAGAGGATCAGTATGAAAAGGTGTGTCAAGAAGGCTTTGACTCTACCTTGGAAGAATGGAAAGAGTATAGTGTAACTTTATATAAAGAAGTGCTGGTAAAAGCGCCAGATAAAGATTATATTGGGTACGCAAAAGATTTAGATAGAGATGGAAATCTGATCGTTCAATTAGAGGATGGGCGTGAGGAACGTATCATAGCAGGGGATGTGTCTATACGCTCCACTGGAGGAGGATATTAAGATGTTATTAGTGGTAGACGTAGGGAATACGAATATCGTATTAGGCGTATATGAGGGAAAAGAAATCATGGCTCATTGGCGTATTTCTACAGATCGTGGGAGAACTACCGATGAATATGGCATGTTGTTGAGTAATTTATTTCTTCATGACCCAAAGGTGAATAAACAGGATGTAGAGGCAGTCATCATTTCCTCTGTAGTACCTCCTTTGAACCCTACGTTAGAGCGCGTGTGCTTGCGCTATTTTCATAAGAAACCATTATTTGTAGGGCCTGGTATTAAAACAGGGATTTCTATTAAATACGAAAATCCTCGTGAACTGGGAGCCGATTTAATTGTAGATGCGGTGGCTGCTTATGAAAAGTATGGTGGAAACTTAATTATCATTGATTTTGGTACTGCGACGACGTATTCTGCTGTATTAGATGGTGGTATATACTTAGGGGGCGCTATTTCTCCAGGTATTGGTATCTCTGCAGAAGCCCTATTTGGTCGCACTGCTAAATTACCACGGATAGAAATTAAAAACCCTGGTCCTGTCATTGGTCGCAACACAGTTGGTGCTATGCAGGCAGGCGTATTATTTGGATATGTTGGACAAGTGGAAGGCATTGTGGCTCGTATGAAACGAGAAATGCCAGAAGATACAAAAGTGGTGGCTACTGGAGGTTTAGCGCCTCTCATTAGTGCAGAAACTGATGTAATTGACCACATTGATCCAATGATGACATTAGAAGGATTACGACTTATTTATGAAAGAAATCAATAATGAATCCTGGCACATAGGACATGTCATAATTCCTGGCCGCATTGGGTTAGCGCCCATGGCTGGATTTAGCGATGTGTCCTATCGCTTATTAGCAAAAGAAATGGGGGCCTCTTTCGTATGTACGGAGATGGTCAGTGCCATGGGAATTAAATACAATAATGAACATACAAAAGAATTGCTTTATATGGAAGAGGTAGAACAGCCTGTTTCTATGCAAATTTTTGGGTCTGATCCAGAAGCTATAGCGATTGGAGCAAAAGTAGTAGAGGCAGCAGGAGCGCCTATCGTAGATATTAATATGGGCTGCCCTGTGAAGAAAGTAGTATCTTCGGGTGATGGCTCGGCACTTATGAAGACTCCAGACTTAGCGATGAAGGTGGCGGAAGCAGCCGTGAAAGCAGTACAAATACCAGTGACTGTCAAATTACGTTTAGGATGGGATGATACATCCATCAATGTAGTAGATATGGCACAACGCATGGAATCTGTTGGAGTTGCTGCTGTAGCTGTTCATGGCAGAACAAGAGAGCAAATGTACAGCGGCAAAGCCAATTGGGATTACATTAAAGAGGTGAAATCAGCTTTACAGATTCCAGTGATAGGTAATGGTGATGTGAACACTCCTGAGAGTGCCAAAGCATTACTAGAATACACGGGTTGTGACGCTATGCTTATAGGACGTGCAGCGCAAGGGAATCCTTGGTTATTCCGGCAAATTAAAGAGTATTTAGAAACAGGAATCTACTGCCCAAATCCAACGGGAGTAGAACGGATTGCTATGCTCTTGCGTCATTACGATTTGCTATGTCATTATAAAGGTGTGGATTTAGCTACACGAGAAATTAGAACCCATGCAAGTTTTTATATTAAAGGTTTGCCAGAAGCGGCACGGTGGAGAAATGCTTTGAATGTAGCTATGGGGCGGGAATCATTTATTTCTGTAGTAGAAGAGTACAAACAATTCTTAGATGATTATACTAGAAGAACAATATAATAGGTTCTGTCTATTAAGTATGGTCATGAAATGTTGTAATATTGAGAATAAAGAGTGTTCATATCCTTGGAAACCCTTGGAAATTCAAGGTTGTACAAAGTAAGTCTGTCACTTATTATGAGAAATAGTAAATTGACATTGATGAAAAGTGTACTATAATTAAATTAGAAATACCAATTTACTTTTTTGCATAGATCATAGGGTGGTGTCATGTGATACATAGGTGTGTTTTGCGTGACTCATCTAACATTTAGGGGGTGTATGTATGGTCATGAATGGTATTTATTTAGTTATTGCCTCAGCGTGTATCTTAATGTTAGGATATCGTTTTTATGGGGCATTCATAGCGGCGAAGGTGTTAACTTTGGACAAGTATCGAATGACGCCGGCTATGGTACACAATGATGGACACGATTATGTGCCTACTAACAAATGGGTTACATTCGGTCATCACTTTGCAGCGATTGCGGGGGCAGGTCCTTTAGTAGGTCCAGTTATTGCAGCGCAATTCGGGTACTTACCAGGTACTCTATGGATTTTAATCGGCTCCGTATTTGCCGGTGCAGTCCATGATATGGTTATTCTCTTTGCATCTATTCGCTACGATGGCAAATCGATTGCGGATATTACACGTGAAGAGATTAGCAAAATTGCTGGTTTAGGAGCTATGTTAGCCACATTATTCTTACTTGTTATTACATTAGCAGGTATGGCGGTAGTGGTAGCCAATGCACTTCATAATTCAGCTTGGGCATTTTTCTCAGTATTTGCAACGATTCCTATTGCTATTTTTATCGGTATTTATCTACAATGGTTGCGCCCTGGAAAAATTCAAGAAGCTACAATTATTGGGGTGGCACTCATCTTTGCAGCTATCATCTATGGTCCAAATGTAGCGGCTAGCGAATATGCATCTTGGTTCATTTATGATTTAAAAACCATTGAAATTATGTTAGCTGTCTATGGTTTCTTTGCAGCAGCTTTACCAGTTTGGTTGTTATTAGCGCCTCGTGATTATCTATCCACGTACCTTAAAATCGGTACTATTGGCGCATTGGCATTGGGTATTATCATTGTAATGCCAGAAATTCAAATGCCAGCGGTGACAGATTATATTTGGGGTGGCGGTCCTGTATTAAAAGGGTCTGTATTCCCATATATCTTCATTACCATTGCTTGTGGTGCTTTATCTGGTTTCCATACAGTTATCGCTACAGGTACTACTCCTAAAATGTTAACCAACGAAAGAGAAGTATTACCTATCGGTTACGGTGGTATGTTAACAGAATCTTTCATTTCCATGATGGCTATGATTGCTGCTACAGCATTACATCCAGATGATTATTTTGCGATTAACTCTACAGCGGAATCTTTTAGGGCATTGGGTCTTCAAGTTCATGAATTGCCAGTATTATCTGCCCTTGTAGGGGAAGACTTGATGCACCGTCCTGGTGGCGCTGTATCCTTAGCGGTAGGTATGGCACATATCTTCTCTCGCCTTCCTAATATGGATCATTTATTGGGATATTGGTATCATTTCTGTATCATGTTTGAAGCCTTGTTCATCATGACATTGATTGATGCAGGTACTCGTGTAGGTCGTTATTTGTTACAAGAATTGCTTGGCTTGTACTGGCCTAAATTCAATGATCAACATTGGGCTCCTGGCGTATATGGTTGTGCTGCATTGATTTGTATTATGTGGGGCTATCTAGTATTACAAGGTAACATCGGTACAATTTGGCCATTATTTGGTGTATCTAACCAATTATTAGGTACTATGACATTGGCAGTAAGTACGACGATTATCATGCGTTTAGGTAAAAAACGATACGCATGGGTAACTGGAGTGCCGACCATACTCATGGCGATAGTGGCTGTTGCGGCTGACTATGAAAACGTATTCTTTAACTATGTTCCAGCTGGTAAATGGATCTTAGTAGCCTTCTCCGTAGCTATGTTCATTATGATTTTGGTTGTATTAGTAGAAGCTATCCGTAGCTGGATTCGCTTATCTACATTACCACAAGATATGAGAACACAAGAAGAAGTAGAAGCGGAAAGTTATGCTAAATTAACAAAACAAGCAGAAGCGTAATCTAGCTCATACGATTCCTGTTATAATGAGATAGACATGGCTCCATTGGAGCTGTGTCTATTTTCATGTTTTTCTTGCAATTCTAGGTAGAATGGTGTACAATAATAAGGCTTATTGATGGTAAGCATCTTCCTACCCCTATGTGAGATAGGGGCGTTAGTCCGAAAGAGGAGGTGATTTTGTATGAACAAATACGAAGTCATGGTGATTGTGAAACCGGCTGATGAAGAGACAAACAAAGCGACTTTTGACAAAATTGAAGCTTTAATTGCTCGTGTTGGCGGTACAGTTGAGAAAGTTGACGTTTGGGGTAAACGCCGTTTAGCGTATGCAGTAAACAAACATACTGATGGCGTATACGTATTGATTAACTTTGAAGCAGCTCCTGGCGAAATCAAAGAAATCGACCGCGTACTTAAAATCGACGATAACGTTCTTAGACACCTGATTGTAAAACACGAACAATAATAGCCTGAGGAGGTTAGGAATATGAATTCTGTACAACTTTTAGGAAATTTAGCTCGTGACCCTGAGGTGCGTTACACAAAAACTGGTCGTGCCGTTGCTACTTTTACAGTGGCTGCATCCAATACCTATGTGGATCAAAATGGTGAGACTAAGGAGCAAACTGCGTTTGTAAACTGTGTAGCTTGGGGAAAATTAGGAGAAGCTGCGGGAAATTTGCGCAAAGGCAGCCGTTGTTTTGTAGAAGGTCGTATTGCGACTCGTTCTTATGAAGCACAAGATGGTACAAAACGATATGTAACAGAAGTAGTTGCTAATTTCGTGGGCCAAGCCTTGGATACGCAAACATTTGATGCTTTTGACGGTGGTGCAACCAATTTTGATGATTTTGGTGCAGGTTCCGGAGCAGGCGCAGGTGAAGAAATTCCGTTTTAAGCTAAGAACTCCACAACTATATCAAAGGAGGTTTCTCAATGAGAAGAGATAGAGGCAGAAAACCAAGAAGAAAAGTATGTAACTTCTGTGTTGACCATGCTGATCAAATCGACTACAAAGATATTGCTAAACTTCGTCGTTTTACGACTGAACGTGGCAAAATTCTTCCACGTCGTATTTCTGGTGTTTGTGCTAAACATCAACGTAAATTAACACTTGCTATTAAACGTGCTCGTGCAATTGCGTTGTTGCCATTCACAGCAGAATAATTCAATACAAAATGAAAACCCAGTAACTAGCCTAGTTACTGGGTTTCTTGTTTTCTAAAAGGGAGTTAAAAGGGTATAAATTGACTTTGTTGGCTCCCGGTTGGCACCACTTTTTATGCTTTTTTATGTGCGGTTGGAACCACTTTTTCATATTTTTTAACGTGCGGTTGGAAGTATTTTTCATGAGGAATAATGAAAGCTAGATATTGTAGTTTCGTATTTAATTGTATCGTAGGCATATTAGGAATAGCCAATATTTCTATATAGTCTATAGAAATTATCGGAAATGAGTAAAATTAATGACTTCTATGACTTTAAGTTATTTATTAAGGTGTACAAGGGAGCATTATTCGTAACTAGAAAGTATATCTCTATTATGTATACATGATACATGATATAATACAGGTATATCATATAAACAAAGCTTATACAGTAGATGCCTATGCATCCGATGTTGTATGAAAAGAGGTATACTATGAGAAAAGAACATGATTTTCTAGGTGAATTGGAATTAGCTGATGAGTTGTATTATGGTGTACAAACATTACGTGGTATTGAAAACTTTTTTATTACAGGAAAACAAATTGACTTAGATTTCGTAAAAGCTATGGCAATGGTAAAAAAAGCCTGTGCCTTGGCGAATATGAGTACTGGTCGTTTAGATGAAAAAATTGGTCAAGCTATTAGTCGTGCTGCAGATGAAGTGGTACGTGGCAATTTCAATGATCAATTCCCAGTGGATCCTATCCAAGGGGGAGCAGGGACTTCTTTCAATATGAACATGAATGAAGTATTGGCGAACCGTGCGTTGGAAATCTTAGGGTATGAAAAAGGGCAATACGACATCGTATCTCCGAATAATCATGTGAATATGGCACAATCTACAAATGATACATTCCCAACAGCGATTAAAGTATGTGCGATTATGAAAAGTAAACCTTTATTAATGGCACTTCGCCGTTTAGCGGATGAATTAGATAAAAAAGCAGAAGAGTACAAAGAAATTTTAAAAATGGGTCGTACTCATTTACAAGATGCGGTGCCAATTACATTAGGTCAAGAAATGGGTGCCTATGCGTCTGGCGTGCGCCGTGGTATTCGTCGTATTAAATCGGCTATGTTAGAAGCACATACTGTGAATATGGGTGCTACTGCGGTGGGTACAGGTCTGAATGCAGAGCCTACGTATATCAAAGCTGTTGTAGATGAATTATCACGTGTGGTAGGAGAACCGTTCATTACGGCGGATAACTTAATTGATGCTACGAACAATACAGATGTGTTTGCGGATATTTCTTCTGGCTTGAAAGTAACAGCCTTAGTATTGATTAAGATGGCCAATGATTTCCGTTTAATGGCATCTGGCCCTCGTTGCGGTATTGGTGAGTTAAAATTACCTCCTCGTCAACCAGGTTCTTCCATCATGCCAGGCAAAGTAAACCCAGTTATCGCGGAAGTATTGAATCAAACTTGTTATCAAGTCATCGGCAATGATTTGACCATTTCCCTTGGCGTAGAAAATGGACAATTTGAATTGAATGTTATGGAACCAGTCATTGCGTATAACTTGTTCAATTCTATGTGTTACTTAAAAAATGCGGTGAACACATTTGTAGATAAATTGTTAATTGATCTCGAAGTAGATAAAGAACAATGCGAATACTGGTTAGAACGTTCTGTTGGTATTGTAACAGCCTTGTTACCACATATCGGTTATGAAAATGCCTCTGCGTTAGCGAAAGAAGCCTTAGAAACTGATCGTAGCGTAAAAGAAATTATTCTAGAACAAGGATTGTTAACGAAAGAAGAAATGGATTATATCCTTTCTCCAAAAGAAATGACACGTCCTGGTATTGCGGGTCAAGATTTAGTAAAACATCCTGGAAACTAAATATACACAAGAAGAACTGCTTAGACATAGGCAGTTCTTTTTTGATGTATAAGAGTAGCAAATCTAGGTCGTTCGTGTGGTTGTACTTTAGTATGGCTATTTTAGATAAGATCTCTGTAATGAAAAAAAGGGATGCAAGTATTGAGAAGGTCTGAGTCTGGTATGCGGGTCAGCTTATACTCTGAGAGAGTGATAATATATAAATGTTTGATGTAACATAAAGTAGATGCTTCAGTCCATACATTACTAACTGTGAGAGACTCAATATATATAAGGTTGCTATAACATATAATGAAAAATGTAGCATTTGTTTATAATATAGTTTATAACTATAATAGGTTATATATAAATCGAGAAAGAAATTCTCGTGCTTTAGTATATAAACCGCCTAGGGTGGTGTATAATAAAGACATAAAGGAGTTTGATTATGAAGGTATATATAGCAGTGGCTATTGGAGGAGCTATTGGTGCCATGACGCGGTATGGCATTGGACAGTACATGGTCACGAAAGGTGCGCTGTATCCTTGGGGGACAGTACTAGTGAATATGATAGGGTCCATGCTAATTGGCTTAGGAATGGCATATATTGAAGGGCAACCCAATGTGTCACCTTGGGTTAAGCTGTTATGTATTACAGGTTTTTTAGGTGGGCTTACAACCTTTTCAACCTTTATCTTTGAAGGATATATGCTACAAGAAAAAGGTTTGTGGCATATGCTGTCCTACATGGGTGGACAGGTATTGGTTGGATATGGCCTATGCGGTCTGGCTTTCACCATTGGTAAACGAATGTGGGGATAATACGATGAAAGAAATACATGTAAAAGATGCAGTGGGACAAGCACTTTGCCACGATATTGTGCGCATCGTTATTGGAGAAGTAAAAGATACACCATTTAAACGAGGACACATCATTGCTGATGAAGATGTGGAGTTATTATTGCAATTAGGAAAAGAGCATATTTATGTGATGGAAGAAAGTGATTATAACTTAGTTCATGAGGAGCAAGTAGCGGAAGAATTATATCGTTTCTGTGAACATCCATCTATTAGCCCTACACCAGTACAACAAGGTAAGATTGAGGCGTTGGCGAATCACGACGGTGTATTGACCGTAGATGTGGAAGGATTACACAGTATTAATAGTATTGGGGAATTGACCATTGTTACACGTTTACACGGAACACCGGTAAAAGCTGGACAACCGGTAGCAGGCATGCGATGTATTCCATTATTATTAGAAGCATGGCAGTTAGAAGAAGCAAAGCGATTGCGTGAAGGTAAGGAGACTATCTTACAAGTCCATCCATTTGTGCGTAAGAAAATGGGCATTGTTACTACAGGTAGTGAAGTCTTTGTAGGGCGTATTCAAGATGCTTTCACAGCGGTTATTCAAGACCGTGTAGCTGACTATGGGGTGGAACTGGTAGCTCATGAAATTGTGCCAGATAATACAGACCAAATTGTGGAGGCCATAGACAAAGTAAAGTCCCAAGGGGCGGAGATTATATTCTGCACTGGCGGCATGAGCGTAGATCCTGATGATTTAACACCAGGTGCCATTGCACGTCGGGCTAAAGAAGTAGTAACCTATGGATTGCCAGTATTGCCAGGTTCTATGGTGTGCATTGCGTATTTGGAAGATAATACCCCTGTGCTAGGCGTACCGGGGGGTGTTTTATATAACAATCCGAGTGCCTTTGATGTGATTACGCCGCGCTTATTAGCAGATGTGCGAATCACAAAAGAAGATTGTATTCGTATGGGGCATGGTGGCTTTCAATCAAAATAATTAGAATTTTGAGAAAAATTTGGTTGACAAAATCAAATCCTATCTATACAATAGGAATAAATTTAAGTATTTTATATATGAAGTCTAAGTAGAGGAGAATGACTATGGCTGTTGTAAAAAATGCAATTGACTTAATTGGAAATACCCCAATCTATCGAATCCCAGATACTAATGTATATGTAAAATTAGAAAAGTATAATGCTGGCGGCAGTGTAAAAGACCGTGCTGTCCTAGGTATGTTGCAAGATGCAAAAGAAAAAGGCTTAATTAAAAATGATACGATCATCGTAGAAGCCACTAGTGGTAACACGGGTATTGCTTTAGCAATGTTAGGTGCTATGTTGTCCATCAAAACAATCATCATTATGCCTGAAAGTATGAGTAAAGAACGCCGTGAATTGATTAAAGCTTATGGAGCGCAATTAATTTTGACGCCAAAAGAATTAGGCATGAAAGGTGCTCTTGGAAAGGCACAAGAAATTCTTGATAACTATCCAAATGCGGTAACACTAGGTCAATTTGTAAACCCAGCAAATCCAACGGCTCACTATGAAACAACGGCGAAAGAAATTTTACGTGATGTACCGAATGTAGGTGTTTTCGTAGCAGGTATTGGTACAGGTGGTACTTTCACAGGTGTTACTAAAGCCTTGAAAGAGCAACATCCGTACATTAAAGCGGTTGCAGTAGAACCAGAAGGGTCTCCAGTGATTTCTCGAGGTACTGGCGGTGTTCATAAAATCCAAGGTCTTGGAGCTGGATTCATTCCAGAAAACTTCGACTCTTCCTTGATGGATGAAGTACAAACAGTCACTGATGAAGATGCTATCGAAGAAGTAGGTAACTTCATGCGAGAAACTGGTATTGGTATCGGCATTTCCTCCGCGGCGGCTATCTTGGTAGCTCGTCAATACGGTCGCAAATTCCCAGATGTGGACGTTGTCGTAGTAGCTCCAGACGGAGTAGAAAAATATCTATCTATGATTCAATTTGACAGTGTAGATTGGATTCATTCCTAATCGATTGTGATACAAAAGATAGCATGGTCTAGGCCATGCTATCTCTGTATAGGGAGGTATTTATGAGAGAGGTATGGAATTCTATCCGATATAACATACAGCGCGTATTACAATCTGATCCAGCGGCTACCTCTTGGTTCATGGTAGTTTGGACGTATCCTCATATAACAGCTTTATTTTGGCACTTTTTTGCGCATCGCCTGTACCGAAAAGGTTGGTTTACTTTGGCTCGGCGTGTGGCGTTACATGCACGTCGGGTAACAGGGATAGAAATTCATCCAGGAGCGCAAATTGGGAGAGGTTTGTTCATTGACCATGGGATGGGGGTTGTCATCGGCGAAACGGCTATCGTTGGAGATAATGTGACCCTCTTTCACGGGGTGACTCTTGGTGGGATGGATTCACGCAAGATAAAACGTCATCCTACGGTGGAAGATGATGTGCTCATTGGTGCTGGTACCAAAGTATTAGGGGATATAACGGTAGGAAAAGGTTCAAAGATAGGTTGTAACTTAGTCATCAAACGAGATGTTCCTAGAAATGTGATCATCTTTGAAACGGAACCAGATCACATCATTTATCGTCGACCTAAAGTTAATCGATTTAATACGGATACGTATGTACCACGGCGTCATGCATTGCCATTAGAGCCTAATGAGTTTACAGACCATATGGCGTGGCATATCTAGGAGGAACTATGAGAGAGTTGCGATTAGGCATTGTTCAATTAGCCACAGAAATTGAGCAAGTGGATAAAAATTTTGATATCCTAGCAGAAAAAGTACGAGACGTAGCTAAGCAAGGCGTGGATGTAGTGGTATTGCCAGAAACTTGGAATACAGGATTTATAACGGGTTCAGAGTTACATGCATTGGCAGATGAATCAGGTCAACGTGCGCAAACTTTGTTGGGGGAATTGGCGCAATCGGAACATGTGAATATCTTTGGTGGATCAGTGGCTGTTAAAGAAGGAGATTCTATTTACAATAGAACCTATGTGTATAACTGCAAAGGGGAATTACTATCTATGTATGATAAGATGCATGGCTTTAGTCCTGCCAAAGAAGATCAATATTTTACAGGTGGTACAGCTATCCACCAATTTGAATTCGATGGAGTACTTTGCTCTAGTGCCACTTGTTATGATATTCGTTTTCCTGAGCTAATTCGTAAATCTGCCTTACAAGGGATAGAACTATTCTTTTTGCCAGCTCAGTGGCCAATGCTACGTTTGCATCATTGGCGCATCTTGAATCAAGCGAGAGCAATAGAAAATCAAATGTATTTTTGTAGTGTTAATGGTTGTGGCACTATTGGTAAGTTACCAATGGCAGGGCATTCCATGGTAGTAGACCCGTGGGGAGAAGTGCTACTAGAATGTGATGAAACGCCGCAAATACAAAGCATTACTATCGATGTAGATACAGTGAAAGATATTCGGTCTAAAATCAATGTATTTCGGGATCGGAAACCTAATTGCTATTAAAAAAATATCTATGCATTTTAGGAATATATAAAATTGTCCATAGGTATTGCCAAGATGTAATACCTATGGTATATTATATGAGTACTTAGTACACGGCCCCGTGGTGTAGCGGTTAACATGTCGCCCTGTCACGGCGAAGATCGTCGGTT
>ERZ772909.257-NODE-257-length-35954-cov-4.188835_pt1 | contig 35954 bp, 40 predicted proteins | sample MGYA00511137_ERZ772909 | MGnify/ENA primary metagenome ERZ772909 (study PRJEB29015, sample SAMEA2738095) | human oral metagenome | biome: human oral; feature: human-associated habitat; material: saliva | place: China | collected 2270 ... | reverse complement strand
CATTTCCTGTAAAAATTTCATCTTCTAAAGCTAGTGAAGTAAAAGTCACATCATCAATAATTCCAATTGTAAAGTTATTTTTTTGAAACAACGAACAAGTAAGATATGTATCTCTATAAAAGGGAGAAAAACGATATCCATATCTATTTGATAGTTGATGAATATTCTTCCAAATCAAGTCTGTTTCTTTTATAGTTGATCTAAATTTCTTGCTTTGAGTATCAATAACAAAACTATATACAACTGGATAAACAATCTGTTTATACTCTAAATCCATTAGCAGCTCTTCTATATGCTTTATATTTTGTAAATTCAAATTACAATTAATATTCACTGAAACTTCAGGAAAATATTCCTGCATCATTTTTAAATTTTTCGTAATTTTATCGTAACTGCCTCTCCCACTTTCTGAAACTCTTAAAGAATCGTGTATTTCTTTTGGGCCATCTAGAGTAATGAGAAAATCTTTTAGTCCATATTGAATCATCTTCTTTAAGATATTTTTATTTCCAAATGTTCCATTTGTAACTATGCTATAAATTTTAGGTGTTTGAATATCTCGATTTAGTGCTTCCATAATATCGATGATTCTTTTAGAATGCAATGTTGGTTCTCCACCAATAAAACAGATATCGATTAGCTCAGGACTTGTCTTCGTAACTACATTAGATATAAATTGTATAATTTGAAACATAGTCAAGTCATTCATTATAATTTTATTTTCGATGACATTTTGATAGCAATAACCACACCTTAAATTACAATCGTAATTTAAATGAATAACAAATCGATTAACATAATCCGAATATTTATAAACCTCTTTGGATATTAAATATTTTTCGTATTCATCAGCTGTATTATCAATAATAAAATCTGAATTTGTGAGTAACTTTCTCGTATCTTCATCTAATAAAGGCAAGATATGATTAATTGGTTTATTTAAAAGAGAAAAGTCACAAGAAATACTTAGGGCGGTTCTATTTATCAAATGATATAATTCGATTTTGTTTTCGTTATATTGAACCAATGCGTACTTACTTAATCTCATAATATCCCTCATTTACATTTTTCAAAAAAATAATAGCATGATTTTGAAGTATTAAAAGATTTTCTTCAATACCTCTATAATTCTTAGTATAAAAATCCTCTTGTTGCATTTTAGCAAATTCACTTATATTACCATTGTGATTTAAAAATTTTTCGATATTTATTACATTGACAAAAGATTCATAATAGTATAATTTCAATAAATCCTTTAACAATCCGTTATGAGTTTCACTAACTTTATCTATTATCCTGTATATTTTTTTCTCCTGATAAAAAAATCGAAAATCCTCTGTAATAATATGAGTTAATTGGAATTTATTAACACATATTCCAAATAACTCATTGTCTACATGAAGATAAACATGATAAATATCCGATAATGAATTAATAATATCAGATACCATATTAAATTTATTGATGCATCCCTTCGTTAACTTTAAATCAATTCTCTTCCCACTAAAATAAAGTCCTTTTAATATGTACATTAAACATTTAACTTCATCAAAATCTTCTTCTTTGAAATATCCTTGTTCAGCAAGTTCCCTCTCCAACTTATTGACTATATTATTTATACTTTTTTTACTAAGCAAACTTTTAAGTGTATTTTTTTCTATTTCCACATATTTTCCTGATAGCACTGAATACAAAATAAATTTATCACATTTGTCGATTTTAATAGTAAACTTACTCAGTTCCACTCCATCCCCTCCCAGTTAATATCATCTATATGTTGAATATATGTTCCTTCCATTCCTTCAAAAAAATTATCTATAGGAGCTAAAAATTTATTAAACATATTTCCATGTAAATACAATTCATACTTTTGTGAGATGCCACCGACTTCAATCACTCTACCATGTAAGTCCAACTCACCAGTAATCAGTGCGGTATATTTATTTAGTGAGTTCAAAAATACTAGCTTAACATAAATTGCTAATCCAGCTGAGGGACCATTTTTAAAAATTTCTGAATTAGAAAAATGAATATGAAACTTTTGGTTCCAATCATTTTTTCGTATTCTATATAGTGTCAAAGCTAACAATGTAGAATCTACAAGTGATTCTCCGATATATCCCGTTATTAAATCTTTTTCTCCAAAAATAGGAACAATCTGAATTTCAAAATAAGCGATTTCTCCGTCTTCAGAAACTCCCGCAGCAAAAACTTTCATTCAATTCACCTCATTCAATATAGAGTTGGGACCAAATATTATTCTTTATTGACTATCCTCTAGTTATGGTTTTATCTGTTCTTTGCGTTTTTTTACAACAAGAGTATTTTTTTGCTAAATCGACAACCTTTTCACTTTTATTTACTAGGGTTACTACAACGTTTTTTGTATTGTGATATTCATTCACTTGATTTTTATTCATCGTTTTTTCCTCCTTAGTCCCTAACTCTATATTGTTATAATAACACAGATTTTTGATGAATTCTATAGGAAAACTTTCGTAAATAGCGAAAAATATCACAAAAAACCATTCACACGATTTTGGACAGCTTGATAGTCATAACCAGCACTTTCTAATCGAGCTTTACGGTCAGAGCCATTGCCCCAGTCACCTTGAATGACTTGCCAAGCAATCTCGTCCAAGTTCACTGACGGAGTGTCGCCACTCAACAAGCAGTTGACAATTCCTTGGATGGTATCAGCGTTGTAGCCCGCATTCGACAAGCGGGAAACACGGTCACTTCCATTGCCCCACAAATCTTGAATAACTTCTCGTGCAACGTCCTCATTAGACTTGCTATTTGATGGCGTTTTATCTGGTTCACTTGTACTTGGTGCTACAGGCGAATCGCCTAACATCTCATCTACCGTACTACCCAGACTCGCAAAATAATTCATTCGTTCCACAAAATAATTTTTCACACTTTCGGTTGTTCCACCATGTAAGGCTAGACTTCTATGTGGGCAACTAGTCGGTACAAATTCATGATGAAGTCTTACCGTATCGGTATTGATTGGCAAGCCATAGAATAACAAGTCTTCGGTTGCTTGCATGAGAGTCATATCTTCGTTTTGAAGGAATTCTTCATCACTTACCTTCATACTTTCACAGACCTCATATCCAATTGAATGGGTATTACTCCACCATTCACCTGTATGATACCCAATGTTATAAGTATCAATCACTCGTGCAATACAATTACGATTACAGTAATAATGGGCAATACCAAGTGATTTCTCTCTATAACGTAACCATTCAATATATTGGTATGGTGTCATGCTTCCAGCATCATTATGAATGACTACAAAATCAATACTAGATAATCTACCCGCATCCATTAATGTTTCATTGATTTTCTCAACCATTTTATTCTCCCTCTTTCTTCGTAAGTTGATTTAAGATGTTTTTTAACTTTTCAGGAACTGGTAAGCCCAATTCTGTCGCATTTTCCAAAATAGAAATTCCTTCGTTCGATAAATAAAAAAAGATTACAACTGCTCGTAATACTCCAGATTGTCCTAATATATAAGAGTCTAAAATATTAGCGATACCCACCAAAATAAAAATGGTGACTTTACGTGCAATCCCCTCATATCCAACGGCACTTGATAATTTTTTCTCTTCCACGGCATACAGTACCCCAGTCACATAATCTAATATGACAAAAATCACTAAGGCATACAAAATCCCATCCATGTTCCCTAAAAATTCTCCTAGAATTCCTCCTATTGTAGAAACTATAATATTAAAACTGTCAACTGTTGCTTTCATTTTCATTTCCTCCTGAAATTGTATAAATAATTTTCATTGTTTTATCTGCTGTTTTTTCAACTTCCTTAGACAAATTATTGATTGTAGCTGCATACGGCGACACCAAATATAAATGTCGATAATACTGAGGATCAGAATAACCTCTTTTTACTTTTTGGTATAGAATGACAAATGGTCCATATGAAATTGGTTTAGACCCAAAAGGAAAATATTTTTCAGCTGTTTTATATACTTTGTCATTCTCATCTATTACAAAATTCAGTCCTCCAATCATGTTCCCTATCTGATAAAGTGTACAATTATAAGAGCTATCGTAACCTTGATATAGTCTAAAATCAGACTCTAGTATAGAAACATCTACTGGATTATTAATATTAAATTTAACTATTTTAGCTGTATCTGAATCATACGCATATACATATTCTCCTCTTAATAAAGAATGGGTTTTATGATCATCATAATACGATCCTAGTTTTGATAGCTTAATATTTTCTAACGTTAAAATCATTTCTTCATAACTTGCATCCTCCTTGTTAATAGTCATTTTATAAATATTAGTATTTTGTCCATTAACTTTTGAAATTAAAAAATAATAATTCTTTGCGTCATAATAAACACATCCAGTTTCAGGATCAAAACTTCCAATTTTTTTAAATATTACAGAAAACTCTTTTAATGGCTTCTCCAAAAAGAAATCAAAATTATCTGTAAATTTATATTTTAAAAATGGCTCTCGAAATTTTTTAAAGACTAACTTTTTATTTTCTAACCAACAGGATGTCAATGTGTTATTTACAAAATCCCCTTCAAAAGAGTAATTATATTTTGCCCATATATCTTCGGGTATAGAGCTATACTCTTCTGAACTTAGTAGAACCATGCTTTCAGTTCTCTTTTTCTTTGTACCATAATAGACTTCTCCTGCTTTAGCATTCGTCAAACACAAACTCGAGATTTTACCATTAGCCTTTGATGTACTAAAATCCCATACAAACTTATATCCGTTTCCTGTTTCTTTTGATTCTTGTTTATTTAGACTTCCTTGAAGCACATTCTCCAAATCTCCTGCTGTTTGTCCGGCATACCCTGTACAATTATTCGTTGTAGGAACAAACACAAGATTCTTATCTTCTTCTATTCTGTTTTCATATAGTAAAATCCCTCCTAATAGTTTATTAATAATAGGAAAAAATTCTTTCTTTTTTGAATTACAAATCATTCCACATGGATTTAATGTAAGAATTTGTTCAAGTACATCCGTTACCATATTCGTATCTTCAATTTTTTCTACCTCTTTTGTTTGTTGATTAGTCAACTCAATTACAGTTTTACCTTTCAGCATTAATCTCCACCTCTTTTTCCTCGTAATCAAAGTTCATCATAGTTAGTTTTAATGAGTTAAGTCGTAAAACGTCCGTTACTTTATATTCAGGAAAATCGTCAACCTTCAATTCAACAGAGCTATCTTTAAAACTAACCATGCTTTTTAAAGCTAAATTCCTTAATGGAATTGTTTCATTAACCTTAATTTTTCCATCCCACGGAACACTACCTCCAAGACCACTACCAACTACAATCGCTTGAATTCCTTCTATCGGAATTTCTATTTCTCCATCATCTACACTCATCTCCACAACAAAATGATTAATGACTTTTTCAGGAAGGTGCTTCAAAGGATACATGACAGTTATTAAATCATTTCCTTCTCCACATTCAGTTGAAGGTTGAACTTGTTCAATTGGAAATTCATTTAAATAGTATTTTAAATGTAACCTTTGTTTCTTTACGGTTGTTCGAAAGATTGTAATTTCTTTTCTTTCTTCTCCATCCAACATTTCTAGTTTTTCCTCAACTTTAATCATTTTTCTTTTTTGACTGAACAGAATTGTAGCCATAAAAAAAGCATCCGTTTCTTTATTGGATGCAAATTCAAAATCAATAATGGTTTGTTTTTTTTGTTTAATCTTTATAGCAGATAAGTTCGTATAAGTATTCACTGCAAGTTTATCGGATTCAATCGATTGTAAAATACCTTGAATATTTTTATCTTGCTTACTTTTATTAGCAGACTTTAAAGTATTTTTTCCGACACTTTTAATTCGATATTTTCCGTGAATGGTATATTCGATACTCGTGATTATGGATAAGTATTGTTCGTTCAAAACATAAAATGTTATTAAATCTCCTACTTCTAGTGCTGGGTTACTAACAATTAAACTATCTAAAGGAGTATATTTAATTTTTGTAACTTCTTGTAGAATTGCTTGGCACATTCTGGTTCTTTTATCTGGCAATCCTAATTGCATTAACGGGTTAACTCCAACATTCATCGTCAATCCTGTATCGACCTCAAGAGCATAATACTCTGAAATTTTTGTTTTTAAATTTGTACTTTGTATTGCCGTATAATCAACCTTAAAATCTGAAATACTTAATTCATATCGATTTTCTTCTCTTACATCCCAAACAGAATCTTGTAAATATCTTTTTAAATATAGTTTCCCATCACGTCCTATTGTCGCAAATGTTGCAGTCGTCATCCCAATATAATGCAACAAATCTCGAAAACTTTCGATATCGTGTTCCGAGTAAACTCCAACTTGTTCCTTACCATTTGGTAATAATTCAACCATCTCTTTAGACATTCCCAATTCTACATGGCATTTCTTACAACAAAATTCTAATAATTCAAAAATTGAGCCATAGGTATCGCTAAAATTTAACGTTTTATCAAAACGAACCATATAATCATATCCCTTTAATTGAACAAAGTGTTTAGTTCGGTTAGCTTCTGCTATCTCAAAAATTCCCATCGGTATCGTTTCAATACTGTCGTCAGTTAACTTAATGTTGAAAAATAAATGCACAATTCCATTTTCAAGACTAACAGTTGTTAACTTATCTAATTTTAGAGTAATTCCCATTTCAGAAGCATAAACAGTACCAAATTCTAATTCATTAGTCCCTGAACATGAATGTGTAATAGACCCACTATCTAATAATATGTGCTTATCATCGAATTCAACCACCGTTTCATCCTTTAAAAGAATTTTTCCTGTCCAAAAAATTTGACGACTTTTCTGTTTAATAGCTGTATTAAATTTTTCAGTTACAGGTATCATTCTAATATTCCTCCAATGTAAATGAAACTTGCCATAAACCGTAATGATTTGTATTTTTTAATAGCTGTACTTGAAAGTCGGTACAATAACCCTGAATTTCTTTTTCTTCTAACGTGTAAGGATTCATATAAATAATGGTTAATAATGCGTCTTTCACTAATTTTGATACCTCAACTAAGCGTTGACTAGACAAAGTAAATTTTAATGCAATAGAAACAACACCTTGTCTAATAATATCTCGATGAGTAATTCCCGCCTCTGTCATACCACTACTAGCCCCTTCAATATCTTTCGTTTTTAAATCAAAATCATCAGGTGTCGGTAATAGTTGATTATTAATTTTTAAATACACATGTTTCATCATTCCTTCCCCCTTTGTATTCAAAATAACTAATAAAGACAGTAATAATCATCAGAATTATCATCTTCCTCCTGATTTTATTAACTGTCTTTGTTGAGCATCTAAAATAAATTCATCTAATAAATTTCCTCCTAGATAAATAGGAATCACAATTTCTTCCTTATTATTCTGAGAATTTGTCATATCGCTAACAATTTTTATTAAATCCTGATACTGGTTTCTAAACCCTTTAGCATCACTTGAAGTTTTCATTTCAGGAATATTAGGATTAATCACTAAATCATTCGATAATTTTGAAACAGATTTTTTTATAACTCCTTTACTTTTTTCTAGACTATCTGATAACCCTTTCACAAAGTCAGGCATCCATTTTTGATAATCTGTTAACGGTCCTACCTCAGGGACACTAAAGTGTAAATAACTCCAAATTGTACTAGCAACATTTGACACTGCATTAATGACTGCTGATATTTTGCTTGTAATCCCTGCTACGATACCGCTAATTAAATCACTTCCCCATGAATAGGCAGAATTAATAAGTCCTGAAATATATGAAACTGCATTATCAAATCCACTTGAAACCGTTGAATAAATGTTATCAATTGTTCCTGAAATAGCAGAATACATACTGTCAAATACTGATGAAACAGTACTTAAAATGGAATTAACTAAATTACTAATCGTTGAATAAATATTATTCCATACAGATTCCATAGTATTGCGAATTGTTTCTAAAACATTGGTAATAATTTGTTGTATTGTTTGCCAACTTTTTTGAATAAATTCTTGAATAGTTGTTAAAATCGAAACAACCACATCATGAATAGAAGTAAAAATCGTATGAATAGTTTCCTTAATCGTTTGCCATACCGTACTTGTTATTTGAGCAACTGTATTCCATACTGAATTAATAATAGTTTGTATTGTATTTAATACTGCTTCTATTCCTTGTTGAATCCCAGTCCAAACGGAAGAAATAGTTTCTTTAATTTTATTCCATATATTGCTAAATATTTCTTGGATAGATGTTAATGTGTTACTAATATAAGTTTTTATATTTTCCCAAATGGAAGTGACTGTTGTTTGTATCGACTGACAAATAGTAGAAAAAGTATTTTGGATAGCTTGCCATGCAGTGATACAAAAGGCTTTAACTTCATCCCAATTTTTTATTAAAGCAACACCTATTGCTATTACTGCAGCAACAGCTGCAACAATAGCAAGTACGGGAGCAGAAATTGCCCCTACAACAGTACCAATAACTCCACCTATAGCAGAGAATACCCCTGAAAGTGTTCCTATTGCGGTTATAATACTTCCAATGGAACTAATAATCGTTCCTAACACTACTAATAATGGACCAACAGCAGCTACTACCAAACCAATCACAACGATAGCTTGTTTAATAGATGGATCTAAATGATCAAACCACGTGGCAAGATTTCCAATAATGACTGCTACTTGTTGCAAAATAGGGCCTAACACATCTGATATACTTTCACCTAAACTTCCTAAAGCCAATTTGGCATTGTTCATAGCTACTTGAAACTGGTCAATACCATCTTCTGTTCCTTCAAAAGTGGTATTAACCACTTCCCCATATTCACTCATACTACCTGATAATTCATCAAAAGATATACGTCCCTCACGAATTGCTTTTGTCATCTCAGTAGCACCTTTAGCTCCAAAAATTGAAGTAGCAATCGATAAGGCTTCAGTTTCACTGCTAGCATTTTTAATGGAATCAATGGTTTTCTTCAGTGCTTCATCCATTGATAATCCATCTTTAACATAAGCTGCAACAGCTTTTTTCAATCCCATTAATGCTTGATCCGCATTAACCCCATTTGCTTCAAACTGTGCTAAAAGATTGATGCCTTGTCCTAGTGAAAATCCCATCTCCTTCATGACGGATCCATATTGTTGGACACCATTCATCAAAGTATCAACGCTAATTCCCGTATCTTGTGCTTTCTGAGTAATTAAGCCTAATACATTCGCAGTTTCTTTAGTATCAATTCCCCATTGCACCATGATTTTATTTGTTAATCCAATAGCATTATTCAAATCTGTTTCATTTATTTCGGCAAATTTTATGAATAACGTTGATAGTTCTTGAAGTTCTTCTCCAGTTACATGAAAACGAGTATTTACTTCTCCAACTGCTACACCAACATCACTCATATTTACAGGAAGCGATTTGAATATATTATCTGCAACTTCTTTTAGTCCAACAAACGCATCACCTGTAGCACCTGTTTTTTTGACAATTGTGTCATAACCTTCATCGATTTCATTAAAAGCAAGTGTAGCTGCAGCACCTACAGCTATGATTGGAGCAGTAACATTTTTACTTAAAGTAGTCCCTACAGAAGTAATCTTTTCTCCTACTGCAGAAACCTTTTCTCCAACTTTTTTTGTAGTTGCCTGAAAACCACTATCCGTATTTTTTAACTGTTCATTTAATTTATCTAATTCCTCTTTAGTTGCAATGATTTCTCTTTGAAGTCCTCTAAACTGTTCTTCCGTTATTTCTCCATTTTGCAACGCTTTTTTTGATTGTTCTTCAGCTTGTTTTAATGCTTCAAGCTTTTTTGTAGTTTCCTCGATTGAAGTACTGAGCAATTTCTGTTTTTGTGCTAAAAGCTCTGTATTGTGAGGATCCAATTTTAACAATCTCTCTACATCTTTTAATTCACTTTGCGTCTGTCTAATGTTTGAATTTACTTGTTGTAAAGATTGTTGAAGTTTGAGAGTGTCTCCGCCAATTTCTACAGTAATCCCTTTAATTCGATTAGCCACCCTCATCACCTCCTAAAACTGATCCATATCTTCTTGAGTCGCAATAACAGCAAATTCAAATTGGTCGTTATTCTTTTCAATATACATATCATTTACTAAACCGATAGTTACAGTTGACAAATCATTCATGGATAGACCTAATTCAACTGCCCTTAACAAAAAAAGAGCGGTTGTCATCTTCCGCTCCGTTGATTTTGCTTTTTTAAAGGAACACTCATTGTCCTTGTATTTTTTGTCCATAACTGTATTAATTCAGGTAAAACTTGATAAATTGAAAACGTAGAAAACTGTTCTAACCATTCCGTAACATTTTCTGAAATTTTATGATTAGCATGAAAAGCCATGATATAAGCAATATTCTCAAATATTTCTAAACTTTCTACATCAACTTCACCTTTTGATTTAGAGATTTTTTCTAAAACTAATAAGTCCATATAAATATCTCTTGAAAACTTATTACGATATAATCTTGGAATTGCTGCAGATGCTTTAAATTTTACTTTTTTATCATCTATAGTAATTTCTTTAAAAATAGCCATTATCCTTCCATCCCTTCTGCTACAGGCATATAAACTTCTTGATACCAATTATTATAAGTTGCTTCTGTTGTTTCCTTTCCAGTTTTAGCTTTTACTGGTCCTTCCTTTAAAGGTCTTGCTTTGATGGATAAGGTTTCAGATTGAACCTCACGTGTTTCCTCATTCGATTGCCCTTCAATTTTAGGTCTTCCTGCAGAACAGTTATATAAAACGTGTCGAATCTTCTTTTTATCTCCATCAAATTCAAAGAGTAATGCAAAATTTTCTGTTTCACTATTAGCATCTTCGATTAAAACTTTATTTTTGTCTGCAGTTTCGTGCAAAATATCTCTTCTAAAACTTTCAGGAATTAAAGCAAGTTCCAATTCACCATCGTATCCCATATTATTATTTATGGTATAATATTGAATTCCATCAGCATAAAAGCTGTCTGGTTCACCATTTGGATCCAAACTTAATTTCACAGCACCTGGAATGGGTACTGGTTTTTCAAAAGTTGTTTTTTCACCTTGATTTAACTTGGCATAATAAACATGTGACAAATTAAATTTAACTTTGTTTTCCATTATTCTTCCTCCATTTCAAATTCATAAATTGTTTCGTAAAGAGATTCACTCTCAATCCACAAAGAAGATTTTTGATAATAAATATCATTTCTTTCAAGAACATTTTCCATCGTTGATTCATTTTCTATGTCCTTTTTATCACTATACAGTTCCAATCTAACTAACATAGTTTTATGATAAATTTTCCCATCTGCTGAAAAATGATGATTCTTTGGAATAAGATAAATCAAAAATGGAGGTTCAGGACTTTCGCCTTCTGCAAAATGATGATAGGCATAAGGAAAATTAAATTCCTGTAGTAGAGCTAACAATCTATCCATCTAATCCCTCCACGACTCTCTTTTCAAAATTCTCAATTCCACGTTGTTCTGCTGGAGCAATATGAGGAATGGCTTTTGAACGTCCACCATTTCTCAATGCATGTCCAAATTCTAATAAATGTGTCAGTTGGTAATGTTTCTCAGAATGAACTACAACATTTATACTATTACTATTTTCTTTAACCTTTTTTACTCTCCAGCTTTTTGCATATTTTCCTTTTCTAATTGGAGCGGTAGCTTGAATATCCTTTTTGACATCATCTGCAACATCTAACACAATTTTCTTAATTTCTTCAGAGGTATGATTTGCATATTCAATTAATTGTTCTCCTATAGCATCTCCCAATTTATCTACTTGGACCATTTTTCCACCCTCTTTGTATGGATTTTAATCAGTTTATTTTTATAGTGCATATAATCTATACCGATAACTTCATATTTCCTGTTTTGGAAAATAACACGAAGTTTGGTACTCTCTAAGTTAGAAACTTCGTTAGAATATCGAATGGTAAAACTCAATTGCGTATCATCATAAACAACAGCACGACCTTCTTTTTCATTTGGCTTAATTTCACTAACTGAGGCATAGCACTCGTAGAATTTATCCCACTTGTTTCTACGATTTCCAATATCGTCCACATCAATTTTAGGAGTAAGTAAAGTAATTCTGATATTAAAATCACTAACAGACATTAGAATCCTTCCTTTCGAATTCCAAATAATAATGACCTTAAGGTTACTGTTAAATCATTCATATTAGCGTCTTCTCGGTGTTCATATAAATAAGCAACTGAGAATAAAATAGCTACACGAGCAATCTCTTCATATTCTTGAAGTTCAGCTTCATCCTTTAATCTTGCTACTTGCCAACAAAGAGTAGTGCTTGTTTGAATGAGAGTTGACAAAAGATGGTCGTCATCAGAGCTGTCAACTCGCAAGTATTTTTTCACTTCTTCTAAACTAACCATCTTTTTCCCTCTCTTTCATTAACCTTTAACAGGTAAAATCTGAACGGCTTCAGGTAAAATTAGTTTTCCATCCACTCGTTCTTTTGCAACAAAACCAATCATTCCATTACCAGCAAATAATTCAGTTAATTGTTTAAATGAACGTGTTCCTCTATCACCAATGTTGTAATAACTGAAATCTCCAAAGGCAATCTTTCCTTCAGGAGCAAAAGCTGAAGTATAAACAGGATAACCAAGTAAGGTGTCTGGCTCACCTACTTGATAAGATGGTTGCCACATATAAGCTCCATTTCCATCTTTTAATTTACGAACAATTGCAATTAGTTTATCGTTCATAATAAAAGCAGCATTTTTTCGATAAGGACGCTTCAAGGCATGAATCAGATTGATAATATCATCAGACTTAAATGCTGTTACTTCGGTTAAATGAGTACCCCCATTTGTTTCGTGGAAAATACCAGTTGGTTTTCCCGTTCCATCACCATTTAAGAAAGCATCTTCTTCTGCATTCGCTAATGCTTTACCAAATTGTTCTAAAATATAATCCTCTAAATTAAAAGCACTATCGTAAAGTAGTTCTTCAGTAACTTTTATGGCCACATGAAGTTTATGTGCGTCTAATAACACTTGTTTAAAAGTAGCTTCCCCAAATGTTAACTGACCACCTTCTTCAATCCATGCTGCAGCTGGGTTCGTTGCTGCAATATTAATTTTGTGGTCTCCACTAGTTGTAATAATATTCGCTAAACTTCGCATAATATTTTCGCCATTTAAAGTTTGAATTAAACGATTGTCATACTCTTCAGGTACAAGATATCCACCATCTGCATCCACTTTTTCCTGTAATACATTATCGATTTGTCTGAAGTTAGAACGTAATGCTTTTAGCATAGCTTCTTTATAAACAGAGGAAGGTTTTACTTCACTTTCCTTCATATCTCCCATTGGCTTAGCTGTTAATGGAGTATTAACTGGTTTCGATAATTCACGCTCCATTGCATCCATTCTAGTAGTACGATCAATTTCATCTGTAAATTGTTGAATCTTACTCTCCATCTCATGATAAGTTTTCACATCTTCATCACTTAAAAGACCGTCTTTGTCCTTCTTACTTTCCACGAAGGCTTTAGCACCTTCCCATGCTTTTGCACGTTTTTCAATTAATTCTTGTAATTTCGTCATTATTTTCCCCCCTATTTTTCCAATAAAAATAGCCGTTCCATTAAGGAGTCGGCTGAGACTTTATTTTTTGTTATTTGTGGTGGTTGCCATGTATTTTTTAATTTATCAATTAATGAATTAGTAAGCACTGTTTCTGAATACATCATAGATACAGAAGGAGGTTCAAGATTTTTTGTATTTCGTTCCATCATCTCATCTGCAAATCCTAACTCAACAGCTTTTCGTGCATCCATCCAAGTTTCGTTGTCCATTAACTTAGAAAGTTTATTACGTGACAATCCTGTTTTCAGTTCGTAAGCATTAATAATGGATTCCTTAACTTCTTGTAACATCTCTATTGCTTTTTCCATTTCTGATGTATTTCCATAAGCAATCGTCATTGGATTATGAATCATCAGCATGGCAACTGGACTCATCTTCACCGTTGTTCCTGCCATTGCAATCACACTTGCAGCACTCGCTGCAATTCCATCAATTTTAACAGTTACATTTCCTTTATGTTCTATCAAAAGATTATAAATTTGTGCTGCTGCAATACAATCTCCCCCCGGTGAATTTATCCAAACGGTAATATCGCCTTGGTGGTTTTCTAATTCTTCTTTAAAAATTTTAGGTGTCACTTCATCATCAAACCATGATTCTTCTGCAATCGTACCATTTAAATAAAGTACAGCTTCATTCGGTTCATCTTTATTATTTTGAATGATTTTCCAATTCCAAAATTTCTTCATTTATACCTTCCTCCGTTTCTTTCGATTTTGCAAATGCCCCAGCATTTTTCAATGGAAGCATATTGCCATTAATAAGATAAAGATTCCCTCCTTCTTCATCAGAAATTAAATCAAGATTTTCTAAAGTTCGAATATCATTTGCACTCATCCAACCATTTTGTCTTGCAGTTGCATATCCATTCATTCGACTTTGATAATCTCCTCTCAGCAATCCATCCACATTAAATTTGATGTAAAATTTTTTCTTTTCATCTGCAGTTAATAATCTTCTAGTCATGGCTTGTTCAAAACGAGTTACCCATGGATCTAAGGTATATTTAACAAACTCAAGTGACTGTTGCTCTATATTAGAAAAACTAGACTTTTCTAAGTCACCAACCATATGAGGTGGTACTCGAAATATTCGTGCTATTTCATTTAATTGAAACTTCCTTGTTTCAAGAAACTGAGCTTCATTTGGTGCAATAGAAATTGGAGTGTATTTCATTCCTTCTTCTAAAATAGCAACTTTATGACTATTACTTCCTGAAAAACCTTTCGCCCAACTTTCACGCATTGCTTCCGGATTCTTCACTACACCGGGATGTTCTAGTATTCCACTTGGTGTTGCACCGTTTGCAAAGAAAGCCGCACCATATTCTTCAGTTGCAATTGCCATACCAATCGCATTCTTAGCCATCGCAATTGGACTATACCCAACTAAACCATCAAAACCTAATCCTGGAATGTGGAGTATATCAGATGGATTAAGACGAACAATACCTCTTTCTTTTGTATTTGCATCACTATCACTCACTAAATATTCATAATACAACTGCCCACGTTCATCACGATCAACTTTCATTCGGTCAGGCATAAGTGGGTAAAGTCCTAACACTTCTCCCTTTCCATTACGAATTATCTGAGCATATGCATTCCCCCATAATAATAAATGCGTCATCAGCGTTTCTCTAAAAATGAAACTTGTCATCTCAGTATTTGGTTCATCATGCAATAAGTTATACAATGGATGGCTAATAGCTTTTTTAGAATTACTTTCTGTAACTTCATAAATATGCAATGGTAAACTTGCCAAAGTTTCTGATAGGATACGTACACAACTATAAACTGCAGTCATCTGCATAGCTGTTCTTTCTGTTACTCGTTTGCCACTTGAACTTCCTCCCATTAGAAAACTATAGGTACTTCCATTAATTCGGTTTTGTGGTTTATCTCTAGTCTTGAATAGTCCTGTAAAAATACTCATTTTATTTCTCCTTTTTCAAATTTGAGTACACAAAAAGCACCTCATTGAGATGCTTAGATTCAGTGTATTTTTTCAATAATTTCTTTACCTTTGTCGAACTGGCATTTCATAATATTCTCTGGCTCAAATGAAGGGTTTTGAGGATTAGATAATATATAGCACTGATGATAACTTTTTAATCCCTCAATAGCCTCAAACCATTTACTTTTGGAGCGTGTAATGATTATTATTACCTCATCGTTTTTATTATCTATACGTTTTTTAATTTCACTAAAAACAAACTTTTGACTTGGAAGATAATCCTTACTTTTACCATTCTTCCCCAATTTGTCATAGCAATCATCATATTTTTGAGAATGGTACGGGAAAAATTCAACAAGCGCAATAGTTCTTTTGAAATATTTGTCCAGAACATCATCTATTCCACCTTCTATTTCCAATGCTTGTTCATATTCTTCCTTAAACAATGGTTTTAATCGACTCCAATATCCCTCTTTTTCTTTTGTATACCAATCAAATTCAAAAAACCTTGGGTTTCTTAAGGATAAATTGTTTTCTATAGTTTGTTCATAAGATTCTTTGTTTTCCTCATAAAACTCTATATACTCATCACTAAAGCCAGGATTCAAACTTAGTACTAAAATTCGAGAATTTTGGATATCTCCAATAAAATGTAAAGGTGCAACATTTAGGTGAAGTTTTTTCACTCCTTCGCCATTGTTTTCTAGAGATTTGTATTTTTTAGATTTTATAAAAGTTTCTAAATACTCCCTATCTGCATCTGCCATAGTAATTGCCTTTGTTTTATAAAGTTTTTCCCAAACATTGTCCATGTTATCACCTCAAAGTTAATAATAATTATTATATCACTAATACCATGTTACATAAACAAAAAACCACGTCCATCATAAACACTTTCAGTATTAACATTTCCGCATCTTATTGCACGGTCAAGTGCCATTATCGTTGCTATTGCACCGTCAATTTTCTCAGTAGATTTTTCTTTATCAGCTTTAATATTCCCTGCTGGGTCTCTTCTAATATAGATATTATCCATATTCCATCTCAGAACTGGATGGCCACCATGAGCTAATTTTTCTTCCAAAGTTAATTTCATTAATTCCTTTGTTGGTGGACTCATATCTTTAAAGCCTTGTCCAAATGGAACAACTGTAAACCCCATATTTTCTAGATTTTGTACCATTTGAACAGCACCCCATCGGTCAAATGCAATTTCTCTAATATTATAAATTTCCCCTAGATGTTCAATAAATTGTTCGATGAATCCATAATGGACAACATTCCCTTCTGTTGTTTGCACGTATCCTTGTTTCTCCCATAAATCATAAGGGACATGATCTCGTCTTACACGAAGGTCGAGAGTGTCCTCAGGTATCCAAAAATACGGTAGTATCATAAATTTATCGTCTTCATCTTGAGGTGGAAATACCAAAACAAAAGAAGTCATATCGGTAGTGGATGATAAATCTAATCCCCCATAACAAACACGACCTTTTAAGGTTTCCTCATTCACTTTAAAAGCACATTTATCCCATTTTTCCATTGGCATCCATCGAACAGACTGTTTCACCCATTGATTTAAACGTAATTGTCTAAAGGCATTTTCCTCTGCAGGATTTTGTTTAGCTGAATCACAGGCAGCTTTCACTTTATCCATCCCAACTGTTACTCCTAAAGAGGGATTAGCTTTCTTCCAAACTTTCGGATCAGTCCAATCATCATTTTCATTCGCCCCATAAATTACTGGATAAAACGTTGGGTCTATTTTACGTCCTGCAATGATATCTTTAGCTTTTTGATGCGTTTCATAACAAATTGAATTCGTATCTGTTCCAGCTGTTGTAATTAAGAAATAGAGAGGTTGCATTCGTGCATCTCCACTTCCTTTTGTCATAACATCAAACAACTTACGATTTGGTTGAGTGTGCAATTCATCAAACACTACACCGTGAATATTAAAACCGTGCTTTGAATAAGCCTCAGCTGATAACACTTGATAAAAACTATTAGTAGGTATGTAAATAATTCTTTTTTGTGACGTAAGAATTTTAACTCTTCGATTGAGAGCAGGACACATTCGAACCATATCCGCAGCTACATCAAAAACAATCGTTGCTTGTTGACGATCAGCTGCACAACCATATACCTCAGCTCTTTCCTCACCATCCCCACAACAAAGAAGCAAAGCCACTGCAGCTGCAAGTTCGCTCTTTCCCATCTTTTTAGGGATTTCTACATAAGCTGTATTAAACTGTCGATATCCATTCGGCTTTAATATTCCAAATAAATCACGTATAATTTCTTCTTGCCATGACAATAGTTCAAAAGGTTTTCCTGCCCATGTTCCTTTAGTATGACTTAAACATTGAATAAAATTTACGGCATAATCAGCATGAGATTCACTATAAATTGAATCTTTAGCTTTAAATTTGGTTGGTTTGTGTTTCTTCTTCACGGTACTCTCACCTCCTAATTTTTTGTACTAAAAAAGACCACTTTCGTGATCTTATCCACTCTTTAAATCAAGTCATCTAACACTCGATATTCATTTTGTAATCTTTCAATTTCTTGTTGCATACATGTCCATCTAAATTTATTTTTACAAGCTCTTTGTTCTTTTTTTAATTTTTCAATCGTTTCTTTGCGTCCCATTAAAATGTCTTTTGCTTCTGTTACGTCTTGAATAATGGCTTTATAATCTTTTTTGAATGTTGTCATGGTAATAAACTCCTTTTCTTTTGGTAGTCTATATATCACTCTAAACCACTATAATAGCAAATTATTTTCCCAATAAATCGAAATATTCTTTTCGATAATTTTTAATAAACTCAACTAATTCAGAGTATCCTAATATCATAGCTATTCTTTGAACTCCAGTATAGTCCAACATATTCACTAAACCTGTAGTTCTTACTTCTTCAAATTGAAATTGAATCGTTTTATTATAGTGAACAATTCTAACTTTATCCTCACCATAAATAACATTTAAACGACTGCCATTATCCCACTCAACCATTAATGAACCAATATCATCCACACCAAGAATTGTACCTAAAGTTCCAACAGGAGGAGCTTGAGTATCGTCCATAAAGACTAGTGCCACTCTACTTCCTTTTGGATATCTTTTCCTAATTTCTTCAACAATCTCTCTACTTAGAAATTTCATCTTTAAGACCTCCATTTCTAAAAGCAGATGATCCAGATAACTTTTCAAGAAGTATCTTTCTATCCATTTTAAATTCATCACCTATAAAACCAAGTCTTAAAAGAAAACATCTAAAAGTATACTTTTCATTTATAACTTCTTTGGAAAATTCATTTATGCGTTTAGCTTTGACACTCATCTTGCAAAGTGCTGCAATGAATTTTGTATATGTCATTAGATGTTCATTATCGATATTTTCAAACCAAGGAAAACTTACTTTTTCTTCATCTTCCTCTATTCCAAGACTTATAACTCCAAGTGCCTTTTTGATTAAATCCCCTTTGTTTTCCAAGATTTTTTCTAGCTTTGATAAATTTACCTTCTCTATTGGAATTGCTACTGTAAGCCCCTGAGTGACCACAATTTCGCTTTTCGGAATTTCTATTTCATAATCATTTGCTAGAATTTTCTCAAGATTTTCTAGGTCTTCATCAGTTGTTGATTTAACCGTTCCTTCTTTACTCACAGTAAATGTTCCTACCTCATAAGCTGCACTTGGCATACCTAAGTATTTGGCTTTATAGCCAGTTAACGATTCAATTGCCTTGACTAACTTTTTTCTTTCTGCACCTTTCATTTCATACTTTAATTCCATGCTTCTTACCTCCTTTAATTTGGTATGTACATATATCACTCTAAAGGCTGTAAATAGCAAGTTATTTTTAAGATTTATTCAAAATAAAAATGAGCAATTCCTGCTAGTACAAAACAGACATTCGGAAGGGCTACACCATTCCCCCACATCTTATATTCTGCAGAATCTGTATGAGGATTTTTAAGCCACTTTCTTATCTTTTTTTCACTTCTAGGTTTAGTAGCTTTTGTTACAACTCTTCTATATGTTTCAAAGACTTCAAACCAAAATTTTAGTTCATCTTGTGTCGGATTTTCTGTTTCAAGTCCATCGCACCAACCATCCGGGAATCCTTGAAGTCTTCCACATTCCTTTGGTGTAAGCCTTCGTACGATATATTTTTTACCATCAATATCATTAACAACTGGTGGATCTTTATAATCACTTGCAAATAAAGTATTCGCTAAATTTTCTACTGCTTCAGTATGATGCGAATTTTTACTTGTTGAATAAACAATAGCAAGTCCTCCTTGATTAGTATCCGGTGAATTTAACCCAGTATTGATAGTCCTTGCAACATCCGTTTCATAGATATTTGCTCTATGATTCTTAGTGTTTTCTGAAGTGATTCTGACATCAAATATATCTACTTTATCTTCAACTACAAATGGTGGATTATTTCCACCAGTTCCAAGACTTGCTCCTAGTGTATTACTAATATCAATTGGACCTTTGAATCTAGAGTCCTGTCCATGATTTTCAAATACTAAGGGTGGATGATTACCTACGCTTGCTGTAATTGTTCCACTTTTATTTTCATAAACATCCATCCTCTGACCACCTTGGTCATTTAAGCACAGATTTTCGCACCCGTTTCTAATGCCAATCTTAGAATCTTTGGCAGTTCTTTCCCACGGGCATTTGCTCTTTTCAAGATGCCAAGACATGCCTTCGGACTCAAATAATATTTTTCCGGCACTTTCTCCATTAAAATCGCAGACAAGATAGATTCGTCTTCTTCTTTGGGGGACTCCCCAGTGCTGAGCATCAAATACCCTCCATGCGAGGCTGAAATCATCTGCCATGATAAGTCCTGCATTTTGCCACTTGTTAGATCTAGGTGCATCAATTTGATATCCTTTGATTTCACAGATTTCTTTAAGCACTTTTTTAAAGTCTTCTCCCTTGTTTGAGGAGAATGCACCAGGGACATTTTCCCAAACGATGTATCTTGGTTTTGTTCCATTCGTCTTCTCCCTCATTTCTTTAATAATTCTTATTGCTTCAAAAAACAAATTAGAACGAGAACCATTCAGTCCCGCTCTTTTCCCTGCTATGGACATGTCCTGACAGGGACTTCCAAAAGTAATAATATCCACTGGCTCTATTTCATAGCCTTTAATATCTGACACATTCCCTAGATGCTTTACTTCCGACATTCTTTTTGTAGTAACCCTGATGGGAAATGGTTCAATTTCTGATGCCCATATAGGTTTAATTCCCAATAACTTTGCTCCAAGCGGAAAACCCCCACTTCCATCAAAAAGACTGCCAAGAGTTAATTCCTTACTCATCAGCAGTCACCTCACTATATAAATATTCTTTTCCATCTCTTAATACTAATACATCTTTATCAGTTCCAACCTGCTCAATATATCTTTTGACGATTACATCACAGAACTTTTCATCAAGTTCAATAGTATAACATAAACGGTCTGTTTGCTCACAAGCAATTAACGTGCTGCCACTTCCACCAAATGGATCAAGTATTAGGGTGTTACTCATACTTGAATTGGTAATTGGATAAGCAAGTAGTGGAATAGGTTTCATAGTAGGATGATCTGCATTTTTCTTAGGCTTTTCAAATTCCCATATGGTGGTTTCTTTTCTTCCTGAATACCACTGATGTTTCCCTTTCTTCTTCCAACCATATAAACATGGTTCATGTTGCCATTGATATGGACTTCTACCAAGAACAAGGGATGGTTTCTTCCAAATACAGCATCCGGATAGATAAAATCCTGCATCGTTGAATGCTTTTCTAAAATTCAATCCTTCCGTGTCTGCATGAAAAACATAGATAGATGCATCATCCGCCATCACCTTTTTCATATTAGAAAAGGCATCAAGTAGAAAGTTATAGAATTTATCGTTATCCATATTGTCATTTTTTATCTTTCCTGCACTGCCCTCATAGTTAACATTGTAAGGCGGATCGGTTACTACAAGATTTGCTTTCTTTCCATCCATTAGACTTTGATAGGTTTCTTCTTTTGTTGAATCACCACAGATAAGTCTATGTCTTCCTAATGTCCAGATATCACCTACCTTAGAAAAACATGGTTTATTAAGTTCTTCAGTAACATCAAAATCATCATCTTCTACTTCTTTACCGTCTTCAAAAATACTGGCAAGTTCACTTTCATCAAACCCTAAAAGGTCTAAATCAAAATCCATGCCTTGAAGTTCAGAAAGTTCAATCGCAAGCATCTCATCATCCCATCCTGCATTAAGAGATAATTTATTGTCTGCAATAATATAAGCTCGCCTTTGTGTTTCAGTTAGGTGTTTTTCCTTAACACACGGTACTTGCTTCAACCCTAGTTTTTGTGCTGCAGCAAGTCTGCCATGTCCGGCTAAAATTGTATTATCTTCAGCAATCAGTATCGGAGATAAAAATCCAAATTCTTTTATGCTTGCAGCTATCTGAGCTATCTGACTCTCGGAATGAGTACGAGCGTTTCTAATATATGGAATGAGGTCATTTACATCTGCTAGAAAATACTGCATTTCTTTTTCCATATTATCACCCCACTAAAAAAGACCCCACTCAGCGAATTTTTCAAATCCACCAATGGAATCTATATATTGTTTTGCTATTGTTACAATATCTTCATAAGGTATTCCGTCTACAAATTCATCTCCAATAGCACAGCTTAATTCAACCGGTTGTTGGAGATTCTGTGCCTTTAGATGTGCATAAATGTTTAATGAAACATCAGCTTTGGATAAATCTTTACCATGTAAGCCTCCACCTGTTACTCCATCAGCCATATCACTTCCGAGTTTACGGTTAGTAGCTCCAGTATCAACATCTGTTCCTCCTGTCCATTCTCCTAATGGATTAATGGTTGCGTTAGGATATTGTTTTTTAATATCTTCTGTTCTAGCATGACTCTGACAAATAATCATACGCTTATCTGTCAAGATATACTTCCCATCAGTTGGAAATTGCTCATATAACTCTCTTGCAATTCTTGACAGCAACTGTTGTTCCTTTTTGAGTGGTGCTCCTTTAAAAATACCATTGTCACCACATCTCAAAAATCCACGTTGGTTATCTGATAGTTGTTTATCTTGTGGCACAATAACGATATCATCTAACACTTCTCCAGCAATTCTATGAATGATGTTTTCAATATTCTTTTTATCAAATTTAACTGTAGTTTCAATTATTACATGACACTTGCCATGTCCGATAAGAACTTCTACTGCTACTTTAGGTTCTTCTTCCAGTTCATAAGCCAAATCAACAATCGCACCAGCAATTCTGTCTGCGACTTTATCCGGATGACTAGGATTTACTTTTTCAATCATAACATTCTCCTTATAAATTTTTTCTTGAGTGAAGTAGTTTTTCCATTAAATCTTCACTCGTATCAACATATACATCCGTACAGTTTTGTTTAACAATGTCATAAATTTCGTACCACAATAAGCTAGCTCGTTTTTGAAACTGACTAGACATCTGTACAAATGGCGAGGTAATCACTCCACCAGTTGTAGGATGTTTCCCAAGTAACCCATACGTTGAGATTGCTTCTTCACACTGAATGTATCGAGCAAAGGCTTGTGCATACGATTCAATTAAACGACTATTAACGAACTTTTCACACTTACGTTCCTTCAACCATAAATAGGTTTCTTTATAAATTTCATCCGCACCTAATGTTCGTCCATCTTTTTGTTTTGCAGATAAATATTCACTTGGTTTTGGAATATCTTCACCATAAAGAATTACTCCTTCTGGTAAATCAACAGCAGCTAAATCATGGACTTCTAAGTTTGGAATATCCATTACTTTAACTTCTTTTCCCTTTTGAATTTTTTCAACTGCACTTTGAGGTTTTGGTCCTGTTCTAGGTCTTCTTCCACCTCGATTTGTTCCATCTCTTGCCATTTTTAACATTTCCTTTCTCTAGCTAACCTTTAATACCCTGTTTGAATAGCAATTTTTACGCACAAAAGCCCACAGTCGTTGGTTTCACAATTCTTTTCAGAGATTTTCATCCCCCTACCTCTTTCATTTTTTCCACTTTGTTCCATCTTTTGCATGAATACGTGAGTGGCAAGATTTACAAAGAGAAATTAAATTTTCAAAGTTATGTGTTCCTCCTTGCGATAAAGGTTTCTTGTGGTGAACCTCTTCGACTTCTTTCATCACTCCGTTTTGGTAACACAACTCGCAGTATGGATGACCCTTGACGTAACTTGCACGCACTCTCTTCCAGACACTTCCGTAGCGTTTGAGAACTGCTGGGTCTCGTTTATATTTCTCGTAGCGTTTGTTTTCTAATCGTTGGTGTTCTTCACAGAACCGTCCATCGGTCAGCTTAGGGCAATTTGGATACGAACATGGTCGCTTTGGTTTAGTTGGCATGGTGATCACTCCTTCCGTTTTTGAGTATGCAAAAAGCCCTGTGGATTTTCTCCATCAAGGCTTTGAATACTCGTTATTTATGGTTACCAAAAGCTTCATTTAACGCTTTAGTAGCTACTTCTATAAAACTAACATCCTCTTCAAAGAGTGTTCCCTCATTAGTAACGATTTTGACATTAGCACCAAAAATATCTTTCTCTTGATTACTTCCTGTTGTCAACCAACTAATCGAAATATTATCTTTGCTAATCGTTTGATTTGTATCTATTGACAATTGTTTAGGTTCATCAAGCTCATTTTTACTATAAGTATTGATTACAATTTTTTTATCCTCTAATTGATAAATATCAATCGTATCATTGTTTTTCGTAGCTTCCATTACTAAATCAGATTTATGTGTCTCAATTGGAAAATATTTACGATACGTTTCCATATTGTTAATCAACCAAATGGCCTCTCCTTCAAGTAGAAGACACGCAAAAATGAATAAAGATACTCTTACTTTTTCTGGTAACATCAATTTTTTCATAAAATCCCCTCCAGTTAATCCTATTTTATCATATATTAACTGGAGGAAGCTAATAGCTACGCTTGCAAGAATGATTCTCCATTAGATTTAATCATAGATAGCGCTAAGATAATCGCTCCACCGACCGCTACTGGTGCAGATACTGGGATACTCATAACAGCCAGTGCAGCAGCTATTAGTGCTACAGAAGTTGCTCCAACAACAACAGGAACTGGATCTAATTGGAACTGTGGATTAATATTTCTATTGTTCAATGTCACTTCATATCGCAATGACAGAGACATTGTCTCGTTAATCTCTGGATCGTCTGGCAGTAAATCATCTGTTGTCAACACAAACGTAAGATTGAATCGATTGCCTACAAAATCAGATAATTGAACAGAGATATTACCTGATTTTACAGTAGCTGCGAAACTGTCCAACATAGATTGAATAATCGATGCCCCGCCAATGTTGTTGAAAATAGGACTCGTGGATAGTGAATTAAACTCATTTTCAGTACTTACAGATAATCCTCCGTTATGATCGCGAGTAATGCTAATGTTAGCTTGTGCAGTATTTTCAGTAGCTGCTTCTGCACCTAATTTTAAATACATATCAATCTCCATCATTGGCAGTGTTCGATGTCCAATAAATGTCTCAGAATCATAGGAGTATCCTACACTAATCGTATCATTGAAATAATTCAATGTAGACAGAACATCTGAAACATATAGCATACTTGCTTTTTCTACTTTGACATTTTTAATCAGTTCGTCCATACTCTTATACGTAGTAGTGTCAAACTTTGCTACACCCTTATCACGACCAGAATACGCATCTTTATCAATTGGAAATCCTGGACTAGATGGAAAATCTTCTTCATAAAATTGATCAAATGCCCAGTTTCGTGGAATTGGATGTCCTAGATTTCCACTAAATCCAGTAGACATATCTCCTACGAAAGAATAGGTAGCCAGTCCCGCATTTGATACCTTTGTACAAATCATGCGGGCACCATAAACTCCAATGGTATAGCCCTTCTTATTCAATTCACTATTGAATACACGTTTAATCATTTGAAAATATGGAATGATGTAATCATCTACTTGATATTCATAAGCGTCAAAGTCAACCGCAAAATAAATAGTAGCTCCTTCAGGAAGACCAATACTCATCGCGGCTTCAATCGCTATTCGACCATCCACTAAACCTTGATTTTTATTTTGGAAATACTCAAGGTAATATCCACCATCTTGATAGAGGGCAAAGACAGATAATCCTGCATTTTCTATATTTTTAATTTCATCCAATGTTAGAAATTTAGGAATACGTGCGGAACCCACAGAACCTGTCAAGTATCTTCCAACATGTGTATACCCCGCAGCCTTTAAATCAAGGGCTTGTTGACGATTCAAGACTGTCGCACAGTCACAAGCCTTCGCACTACGTTCAGTATCACCTTTACTTGTCAGTAACGATTTCATTGTCGACACATTGACTTCTCCTGCAGTCACTCTTCCTGTTCCTAACAACGCATAGAATTCTTGGAATGCACGTACTTGGCTCTCCGTTTTCCCATCAAATACACCGTCAAAGCGACCTGGATTGTATCCATTGAAATAAAGACCATATTGGACTAATTTATTGAACTTAGTATAGTTTCCACCATTTTGTCCATTACGAAGTACTCCAGGGAAGTTTCGTGTTGTTGAAGGGCCAAAGTTCAATTCATTCAAATCTTCAATAAATTCATAAGTGACACCTTCAGCTGCCTGCAATGCACCAACAAGAGATAGAATGGTTTGACGTGATGCAACACCGTCACATGGTCCTACACCAATAATATCTGACCATTCACTATTTAATTGTCGTTGAATCAATCGAACTGTTTCATCACCCCTAGAAACTTTCTTAAACCAGTTCATTGAGAATAATCCAGCCCATACTTTCCAATTCACTTTACCTGTCACAAACAAACCTGCATCAGATTGCAATTCACGAACAGCACGTACACCAGCATTATAGAAAATTCCCGTAATGCCCCCAGCATTATAACCTTTAGCGAACAATGCAGCTTGAACGAGTGCTGCATTCACAGATGTATCTCCATCTGGATCCATTCGTTCCATAATCGGTAACACCTTCATCTTAGCAATCGTACGTGGGCCAACGAAACCTGTTGCCGGTGAAATACCATTGTTAATCTGGAATGCTCGAATTAAGCCTTCCATCATCAGAGAACCTGTATTCCCATTTTCTTCTAATTCCACCCATTCCGAGTGTCCGCCAAACATCGCATTCAAATAGCGTTGTGCATTTTTTACATTTTGATCCATAATTGTACTAACTCCTTTAGAATTTAATTATTTCGTCAAAAAAGCTACTCGTTTGACCTAGGATACGAGTAGCAAAAAAGCCCTGTGAAAATTTCTTCCTCAAGGCTTCATTCTTCATCTGTTTTTCGACAGTTTAATCTTATCAGATTGTCGACCTATCATTCCATAACATTTCCTATCATCTTTTTATGCTACTAAGATTTTTTCAACTTCTTTTTGTGCTTTGTCACGTAATCGATAGATTTGTTGGATACTGTATTTCATTTCAACAGCGATTTTCTCCCATGACATGAAACTTAAGTAACGATTTTCTAAAATTGTTTGATACTCAACATTCTCCACTTTTTTGATGACTTCCATAATCTCTCGCTTCAAATCTACGAGATTGTCAATATCACGATTAATCTCCTCTTGCAAACCAATAATCTTAATGATGGTGTCTTCCATACTGGATGTCCCTTTGTTTGGATTGCGGGGCATATCTGAAAGTGTTACGGTACACTTTGTTGCCAAGTCATTCAATGTTGAGAGCTGTTCCACTTTTGAATTGATACGCATATCCAAATATTTTGCTTGTTCTAGATAATCTTTTACATTCATTTTTCTTCACCTATTCTCGCTTTCACAGCACTCATCAATGCCTCTTGTGTGCGTTCCTTTCTCTTGATTGCTTTCATCACATCTTCATCAATAGTTCCTTTTGTCATCAAATGATGAATCACCACTGTTTGTTTTTGTCCCTGACGGTACAATCGTGCATTGGTTTGTTGGTATAGTTCTAGTGACCATGTTAAGCTAAACCATGTTAACACTGCTCCGCCAGTTTGTAAATTCAATCCATGTCCTGCACTAGCTGGATGGATAAGTGCAACAGGTATCTTCCCTTTATTCCAATCTTCAATATCTTGTGACGATTTGATTTCCCTCACCTTCATCCGTTTTTTAATCCGTTCTAAATCTGATTGAAACCAATAAGCTACTAAGACTGGTTTTCCATTTGCTTCTTCAATCAATTCATCTAATGCATCCAGTTTTTTATCGTGAATGGTATGTGACGCTTTGTTTTCGTCATAGACACTTCCATTCGCCATCTGAAGGAGTTTGTTAGAGAGGCTTGCTGCATTAATAGCATCAATCTCTTTATCCTCAAGCGTCAGCACCATTTCTTTCTTAAACTTCTGATACCGTTGTATATCAGTCTTATCCATTTCAACTGGAACTTCATTCATAATGAGTTCAGGCATTTGAAGGTGGTCGCATGACTTCATCGAAATGGTAATGTCTCCGATAGCTTGATAGATTCTCTCTTCTGCATTATCTTGTGGTTTATACGAAAAAATCACCATACCATTTCGCTTATCTGGCATAAAGTATGTGTTGCGATAATGAGTAATATACCTTCCCAACCGTTGTCCTAAATCCAATATTCGGAACTCTGCCCATAAATCCATCAAACCATTAGAACTCGGTGTTCCAGTTAAACCAACCACTCTTTTAAAATTGGGTCGTATTTTTAAAAGGCTCTTAAAGCGTTTTGCACTATAAGACTTAAAGGAACTCAACTCATCAATCACAAGCATATCAAACTCCAAATAAAAGCCACTCTTGTTCACAAGCCAATCAATGTTTTCACGATTGATAATATAAATATCAGCTTTCTTCCTCAGTGCCTGTCTGCGTTCTTTCTCATTACCGACTACCACTGAGTAGCTTAATCTATTTAGATGATTCCACTTTTCAATTTCACTTGGCCATGTAGAAACGGCAACTCTAAGCGGTGCAATAATCAACACTCGACTAATCTCGAAATGGTCATACATCAATTTATCAATCGCTGTAAGTGTTGTAACACTTTTTCCTAATCCCATCTCCAAAAATAATGCGGAAATTGAATTCTTCACGATAAACTCTGTTGCAAAGGACTGATACTCATGAGGTACATATTGCATCCAATACATCTCCAATCTGCTCTCTTTCGTCCATGATATAGCATGGGAACCCTAACTGCTGTAATTGTTCTATTCTTCTTACTTGCAGAGGTCTAGGCTTTTTCCCTCTCTGCTTCAATTCCACAAAGCCGATATTGCCGCCATGCATCAATACCATCCTATCAGGTAAGCCACTCATACTTGGACTTACTAATTTGATGCACAGTCCTCCTCGAGCTTTAACTTCTTTCATCAACTCATGTTCAATTTGCTTTTCTAGCATAAAATCCACTCCTATCAAGGAAATGACAGGGTATGACAGGTATTTACCTATATTATATATATATAACTATTTTTTTATATCTCTATAGTATTAATAGTAAATAAGTATCATACACCATCATTTTGTTGTTAAATCAATGTTTCTAGCACTTTTTTATGATGGTCTGATGACAGTCTCGTGACAGTCAATTACAGTATTTTTTAATTTCTAAATACTTTAGTTTTTAAACCACCCTCTGAATTTGACTTTCATTGAGTATCATTCAAACTCACTTAAAAGTCTTACACCATATATAAAAGATCCTTTACTAGTTTTCTTCCTACTCATACCTTCCGCTTCTAACGCATTGTAGAAATCAGCCGTACTACGAGTAAAGGCACCTGTACGAGCACAATATGCACGATAACTATCGTACAACTCTCCACTTTTTTGAATGAAAGTAGAATCTAACTCACAACATTCATCAAAGAATTGCCCTAACCAGTCATTATCTTCCTTGTATTTTTGAATGGCATCTTGCACTACTTTTGGTTGGACTAATTTGAAATTGGATGCAATCACAGTTTTTGCACCATCAATTATCCACTGTAAAATAGCTTCACTAGAATGCTCAAATAAATAATCTGCATAGTTTTAATATCTGATTTTCCTTTTATCTTGGCATTAAAAGGAACGACAATTAAGCGTCTCCACGTTCCTTTATCAATCGCTCCCACTCTTGGAAGATGATTGGTGTACAAAACTAATGTATGTGACGGTACATAACTAAAAGGCGATTTGAATTTTTTCTCTGCAAAAATCTCATCAGTAGAGCACAGCTGTTTCACATTTGAAGTGTTCATTCTCACTCCTTCTTCTAGTTCAGCTGCGATCAGCAATCTCTTTCCTTTTGCTTCTGCTAGTTCAGGCTTCACATTTCTTCTACATCCTACTGTCAACATATCTGCAGATATATTTCCACTATATGTACCAAGAACTCGTGCAATGACATTCCAAAAGGTCGACTTACCATTGCTTCCTTCACCGTAAGCAATAACGAGTGCTTCTACATAAACTTTCCCGACTACTGCTAGTCCTACAATTCTTTGAACATAATCAATTAAACTTTGATCATCTACAAAGAACGTATTTAAAGCTGCTAGCCAAATATCCATCCCTTTTCTAGAAGCATCCGTATTTGTTTGTTTCGTGATGAAATCCTCATAATGATGCTCTCGACTTTCTCCAGTTCTAAGGTCATAGGTTAGGCTTGGAGTATTTAATAACCATTCATTTTTATCGAGTTCAGTGGGACTAATTTGTACCATTGGTTGTAGCTCTTTTAATGCATCCCAAATTTTTTTACTTTCTCGTCTTTTTAAAACATACTTTTGATATTCACTAGCAATTTCAAACTTTTCATAGGAACGTTTCTGATTATCGTTGAATTCTACCTTTGCTTTCTTTACTCCAAGAGACATAACCAGTTGCATTCCTCCATTTTTCCACAATTCACCCATACACTTCTCTAGTTCTTCATCTACTTCTTTCAGTTGATATTCAGTTAATTCTTGAGATAATCCTTGTGCTAATGCTTTAGATTCTTCCCAAAATCTACCGTTGTAAACTAAAAACTCAGTAGCAGGAGAATGACGAATTCTATCTTTAAATAATGATGATAAAATCGTAGCCTGACCAACATCTGTATAATCAATTGGTCGGTATTTCCACTGTTGGTTATATTCATCTGGTGGAATGTAATCAGACTGACTAGTTATAATTGCTCCAAACTTCTGTGCACTTCGCCAAATTGAATTCAGTTCCTCTTTTTCAAGTGGAGGATTACATAAATCAGCTTTTTCTAAAAACAGTTGATAACACTCTTCTGTATCACCAAATCGCTTCAAAAGTTTTCCTGCAATATGGCTCATAGTACTATTTCGACTGCCTTCACTAATACTAGATAGTTGTTTATCAAATTCTTCAAATGATAAATTTTGGATTAAATCATCAATCGTTTTATCTCCTTCGTAAACTTCACTATTAGGTGCGTTTGTTCCATAAAGAAATCGTGCTGCACCCAGTGCTCCATCGTCAAAATAAGAAAATTGTTGTTGAATTTCTTTTTTTAATGATGCGTAATTTGCACCATCTGTAACTTTATGAATCAGGAAATAAACATGGAATCGTGGTCTCTCTGATTTTCCATTTTTAACTTTCAAATGATTACGACTATAACTCACCATAAATGCACAATTAGGAAATGCCATCGCTACATCCAATGGATAAACCCAATTTTTTGCATCATCTGAATGATCATTATCACAATCCATTGGTAGAACATCAGACCATATAAAATTACTATTACTTCGATAATGATTTTTATACTCACCACAAACATGGTCAAACTGAATCGCTTCTTTAAATTCAACTTCATTTGTAACTGCTACTTTAATAGGATATTGGCAATTGGTACTGTCTCCTACTGTATTTGAAATATATAGCGTAAATGGTTTCACAGTTCTTCCTCCTTAAACCAACGTATCGTTTTATGTTGTTTTTCTGCGACTAATAATTCTTTTTCCATTCCAGCAGTTACCTTATCTCCTAATACCCATATTTCTTGGCACTTACTTAAAAGTATAAGGTCAAATCTTAAAGCATCTTTACGATGTTTTTTATAATTGTCATTCATAAATGGATATTGAACATGAGGAATAATTGGCATATTCCCTTTTTCGTAAGCTATCTTTCCAAGCCTTATAGCACGATGAATGTTAAATTCCGTGTCACCACTAAATGGCGCACAAATGTATATTATTGGCGTAAAAGAATCACCTTTTTCTCTTTTTACTCGATTAATCGTTTTTGCCATTACTTTCATCTCTCTTCTTCGTGAAGTGGTATTCTTGATGTACAAAAATACTCACTAAAATTTTTCTTAGAATCAATTCTTTCATCAGAAATGACCTCCTATTTCATAAAGATAGAGGTTGCTCCTCTTCAATAAAGAAAGGACACTTATTGAATGTTTAAGTACCTAACTAAAAAAAGTTTCCTCTTCTTATCTCAGGCAAAGAAAAAGAGCGAGAAATTAACCTCACTCTTAATCTTTTTTATAAAAATCACAGACATATCCATCTGCATTGAGAACTAATCCATTAGCCCAACTTGGTATTAGACTCATTTCTTGGCAAATCTCCTCTAGTAATGTATTCATTGGTGCTTCAATAATTACCTCGTCATGAACGTGTGCAACAATTTCGTATTTCTTACTCAACCGTTGCATTGCCACTACCAACAAGTCTCGGGCAATAGCTTGGACAATATTTTCCACAAATTTTGGGCCATAACTCTCAATCCGTTCCCATTTTTTCGTAGCTCCAACACCTTCATACGTAACAGACTCTCCTCCAAATAAATTCATGCCAATTTTAGGTTTTACGTAAGTTAGTTGGCGACAACTTGGCAATGTAATACGAAGCATACCGCTTTGATAAATAAATTGGATTCCGTGACTTTTTGTTGAAATCCGTTTTTTTATACACTCTTTAACTGCTTTATCTACCTCCCACCATAATGCTACAATGTTAGGATTCGCTTCTCTCCATGCACTCACTAACGGTTGGAGTTCATCTTCTTCTAATCCCATTGACAAAGCACCCATAGCTTTTAATGCTCCAACTGAGCCTCCATAACCACAAGCTAATTCTGCAATTTTACCTTTTTGTCTTAACTCACCATTAACTCCATGCTTTACAACCGGTACACCAAACATCTGACTGGCTGACATACAGTAAATATCTCCACCATTTTGAAAAAGTTCTTTTCTCCAACGTTCACCTGCAAGCCAAGCAATTACTCTAGCTTCAATAGCTGAAAAATCCGCAACAAAAAATTTGTTTCCTTCTTTTGGAATAAAAGCTGTTCGAATCAGCTGTGATAAAACATCTGGAACATCGTCATATAACATTGTCATGGTATCAGTATCTCCAATTCTTATAATCGCACGAACACTATCCAATTCACTCAAATAGTTCCGTGGTAAGTTTTGTAGTTGGATATTTCGTCCACTGAATCGTCCTGTTCGATTAGCACCCATAAACTGAAACATTCCTCGACAACGTTTGTCAAAACAGGCAACATCAACCATTGCTTGATATTTCTTAATAGATGATTTGGCTAATTTCAAACGAATACTTAAAGCTGAAGCTACTTCACCATTCGTATTTTTTACTAATTCTTTAACATATTCTTTTCCTAAACTTTCAGTATTAACTCCTTGATTTTCCAACCAACCTTTTAACTGTTGAACGGAGTTTGGATTCTCTAGATTTGTAATTTGTTGCATTTCTATCATCAACTGATTACGAATGACACTATCGAATTCAATCGCTTGTACTACAAAATCCATATCGACTTTTATTCCTCTATCGTTTATAGCTTGGTCAAGCTGATACTCCTCCCATACAAATTCTGGTACTGGGAACTTCGATAATTTCTGTTGAATTTCCAATTCTGTTTCCACATCTCGAACGTTATAGTTTTTAAATAATTCCCATTTATCTTTTGCCTGGTAGGGAAAATTACGAACTCTACCACCATTCGTTTTAGTAGGTAAACACGGAATACAAAAATACTTAATAAGATCTTTTCCCTCACTAAGCTTTTGTTTATCTAATCCAAGTATTTTTCCTACTCCTTCTAAAGATAAGGGCAACCCAAGATAGGCTGACCATATCATCGTACATCTCCAACTAACTGGATTAAGGTATTTCTCGCCTAAATAACGAGATAAGCAAATACGTTCAAAATTTGCATTAAATGCCCATTTAATAATCGTATTATCTTTTAGTGCTTCTATAATTTCTTTTGGAATTTCTTCTCCCTGTGCCAAATCAACGATTTCAGTCTGAGCATCATCTACAGAATATGAAAAGAGGAGGATTTCAAAATCCTCACTCTCTGCATACTTGTAAACTCCAGACTTCACGAGATTGACACTTGAAAAAGTTTCAATATCAATGTTTAGTCTTTTCATTTTCAATTTTTCCTTTTATTTCAAAATACAAATCTACTGATGATCGAATCGCAATTTGTCCAAGGGTTATTGCTAAATATAAAGTGAAAATCGAATTCAAAATATTTAAAATATTTGACATCTATTCTTCCTCCTACGCTAAAAACTCATCATTATTTTCTGTTGCAAAATCATCTTTTGCACTACTACGTCCACCAAGCGGTTCTCCATCTCGGAGTTTTTGAACATTTCCTAGCCCACAAGCAATTCCTTTATTTCCATTTGAATTAAACGCATAGAAGTTTAAAGATACTCGACCGTAACAACCGCTATACACTTCATTACGGTCAAGAATTGGATCTAAATTTGTATCTACAATTTGTGGGGCATTTATCGAATTGGCATTAATAAAGTAATGACCTTTATAAGCATCGTTATCACGTTCTAAATCACCATCACGTAATGGTAATTTTAAGGTTGCTTTATTTGGTTTTTTCCCGCCAAAACGTGCAATACCTTCTTCAATTGCAATATCAATCGCTTCATTAATTTTATTGATGGTAACTGTATCAGTCTTTGGAATTAAAACTGAAATACTATATTTGGGTTTACTACCATTAATGGATACTGGCTCCCAGCCGTTAAAATATGAAAATCTTGTATTAATACCCGTTACTACTTTAGTTTTATTTGACATTATTCTTTCCTCCAAATTCTTGTTTAACATTGTGTAAGACTAATTCTTTACGTTTATCACTGCGTGGTACTAAGGTTGGTTTGCCTTCTGACTTGTATACAAGATTGCCTAGTAAGGTATTAAATTCTTCTTTTCCCATTAACTTTTCCATATCTGTTAGTGTGATAAGTGAATTACGATAAATATCAGTGTATCCATTTGCTTTACAGACCTCTTCTACTTTTTTATCATCACTAAACTTTCTAACAGAACGTCCTTCTACTAATTTAAATTTTGACCATTCTTTATCCGTTTCAATCGTTACTTTTGTAGCATATTCTTTTACTTCAGTTGCCCATTTTACTAAATCATCAACATGTTCAAGCACTTCTTCTAACTCTGAGTCCGTTAATAGATGTGGTGAACATAACTGAAAACGTGTTAATTTATCATGATAGTCCTTACGAGCACGAAGGACAGCATTACAATTTGAAAATTGACACCACGGGCCATACTTCACAACACCTTCACCTTTAAAAGCAAGTTCTGCCTTTTCCTTTAACTCAGAATCTGCCCATTCTTTTAATTCGTTAACAGTTTTCACTGAAGTAGAAATGTTATACTTTCTAGGTTGAAAAATTGTCATCTCTACTTCCTCAATATCATACAAAGCATCAAAGATGTTCAAAGCACCTAAAGCATATAGCATCATCTGCGGATTATCTTCAGCATCCACTAATACTCCTCTACCGTATTTCAAATCAATAATGTACAAGGTTTTATCAGCGATGATTAAACAGTCACCAGTACCGAATCCATCAGGGACATAGTTTGAAAAATCTAATCGTTGTTCAATCAAAATAATAGGATCTGGTGTTGTCAGCTTAATAGTCTGAAGTATTTCATTAATATAGGAAGCATAATCATCGGTGTGTTGTTCCATATCATCATCAATGGATTTTGACTTTGGCTTTCGAGTTTTCTCTCCAATTAACTTACGAACTTTATATTCTGCAAGAGAATGAGCTACCGTTCCTTCATGAGCGACTTCAGTTGTTTTGTTTTCAAAGAACCTTTCTAATTGCGGTAATGGTGGACAAGTTAACCAACGATGTGCACTTGAAGCACTAAGTATTGCGTGTTCTACCATCTAA
>ERZ772909.256-NODE-256-length-35954-cov-12.763503_pt1 | contig 35954 bp, 31 predicted proteins | sample MGYA00511137_ERZ772909 | MGnify/ENA primary metagenome ERZ772909 (study PRJEB29015, sample SAMEA2738095) | human oral metagenome | biome: human oral; feature: human-associated habitat; material: saliva | place: China | collected 2270 ... | reverse complement strand
GAGCGACAGATTACAACGAAAGAACAGATGCTTGACGAGATGTGTGCATTGCTTGGAGGACGTGCAGCAGAGGAGTTGTGCACGGGACATATCTCTACTGGTGCGATGAACGACCTCGAACGCGCCACTAAAAGCGCTTATGGCATGATTGCTTATGCAGGTATGAGCGACCGACTTCCTAACATTTGTTATTACAACAACCAAGAATATCAGTTCCAACGCCCCTACTCTGAGACCACAGCTAAAGTCATTGATGACGAAGTTTTGAAGATGATTAACGAGCAATATGCACGTGCTAAGGAGCTACTTGAACATCATAAGGAAGGACATAGAGCGTTAGCTGAGCTACTCATCTCACGTGAAGTCATCTATGCAGAAGACGTAGAAAATATCTTCGGTAAACGCCCATGGGTGAGCAGAGCACAGGAAATCATCAATGAAAATGAGGCTAATGCGCCTAAACTTGAAGACATGCCAGACGCTGTTAAGCAAGCCGAAGCCGAACATCAAGCATCATTAGAAAAGGAAAAGAGCAATGAGTGACAAAATGAAAAACCTGATTGTGAGGGCCATAGTAGGTGCACTCTTCGTCATTATCATGGTGGGTGGCATCATGCATCCACATACAATGGTGGCATTGTTTGCCGTGATTACGGGGCTGACGATATGGGAGTTTACTGGACTTGTGAATCAAAGGGAGAACATAAATGTTAATCGTTTTATCACAACGATAGCCGGAGTGTATTTCTTTTTGGCTGTAGCGGCCATACGAACTGGCATCACTTCAAACTTCGTTATCTTTGTTCCCTACCTGCTGTCGATAGTATATCTCTTCATCGGTGAACTCTACTTGAAGCAAGAAGACCCTATAAACGACTGGGCTTATGCCATGCTTTCTCAGCTCTACATAGCCCTTCCGTTCTCCATGTTGAATGTACTTGCATTTGAACAAGCCCCGAATGGCATCACCTATCAATACAATATGCAACTCCCTTTGTGTGTGTTTGTCTTCCTTTGGCTTAATGATACAGGCGCTTATTGCAGTGGATCTCTCTTCGGAAAGCATAAACTTTTCCCGCGAATTAGCCCTGCAAAGAGTTGGGAAGGAAGTGTAGGAGGAGCCATACTCGTTATGATTGTTGCCGCAATCGTAGGCTATTTTTCAAACACAAACTGCCAAATGTCACAACTATCTATAACAGGTTGGGTCGGATTAGGCTTCATAGTAGTTGTATTTGGCACATGGGGTGACCTCGTTGAAAGCCTTTTCAAACGAACCTTAGGCATTAAAGATAGTGGTAAAATCTTACCTGGTCATGGCGGAATGCTCGACAGATTCGACTCTTCTCTCATGGCTATCCCTGCATCAGTCATCTATCTTTATTCGCTACAGATGTTTGGATAACAAGACAAATCAATATAAAATATAAGGTGACATGCGAGGAATTTGTTCTTCGCATGTTTCTTTTGATAACCTCACAACATCATTTCAACGCCATTGCCCCCGCGTTTTCTTCGCGTAGTCCCTATATGGTGGTACTTCATCTTTACATATACCATCAATCCAACAGTGATAAATGATGAAGTAAAATGACGTATATCACACGACGAAATGACACGTATTACACGATGAAAGACCATACTTTACCGCATAAAATGTTACAAAAGATTTTCTGAAGTATAGACAATCATATTTCATTCTCAAGCAATCAACAAAATAAAGCACAAGAAGTTTATTTGTTTTTCCATCGCAAAAAGGCATACATATGCCTTCATACACACGATAGTCCACCTGTAAACATCATTTGTTTCCTATCAAAAAGAACAAATGATTGTAATGAAACATCACATAATTGCATAAAAATCAAGCTATGATTACAAGCGTTTTACGATAAAAAACAAGGCAAGCAAGCTCATATTATGCCATAAAGAAAAAGCCAAATAGCTGAATATCAACTACTTGGCTCTTATAAAAGTGCGCCTGATAGGACTCGAACCTACACGGCATAAACCACTAGATCCTAAGTCTAGCGCGTCTACCAATTTCGCCACAAGCGCTTTGTTGGTGCAAAGATACAATAATATTTTGAGATAACGAAAAAAGGTTGATGATTTTTTTACGCTTTATACGTTGTTCAACTAAATTTATTTCAAAACGCTCTTACAATGTTATCAGCCTGTTTTCGTTATGGATAGAAGATTATAAATGTTTAGTTTCTAACGTTCGCGGATGGCAGAAGGTGACTCACCTAATTGTGCCTGTACGTAACGAGTAAAGTGTGCCGGCGATGAAAAGTTAAACTTTTCACTGATTTCTAACACTGATAATCGGCGGTTACGCAAATGCAATCGTATGTCAATGTTAACGAAATGGTGAATCCAATAGTTAGCAGGATGCCCCGTAACTGTACGGCAAACGTCAGACAAGTACTTAGCCGTTACGAAGAGTTTACCGGCATAATACGCTACTTCTCTATGTGACTTATATTCGCCATTCTGTAGTAGTTTGATGAAGTCTCGAATCAAACGAGCCGACCGAAGCGGTACATGTGTGGGACCATATATACGATTTTCGAAGTCGAATACATCTAAAAAGAGTAGCAAACAACTAACAGCTAACGCGTCAAGATAATAGCTATGATCTCTATCTTTGGCCCGTTCAACAATGGCATCTAAGTCTTTTTTGCACTTGATTGCTTCCTCCTTAGTTAGCTTTAAGATTGGATTTTCCATCAATAATAACGTGCTTCTAACGCCAAAATTGACGTCGGGCGCGGCCGAATCCATAAAGGGAGCGTGTATAAAAAGCACCATAACATCGAAGTTTTCGTGTGGAGAAAAGTCCTTTATCAAGTGATGTTGTCGAACAATTAATAAGTTGTTTGCCAACAAATCATAGTGTTCACCATTATAAACAAAGCTGCAAGAGCCTTGTAAACACAATACATGCGCGACGTAATCTTTGGTTTCTGCAGCCCCCATCTTAGTGAAATCACTTCCGGTAATGATAGTCTCTCGGTAGTCCATAAATAGGGAATAAATTAAATTATGAAGCTCTTCATCTTTTAAGCTCCATCACAAAGATAAATATTATAACTCAAAAGCACTGTCAAGTTTTAAGAAAAATTTTTATGTTTATAAACATCTCTATCTCAATATCTTACGTGCTTGTTCGATAATTGAATCATATCCCATGAAAATATCAAACTGATTAAGACCTATTTGCACATCAGGTGCGATGCCAAACTCTGTTGTTTGTTTATCCTTATCATAGATAGGGCAAGCTGAAAAGCGTACACTCCAGCCATTGGGGAGTTCACTACTGAAAGGCATTCCAGCCCCTCCACCGGTTCTATCGCCTACAATTGTAACCTTAGGACAGCTTTTCATATACTTAACAAACTCGTTTGCGGCACTATAAACGCCTCGATTTGTGAGCACAACAACTGGTTTTTGCCACCTCAATCCACGGCTTGGACGCAGCCATTGCGCCTTCATCTCGGAGAAATCATTGTGTCCTCGTCCTGTCTTGTGTTGGATATAACCCACGCAAATGTCTTTATTTGTAAAGCGAGCAGCCAGTTCTTCGGCGCTCGAAATCATGCCTCCACCATTATTTCTGATATCAATAATGAGGCCACGTGCCGTGAGAAAATACGATAAAATGTCTGTAAGATTACCACTACCAAAGCTATTTTCAAACGTAGAACAACGTATATAACCTATATTATCATCAAGTAATCTATACTTCATTCCATTCGAAATGCGATAATCTTTGCCTAAATAGGAACTGATTAATGAGTCATTCAAGTTCGCGGGATAATCCTCATGCCACGACCAATTGCGTGCAATGTCGAAGCTGGTGATTAGATTTACATGCCCATCTCGTAGCTCTCCAAGCATATTTCCAAGTACTTCGAAGAGCTGTTCTTCGGTCATTTGTGGATTAATCTGCTTGCTATAACGCTGATAAATAGCATTCCAGTCAAGCCCAAATTGCTTTTCTTTCTCACTAAAAAAGCAGTAATGCTCATCCATAATACGCCATAATGCCTCGAAGTTACCACGTGAATCGTTGGCAAATTCCTCATCTTTGACACACCCCGAAAGCAGAATCACGCTAAGAAACAACAGCAATAGCCTTATATCATGATGCAAATATTTCATCTTCTTACGCGTGTTAACTTAAATGTTTTCGTCACTCCGAGCAGCAAAGTGTTTGTATAGGCGTGGAATTTCAACTTATTTATGTGTGCTTGCAGATACTCTCCTTGATATCCTATGCGGAAAACGGCATGGAAAAGTGGGAAGTCTAAGGTCAACATCTGACGCAAAGAAGGAGCATTTCCGATTGTAGTTGGCACAAGATTATGGTCATAATTATCCTTCGAGAATATCTCATAATAAGACTGACCATAGTTAGGTGAGAACCTCAAACCTACCAAAGGAACTCCCAATTCATAACGTAACCTGAAATCACGATATTCACTTGGTCGGAAGGGATGATGGAAATCATAAGTTAATGCGGCTGTAGGAACAACGTTGATAAATAGTCGTGCCTGTGCAGGATTATTGCTATTGCGCGTATTATAAAGGAATCCGAGGTTGACTTCTGCATTCCCTCCCGCCTCGAAATGTAACAGGTTGTGCGACAAGTTCCATGTTTTGAAGAGATAATGCAACCCAAATTGGAAGTTATAATTGCCTGCAATCTCCCGGCCATTACGTGCTCTATTGTCCACATAAGCAATGTTTCCTTGGTGTATTAACTCATGAATCACACGGCTATTCCTACGTTTTCGCAGTGTATGGCTTATGTAACGAAGGTCTAATCCGACGTATTCTTCGGGGCTAAGATACGTGTCAAGAAGGTTCGTTCTGCCCCATCCTATCATCTTACTATTGGCAATGATGCGCTCATTTTGATTGCTATCATCAGATTGGGCAACAGAGATTAATGGGGAAAACCATAGTAGCATCCCCATTATTATCATGTTATTTCGTGTTATTCTCATCGTCTTCGGGGAATAAACTCAATTGTCCGTTGATCTCATCTATCACCTGTTGTGAGCTTTTTCCTGCGTCAGGATCAAGATTTTCAGGTTCATCCTCAGTATCATCTTCTTCGATTTGTTCATCGGGTTCAGGGAAACGAGTCGGTTCAAGCTCTTCAATCGTCGCGATTTGCCACGTAGATATGCGCTTACCTTTAGCCTTAAAGCTCTTCTGTCCGATAAACTTCTCGGCATCAATCTCCTCATCTGGTCGTGCGGCATCATGCCCTCCATAAGTTACTTTGATACGAGGGAAGGCCTCATCTGTAAGAAGAATAAGCTTACTATTAGGGTTTTCACCTACAAAATTCTGTGGTTTTGAGATGGCATCCATCGTAAACCGCTTCATATAGGGATAGCCTTTATTGTCTGCATCATAGAGAACGGCAGTCCAAACCTTGTCAGCTTGCCACTTCTCTAACCTCATTATGTTGTCTGGATAATGGTTGTTTGCATCGAAATTTGTTATGAAGAAGTCGTTATTATCAAGTATAACCAAGATGCGATCTTCATCAAAGAACTCCCCAAGATAACGTCCGTGCTCTTCATAATTGATGCGTTTCACATCGGGATCAAACCACACTTTCCTACCGCCGAGTGTCGAATGGCCTAAGCTTTTCAGTCCAATGCGATGCACAACTTGCTTGGTTAGGATGACACCTTTAGCCCCACGACTCTTAATATTGACCTTACTGAAGTCACGTTCCAAGAAGATATTCTGTCGTTTTTTCTTTGGATCAGGTTCTAAGACCACTTTAATCGTCTCGGCTTCTCCATTGGGATTGGCTGTGAAATAAGTCACTTTCGACCCCGGAGTGCCCAAAGTGAGGTCATATTCGCGGTCACGTGTCATGCTGGTCACGTTGAATCGCTTCATATAATAATAGCCATCACGACCATCTCTGTATACAACGTTGTAGATAGTACGCTTATCATTCCGCTTAAACACTTGCAACCAAATGATTCCTTTGCCTACAAATATCTTATCAGCAACCTTTATAATCTTATACTTTCCAGTCTTATAGAACAGTATAATGTCGTCAATATCAGAACAGTTGCAAACAAATTCGTCCTTCTTCAAGCCCGTTCCGATGAATCCTTCCTGTCGGTTGATGTAGAGTTTTTGGTTTGCTTCTACGACCTTTGCACTGTCAATGGTATCAAAACTGCGTATTTCCGTTCGACGAGGATGGTCTTTTCCATACTTGTTTTTAATGAAAGTAAACCAATTAATGGTTACATCCGTCATGTGGTTCAAGTCGTTTTCAATCTCAGCTACTTCTGCTTTGATGCGTGCAATGAGTTCATCTGCCTTATCTTTATTAAACTTTAAGATACGTTGCATCTTGATTTCCATGAGCCGAAGAATATCATCTCGCGTCACCTCTCGAATGAAGTCGGGCTTGAAAGGCGTTAATTTCTGGTCAACAAATGCTATGGCATCGTCCATGTTTGCAGCCTGTTCAAACTTCTTTTCCTTATAGATACGCTGCTCAATAAATATGCGTTCAAGGCTCGCAAAGAACAGTTGTTCCAACAATTCGCCTCTTCTAATCTGCAATTCCTTGCGCAAGAGTCCCATCGTTCGATCGACTCCATGACGCAACACATCACTAACGGTAAGAAAAACAGGCTTATTGTCTTCAATAACACAGCAGTTAGGAGACAAATTTATCTCGCAATCGCTGAAGGCATATAAGGCATCCATGGTCTTATCTGAAGACACTCCAGGAGCTAAATGCACTTGAATCTCGACCTCAGCTGCCGTGTTGTCATCCACCCGTTTGGCTTTAATCTTCCCCTTATCTATAGCCTTTAATATACTATCTATGAGGGTAGTTGTGGTCTTACTAAATGGGATTTCGCGGATAACTAAAGTCTTGTTATCTAACTTTTCTATCTTTGCCCGCACCTTCAACACACCGCCTCTTTGGCCATCATTGTATTTACTTACGTCGATAGCACCACCAGTTGGGAAGTCGGGGTAAATCTGAAAGTCTTCTCCTTTCAAGTATTTGATGGCCGAATCACATATCTCATTGAGATTATGTGGCAAGAGTTTACTGCTCAAGCCGACTGCAATACCTTCAGCACCTTGGGCAAGAAGTAACGGAAACTTCACCGGAAGAGTGATTGGTTCCTTGTTTCTTCCGTCATAACTCAACTGCCAATCTGTGGTCTTTGGATTGAAAACCACGTCTAAAGCAAACTTAGAGAGGCGCGCTTCTATGTATCGTGGCGCTGCAGCTCGGTCGCCGGTGAGTATATTTCCCCAGTTACCCTGGCAGTCAACAAGCAGGTCTTTCTGCCCCATCTGAACCAAAGCATCACCTATAGAGGCATCACCATGGGGATGAAACTGCATGGTATGGCCCACAATATTAGCCACTTTGTTATATCTTCCATCGTCCATGCGCTTCATTGAGTGTAGAATTCGGCGCTGAACTGGCTTTAAACCATCTTCAATATGAGGCACAGCACGCTCTAATATCACATAGCTTGCATAGTCAAGAAACCAATTCTTGTACATTCCGCTAAGGTGATGCACCGCAGAAGCATCGAATCTGTCTGCCGGTTTATAGTCAGAGTGCGCGTCGGCCGCTTGGTTTTCTTCCGCGTTTATAGCCTCGTTATCTTTTATTTCGTCGTCCATGAATTGATTGTTTAATGCTTGGTATTTATTGCAATAGCTACAAAGGTAAGGAAAAATATTGAAATACGCAAATAAAAACCTTTCACGATGTCAGAAAGTTTGACGCTTGGCTGCTTGCAATAAAAAGCAACCCGCGCCTTAAAATGAATTTATATGCGGCAATAAAAGGCGCTTTTGCCATGTTAATGCATAGTGGAAGCGTATAAAAACCATGCTTTTCTGACTTATCTTTTGTTGTTGATTTGGGAATGATTCAAGAGAAAAAACTTTTGTTTTTGAAACTAATATCGACAAGAAACAGCACACATCATTGTTTTATTTTTGTAAAATTAAGCTCTAATTTTTAACACTTTAAGAAACTTTCAAATAGAGATAAACGCGCAAATCGAAACGTCCGATTTCAGTAAAAAAGTGAGTTTAAAGAACAAAGACATAGATTTGAGTGCATGAAATAAATGGTTTGGCGTTGCAATCTGCCCCACTTTACTGCATGATTGAAGCCGATTTACAACGAAGAATGAGTTAAATTACATTGCAATTAGCCTCAAACGGCATTGAAAAACCAATAAAAGCACGAGATTATCAGCCACAAATACGGAGGTCTTTTCATTCAAAAATCATAACCATCTGATTTTCATTATCTTGCAAAACGCTAAAAAATGACCCCTATTTTAAGCCACCAAGCCTTTTGTTTTGAATAGCTTCAGAAAATCATACCACTTGTAAATATTAATGATAAATATTAACATTTCATTCAACTCCATTGTAAAAACATCGCAAGTAATCTTTTTTCAACTAAAAAAGAGATAAGAATGAGACAAAAACTTGCTTTGTTTGAAAAAATCAACTACATTTGCAGAACGAATAAAAAATTAGGAGTTATGAAAAAACATGTACTGATATTGCTCGCAATTGTGGGCATTATATATGCTTGTATGGCTTTTTCCAACGCTGATAATGCCCCATCTTCGTTAGACGGAACAGCCTGGGCAAGCCCCCAAAAGAGTGATGGCGTGAAGATATTAACGTTTAGAGAGAAAGACTTTTCATGCACAATGTTCAACAACAACAAGTCGGGAGTCGAGCATGGTGCCTATAAATATAATGCACCCAAAGTGACCTTGACGTATAAAGTGCGGGGAACAGACAAACAAAAGGTTGTAGAAGGCTATATCAAGGACAACAAACTGACGTTTGACAACTTTGTTTATACCCGCCAGTAGCAATCGAACTGCGCCATATAATGATGGTAAAAAGAAGTTCTGCAGATAGCCTGAGCAAACCAAAAGAGGGCAGAAAATAACACGCTATAAGGATATTGGCAACGGGAAATAACAAGAACGGCAGTCATTTAAGGGCTGCCTTTTTTCATGATTCAAAGAAGTTGTACACCCGTTTTGTTTGTAATTATAAAAATGTTCCAGCAGAAAAGCGATTCAGTTTAGCCTGAAAAGCATTACCCTTCGACGAATATAAAAAAATAATAAAAGCCGAGCCGTTTCACGATATTTATTGTATCTTTGCAGAAAAGAAATTGAACAAAAGATTATTATGGCACAAGAAGATGTTTTCAAGAAGATAGTAAGCCATTGTAAAGAGTATGGTTTTGTCTTCCCAAGCAGTGAGATTTATGACGGACTTGCAGCCGTTTATGACTATGGTCAGAATGGTGTTGAGCTGAAAAACAATATTAAAGAGTACTGGTGGAAAAGCATGGTACTGCTTCATAACAATATCGTTGGTATCGATGCAAGCATCTTTATGCACCCCACGGTATGGAAAGCGAGTGGCCATGTGGATGCTTTCAATGACCCATTGATTGACAACCGCGACTCAAAGAAACGCTATCGTGCAGATGTTCTCATTGAAGATCAGATAGCAAAGTACGATGAAAAGATTGAGAAAGAAGTTGCTAAAGCTGCTAAAAAGTTTGGTGACAGCTTTGAAGAAGGCAAGTTCCGCGAGACCAACATACGTGTTTTGGAAAACCAAAAGAAGCGCGATGCATTGCATGAACGCTATACTCAGGCCATGCAAGGCCCCGATTTGGAAGCTCTAAAACAAATCATTATTGACGAAGGAATTGTAGATCCCATCAGTGGTACAAAGAACTGGACGGACGTTCGCCAATTTAACTTGATGTTTTCTACTGAAGTTGGTTCTCTAAGTGACCAGACAAACAAAATCTATTTGCGTCCAGAGACAGCGCAAGGCATCTTTGTTAATTATCTAAACGTACAGAAAACAGGTCGCATGAAGCTTCCTTTTGGCATCTGTCAAATCGGCAAAGCATTCCGTAACGAGATAGTAGCGAGACAGTTTGTATTCCGTATGCGCGAGTTCGAACAAATGGAAATGCAGTTCTTTTGTCAGCCTGGTACTGAGATGAAATGGTTCGAATATTGGAAGAAACACCGTTTAGCTTGGCACGAAGCTCTTGGTATGGGCGACGAGAACTACCGCTTTCATGACCATGAAAAGCTGGCACATTACGCCAACGCGGCTACTGATACAGAGTTCCATATGCCGTTTGGTTTCAAGGAGGTTGAAGGCATTCATTCGCGTACTGACTTTGATCTTAGTCAGCATGAGAAGTTTAGTGGTCGTTCAATTAAATACTTTGATCCCGATAAGAACGAGAATTATACTCCGTATGATGTAGAGACTTCTATCGGTGTTGACCGCATGTTCCTTTCTGTTCTCTGTCATAGTTACACGGAAGAGCAGCTTGAGAATGGCGAGACTCGTGTGGTATTGAAGCTTCCAGAGGCTTTAGCACCAGTGAAATGTGCCGTGTTCCCACTCGATAAGAAAGACGGACTACCAGAACTTGCGCAACAGATTGTTGACGACTTGAAGTTCCATTTCAACACACACTATGGCGATCCAAAGGATTCTATCGGTAAACGTTATCGCCGACAAGATGCAGTTGGTACACCATTCTGTGTCACTGTAGACCACGATACGCCAAAAGATCACAAGGTAACACTGCGCTATCGTGACACAATGAAGCAGGAACGAGTAGACATTGACGCTCTACGTGGCATCATGGAAGAGCGTGTTAGCATCTCAAGTCTACTGAAAAAACTTAATGTAAAAGAATGAAACGTAACCTATTATATATCCTGTTGCTCATGATTACCACCTGCGTGGTAACGTCATGTAAGGAAGAAGGCGACTCAAACAATGAGTTTCCTAATTGGCAATCTCGTAATAACGAGTACTTCAATAAAGTCTATAAGGAAGCTCAAACGGCTTCATCGACAAACTCAAATATCAAGATATTACGTAGTTGGTCCTTAGGAAATGAACTTCAAAAGCCTGAAGATCACATCGTGGTTAAGGTGTTAGAGAATGGTACAGGGACAAAAACACCAGTCTACAATGATAGTGTTTATGTGCATGTTCAAAAGCGATTGATTCCTTCTGCGACTTATCCTGACGGCAAAATCTTTAGTCAGAGCTGGACAACAGAAGTCTTTAATCCCAGTGTTAGCGCTCCTATTGAGATTGCAGTAAATGCACAATGCGATGGTTTCGCAACCGCTTTGCAACACATGCACGTAGGAGACAGATGGCGAGTATATGTTCCTTATGCCCTGAGCGAAAGCAATGCAGAAGGTCAATACAACCTCCCCAGCCATTCAATGCGCATCTATGATGTCACACTTGCAGGCATAAAGGCAGAGAAATAGACGATAAAACACCGCTATAAAGATAGGATATATAATATAAGGTGTAATCAACATGCACATGAGTCGACTTGACTTATGTGCATGTTTGCATTAAAACAAACCATGTGTGTACGTACACAATTGCTTGATTTAAGTCAAAAAACAACATTGTTTCCATAATTTCGCGTTCAAAAATATGGCAGAATGAGAAATCGTTCCTATCTTTGCATCGTCTAAAAGAGGTAAAAGATTGAGATAACGACAAAGGTTTTAGGTTAGACAGACAAAGAGATTAAGTTTAGAATAGGTATTTGGTTTTAGGTAAAATAAAAGATCTTCAAAGGTCTTATAAGGTAAAAGATTCAGGGAAACAGGATTTAGAGAGTCACTACAAAAAGGACATAGGTTAGTCTTGAAAGGTAAATGAAAAGATTGTTTCAGAATAGATAACACATAAAGAGAAAGTAAAAGAAAACTTGATAGATTTGAGAGACAGACGGTTTCATAGGAATATGGAATCGTTTTTTTTGTGATTTACCCGAAAATCTATTAATTTTGCATCATTAAAATAAGGTATGTTAGGAAACAAAAAGAGTGAAGCGCTATTAGCAAACATCCGTAATGGCCAGCCCATGCCACAGAATGAGAAACTCAAACTGATTGTAAGTTTGAGTATTCCCTCTATATTAGCCCAGATCACTACAGTCATGATGTTCTTCATTGACGCCTCCATGGTGGGACATCTTGGGGCAGAAGCCTCTGCAAGTATAGGCTTAGTAGAGTCTACAACATGGCTAATGGGTAGTGTAATGAGTGCTGCTTCGATGGGCTTTTCGGTACAAGTTTCCCACTTCATTGGTGCGAATGACTTCTTCAAAGCACGTCAAGTCTTTCGGCATGGACTGCTTTGTGGTCTCGCCTTTAGCCTCATTATAGCCGCTATAGGCACGTCAATTCACTCCGTACTTCCATTGTGGTTAGGGGGAGGAAATGACATTAATCACGACGCCTCTCAATACTATTTGGTGTTCTCATTAACCATGCCTTTCATCCTACTTTTCCATCTTTCGGCGTCCATGATCAAGTGTTCTGGCAACATGCAATTACCGAGTTTAATGAGTGTTTTGTTGTGTGTTCTTGACGTGATTTTCAACTACTTGTTCATCTATATGTTACATTTGGGTGTGGTAGGTGCGGCAATCGGCACCTCAATGGCATATATTTCCACTTCACTTCCGATAGCTTGGATGGCCACAAGACGCAACAAAATATTAGCACTTCAGCTTGACAACGTGCCATTTAAATGGGTTTGGGACTATGTAACTAAAGCCATTCGAATCAGTCTTCCCATGGCAATTCAGTCGGTGTTAATGAGCGGAGCACAGATTGTTAGCACGCTAATCGTGGCGCCATTAGGCAACATTGCCATCGCTTCTAACTCCTTTGCTATCACTGCAGAAAGCCTTTGTTACATGCCAGGTTATGGCATAGGCGACGCTGCAACGACTTTAGTGGGCCAGACTTATGGTGCTGGACGCAAGGACCTTTGTAAGAGTTTTGCTCACATGACCGTAGGCTTAGGGATGCTTGTCATGGCTTTTATGGGACTGATTATGTATATTTTTGCTCCCGAAATGATTGGACTCCTAAGCCCTGTTGAATCTATCCGCACACTCGGTACAACGATTTTACGCATCGAAGCCTTTGCCGAACCCTTCTTTGCAGCGTCAATTGTGGCATATAGTATATGTGTAGGCGCCGGTGATACCCTACGTCCTGCCATCATGAATCTTGTTTCAATGTGGTGTGTTCGACTAACGCTTGCGGCATGGCTTGCCCGAGATTATGGGCTGAAAGGTGTCTGGACAGCGATGGCAATCGAACTAACCTTCCGCGGATCAATCTTCCTTTATCGCCTATTCCGAGGCAATTGGTTGAAAGGAATAAAAGAAAAGCCGGCAATACAAACCGCATAATACATCCTAAAATACATATTATTATGAAAAGAATCTTTTTATTTTTCACGGTAATGTTGCTTTCGTCACTCTCTTTTGCAACCTCCGTTGACAGCACAAATGCCGTGACTATGCTCGACTATGAACAGGCGTTGAACGACGACGATGCCCGAATCTCACTGAAAAACAATACTAAGGAGTTAATAAAAGATATTTGTTTCAACCTTACTTACATTGATATGATGGGGCAAACCATCGACAATGATAACTATTATAAAGAGGTAAATCTCTCACCAGGAGAAACAAAAACGATTACGCTTCCAGCCTTTAAAGCTGATGAATCCTATGTCTATTATAGGTCAGTGACAAAGAATGACCAAGCAAAGACCTTCATTGTCAAATTTGAACTAAAAGACTATAACACGACATACAAGTTGACTGAAAACGAAGACAGCGTTGAAGCGAGTTCAAAAACAACTGCACCCTATCACTCAAATAGCGGATTTTTTGAACGCTGGGGACCCATTGCAGCCTTAGGTACGGCTGTACTCGTTGCAGCGCTCTTTTTGGGTTGTTACGTTCTTGTGGGCTTTTTGGCAACGAGAAAGAAACGAAGTGCAGTCCTTTGGATTTTAATTTCCTTTATCACCACTCCATTTTTTGCGCTATTATTGCTGCTGGTCTTAGGGACAGACACCTCAAAAGAAGAGTAGATTGTAATGAAATTATTGAGTAAAATGACGCAGATTATGGTACGAAATGACGCAGATGACACGATGAAATGACGCAAACAACAGCACCATTTGATGCAGATTACATAATGAGTGTGTGAGAAACAGATGCGGCAGACGAAGTAAACGTAAACTTATTGCATACAGATGTGCTCATGATTAGCCTTTTCAACCCAAATATAATTCATAAAAAGAATGATGAAAAACTTTGATTTCAAACGCTATTTAATCGCATTAAACGACTGCAACAAGCTTAAATTAAAAAGTTTGGCCATAGCAGTCACCATGCTTTCACTTTTCATTCTTGGCATTTCGACCTTGCTTTCAGAGCCTGTTATTGTGCTTCTCTTGACCCTATCCATCTATTTTTTAACCATAGATAATTCGAGATTTACCGAAAAATCAAAGCTAAGCACAGAAGTTTCTCAGCCACCTTTCACGGCAAAGGAAAGATTGTTGGCTCAGGCTACACACCTTTTTATAAGAAACCTACTCGTATTTTTCAGTCTCACGGCATTAACCTCGCTCTGGCTTTTGCTTTTTCATGCCCTTCAACTAAACCTCAATTGGGACGTCATCATTGGTCCAAAGATTGGCATGAAGCTGTGGATGGGACTTTGGTTTATCGTTTTTCTCACCACCAAACAAGTCATTGCACGCAGTAGTTTCACGGCAGCTTGGGTGTGGGGTATTATCGAATTTGCAATTATAGCAGCCCTTTCCACTTGGTTAGTAATGACGTTTGAGCTTTCAGTTTTATGGATATTACTTCCTGTTGTGACATTAGTTTGTGTCATTTTTGACATGTGTTTAAGTTATCAGAAATACAGAATACACAACAAAAAGACAAGATAAGCATCGAAATGCAATAGACTTTTGATGATAAAATGTGACATATTGTCACCCGATTTTGTCACAATCAAACCACGTGTCGACCTTGGCACGTGGTTTGTTAGTTATGGATTGTCTTTGGAAAAGTTCCGAAGAGTCAATTAAACGAATAAAAAATAATAATATATATACAATTATGGGAAAGATTATTGGAATCGACTTAGGTACTACTAACAGCTGTGTTGCTGTATTTGAAGGTAACGAACCAGTTGTAATTGCTAACAGCGAAGGTAAGAGAACAACTCCTTCTGTTGTTGGTTTCTTAAAGGATGGTGAGCGTAAAGTGGGTGATCCTGCAAAACGACAGGCTATTACTAACCCGAAGAACACCGTCTATTCAATCAAACGTTTCATGGGAGAGACCTATGAACAAAGCCGTAAAGAGGCAGAAGCAATGCCTTATACAGTGGTTAACGACAATGGATATCCACGCGTAGAAATAGAAGGTCGCAAATATACTCCACAGGAAATATCTGCTATGATACTTCAAAAGATGAAGAAAACTGCAGAAGATTACCTTGGACAAGAGGTTTCAGAAGCAGTCATAACTGTACCTGCTTACTTCTCAGATTCACAGCGTCAGGCAACTAAAGAGGCTGGAGAGATTGCAGGCTTAAAGGTTCAACGTATCGTTAATGAGCCTACCGCTGCAGCGTTAGCTTATGGAGTTGACAAGGCAAACAAAGACATGAAGATTGCCGTTTTCGACCTTGGTGGTGGTACATTTGATATCTCTATCCTTGAGTTTGGTGGCGGAGTGTTTGAAGTTTTGTCTACAAATGGTGACACACACCTTGGTGGTGACGACTTCGACCAAGTTATTATCAAGTGGCTTGCAGATGATTTCAAAGCAGAAGAAGGCATCGACTTGACGAAAGATCCAATGGCAATGCAGCGCTTGAAAGAGGCAGCTGAGAAAGCAAAGATTGAGCTTTCAAGTTCTACTTCAACAGAAATCAACTTGCCATATATCTCTGCTGAGGGTGGTGTTCCAAAGCATTTGGTAAAGACTTTGACCCGTGCTCAGTTTGAAAAATTAGCTCATGACCTCATCCAAGCATGTTTAGTTCCATGCCAGAATGCCGTTCGTGACGCAAACTTACAAACCTCAGATATCGACGAAGTGATTCTCGTTGGTGGTTCAAGCCGTATTCCTGCAGTGCAGACTTTGGTTAAAAACTACTTTGGAAAAGAGCCTTCTAAGGGTGTAAATCCTGATGAAGTAGTAGCTGTTGGCGCTGCAATCCAGGGTGCAATCCTTAATAAGGAGAGCGGTGTTGGAAACATTGTATTGCTCGATGTAACTCCATTGACCTTGGGTATTGAGACAATGGGTGGCGTAATGACCAAGTTGATTGAGGCAAATACAACTATCCCTTGCAAGAAGAGTGAAACATTCTCTACTGCAGCAGATAACCAAACTGCCGTTACAATCCATGTATTGCAAGGCGAACGCCCTATGGCTTCACAGAACAAGAGCATCGGACAGTTCAACCTTGAGGGTATAGCACCAGCACGTCGTGGCGTTCCTCAGATTGAAGTTACCTTCGATATCGACGCTAACGGTATTCTAAACGTAAGCGCAAAAGATAAGGCTACGGGTAAGGAGCAGAAGATTAGAATCGAAGCTTCAAGTGGTCTTAGCCAAGAGGAAATCGACAAAATGAAGGCTGAAGCAGAACAGAATGCAGCAGCAGACAAGGCAGAACGTGAGAAGATTGACAAGCTGAATCAAGCTGACTCAATGATTTTCACCACCGAAAACTTCTTGAAAGACAATGCAGACAAGATTCCTGCAGACAAGAAAGCGCCTATCGAGACTGCCCTCCAGCAACTGAAAGATGCACATAAGGCAGGCGATGTTGCAGCCATCGACAATGCAACCAATGCACTAAACACCGCAGTTCAGGCTGCAAGTGCACAGATGTATCAAGGTGGAGCACAACCCGGCGCCGACACACAAAATGCTCAAGGCGGTCAGCAGGCACAGGACAACAGCAGCAATCCAGCTGATGACATCCAAGATGCCGACTTTGAGGAGGTGAAGTAAAATAACAACTAATACAAACAAAGCAGTAGGATAAAACGTTTCCTACTGCTTTTTAATACTTAAAAACCTAAATTTTATGAGAATTATTACTTTAGTTATCGGCAAGAAAGGAGCTGGAAAGTCAAAATGGATTTTTGAAAAGAAAGATGAAATGCTTTCCGAAGGATGGAAACAAATAGATGCCGAAAAAGAAACAGACTACAATCAAGCTATCTTCGCTTTAAAGTCTCCAACAGGTGAGGTTGCTATTTTAAACTCAGGCTCAGACCTAAAATGCATCATAAAAGAGTTTGGAGAATTCTTAGCCCAACATAAAGAAACATCACAAATATTCACTGCAATTCGTCCGCAAAATACAAAACAAAATACAGATCTTCATAACAGGATGTTAGAAGTGCTGAGTATTCAAGATGATGATATTGTAGAGAGAATAGAATTATAGATCAAATTAAGATAATTGTAATGATGAGTCGCAACAGTCTTAAAGATATTGTTGCGACTTGTTAGTTATAAACAATAACCTTTATGAGCCAAGAAGAATATAACCAATTAGACTTCGACTTTGCGCACTGCGCAGGCACGCATTGTGAGAAAACTGACAAATGCCAGCGCCACACAGCTTACAAGATGCTGGCAGGGAATGGGAATGAAACCTATACGGTGCTGAATCCTGCCGTGATAAAGGGTGCGCAACCTTGCCCGTTCTTCGAGCCTGACCGCAAGGAACGCTTTGCGTGGGGCATATCAAGCATCTACAACAACGTGAGGGCGGCTGGTAAGATACAATTAGATATCTGCATCCCCATGCTTGACATTCTCTGAAAATTCTTCAATATGTTCTCACAGAAAGGTATATAATTTATGAAATTGGACAAGTTTGCCCAATGAGTTGGATTAATCAGTCCGATTGATAGGATTAACTTGTCCAATTCTTTAAATGAGCTTATCCAATGTCGTTGGTTCTGAAGAAATCATTTAGTAATATGGATAAATATAATAGACTGGAAGTCACGTACCGATTGAATGTGTACGGCTTATGATTGGTTTGTGGTTCTGAGTATTCTCCTAACCCTTCTCCCGCTGATGTCGTTTCGTAAGTATGCTTTCGTCCCCGTTCGGCATGGCTGTTATCGTCTAACCCTTTGGTGTTATCACCGTCCGCTATCTTGATGAACTAAGAAAGTTTAAATAAGTTTCAAGAAGTGGAAGTTGCAAGTATAAGACCATCTTCATGATGAAGGAAAAAGGCATTATATCTATCTCATACAAATCTTTTTTGACTACCAAATAACAGAATAACACACAAACCTATTGTGTTTTTATAGTGTTTCTTCAGTGTCTTAGGACACAGAGGAAACACTTTTTTCATTTGCACCGTAAAAATCAATAACAAGTATTATGGTACAAAATGAAATCACTTTTGAGAACTTGCCAAAGGCAGTTGCTCACTTAGTCAGCGAAGTTGCTGAAATCAAGAATTTAGTATGTAAAGGACAAAAACCTATTGTCCCTCCCAAACGTATTCCTATTGGAATAGATGATGCGTGTAAACTAATAGGGAAAGCCAAGCCCACAGTTTACACCTTAGTACGAAAACGCTTACTACCTTGTTATAAGAATGGTAAGCATCTCTATTTTTTTGAAGATGAGCTATTGGCATGGATTGAAGGAGGTAAGAAAAAGACTGTTGCCGAAATCAACGAGGAGGCAAAAGCTTTTATCTCTGAGAAACATTCTGATTCTTCCCTTTTATAACTATATGCATTATGGAAAAGGAAAGAACTGAAGGGCGAGCCAAGCAATCTAAGAATGAACGCATAGAGCAATTCTTGAAAGAGCATTATGCTTTTCGTTTTAATACAGTTAAAAGTAGAACAGAGTTTCGAGAACAAGATTCTAATACTTCATTTCGTCCTCTTACTAAATATGATATTAACTCTATGCGTCGGCTGGTAGATGGGACTTTGGGAATATATACTCCAGCTGATAATATTCGAGCAATATTGGAGAGCGACTTTTGCAATAAAGTTAACCCGATTCGTGAGTATTTGTTGAATCTTCCAAAGCCTAAAGGTGAAGATGAATCTGAAATCATAAGGTTGGCAAATTGTGTTGTGGTGAGAAATCCTGATAAATGGAAACACTACTTTGTAAAATGGTTGGTTGCTGTCGTAGCCAATGCTATGGATGATTTACAGTGTCGTAATCATACATGTTTAGTTCTTACAGGTGAACAAGGAAAATTCAAAACAACTTTCCTTGATTTACTCTGTCCAGAAGAACTGAAGAGTTATCTTTTCACAGGAAAGATTGACCCACAAGGAAAAGATGTACAAACACTGATTGCGGAATATCTTTTTATCAATATTGACGACCAGCTAAAGGCACTCAATAAGAGAGATGAAAATGAATTGAAGAATCTGATAACGACACCAAGAGTAAAATATCGTAGACCATACGACACTTACATTGAGGAGTATCCTCACTTAGCAAGCTTTATGGCATCTGTTAATGGTAATGATTTTCTAACAGATCCGACAGGCAGTCGTCGCTTTCTACCTTTTGAAGTTGAACATATTGATATTGATGCAGCTAAAGAGATTGATATAAACAAGGTGTACTCCGAGGCAGTTGAATTGTGGAGAGTTGACTATCATTACTGGTTCAATGAAGAGGAAATAGCTGAACTACACCAAGAGAGCGAAGGGTTTCAAGTGCAGACTGTTGAGTATGAAATGCTTCTTAAAGGCATGGAAAAGCCAGCAGCAACCGAAGAAAGTTATATGACCACTTCTGAAATCCTAAACTATTTGCGTGGATATACAACGCTTAACCTAAGTGAAAGGAGAATGGGAGAAGCCTTGAAAAAGGCTGGTTTCTTGCGAAAATCCAAAAGGATAGGTGGTAATCCAATGTATGTTTATCATATACGCAAGATTGTTCCAAATCCCTTTATTCAAAGTTACAATACTAATTATTAATACTACTTTACTACAAAGAGAGATAAAGCATTGAAAGAAAAAAGGTTAGACCGTAGTAAATAATGATATAAGGTATTACTACCTCATTACTACCAACCGACCATATACATGTGCAATGATTACTACAAAGATAGTTAGTACTACATATTTTTCTTTCATTGTCAATGACTTACAAGAATATCACATTGTAGTAAGTACTAAACTTAAAAGTTACAAGTATGACAATAGATGAAATTAAAGCAATATCAATTAAAGATTACTTAGGTAGTATGTCTATATACCCTATAAAGAATTATGGCTATTACGGAATGTATAAAAGTCCATTCCGAAATGAACATACTCCAAGTTTCAAAGTTGATTATAACCAAAATCTATGGTATGACTTTGCACTTGATGAAGGTGGGAGTCTTATAGATTTAGTTATGAAATTACATAATTGCAGTTTAATACAAGCTATAGAGTTATTTAATGGCAATCAAAATATCCTGCCGAAATTATCCATAGCTAATAGCGAAACAAATTCTCCAAGCCAATCACGTATAGAGATTATCAGCTCTACCAACTTATGTCATCCGAATCTCATAGAATATTTCACACATAGAGGAATCAATCTGAACATTGCGAAAAAATATTGTAGGGAAATCCATTATAGAATTGGTGATAGGAGTTTTTACGCAATAGGATTTCCAAACAATTCTTATGGGTATGCGTTGCGCAATCCATACTTCAAAGGGTGTTTGCCTCCTTCCGATATCTCGTATGTTCCCAGTCCTTCAGAACAAATCAATCTGTTTGAAGGTTTTATGGATTATCTTAGTTTGCTTACGATGAGTCCAGATGAAGAGAAGAAAGCTGCACTGATACTTAACTCGATTAATAATATCAAAAAGTCAAGATCTTTCCTTTCAAAGCACAAGCTCGTCTATTCATATTTAGATAATGATGAAGGAGGAAAGCGAACTTTAGAACAACTTAAAAGAGATGGTTTTACTGTCCAAGACTGCTCTTCCGTCTTCCACAATTATAAAGACCTAAATGAGTACTTATGTGCTGAATTCAAGCATTCAGAGAAAGCAGAAAATAAGAAAATCAAAGGGTTTAAGCTATGATTGTAGGATTTGCTTTGCATAATCTGTTTTTCGGGGAGCAAGTTTATGTTTTGGGCATACCAAAACCACTTGCTCCACCTCCTGACACTCGGTGCAGAGGATTATCCCGCTGGTCTCCATCAAATCAAATTAAAGAAACAAGTATGATAAAAACAGAATATAAAAAAGGTGGTCGTCCAACCAAGGGCGTAGCCGAAAAGAAGAAATACCGTATCACGGTGAAACTGAATACGCAGGATTACTATACGCTCAAAGGCAAAGCCAAAAGCGCAGGAGTAACCATGAGTGAGTTTGTAAGAAAAGTTCTTGATAAAGGAAATGTCATTGAACGACTGACCGTAGAGCAAGCAGACTTCATCCGTAAGCTGTGTGGCATGGCAAATAATCTCAATCAGTTGGCACATCGTGCCAATGCGGAAGGATTTCATACCATTGCTCCTTTCCATAAAATCATCATTAGCAAGATTGATGAAATCCTAAATCTGATACGAAGATGATTGCAAAGATAATGAAAGGTTCGGGCTTCAAGGGTGTCATCAATTACATCCTTGACCCGAAGAAAGGAACGGAACTCATTGATAGTTCCGGAGTGAGAACGGAGAGCATCAACCATATTGTCCAAAGTTTCATCGACCAGACAGAACTGAATCCACGAGTAAGCAAGGTTGTGGGGCATATCTCCCTGAGTTTCTCGGCACAGGATTCTTCCAAGCTCAGTAATGAATGGATGGCGCAGATCGCTCGTGAATACATGGAGAAGATGGGAATAAAAGATACGCAGTACATTATCGGTCGCCATTTCGATAAGGAGCACCCACATGTGCATATTGCTTTCAATCGGATAGACAATAATGGCAAGACTATCTCTGACCGTAACGACAGATTCAGAAGTGAGAAGATTTGCAAGGAACTGACCACCAAATATGGTTTATACTTTGCTGGTGGCAAGGAGAAAGTCAAAGAGTATCGCTTGAAAGAACCCGATAAGACCAAATATGAAATCTATCAGGCATTGAAAGCAGAAATAACTCGGTGCAGGGATTGGAAAACTCTCCTTAGTCATTTGAAAATGCAAGATATTGATGTCCGTTTCAAGTACAAAGGCAACTCACAGGAAGTGCAGGGTATTATCTTTGAAAAGAACGGTTATCTTTTCAACGGTTCAAAGGTGGACAGGAGTTTCAGCTATTCCAAGATAGACTTTGCCCTGCAAAAGAATGATAGAGAACACGAACAGCAGATGCAAGGAACGATAAATCTTATCTCTAATGTTGCAGAGGTTACGAGTGGACTTGCCAACGACCTTATAGAAGGAGGGTTGGGCTTGTTTCAGACTCATGGTACTGTCCCTGCGGAAGTTTACAACACACTTGACAAAAAGAAGAAAAAGAAAAAACGTAAAATACATTTATAACTATGGCTGATAATAATACATTTGTCCTCTTTGAGGAAATCAAAAACAAGCTGGAGACAATTTACAGGGAGCTAAAGGAGTTGAAAGAAAAGGAGAATGGTTCTGTTTCCCTCCCTGTTCAATCTACACCAGCACAAAGTGATGAGCAGAAAGAACAGGAATTGCTCAATCAGTATGAACAGCGAACAAAAGAAGTGATTAACAAGTATATTGGTGTGCAAGTGCGCATCAAAGACGAGGAGGCTAAATCCATGGACAAATTGGTGGCTAGTGTCTTAACTATGTTACACGAGTGGCAGGAGCAGAAAGAGCATCCACAACCGCAGGAGCTACTTCACAGGCACAGCTTTGATATCAAGTCCTCGAAAGTCTTTACTTATATGGTTGTGACAACTGTCATATGTTTTGTTTCTTTGGTCGGCAATTATTTCTTGTGGCAAAGCAAACAGCAATACAAAGACGATGCCTTGAAATTTCGTATCATCAGAGTATGGCGAGGTTGTAGCCCTAAGGAAATCCTGTGGCTTAACGATGTATTTGACATTCATCGCAATGCTGCAATAATTAAAAGAATCAAAAAGCATACAGATGATTATAATGTGGGACTGAAAGCAAAAGCAGATAGTCTAATGCAGAATAATCTACAAAATAAGAAAGGCAAATAGAATTGTAGATATAAGACTTTTGAAGGAGGAGAAAATATCTCCTCTTTTTTTATTCTTTATACAAGAATATTTACTATATTTGCAAACAATCAGATGATATTTATGGAAAGTCCAACTAATAGAATTAAAGAGGTGCTTATCGAGAAAGGGATTAAGCAAACATGGCTTGCAGAAAAACTCGGTAAGAGTTTTACTATTGTGAACTCCTACGTTTGCAATCGTCGACAGCCAAGCTTAGAATTGCTATTTCAGATAGCAGAGATTTTGCAGGTTAATCCAAAGGAGTTGATTAACACCCCAGATGAGTAATAAGAAGTTTTTCGATTTACATCAAGAATAGAGTTCAGACATAATAAAAAAGAATCATGGCAAAACAAAATACAGCTGATATTGGATTTGAAAAGGAAATATGGAAAGCAGCAGATTTGCTTCGTGGTAACCTTGATGCTTCCGAATACAAATCGGTAGTTTTGGGATTGATTTTTCTAAAATACATCTCCGATAAGTTTGAAACTAAATATCAAGAATTAGTCAATAATGGTGAAGGATTCGAGGAAGACCGCGATGAATATATGGCGGATAATATTTTCTTTGTTCCACAAGAAGCACGGTGGAGTGTGGTAGCAAAAGCAGCACATACACCAGAAATAGGTACGATAATCGACAATGCCATGCGTCTTATTGAAAAAGAGAATCTCCGTTTGAAAGGCATTCTGCCCAAAAATTTCGCCCGACCAGAATTAGACAAAAGGCGTTTGGGCGATGTGGTAGATTTATTTACCAATATTCAAATGAAAGAACATGGAGATTCCAAAGATATATTGGGACGCACATACGAATATTGTCTTTCTAAATTTGCAGAAGCAGAAGGGAAATTAGCAGGAGAATTTTATACACCTGCTTGTATTGTTCAAACACTTGTCGAAGTTCTGAAACCTTATCACGGACGAGTATATGACCCTGCTTGCGGATCTGGTGGAATGTTCGTACAGTCTGCCAAATTCATAGAGAGGCATCAAGGCAATATCAAAGATATTTCTGTCTATGGTCAAGACAGCAATCCTACGACATGGAAGATGGCTCAGATGAATCTTGCTATTCGAGGCATTGAAGCTGATTTGGGTAAGTTTAATGCAGATACATTCTTTGACGACCAACACCCCACATTAAAAGCTGATTTTATCATGGCTAATCCGCCATTCAATCTCAGTGATTGGGGAGCAGATAAGTTGCAAGATGATGTGCGTTGGAAATTTGGCATTCCACCATCGGGCAATGCCAACTTTGCATGGTTACAACACATGATTCATCATTTATCTCCCAAAGGGAAAATAGGTATGGTATTGGCAAATGGTTCTTTATCTTCACAGACAGGAGGGGAAGGAACGATTCGTGAGAATATCATCAAGGCCGATTTAATAGAAGGTATCGTTGCTCTACCCTCACAGCTGTTTTATACCACAGGTATTCCTGTTTCTCTATGGTTCCTTAATCGAGAGAAGAAACAGAAAGATAAAATTCTGTTTGTAGATGCAAGAAACATGGGAACAATGGTTACTCGCAAACTTCGTGAGCTCCAAGAAGCAGATATAAAAAAGATTGCAGACACTTTTGATAAATATAATGATGGTACACTTGAGAATGAAAAAGGTTTCTGTGCAGTTGTAGCCCTTGACGATGTGGCAAAACAAGACTATATTCTTACCCCTGGACGTTATGTCGGCATTGCAGAACAGGAAGACGATGGTATTCCTTTTCAAGAGAAGATGGACAAACTCACAACCGAATTGTCTGATTTATTTGCCCAATCTCATGATTTGGAGGATGAGATACGAAAACAGTTGGCAAGCATAGGTTTCACTATCAAGTAAAAGACTGCATGTTCTTCCATATTATCAATTCATTAATATAGAAGAACATGAAAGAAAATTTGATTTCAGAAATTAGCAATGCAATGGCAGGTATATTAAGTGTAGAACAAATGGCACAACTCAATGGAGTATTATTGCAAGTAATTAGCAACTACTCCATTACAGCAGACGACGAGCTGATGCAAGAGAACAATGCATCTAACGAACGTCTGTTAGAGATATTCTTGTCAGCTAAGCAAGTTGAAGGTTGCACCACACCTACCATAAAATATTATGGCTCGACCATTAATCAGCTTTTCAAGAAAATGCCTAAAAAAGTTACGAACTATACAACAGAGGATATTCGTGCTTATTTGGCTGTATTTCAACGGAAACACAAATCGAGTAAAGTTACAATAGACAATATCCGTCGTATCTTTTCATCTTTCTTTTCATGGTTAGAGGATGAGGATTACATCATTAAAAGTCCTGTACGTAGAATACACAAGGTTAAGACTGGAACACAGATTAAGGAAGTCCTTACTGACGAAAATTTGGAACAACTGCGCGATAACTGTACAAGGGTACGAGATTTAGCCATGATAGACCTATTGGCTTCTACAGGTATGCGTGTTGGAGAACTTGTAAAGCTTAATCGTGAGGATATAAACTTCAATGAGCGTGAGTGTATCGTTTTCGGTAAAGGTAACAAGGAACGTATCGTGTATTTCAATGCTCGTGCAAAGATTCATTTGCAGCAATATCTCGCAGAGCGAAAAGACAGAAACAAAGCATTGTTCGTGTCTCTTGCCAAACCACACAATCGATTACAAATATCAGGGGTTGAGACAAGATTAAGAAAGATTGGGAAGCTTTCAAAGATTGTCCGTGTCCATCCACACAAGTTCCGTCGAACACTTGCAACTATGGCTATAGATAAAGGTATGCCAGTAGAGCAAGTACAAAAACTCCTCGGGCATGTTAAAATTGATACAACTATGCACTATGCAATGGTCAATCAAACAAACGTCAAACTCTCCCACCGCAAATTCATCAGTTAAATCAAAATGCAAACAGCATATCACACATATAGCTCATATCAACCGCTATTTCATAAAAATAGGCGGATAAATGATAATTTAGAACGGCAGGCACAAGCGTTGTTCAAATCTTGGTTCGTAGATAATCCCGATTCTAATTGGAAAAAGATTTCATTGTCAGAAGTCGCTTCATTCGTTGGTGGATATTCATATACGGGCAAAGAATTGACTGATTTCTCAAACGTAGCTATGGCAACCATTAAAAACTTTATGCGAAATGGTGGGTTTAAGGCTGAAGGCTTTAAGGGTATCAACCCATCAGCTAAACTAAAAGAGTGCCACTATGCAAATTTATTCGACATATTAGTGGCACATACCGATTTAACCCAAAATGCAGATGTGATTGGTAATGCCGAATTATTACTTACTTGTGGTAAATATAATAGCATAATCTTCTCAATGGATTTGGTAAAAGTTCTACCTAAAGAAATATTTCCTTATAGTTTTTTACTTGCAGCAATGCTTAAAAATAAAATGTTCAAGGCTCATTGCCTTGGTTATATAAACGGGACTACTGTTCTTCATCTTAACAAAAAGGCATTGCCTGAATTTGAAATAAGGAAACCGTCCGATTCAGAAGCTAAAATAATGAACGAGACTCTTGCTCCTTATTACAAACGAATGGCAAAATTGCTTCAAGAAACTGATAAACTTATTAGTCTCCGCGACACGCTTCTCCCAAAGCTGATGTCTGGCGAGCTGAAAATTAATGATATAAACAACTAAATTCCCATTTATGGAAGAGAAGAAAGAACAACATAAGAAATCAATTCGTTTCTTCAACGACCGTGAAGTACGTGCCGTATGGGATGAAGAAAGTAATTGTTGGTGGTTTTCTGCAACAGACATTGTGCGTGCCATTAATGATGAGCCTGACTACACCAAAGCTGGTAACTATTGGCGTTGGCTAAAACGTAAGTTGAAACAAGAAGGCATTGAACCCGTGAGTACTACTCACAGCTTTAAATTTGAAGCACCAGATGGCAAGATGCGTATTGCAGATGTCCTTGATAGTGAAGGAGTAACTTTATTAGCAAAGCACTATCCTAACAATCGAGCAAATGAGTTCCTTGATTGGTTTACATATAGTGATAATACATTAGATGGTCAAAGTCGAAAGAAAGCATATCAGCTATATGAAAGTGGCTTGCTGAAAAGTCTTGAGCCAGGCAGCATACAATGTTTACAACAGATTCATGCCTATCTATTTGGAGGTCTTTACGACTTTGCAGGACAAATCCGAACTAAAAATATATCCAAAGGAGGTTTCACTTTCGCTAATTGTATGCACTTCTCTGCTACGCTACAAACGATTGAAAGAATGCCAGAAAACACCTTCGACGAAATAATGGACAAGTATGTCGAAATGAACGTAGCGCATCCATTTATGGAAGGCAATGGACGAAGCACTCGTATCTGGCTTGATCTCATGCTAAAACGTTCTCTCAAACGGTGTGTAGATTGGAGCCAGATAGACAAGAACAAATATTTGTCAGCCATGCGTGAGAGTGTTTCTGATAGTACGCACATCAAGGCTTTAGTAAAACCAGCACTCACCACCAAGATTGACGACAGAGAAATGTTTATGAAAGGTATTGATTATTCGTATTATTATGAACAAAATGATTGATTTTCATCATGGAAGAATGGAAAGAATATAAACTACATGAAATCGGTAGAATTGTAGGCGGTGCAACTCCTCCTACAAAAGATAGTGCAAATTACGATGGAGAAATTTCTTGGATTACTCCAAAAGACTTATCTAATTTTACAGGAAGATATATTCAAAAAGGAGAAAGATCTATAACACAAAAAGGATTTGATAGTAGTTCATGCCAAATATTACCTAAAGGAAGTATTTTGTTTTCTTCTAGAGCCCCTATTGGTTATATTGCAATTGCAGCAAATGAGTTATGTACAAATCAAGGATTTAAGAGCATCATACCAGATAACAATCTCGTAAACAATCTCTTTCTGTATTATTTACTAAAATACAATAAAGAGGAAATAGAAGGTTTAGGAAGTGGTACAACTTTCAAAGAAGTTTCTGCTAAAGTGATGCAGAACTTTGATATAAAAATACCTTCTATTCAAACTCAAAAAAAAATTGCAGATATTCTCTCTTCCTTAGATGATAAAATAGAACTCAATCGACGGATAAATGATAATTTAAATTAAGATTAATTATGCAGTGGACAAGAGAATATATTGCAAAAGAACCAAGTCTTAGGACTTTTGAAACGCATATTTCAACAATAGAAAACAATGTTGAGATTAATCCTTCTTTGTGCGTTGAAGTAAGCAAAAGTCTGACAGAAGCACTTTGCAAAACAATTCTCACTAATCAAAATACAACGTACAAAGATGATATTTCATTTAATGTTTTAGTAAAACAGACCTTAGAACATCTTATAGAACAGACTGGAAAGGAAATAGTTGGTCTATCTGAACTATGCCGTAGAATTTCTACTGTCGCCCAATCAATTGCTGAGATACGAAATAATGCAGGATTTGCTTCACATGGTTTGGATGTTTTGCATCCTCAGATAGACAAATCACTATCCCTACTGATATACAAAACAACAGATGTACTCTGTGGGTTCATTTTACATTTTTATTTCAGTTATGCCCACCACGCTAACCAAAGATTAATTTATCAAGATTGTGAGTGCTTTAATGATTGGTTTGATGAAGAAAATCCATTAGAAGTCGGAGGCGTACACTTATCAGCATCAGAGGCTCTTTACAACTTAGATTATCAAGCTTATAAAGCTAACTATATAGATTATTTAGAATTTCTTTTAGAAATGAATGAACAATAAAATAAAGTACAATGCCCTTCACAGAAGATAATTACGAAAAAGCACTGATATCCCTCTTTGAGGGAATGGGCTATCAATATTTGTACGGTCCAAATATTGAAAGAGACTACTATGTGCCATATTATGAAGCACAATTAGAAGAAAGTCTGCAAACTGTTAATCCAAAGAAGCCACATGCAGCCATTCACGAAGCGATTATCAAACTACGCAATATTGATATGGGTAGTTTGGCGCAGCGTAATGAAACTTTTACAGACTATTTGCAGCATGGCATAGAAGTTTCTTATTTCAATGGCAAGGAAATGCGCAATGAAATGGTTTATTTGATAGACTTTGAGCATACGGACAAAAACACTTTCCAAGTTATCAATCAATGGACATTCATTGAAAATGCAGAGAAACGTGCCGATATCATTGTATTTGTGAATGGTTTACCATTGGTGGTTGTAGAATTAAAATCACCTTCCCGTGAAGAGACGGACGCTTCAGAAGCATATCTTCAACTCCGCAATTATATGAAGGATATACCATCGTTGTTCGCTTTCAACATGTTCTGTGTAATGAGCGATATGGCTCTTTCCAAAGCTGGAACAATTACCAGCAAGGAAGATCGTTATATGGACTGGAAGACAAAGGATGGTAATTATGAAACAAACGAAAAACTGCACTACGATACCTTTTTTGAAGGAATATTTCAAAGAGAACGGCTTTTGGATATCATCAAGAATTTTATCTGTTTCTCCAAAGAAGAAAAAGGGAGTGCCAAGATATTAGCTGGGTATCATCAGTATTTTGCTGTGAAGAAAGCCATCGAACGTACCAAACATGCTATAGTAAGTAATGGTAAAATCGGTGTGTTTTGGCATACGCAAGGCAGCGGAAAATCATTGTCAATGGTTTTCTACGCCCACTTGCTTCAACAAGAATTATCACAACCCACTATTGTTGTGATTACCGACCGCAACGATTTGGACGATCAACTTTATACCCAATTCTCTAAATGTAAGGAGTTCTTGCGTCAAACACCAGTGCAAGCCAATAGTCGTGAGAATCTAAAAGAACTATTAAGTGGACGAGAAGCCAATGGTATCATCTTTACAACCATGCAGAAGTTTGAGGAGTCTGACGAACCATTGTCAGAGCGAAGAAATATTATCGTGATGACTGATGAGGCGCATAGAGGACAATATGGCTTTGAGGAAAAAGTTGACGCCACCACTGGTAAGGTCTCTATTGGCACGGCAAGAATCATTCACAACTCATTGCCCAATGCTTCATATATTGGCTTTACGGGTACGCCTATTTCCACCAAAGACCGAGATACCGTAGAGGTTTTTGGTGATTATATTGATATTTATGACATGACGCAGGCGGTTAATGACGGTGCTACTTGTCCTGTATATTATGAATCCAGAGTTATCAATCTAAATCTTGACGATGCAACCTTGCAAGCCCTTGATGACGAATACGAGCTGTTGGCTGAAGAAGGTGCAACGACAGAACAGATAGAGAAAAGCAAGAAAGAGATGTCACACTTGGAAGAGATACTCGGTGCACCGGCTACCATCGATTCTCTTTGCCAAGACATTATCAAACACTATGAGGAAAACCGTCAATATGAATTGACAGGTAAGGCAATGATAGTGGCATATTCGCGTCCCATAGCGATGAGCATTTATCATCGACTACTGGAACTTCGCCCAAAATGGGCGGATAAAGTAAAAGTTGTCATGACGGGCAGCAACCAAGACCCAGAAGAATGGCACGACATTATCGGAAACAAGCAGTATAAGAAAGAACTTGCCAAACGATTTAAGGATGACAACGACCCGATGAAGGTTGCTATTGTAGTCGACATGTGGCTCACAGGCTTCGACGTTCCCTCATTGGCAACTATGTATGTTTACAAACCAATGAGCGGACATAACCTAATGCAAGCCATTGCACGAGTGAACCGTGTATTCAATGGCAAAGTGGGTGGATTGGTTGTTGACTATATCGGTATTGCCAAAGCTTTGAAAGAAGCCATGCGTGATTATACGGGACGCGACAGAAAGAACTTTGGAAACCCAGACATCAAAGGCATGGCATTTACAAAGTTTAAAGAGAAGTTAGAAGTGTGCCAAGACTTATTTCATGGTTATAATTATAGTAAGTTCCACACAGGGACAGATGCTGACCGTGCCAAATTGATCAAAGCTGGTGTAAACTTTATGTTGGCAACCGATAAACAAGAACAGTTACGGCTCTATATGAAAGAAGCTGCCTTGCTGCACAATTCCATCACTCTTTGCCGAAGCCTGTTGAATGAAGAGCAACGCTTCTTAGCTGCATTCTTTGAAACTGTGCGCACTTTGCTCTCCCGAATGACAGGTAAAGGAAAAGTTACGAAGAAAGAAATTAATGCTCGTATCAGTGAATTGCTGAAACAAAGTGTAAAAAGTGAAGGTGTAATCAATCTTTTTTCTGATGTTAAAGCCGAGTTTTCCCTCTTTGATACAGCCTTCTTAGATGAAATTTCTAAGATGAAAGAAAAGAATATAGCTGTAGAACTGCTCAAAAAACTATTGGCGGAGAAAGTGGCACTCTATCAAAAGACCAATATTGTACAGTCAGAGAAATTCTCTGACCTGCTCAATCGCTCTTTATCCAACTATTTGAAAGGATTACTCACCAATGAAGAAGTTATCCAAGAACTTTTGCAGTTGGCAAAAGATATTGCCTCGGCTGATTCAGCAGCTAATGAACTTGGTCTCACTCCCGAAGAAAAGTCATTCTATGATGCCTTGACCAAGCCACAAGCAGTTCACGACTTCTATAGTAATGAAGAATTGGTAGCTATGACAAAAGAACTTACCGACTCTCTGCGTAAGAACCGCACTATCGACTGGCAAAAGAAAGAGTCTGCTCGTGCAGGTATGCGCAGAATGATTAAGCACCTACTTAAGAAATATCATTACCCACCAGAGGAAGCTGCCAATGCACTGGAAACTGTCATCAAACAATGTGAACAGTGGACGGATAATGAACAAGAGAATTATTCAACAAAATCAACTAAAGTATATGAAATCCATGAGGATGATATACTAATGGCAGCAGAACCATAACTACTATAATAAGAAAAGACAATCAAATTGATATGAAGAAGATTTCTGCCAATGTTTTAATGGCATTGAAAAATGCCTTATCTCATATATTCTGGTATAAGAAAGATCTGAAAGATTACCTTTATATGTCAATAGAGCATAAAGAGGTGCTTTCAAGGGTGAACTGGAGTGATTATAAGAGAAATATTGCATCACAGGTTGTACATATTCTTGAGCGTAACGAACAAGTTGTCCAAGGGGATTTGTTAAATTTAATAATATCAGTCGCAACCTTTAACGACTATAGTAGTATGAAAAGAGTTGATGATGCTGAGAAAAAGATACATGATGCGAAAATGGCTGTAAGCGCATTATTCCAACTGACGGAAAGTTTTATCAATTATAAAGAAGAGGAAGAAATTATCAGAAAGCGCAAACAAGCAAATAAGAATAAAGCTGAATCCTTGAATAGAGTTAATCAAATCCTCAGCGAACTTAAAGAAGAATTTATTGGCTTATCTATTAATAATGACAACCAAAAGCGAGGCTACGCCTTAGAAAAATTTCTAAATGGTTTGTTTAATTTGTATGACCTCGATGCTAAATCTTCCTTTAAGATAGTTGGAGAACAGATAGACGGTGCATTCTCTTTAGACAAAGATGAGTATTTATTAGAAGCCAAATGGCGTAAAGAACCTACGGCGAATGCTGACCTATATGCATTTGAAGGCAAAATAAATAGGAGATTAGATAACACTCTAGGCTTATTTATTTCCATAAATGGCTTTTCAGAAGATGCCATAACAGCGTATTCAAATGGCAAAAAAATAATGTATTTGATGGATGGTATGGACTTAATGGCTGTTTTGGAGCAAAGAATACCTTTACCTGATTTGTTAAGAAGAAAAAAGAGAGCAGCTGTGCAAGAAGGTAATATTTATCTTAAAATATCAGATTTATAAATTATGGGGCAAGTTATTTCTATTATCATATCTGTATTCGCTGCTCTTATTGTCAAATAGAGCTACGAAAGTTCCATATGAGAGTGTTATAATACAGTTTTTATAATATTAAAATTGATTTGTATGGTGTTTAATTTTAAGAATTTATTATTTATGGATGTACCACAGAAGGCTATAACCTTGGAAAATATAAAGGAGATTGTATCTAGCAATAGTACTAAACGAATTAATTTTGCATCAAGTCATGCAGAGGCATTAAAGAAGTACAATGACCAGTGGAAGATTACATTACCATTTAAAGACTCTATCCAACCTATAATAAAGAAGGAAATAGGTAATGACATAAGCTTATTCGTTTCAAAGTATGAAAGTGGAGGAGTATGGAGGTTTATAACAAATGAAGAATATAACAAATGGCATGACTTTATTACATGTTATAATAATATTGTGTTCTTGCGAGATTGTCTTGATATATCTTTATCATTATCTATGAATAGTATAGAAAATGAGAGTCGCACTGAAATAGGGGAACTTGAATATCAATCCAAGTATAACAGTAATAATGATGCAGAAGAACAGTTAGTAAGTTTATGTAAAGAGTGGATAAATAAACTTCCGTATTATAAAGATGCTGATCTAATTTGTGCAGTACCAAGTAATACTTCAAATAATTTACCTCAAAGGATTGTTGATAAATTAGACATTACTGCTACAAATATTTCAAATACTATATTATGGACTTCTAAGACAAGAAATGTTAAGGATGCGGAGAATGTAGAAGACAAAATAAGTATATTGGAAGAGTCTGGATTTACTATAAATAATAAAGAACAACTTAAAAATAAGGTTGTTATCTTATTTGACGATTTGTATATGTCTGGAGTAACACTTCAATATATAGCAATGAAATTGAAGGAAGCTGGAATTCAGCGGGTTTTAGGATTAACGATTGTAAAATCTAGAAGTAATAGCACAAGATGATAAATAGTTATAATTCTATTATTAAACTGATTTACCGATTATTAAGTGTAAAAGGCATAGGTAATGTTCAAGTAAACCGCCTCTTACACTCAATAAGTGGGGAAGGCAATATTAATTTAGCAGAGGAACAAATACTAACTTATTTAAGTGAAACCCAGGGGAGGGAATTTATGGATTCATCTATAGGTCTTTCCCTATTGGATAACAATGTGAAATTTATTTCCATCTTAGACGATACTTATCCTATAGAATTGAAAAGAAGTCTTTCTGTTAGAATGCCATCAGTTTTAGCATATAGAGGTAATTTAGATTTATTGTTAATGAAAAAAATTGCTTTTTCAGGGTCAAGACAAGTGTCAGAAAAGGGAATGGAAATTACTCGTGATATAATAGAGCAATTAATCGATTCTGATATTTGTGTCATTTCGGGATATGCAGCTGGAGTTGATTTTATAGCACATTCTTATACTTTGAAAAATAATGGATATACAATAATTGTTTTACCTGAGGGCATTAATGGTTTTAGAATTCGAAAGGAATTATGTGCAGACTGGAATTGGAATCGCACACTGGTAATTAGTGAATTTCTACCAAATGCTAAATGGACAGTAGGAAGAGCTATGCAACGAAATAAAACTCTTATTGGACTTAGTGACATTTCTATCGTAATAGAAGCAGGAGTTAGGGGAGGAAGTTTTGATGCGGGAATCGCAACGTTAGAACAAGGGAAATACTTATTTGTTCCTCAATATTCTATCCCACCAGAATCTGCTTTAGGAAATAGAATTTTGATAGACAGAGGAGCCTTCCCCTTAAGGAAAAATCGATTTACGAATAAAGTAAACTTAACCCTATTGAAGAAATTGCTTAATACTCGTAATAAATACTCTTTATTTGATGACTGACAACATCCAAGATGTTTTCTAATCAATACTACTCAAATTGAGGAAACATTTTTGTACCATAAGAATGTAATCCACTGACAATCAGTATAGGATATATTTGAGGAAGTGAAATAAATTTTTAAAACTAAAATAATTGCAGCAGTCCGGTAATGGATTGCTGCAATTTGTTTTATATAATACTATGAAATTAGGAGGGGTAAAGGGTTAAAGTATTCATAAAAAGAAGTATCTTTGTGCTATGAGACCTCTGCAAAAGTCTTTTTACACCCAAAAGCTACTATTGATAATCAATGAGTTATATTTATGATTTCGCTATCTATATGAGGTTTTGCAGAGGTCTCAATTCGTCTTCATTTGTTCAGTCATTAAGCTATTAAGCATAGGAACGCTGGCAAGGAAAAACTATTTACCCACACAAAACGTTATAGAGCCCGTTTTTATCCAAAAAAATCGGGCATTAGTGCCAAATAACTGTTAGCTTCTAATGTCCGATTTGGGTTAAATTGACAGATAATGATATATCCTCTTTCTTTTTCAAAGATTTTTTTTGAAGGTTCAAAGTGTTACGTTCCCAAAACACACCATCGGAATAACCTTGAATGTCTTTGTTGTTTTCTGCCATACGTAAACGTTTTGAGGTTAACAAAGCATACTCCTCATTGATTTCTATCCCACAATACTGTCGATCTATTTTTTTAGCCACAACGCAGGTTGTACCACTTCCAAGGAAGGGGTCAAAGACTACTCCTCCTTTTGGACATGAAGCTAAAATAAGTTTAGCAATCAATTTCTCTGGTTTCTGAGTGGGATGGTCTGTGTTTTCAGGCATAGACCAATAGGGGATACTTATATCATCCCAAAAGTTAGAAGGATATGTAAGACGGAAGTTTCCTTCTTCGGTTTCCTCCCAATCCTTAGGTTTGCCGTTGACTTTATATGGAGCTATGACCTTCCTCTTCTGCATAACAGATTCGACATCAAAGTAATAATCCTTATCATTGAGGACAGCAAACCAAATGTCTTCCATAGCATTCTTCCAGTTTGTTTTAGCTCCACGACCCTTTTCACGTT